>Ga0075017_100002800_pt1 | contig 10944 bp, 7 predicted proteins | sample AleBraG_ABR_2012_FD_71475 | JGI IMG/M metagenome (GOLD analysis project Ga0075017, IMG submission 71475) | Freshwater sediment microbial communities in response to fracking from Pennsylvania, USA - Alex Branch Run_MetaG_ABR_2012 | ecosystem: Environmental > Aquatic > Freshwater > Creek >...
GTAGCGCTCGACGTGCTGGTCGTCGGCGCCGGGCGCCGGCAGCGACGGGACGGTTGCGCTCGCGGTCATGGGGTCCTCCTCTCGCGGGCCGTGGGCCGGCGGCGGCGCTCGGACGGTGCGACCGGTACGGGTTCGGCCCCGGTCCCCCCGGGCCGGGGCCGAACACGTGGTCGCGGGGTCGGGCGCTTACGGGGTGTCGATCTCCCAGACGAAGTCGGCGCCGGCCGTCTTGCCCTGGACGTCAGCCACGGCGGTGCCGGGGTTGAACACGTAGGAGATCTTGTACGCGGCGTACTGGGTCGCAGCACCCGTGGGTACCCAGCTGCCGACGCCCAAGGCGTAGCTGGTGGGCAGCGAGCTCAGCGGCAGCCCGTTGTAGACGACCGTGCCGCCGGAGAAGCCCGTGCAGTCCGCCGCCACGCTGGACGCCGTCACACCGGTCGTGAGCTCGGTGATCGTCACGACGATGTTCGACGAGAGCTGGTTGGTGCCCACGACGCTCGGCGTGACGTTCTTGGCGTAGAGCTTGACCGCGCCGGCGAGGGTCCCTGAGCTCTCGACGGTGATGCACTTGGTCGAGGCGGTGGCGCTCGGCGCCATGTTGGTGACGCTGAACGCCGCGACGCCCGTCGCCTGGTAGTTGGCCGCACCGGTCGTGTTGTTCTTGAGCACGACCTGGCCCGTTGCCCAGCTGTTGCCGGGGCTTGTGGTGGTGGCGCTGAACGCGGCGTAGCTGCCTTGCCAGACGAGCAGACCGGCGGCCAGCAGACCGGCGACCGGAGCGACTGCACGGACGGCCCGGCGTCGAGTCGTGCGGGACATGGATCCTCCAGATGATGACGATGACTGAATCCCCGTTCAGGTGATGTCATCGGCCATTCGGGTGACGCCTTGAGCGTCGGGAGCCACTTTCTTGGGCGCTCTCACGCCCGGATACAGGTGCCGCCCGCCCGGTGAACGCCGCAGGACCCGCCCGGATGATCCGGACGGGTCCTCGACGCGCGTGCGTGCCGTGGCTGGCGCTCAGTCCTCGTCGGGAGTGGCCGCGCCGCCCGACAGCGGGGTGGTCTTCTGCACCTGGAGCAGGAACTCGAAGTTGCTCTTGGTCTCGCGCAGCTTGCCGAGGAGCAGCTCGATGGCCTGCTGCTGGTCGAGCGCGTGGAGCACCCGACGCAGCTTCCAGACGGTTTTGAGCTCGTCCGGCGCCATGAGGATCTCCTCCTTGCGGGTGCCGGAGGCGTCGACGTCAACCGCGGGGAAGATGCGCTTGTCCGCGAGCTTGCGGTCGAGCTTGAGCTCCATGTTCCCGGTGCCCTTGAACTCCTCGAAGATGACCTCGTCCATGCGCGACCCGGTCTCGACGAGCGCGGTCGCGAGGATGGTGAGCGACCCGCCGTTCTCGATGTTGCGCGCGGCACCGAAGAAGCGCTTCGGCGGGTAGAGCGCCGCGGAGTCGACACCACCGGACAGGATGCGTCCGCTGGCCGGCGCCGAGAGGTTGTAGGCGCGGCCGAGCCGGGTCATGGAGTCGAGCAGGACGACGACGTCGTGTCCGAGCTCCACGAGGCGCTTGGCGCGCTCGATGGCGAGCTCTGCGACGGTGGTGTGGTCGTCGGCCGGCCGGTCGAACGTGGAGGCGATGACCTCGCCCTTCACCGAGCGCTGCATGTCGGTGACCTCTTCTGGCCGCTCGTCGACGAGCACGACCATGAGGTGGACCTCGGGGTTGTTCACCGCGATGGCGTTCGCGATCGCCTGCAGGACCATGGTCTTGCCCGCCTTGGGCGGGGAGACGATCAGGCCGCGCTGGCCCTTGCCGATCGGGGCAACAAGGTCGATCACACGGGTCACGAGGTTGCCCGGCGTGGTCTCCAGGCGCAGCCGCTCCTGCGGATAGAGCGGCGTGAGCTTGCTGAAGTCCACGCGGTTGCGCGACTCCTCGGGGTCGGCGCCGTTGATGGTCTCGACCTTGACCAGCGGGTTGAACTTCTGCGCCTTCTCGCCGTCGCGGGCCTGGCGCACGGTGCCGGTGACGGCGTCGCCCTTGCGCAGGCCGAAGCGCTTGACCATGGCGAGCGAGACGTAGACGTCGTTGTGCCCGGGCAGGTAGCCGCTCGTCCGCACGAACGCGTAGCTGTCCATGATGTCGAGGATGCCCGCGACGGGGAGCAGGACGTCGTCCTCACTGACCTCGACCTCGCCCTCGAAACCGCGCGGTGCGCGCGGTCCTCGGTCGCGGTTCTGCCGGTTGCCCGGGGCGTCGAAGCGCTCGCCACGGTCGCGGTCACGACCCCGGCGCCGACGGCGCGACCGTCCGCCGCGGTCGTCGTCGTAGGAGTCCTGGGATGCGCTCGGCGGGCGGTCGTTGTTCTGCGGGCGGTCGCCGCGGTCGTTGCTCGGCTGACGGTCGCCCTGCTGACGGTCGTTGCTCTGCTGACGGTCGCCCTGCTGGCGATCACCCTGAGGGCGGTCGTTCTGGGCGCGGTCGCCGCGGTCGTTGTTCTGGCGGTCGTCGCCCTGCGGGCGGTCGCCGCGGTCGCTCTGGGCGCGGTCGCCCTGCTGACGGTCGTTCTGCTGGCGGTCGCCGCGGTCGCGACGCGGACGCTCCCCCTGCGGCCCGGCGCCGTCGGGCGCCGCCTCGGTGCGGACCCCGCCCGCCGAGGCGGCCCCGTCGGCCTGCGGCGCGCGGTCCTCGCGGGTCGGGCGGTCGGCGGTGCGCTCGCGGCGCGGCCGCTCCTCACCGGCGGGGGCGTCGGCGGGCCGCTCGGCTCGCTCGGAGCGCGTGGCCGGCACCTGTCGCGAACTGATCGCGGAGATGAGGTCGGCCTTGCGCATCCCGGAGGCGCCCGGGATGCCGAGCTGGCCGGCGAGCGACTTGAGCTCGGGCAGCAGCATCGAGGACAGGCCGCCGGACTTGCGCGCGGCGGTCGGGCCGTCGGTCTGGGTGGTCTCGGTCACCGAGTGAACCTTCTTCGAGACGAAGGGGGAACTCGCGCGCCGCTCGGGACGAGGGTGCGCGGCTGACGACCCTGCCGGCGCTCCGCTGCACGGAACGGTCGGACGGTGGGTCTGGTGCGCTCTGGGGCGGCGCAGGAGTGGGTTCTCCGAGAGGTGGTGGAGTCCCCGCCGACCGTCCTCGAGATCGAGGGGTGCGGGCCCAGGTGCGTGAGCAGCGTAACACCCTCCCGTGCTCGAGCGCGCCACCGCCTCGGCCGGGCGGGTGGCGGGCCGGTCAGCCGTCGAGGGAGACGAGGCGGGCACCCTCGGCGTCGACCTCCAGCACGCTGGTCGTGAACCGGGCGCCGGCCAGAGCGGCCACGCTGGGCGCGGAGGTGACGTCGGCGAGGGCAAGCACGGTGGGGCCGGCGCCACTCACGGCTGCCGGGATACCGGCGGCACGCAGCTTCGCCACGAGGTCGGCCGTGCGCGGGTAGGCCGGTCGACGGTACGGCTGGTGCAGACGGTCATCCGTGGCCTCGAGCAGGAGGTCCGTACGGCCGGTGAGAGCGGGCACGAGCAGGGCCGCGCGTGCGGCGTTGAACGCGGCGTCGGCGTGGGGCACCGTCTCGGGCAGGAGTGCGCGCGCCTTCTTCGTGGGCACCGAGCTCGAGGGCACGCAGACCACCGGGACGATGCTCGGCGACGCCGTGAGACGCAGGACCTCGACGTGACCCGTGGCGCGGGTGAAGGCGACGACGACGCCGCCGTAGAGGCAGGCGGCGACGTTGTCCGGATGGCCTTCGAGCGATGTGGCGAGCTCGAGCAGGGCAGGGTCGGGGAGTCGCTCCTCGCCCCCGACGACGAGCGCGCGCGCCAGCAGGAGACCGGCGACGATCGCGCCGGCCGACGACCCGAGTCCACGACCGTGCGGGATCCTGTTCGCGCACACCAGGTCGACGCCGCGAGGCCGTCCGCCGAGAGCGTCGAACCCGCGCAGCATCGCCTTCGCGACGAGGTGTCGGTGGTCGCGGGGCACGGCATCGGCGCCCTCACCGTGCACGTCGACCCGGATGCCGGCGTCGTCGGAGACCTGCGCCACGACGTCGTCGAAGAGCGTGAGCGCGAGGCCGAACGCGTCGAAGCCAGGCCCGATGTTCGCCGAGGTGGCGGGCACCCGCACCCGGGTGGGCGCGGCGCGGAACATCGGCCGGCCGCTCGGCGTCGGCGTCATGCCAGACCCAGCTCGACGGCCGCCATGTGCGCGTCGACCGGGACGTTCACCGGCTTGGGCGCACCGGCGATGGCCCACTCGGGATCCTTGAGGCCGTGCCCCGTGACCGTGCACACCACCCGCTGTCCGGCGTCCAGGCCGCCCGCGGCGTGCACCTTGAGCAGGCCGGCGACGGACGCCGCCGAGGCGGGCTCCACGAACACGCCCTCGGTGGCGGCGAGGAGGCGATAGGCGGCAAGGATCTCGCGGTCGGTGACGGCGTCGATGCGCCCGCCGGACTCATCGCGTGCGGCGAGCGCCTGGTCCCAGGACGCCGGGTTGCCGATGCGGATCGCCGTCGCGATGGTCGAGGGGTGGCTCACCGGTGCGCCGTTGACGATCGGCGCGGAGCCCGCCGCCTGGAAGCCCCACTCGCGTGGGCGCTTCGTGGACACACCGTCGGCGGCGTACTCCGTGAAGCCCTTCCAGTACGCGGTGATGTTGCCGGCGTTGCCGACGGGGAGGCAGTGGATGTCTGGGGCGTCGCCGAGGAAGTCGACGATCTCGAACGCGGCCGTCTTCTGACCCTCGATGCGTGCGGGGTTCACCGAGTTCACCAGCGCGACGGGGTAGTGCTCCGAGAGCTTGCGCGCGAGGGTGAGGCAGTCGTCGAAGTTGCCGTCGACCTGCAGGAGCTTGGCGCCATGCACGAGCGCCTGGGCGAGCTTCCCGAGCGCGATCTTGCCCTGCGGGACGAGGACGGCGCAGAGCATGCCGGCCTTCACGGCGTAGGCCGCCGCCGACGCCGAGGTGTTCCCGGTCGACGCGCAGATGACGGCCTTCGCGCCGGCCTCGGCGGCCTTCGAGATGGCCATCGTCATGCCGCGGTCCTTGAACGAGCCCGTGGGGTTCTGGCCCTCGACCTTGAGGTGCACCTCGCACCCGGTCAGCTCGGAGAGGTGTCCGGCCGCCACGAGCGGCGTGCCGCCCTCGCGCAGCGTGATCACAGGAGTCGCGTCGGAGACCGGCAACCGGTCGCGATACTCCTCGATGACGCCGTGCCACTGGTGCGTGCCCACGGTGACGTGCCTGCTCATCGGCCGTCCTCCCCCTCGACGCGCATCACGCCGACGACCCGGCGCACGGAGTCGCTCGACCGCAGCCGCTCGATCGTGGCGGCGAGGTCCGCGTCGCGTGCGGTGTGGGTGCGGACGACGAGACCGGCGTCGTCGCCGTGCCCGTCCTGCCGCACGTTCTGGATGCTCACGTTGTTGTCGGCGAAGGCCTGCGCCACCGCGGCCAGAACGCCGGGACGGTCGGCGACCTCGAGGTTGACGTAGTAGCGGGTCACGGCGTCTCCGACCGGGCGCACGTCGAGGTGCGCGTAGGTGGACTCCCCCGGGCCACGCGTGCCGGCGAGCTTGTGTTGCGCCACCGCGACGATGTCGCCGAGCACGGCGGACGCCGTGGGCGCACCCCCGGCGCCGCGGCCGTAGAACATCACCTGACCGGCGGCCTCGGCCTCGACGAAGACGGCGTTGAACGCGCCCCGCACCCCCGCGAGCGGGTGGGTCCGCGGGACCATCGTCGGGTGTACGCGCACGACGAGACCCGACTCGTCGTCGGAGAGCTCCGCGACCGCGAGCAGCTTGATGACGAAGCCCATCTCGCGTGCCGCCGCGACGTCCTGCGCGGACACCGACGTGATGCCTTCGCGGTGCACATCCTCGAGCCGGACCCGCGTGTGGAAGGCGAGGCCCGCCAGGATCGCCGCCTTCGCGGCCGCGTCGTAGCCCTCGACGTCGGCGGTCGGGTCGGCCTCCGCGTAGCCCAGCGCCTGGGCCTCGGCGAGCACGTCGGCGTAGTCGGCCCCGTGCTCGTCCATCGCGGAGAGGATGAAGTTGGTCGTGCCGTTGACGATGCCGAGCACGCGCCGCACCTTGTCGCCGGCGAGGCTCTCGCGCAGCGGGCGCAGCAGCGGGATCGCGCCGGCGACCGACGCCTCGTAGTACAGGTCGACGCCGTGCTTCTCCGCGGCGGCGTGCAGCGTGGCACCGTCCTCGGCGAGCAGGGCCTTGTTCGCGGTGACGACCGAGGAGCCGGCGGCCATCGCGGCGAGGATGAGCGTGCGGGCCGGCTCGATGCCGCCCATGAGCTCGACGACGACGTCGGCCCCGCTGCTCGCGAGCGCCTCGAGGTCGCGCGTGATCAGGTCCGCATCGATCCCCTCGCGCACCTTCGCGGTGTCGCGGACGCCGACGCCGACGAGCCGCAGCGGGGCCCCGGCGCGCGCGCCGAGGTCGTCGGCCGACTCGCGCAGGAGTCGGGCCACCTGGCTGCCCACGGTGCCGCCGCCCAGCAGGGCGACGGTCAGCTCGCGGGTCGCCGTGTCCGGCGTGGTCATGGGGGTCCCTCCCAGGGAATCGGGCGCGGTGCCTAGCGTGCCACCCGGCCACGCGGGTCGGGTTGGCAGGTCGGTGTGCCGGACGGGTTCGTCAGCCGGACAGCCCGGCGTCGAGAGCCAGCAGGTCGTCGGGGGTCTCGCGGCGCAGGACCACGGAGGTCGAGCCGTCGAGGACCGAGACGACGGCCGGACGCGGCACGGCGTTGTAGTTCGAGGCCATCGCCCGGCAGTACGCGCCGGTCGCGGCGACGGCGAGCAGGTCGCCCGCGGCGAGGTCGCCGGGGAGCCAGCAGTCGCGGACGACGACGTCGCCACTCTCGCAGTGGCGGCCGACCACTCTGCTGAGCACCGGCGCGGCGTCCGACACCCGCGACACGAGCCGCACGGTGTACTCGGCGTCGTAGAGCGCGGTCCGGATGTTGTCGCTCATCCCGCCGTCGACGCTGACGTAGTGGCGTGAGTGGCCCGCACCGAGGTCGACCTGCTTCACCGTGCCGACCTCGTAGAGGGTCACCATCGACGGACCGACGATCGCGCGCCCGGGCTCGACCGCGAGCCGGGGCAGCCGGAGGCCGTACGACGCGCACTCGCGCACGACGATCCCGCGCAACAGCTCGGCCATCGCCACCGGCGTCATCGGGTCCTCGCCCTCGAGGTAGGCGATGCCCATGCCGCCGCCGAGGTCGAGCTCGTCGACCTCGAGGCCGTGCTCGTCGCGGATCGCCGCAGCCAGCCCGACCAGGCGGTGTGCGGAGACCTCGAACCCTGCCGTGTCGAAGATCTGCGAGCCGATGTGCGAGTGCAGGCCCACCAGGCGCAGCGACGGAAGCTTGACGATGCGCCGCACGGCCTCCTGCGCGTCGCCACCGGCCAAGGAGAGACCGAACTTCTGGTCCTCGTGCGCCGTCGCGATGAACTCGTGCGTGTGCGCCTCGACGCCGACCGTCACCCGCACCAGGACGTCGACGACGACCCCCGCCCGGTCCGCGGCCGCAGCCAGCCGCACGATCTCGTCGAATGAGTCCACGACGTAGCGGCCGACGGCGTGCTCGATCGCCAGCTCGAGCTCCGGCACGCTCTTGTTGTTGCCGTGGAAGGCGATGCGGTGCGTCGGGAATCCCGCCCGGACGGCCGTGAGCAGCTCGCCGCCGGTGCACACGTCGAGGTTGAGCCCCTCCTGCTCCACCCACCGCACGACGGTGGCCGACAGGAAGGCCTTGCCCGCGTAGAAGACGTCGGCGGGCACGTCGGCGTCGTCGTAGGCCGACCGGAACGCAGCGGCGCGGGAGCGGAAGTCCGCCTCGTCGAGGACGAACAGCGGCGTGCCGAACTCGGCGGCGAGGTCGCGCACGTCGACACCCGCGATCCGCACGGCGCGGGCCGCGAGACCGCCGTCGTCGGACCGGTGTGCACCGGTGGGCCACACGCCGGGGGCGAGCGCGTGCAGCTCCTCGGTGTCGGCCGGCAGCGGCGGCGCGCCCGCAGGAGCCAGGATCTCGCCATGCCGCGGCCCGGCGGGGTGTGCGCGCACGGGGCTACATCCGCTCGGGCGCGGACACGCCCAGCATGCCCAGCCCGTTGGCCAGGGTCTGCCGAGCGGCGGCGCACAGCCACAGCCGCGCCACGTTGGTCGGCTCAAGCTCGGCGTCGGCCATCGGCAGGACCCGGCAGACGTCGTAGAACCTGTGGTAGCCGTTGGCGAGCTCCTCGAGGTAGCGCGCGACCCGGTGCGGCTCGCGCAGCTCCGAGGCGGTGGCCACCACGCGCGGCAGCTCGCCGATGAGGCCGAGCAGCGCGGTCTCCCGCTCGTGGGTGAGCAGCGACAGGTCGGCGTCGGCGGCGCGCCAGCCGATGCCGACGTCGTCGGCGTTGCGCAGGACCGACGAGATCCGTGCGTGCGCGTACTGGACGTAGAACACCGGGTTGTCGTTACTGCGCGACACCAGCAGGTCGAGGTCGAGCACCAGCGGGCTGTCGACGGGGTAGCGGATCAGCGAATAGCGCGCGGCATCGACGCCGACCTCGTCGACGAGGTCCTCGAGCGTGATCATGTTCCCGGCCCGCTTGGACAGCCGGACCTCCTCACCGCCCTTGACCATCTTCACGAGCTGCCCGATGAGCACCTCGATGTTGACGTCGGGGTCGTCGCCCGCGCAGGCGGCGACGGCCCGCAGCCGGTTGACGTAGCCGTGATGGTCGGCGCCGAGCAGGTAGATGTTGACGTCGTAGCCGCGGTTGCGCTTGTCGAGGTAGTACGCGGTGTCGCTGGCGAAGTAGGTGAGCTCGCCGTTGCTCCGCAGCAGCACACGGTCGCGGTCGTCGTCGAAGTCGGTGGTGCGCAGCCACACCGCGCCGTCGGCCTCGAACATGTGGCCCTGCTCGCGCAGCTGTGCCAGGCCGCGCTCGACCGCCCCGCTCTCGTGCAGCGTGCGCTCGGAGTACCACACGTCGAAGTGGGTGCCGAAGTGGTCGAGCACATCCTTCTGCTGCTGCAGCTGCAGGGCGTAGCCTGCCTCCCGGAACGCCTCCCACCGGGCCGGGTCGACGAGGTCGAGGATCGACGGGTCGGCCGCCACGATCTGCTGCGCGAGGTCGTCGACGTAGGCGCCCTGGTACCCGCCCTCGGGCGGCTCGGTGCCGATGGCGCGCGCCTCGAGCGACATGCCGAACTTGTCCATCTGCACGCCGCGGTCGTTGATGTAGAACTCGCGCGCGACCTCCGCGCCCGCCGCCTCCAGGACGCGCGCGATCGCGTCGCCGACGGCCGCCCACCGGGTGTGCCCGAGGTGCAACGGCCCGGTGGGGTTCGCGGAGATGAACTCGACGTTGACCTTCAGGCCGGCGTACCGGTCGATCCGGCCGTAGGTCTCCCCTGCGGTGACGACCGACCGGGCAAGCTCGCCGAGGGTGGCGGCGTCGAGGGTGATGTTGAGGAAGCCGGGGCCGGCGATGTCGACCTCGGCGATGCCGCCGACCCCGCGGAGACGCACAGCGACGAGCTCGGCGACCGCGCGCGGATTCGTGCTGGCCGCCTTGGCCACCTGCATGGCCACGTTGGTGGCGTAGTCGCCGTGCTCCGGGTTGCGCGGACGCTCGACGGTGATCTCGGCCGGGACCTGGTGCGGTTCGAGGTCGAGGACGCCGTCCTCGACCGCCTGCACGACGGCATGGCGGATCGCGGCGGCGAGCTGGTCGGGCGTCATGACGGGAGCCTATCGGCGCAGGTCGGGGCGGCTCGCACGCGTATCCGCGCCGTTCGCGCCGGGCCGACGCGGATTCGGACGTCGCCCCCGCCGCTGATAAGGTCGTCGCACTCCTGGCCCCCGTAGCTCAGGGGATAGAGCGGTGCCCTCCGGAGGCATGCGCGCAGGTTCGAATCCTGCCGGGGGCACTTCCATTTTTCAGTGACACCAAGGGTTTTCGGCGATCGACCGGGTTTCGTGCCACATTTCGGGCCACCTTTGAACCCTGGCGGCTTCCACGGCTGTGATTTGCCTCCTGTCCTGCCGGGGGCAGGAAACCCCTCGTCGACCTCCGTTCGACTCGATTCATGCACGCCTCTTCCGCTCTCCGCTGCGGTCGCGACGGGCAAGATGACGGACTCCATCACGGGGCGGCTCCTCGGGCTCGGCGTCCGCTGACCGCTCCTACGCCTCGCGGCGGTCGTGCATTCACGCCGATTGAGGCCGTCGCCGAGCTCGAGGCCCGGGACGTGCTCGACCGACTGCCGTGGCGAGCCATGGCAAGGTCGGCGTCAAGGGTGCGCCTTCGATGGCCAGGTCGGCGTCAAGGGGGCCGGCCTCGATGGCCAGGTCCGGCTCGGCCCCGGCCCCAGGTCGTCGAGACCTTTGCATCGAGCTCGTCGGAATCCACGTCCGCGGCCGGGGCACCCCAGGCGTGCCACTGACTGCAGGGCGCACGTCGGCGACCTTGACGTCGGCCCGGCACGCGGTCTCGGCCACAGCGGCGGGACCGGGATCCGGGGCCGCGGCCGCCGCCGGAATGTCGCCCGGGCCTGGATGCCTGCGGCGCGACGAATGACGCCGGTTGCCCAGCCGTCGACGCAGGACACATCAACTCCAAACGACACCAGCCGGATACTGTTGAGTAGCAACAAGTCTGGCGACACCGACCCGCCCAACTGATGCACACGTCTGCTTCGACCTGCCCTTCGATCCGGCAGCCGTCAGCGACAGAGCTGCGCGACTGCTCACGGCCATCGGCGACGGCGTGGCTCGGACGGGGAGCGATTTGGACAGGGGTGGGACCCGTTCCTGAGCCCGGCTGGCGGCGGCCTCGATGATCGCTCGCTCGCTCACCGGCTCAGGTTGGCGAACCAAACGACACAAGGCAACACGACGTTCGCAGAGCCGAAGTCGAGACCATCACA
>Ga0075017_100002801_pt1 | contig 10939 bp, 8 predicted proteins | sample AleBraG_ABR_2012_FD_71475 | JGI IMG/M metagenome (GOLD analysis project Ga0075017, IMG submission 71475) | Freshwater sediment microbial communities in response to fracking from Pennsylvania, USA - Alex Branch Run_MetaG_ABR_2012 | ecosystem: Environmental > Aquatic > Freshwater > Creek >...
GCGCGCCCGCTGCGCCGCTTCCTCATGCACCACTTCTTCCTGCAGCCAGAGCGCGTTCGCTCCGATGCGGATCGCCGATTCCACAATCTCCGGCACAAACTCCGGACGGCGAAACACGTCTACGATGTCCACGTGCTCGGGAATATCTTCTAAGCGCGCGTAGACCTTCTCACCCAAAATCTCCTTCTCCTGCGGATTGACCGGGATGATGCGGTAGCCTGCGCGCTGCATGTATTCCGACACGCCAAAGGACGGCCGCATCCGGTTTCCGGAAAGGCCAACCACGGCAATCGTTTTGGACTTGCGCAAGAGGTCAGGAATCGTCACGAGGCTCCTCGTCTAATTTGAGCAGCTTGCGGAATCTGGCGACCTCTTGCGTCGTGAGGTGACGAAACTTGCCAGGTTCCAGTCCGAGCTCCAGAAAGCCGATCTTCACCCGGCGCAGCTTTTCCACCAACACGCCAAAGTGTTTGAACATCAGACGGATCTGATTCTGTCGGCCTTCCGTTAAGCGCACTTCATACCAGGGATTTTCCGCGCGCTTGATCAGCTTCAAGCCGGCCGGCGCCGTTTTGCGGCCTCCCAGAGACACACCCAGGCGAAACTGTTCTTCCTGCTGCTCGGTCAAGTGGCCGGTAACCTTGACCACATACGTTTTGACCACATGCTTGGCGGCGGAAGTGATGGCGTTGGCGAATTCGCCGTCGTTCGTCAGCAGCAGCAGTCCTTCACTGGCAAAATCGAGCCGGCCTACCGGATAGACCCGCTGCTTGACGCCCTTCAGTAAATCCATCACGGTGGGGCGGCCTTCCGGATCGCTTACCGTGGTGACATAGTTGCGCGGCTTGTTGAGCGCCAGGTATACCGGGTGCTCCACGGCATGCAGCAGCTTGCCGTCGACCTTGATATGGTCGCGGCTGATGTCGGCCTTGGTGCCCAACTCAGTAATCACTGAGCCGTTCACTTTCACGCGGCCGGCTTGAATGAATTCTTCGGCCTTGCGGCGGCTGGCCACGCCGGCATGGGCGAGAATTTTCTGGAGACGCTCTTCCGCCATTAATCTTTCACGGGATGCTTTTCCGGCCCTTCCGTCGGGTCGAGATCCTCGGCCGGATCCGGGTCATGAATGGGCTCTGGCTGCGGCTCCGGTTCCTGGATCGGCGGGTGCTGTTCCACATTTTCCACAACCGCCGGCGCGGCGGGTTCGACAACGACTTCCTCGTCGCCGATCGCCATCCTGCCCAACTCTTCAAACTCTTTCAACGTTGGAAGCTCATTCAGGTCGTTCAAGCCAAACTGAATCAGAAACTCGCGAGTCGTCTTGTAGACAATCGGGTTGCCGATCACTTTCTTGCGTCCAGCGGGAGCGATCAGCTTGCGGTCAATCAGTGTCTTCAACACGCCCGCGCCCTGCACGCCGCGAATTTCCATGATCTCCGGCGCGGTGATGGGCTGCTTGTAGGCGATCACCGAGAGCGTTTCCAGCGCCGCCAGAGACAGCTTCATGGCAGGTTTCAGGCTCTTGACAAAGGCGCGAACCTGCTCGTGAAACTCCGGCTTGGTCGCCATTTTATAGCCGCCGGCGATCTCCCGGATGGTCAGGCCATGGGTAGGCTTGGCGTACTCGGCCGCCAGTTCTTCCAGCAACTTATCAATCAGTTCCTGCGGCTGTTCGAGAGCTGCCGCGATTTGCGATGCGGCCAGTGGTTCGTCGGTGATGTAGACTATGGCTTCAATCACCGCCCGCAAATCGGCATGCAGCGTGTCTTCGGCTGAGGAATGATCCTGGATCGAAAACTCTTGGCTGAAAATCTCTTCCTGCGCCTGTTCTTCCGGTGTCTCCGCCACAGGCGTTTCTTCCGTTTGTTCCATGCGGTTTAGTTGTATTCCTGTTCGATAGCTTCCAGCATTTCAGCCGGCCCCAAGGCCTCTTCAAACGCCAGATTCTTCTTCAACCCAATGTCGCCAAACATCTCGCCCTGCGTCAAGAGGATCGCTTGCCGCTTCACCAGCTCCAGCATCGCCAGAAACAGGCAGATCATCGCCCGCCGGCTGCGCTGTTCTTCAAATAACTGGGTTGCCGACACCGGCCCCTTGCCCCGATGGTTCTTGAACACATTTTCCAGGTAACGAATCATGTCCGGAACGTTCACGTCTTCCTTGCCAATCTCGTAAATGGGCCGGGACTTCACGCGGTCCAGAACGGTCTGGAAGGTTTTGACCAGGTCCATGAGCGAAACCGCCAGGCCCGGACCCTCATCTTCAGACTCAAATTTCCCGATCTGCGGATTCGACCACACCGCCTCTTCCACCAGGCGCTTTTGCTGCAGCATCTCCGCCGCGTTTTTAAAGCGCTCATGCTCCAGCAGCCGGTCTACCAGTTCCTTGCGCGGATCTTCCTCGGGAGACATTTTCTCCAGTTCCGGGTCCGTCGGCAGCAGCAGCTTCGACTTGATATGGATCAGCGTGGCCGCCATGTAAATGAACTCGGAGCTGAGCTCCATGTCAAGTTCCAGGGCCTTCTGCATATACTCCAGGTACTGCGAAGTGATGGAAGCGATGGGGATATCGTAGATATTGATCTGCTGCTTGCGAATCAGGTCCAGCAACAGATCGAGCGGGCCTTCATACTGCCCCAACAGGTGAACATCTAGCGGCGAGGAGGACACTGTTCTTAGTGTATCGCCCCGCCGCCGGCCTGACGCCGTTTACGAGGGTGCGCGACATAAACTAACTGAGCCGCGACTGCAAGGAGCGGTAGCGCTCCCTGGCCGTCGCGGCTCAAAATAACGTCGGACCCGTTTGGGATCCAGGCTAATTCGAGGCGGAAGCGCCGAGCCCGCCGGCTGCGCAGCCCTTGCAGATGCCGAAGCCACTTCCGTTGGACTGAATGAACCCGCAGGTCGAGGTGATGTGCGCCAGTTCCGCCGGGCTCAAGACGGCGTTGGAGAATGGAGTCTCCGTGACACCGTAACTTACCGGAACCGTCGGCGCGGCATGGAGGGCCGTACCCCAGGCTAGCAAGCCCGAGGCCAGATTGCCGGGCGCAACCACGGAGGCGTTGCACGCTGCTCCGGTGGTGGCGATCGCCTTGATGACGACTGACGTCGGGATTGCCGGTGTTAACGGATTGCTGATCAGCGACTTCAATACGGATAACGACTGCAGGCCGTTCGGCGTCACGCTGCAAGTGCAGCACGATATTAGTTCTTCGGCCGGATCAAACGTATACAAGTTGACGCACAGGTTCGCGCCATTGTTGGACCCCGTATTGGTGAAGTCGACAAAAGAGTCGCCAATGTTGAGGTTGGGAGCGTAGCGAACCTGAAACGCTCCGGTCGGCACATCGACTACGGTCGCTGTACCGGTGAGCAAAAAGCCAGTTGGTGACGAAGCAGTGTTGCTGACGGTCGCGATGATGGTAATCACGCCCGGGCCAGCAGGCCCCCAGGTTACGGTGGTGCCAGAGGGACCTACCGCGACACCACCGCAAAAGGTACTTCCAGCCGGGAGAAAATCACAGCCAATTGGATTGTCCGGATGCGTAAAGGTGTTGATCGTCACGCCGTCCAGCTTAACAACGATAGTTTCCAGGTTGTCCGCCGAGGATTTGTACGTCAATGCTCCACCGAAAGGCGCTGCCGGTAGTGTGAGGGTATAAATATAGCTACCGGCCGGGGCGTTGGTACTTCCGTCATTGGATGCCGCGCTGATCCAGGCGGAGCCCCCGGGCGCACTCACCCAAATTGCCGGAAGTCCGACAAGAACTGCCGCCGGCGCGGTCACATTTCCATTGCTCGGACCCGATGCTGTCCATCCGGCAACTCCCGTGTTGAGATTCACCGTGCTCCCCAACAGGAGGCCTTCGAAACCCAGCAACAGGATGCCTGCCACCCGGGTAAGTTCACAAACCGTCTTAGTTAGTCGCATGGCTTTTGCTTTCTTTTCCGCCGTCACTCGTTGAGTATAAGATCACGCCGCTAAGTTACTTCTAACATAAAAAACCTTATCCGCTTAAGTTTTTTGAAGATAGTACTTACCAGGACGAAAGTTTTAACTCGATCGCCGATCGAGCTTGGTGGCGAGCGCCACGATTAATATAAATGCGGGCGGGTCAGTACGATAAGCGCATTGATTGCACACTGATGCCGGCGGGCTGAAACCAGGGGATCGGCTGGTACTACTTATTGAAGTACAGCGTCACATCCACCTTAAGCTTGGCGTCGTTCACCTTGTTCTCAAACCGGGTGTTCTTCAGGTTCTCAAATACGCCGTCTTCTTTGATGCGATCGAGAAAGCGCTGGGGGTAGTCGATGTTGAACGGCTTGCCTTCCAGCAGGCCCCACATTTTGCGGATGGGCGGTTCGGTTTCGATGTCCAGGCCAACGATGGACAGTTCGCCCATGGTGTACTGCGGCCCGGATTCGATCTCAAAAGTGAAATCGACGGTTTTGGTCGCCTCCTGCATCGTGCGCTTTATTTCCGACCGTATCTGCAGGTAGCCCAGGCGGCGTAGGGCGCGCTCGATTCCCGCTTGCGACGCTTTCACTACCTCCATATTTACCGGATTGCCTTCGGTCACTTTGGTCAACTTGACCAGTTGTGGGCGTGGGATGCTGGCGCCGGTATAGTCGATCTTGCCGATCTTATACGCGGGGCCTTGGTCCACTTCGACCGTCACCACCAGGCCTTTGACGTCGGTGGCGGGCGTGGTGACGATCTTCGGAAACTTCACCGCCAGACAACCGCGCGCCTCGTAGAGCGGGCGAATGTTGCTGTCGAGCAGGATCCGAAACTGGCGCTCGGTATAGATGGAACCTACCGCGATGCTATAGAAAGCTCTCACCAGTTGCTGGGCGGGAATGTCGCCGGTATTGCTGAATTTGACTTGGGCCACCGAAGGCCGCGGAGCAATCGGGCGGACCAGAATTTCCAAATCCGGCGGGTTTTCCGAAACTACGCGAGCAATTACCTTATCGGAGTAGTCGCGGCTAGCCAGATACTCGTTGATCCACGCCGTGTATCGCTCCAAAATTTGTTTGGTACTAGCGGTCCTGGACCCAAAAAAAGGGTCCTTCTGCTTCAGGAACGCCGTCAACTGATCGCCGGCGACGGGCAAGTCTTCAAAACGGATCGGCAGAAACGCTTGCACCTCGCTTACTTCGATTACTCCGTCGTAGCCTTTGCCGTCCTTAGCCGGGGCAAAGCTGCAGCCCACGTTCTCAAATACTCCGGCAGCCACCAGACGTTCTCGTGCCGTATCGAAATCCGTCTTGGAGACAGCCTGCCCAACCATCAGACCGCTGGCGGCGATAATCTGCGCGGCCGTGTAATGCTGGTTGCCTTCCACCTGAATGCGCTCCAGCGGATAGGGACGGTCCGTTTGCGCCGCCGCCGTAAGGCTGACCAGTAATAAAAGCAGCTTCATTGCAGTTCGACCGACACAAACATCAGCCGCTCCGACCGCTGGATCTGCAGCACCACATCGTCACCGCTCTTGAACTCATCCAGCTTCCGTTTCAGCGCGGGGATGCTCGTCACCGGGCTTCCATTCACGGAGAAGATGACGTCGCCCTGCGTCAATCCGAGGCCGTTGGTGAAATCACTCAAGGACCCGGCGGCCACAACAATGCCGTACGGCTGCCGAAGTTCCGGCAGCATCTCCGCAAGCTTCTTGTCAATGGCGATTCCTAGAATGCCGAGCTTCGGCACAAGGTTGTCCTCGGGATTCACCATGTCGGCGAAGCGTTCTGGGTCGGCGTGATCTTCCACGACGGGTATTTCGATTTTGAAATTCTCCGAACCGCGCAGCACATCCAACGATACGGTGGAGCCCTTGGGATAGCGGTAGACATTGACCTCCAACTGGCGCGCGTTGTCCATGCGCCTTCCGTTGAGGTGCATCACAATATCCCCTATTTGCAGGCCGGCCTTGTCGGCTGGACCGTCCGGCTCGACGTCGGCAACAATCACGCCGAAGTCTCGGGGCAAGCTGAGGCCGGAAGCGATCACCGGCGTAATGGTCTGGGCATGGACGCCAATCCGCCCGCGATGGACGTGGCCTTCTTTGCGAATCTGCTCATACACGTTCTTTACGACGTTGGACGGCACGGCGAATCCCAGCCCTTCACTGCCGCCCGACTGCGTGAAGATGAACGTATTGATCCCGACAATCCGGCCGCCGGCATCGATCAGCGGTCCGCCGCTATTGCCCGGATTGATGGGGGCGTCGGTCTGAATATAGATCATGGTGGAATCCGGCTTGATCTGGCGCGCCGTGGAACTCACCACGCCCATGCTGACCGAGCCCTCCAGGCCCAGCGGATTGCCAAAAGCCATCACTAGTTCGCCCTGCTTCAGTTCATCGGAGTTGCCAAACGTCAGGTGGGGCAAATCCGTCCGGTCAATGTGGAGCACGGCCAAATCGCTTTCGCGGTCTTGGCCGACCAGTTTAGCGTCCAGTAGCCTTCCTCCCAACGTGGTGGAACGGCGGCCGCTCAGTTCGGTTTCACTGGGAGGAAGCCGGACTTGGATGCGCCGTGAACCCTTGACGACGTGGGCGTTGGTGATGATGTAGCCGTCGGCCGACAGAATGACGCCCGACCCGGTGCTGTGCTGTTTGTTCAACAGCGCAGCCGTATTGGCGGACCCTTCGGCGTCCTCCACGCTGGCGTAACTGGTGGAGAAAATCTGCACTACTGACGTTCTCACCCGCCGGGAGAGCTGTTGCAGGGAATCGCTCAGGTCACGTAAGGCCGGGGCTTCAGCCGTTTTTGGCGGAGGCGCGGCTAGCTGTGAGTAAGCACAAGCGGCCACAACCACGGAGGTGAAGAAAGCACGGTAGTTCATCCTAGTTCCATCTTCCCTCACCACGGACACCGCGAGAGGCTGCATAATAGGACCGATACCGTGAATCAAGGCATACGAAGGATTCTAGTCGCGGCCTTCATCATCACCACTGCGGCCGTGACGGGAGTGACGTTTTTTGCCTTCTCGTCTAAGAACGCAATTGGCTTTGGACAGCAATGCTCGGGCAGCTTCTGCTGGGGCTACCGCCTGGATCAAGCGCGCTTTGTGCCGAAGACCAGCCTGACGTTTTGGAGTGCGTCGGGACTCAAGCTGCAATACGAGCTGCCCACGGGAGTGATCGTGCCGGTAAACCCGGATCGCTGGCTGGGCAACGGCCGGGCGATCTATCTCAACTTCCGGGTCAAGCCGTCGGCCAGTTCCAAGGAGCCTGGCGAACACATTCGCATCGTCTACGATTTTCAGCGCGGGTCGTTGTATGTTGCGTCGGAGCTTCCGCTATGGCGCAACGGCGATCCGCGCAGCCCCGCTGCCGGGCACAATTGGCTCACCGACGATCAGTTCGATGCCATCCTCATCCAGATCGACCCCACGATGTAGACTACGCGGCGCCGGAATTCTTGGGGACATTGCGGGCTCCCGTCCGGATTTCTTCGCCCTCAACGATCACAGCTTTGTCCCCATGAATTCTTCTCACTACCGCCCGGTTTCCGCAGCCCAGTACAGCGCGTTGAACAACAGGGGGTAGGTGGCGTGCGTTTGCGCGCGATGCTGCGGCCGAATGCCGAACAGCACCACTCGCCCGGGATTCAGATCCACCGCCACTACGGCGGCGCGGCCGAGCATCAGGTCCTCGCCGCGCAGCCAGCCCGATGCATTGGCCTGCGAATTGGGATAGCGCGCCACCACGCTTATCTTTTGCGACGAAAAGCCTTCCGTGAGCTGGAAAAATGGCGAATTGATATAGTAGCCCCAGGTGCTCTCGGGCATGCCGCGGCCGATCGGATGCCACGTGTCTATCTGCAAGTTGACGATAGTGCCAGGCGCGAAATGCTGCTCGCGGTTGGTGGTCCGCTTGAGTTCTTTCACCGGCAGCGGCAGCTTGTCCACCAGCAAATTGCAGGCCTCACCCAGGGCCACCAACGTCCCGCCAAAACGTGTGAACTCCTGCAGCGCATTCCATCCTTTTTCTCCCAAACCGCCGCGATATTCGGGAACAATACTCTCAAAATCCAGTCCTTCCAGAATGTCCTTGGCCTTCTGGTCGGGGATCAGAATCACATCGAACTTGTTTTTGAGGAAGCCGGCCTGAATATCGGCGTTGTGCACGGGCGTGTAAGAGAATTCGTAGCGGTCCAGCACAAAGCGCGTCCAGCCTTCATCCATGCTGGGCGAGAACGACTGGTAGAGGGCGATCCTGGGCGCGTGGAGCGTCGTGGGGGCGTATGAGTAGTACCGCCTGGGCGGCGCCTTGACTTCGAAACCGGCGGTTGTTTTCGACCAGACATCCGCACTCACGCCGGCAGCCTCCACCCAGTTGCCGGAAATGCCCACACGCGCGCCTGCCTTCAAGAGCCGGTTGACCACCAGGGCGCCGGATGCGCCCCGATACAGAAAGGAACACGACGTCCCGGTATGCTCCGCCAGCAACACCGGCTTCGCACCGGCCGTGACGCGCGCCAACTTTAGATCCGCCGGCAAAGCGGTACTCGCGAATGCGGTCTTCACGCCAAACTGCATGCCCAACGACCAGGCGGACACGTCATACGGCGCCTCGGCGGGAGCGTTGGGCGCGCGGCGAACTTCCGGGTAAGTTTGTTTCTCCAGCAGGTCTTTGGCGTAGCGCGCAAACACCTGGTTCATCGGAATGACGTACGTTCCGGCGGCATAGCTTTCCTTGCCGGAGGTAAACGCGGCGCCGGCCTGATAGATTTCCACGCCGCCCAAGAGCAGCTTGTCGATCAACTCCGACACTTCATTGGGATCGTGCTGATCCGGCGGCAGCAGCACGGCGAAAACTTTGTCCTTGCCGCCGCCGATCTCGCCTTTCTTGCCTTCCTCCAGCGTGGCTCGATTCATCTCGTACACCTGCCGCAGCAGCGTCTCGCGCGTGTCGGCCGCCGCCTCCAGCAGCGCAAACGTCGCCGTCAATTCGTAATCGACGATGTCCCGCAGCCGCCAGGTTCCACCCATCCAGGGGCGCGGATATTCGGTGCGCGGAGTGATATCGCGCGGCGCCGGCAGCGGCTCTTCGGGATGCTCCAATTGCCGGCGCCGCTCTTCTTCCATGTTGTCGCGCTGGCTGGCCGTGGCAGCCGCCGGGTCCGGCTTGGCGGGATCTGCCTTCTTCTGCTCCAGCGGCGTCGCAATGCGGGCGCTGGCCACTTCCGTCAGCAAGCCCACTTGGTTGTGCCACCATCCCGCCCAAGCCATCGCGCCCTGCCAGAAATTGGTGTAGGTCGAGTTATAGATGATCCCCGGCCGGCCTTCCGCTTCGAGCGCGGCGGCCTGGCTCTGCCCATAGATGCCGTTCAGCCGGTACACCAGTGGATGCACGTTGGGATTGATGGGATCGCGCGCCGGCATGGTGAAGATGCGCGCGCCTGCGCTGCCTTGCTGGTGCTCATCCAGCCAAATGCCCGGAAACCAATCCTGCCACAGCAGCTTGGCCGTCATCTGGCTCTCGCGCTGGGAAAAAACATACATGTCGCGATTGTTGTCGTGGCCGGTGTAGTAGTGATACAGAACCGGCAGCGGCGAGGCTTCATACTTGGTGCCGAGGTATTTGTTGTACCAATCGGTGACCATGATCTCGCCGTCCGGATTGAGACAGGGAACCAGCACCAGAATGGTGTTGTTGAGGATTTTCCGCATGCGCGGAGAATCGTCCGTCGCCATGCGGTACACGGCTTCCACCACCATTTGCGAGGCGCCGATCTCGGTGGCATGCACGCTGTTGGTAATTACCACCACCGCCTTGCCGAATTGAAAGATCTCGTCGCGTTCCGCATCGCTGGGCGCTCCGCCCTGAAAGTACAGTTTGCGTTCCAGGCCTTTGTAGTAGTCGAGCTTCCGCAGTGTCTCGGCCGAACTGATCTCCACCGCCAGAAACGGGTTGTTCAAGGTCGTTGGTCCCAGATCACGCACCCGCACGCGGTCTGAGGCAGCGGCTACCGCGTGCATATATTCGACGATCTTGTCCCAGCGGGCGAGCTTCTTGTCGCTGCCAATGCGGAATCCGAAGAATGCTTCCGGTGTGGGCACGGCAGCCTGCGTCGGAAGCGACGCAAGCACCAGCAGGGCGGGCGCGAGGAGACGTTTCATGGAGCTTTTAGAGATTCTCCATCTTAGTACGCGGTCAGAAATCTTTGGGACATAGCGGGCTAGCGTTCGAAATCCTTCGCTTTCAAACTACCGTAGCTTTGTCCCACAGATTTTGTTGCGTCCCACCGGTGACGTGTTTCACCAGCTCTGGGCGTGAGCCTAATCTCCAGCGCGTTACTTGTAGGTTTCCACCACAAAGTTCTGGTCACTGATCGGCGGCCGTACGTATTTTCTCCGATCGAGTGTCGGCAGCGAGATCGGCTCCGGGGTGAGGTCTTGATAGGGAATGCTGGAAAGCAGGTGGCGGATCACGTTCAATCGTGAACATTTCTTGTTGTCCGCGTTGACCACGTACCAGGGAATCTGTTTGAGGTCGGTGTGGGCGAACATTTCGTCCTTGGCTCGTGAGTACTCCACCCAACGCGCGCGCGACTGCAAATCCATGGGGCTCAGTTTCCAGCGTTTGGTGGGGTCTTTCAGCCGCTGTTGAAAGCGCCGCTCCTGTTCCTCCTCGCTCACTGAGAACCAATATTTAATTAGGATGATGCCGGAGCGCACCAGCATCTTTTCGAACTGCGGACAACTGTGCAGAAACTCGACATACTCCTCGTCGGTACAGAAACCCATCACGTGCTCCACACCGGCGCGGTTGTACCAACTGCGGTCAAACAGGGCGATTTCGCCAGCCGCGGGCAAGTGGGCGGCATAACGCTGGAAATACCATTGAGTTTTCTCCCGCTCCGTGGGGGCGGTGAGGGCTACGATCCGGCAGACGCGGGGATTCAAGCTCTGCGCAATGCGTTTGATG
>Ga0075017_100002802_pt1 | contig 10939 bp, 9 predicted proteins | sample AleBraG_ABR_2012_FD_71475 | JGI IMG/M metagenome (GOLD analysis project Ga0075017, IMG submission 71475) | Freshwater sediment microbial communities in response to fracking from Pennsylvania, USA - Alex Branch Run_MetaG_ABR_2012 | ecosystem: Environmental > Aquatic > Freshwater > Creek >...
ACGTAACCGCCTTCCCACTTCAACGCACTCGCGACCATGTCGTCAATAAGTCGATGCTCGTACGTCAACCCAGCGGCCTTGAACCGGTCGGCGAACTCGGCATCGAAGACCTCTTGGAACAGGTCCTTGAACCGACCGTCGTACGCCTTGAGGATCGTGTTCTTCGTTGAGAGATAGACGGGGTAGTTGCGATCGAGCCCGTAGATGAATGACGCCCGCGCAAAGTCGCGGATCGAGTCATCGAGGTTGTACATACCCATGGCAACACCAGAGCCTGGGAAGTCGAAAACGTGGAACTCGATCGGCTCGGCGCCGTCGGAAGGCGTAAAGGTCATCGTGAGCGTGCCTGCGCTCGGCACGCGGAAGTCAGTGGCGCGATATTGATCGCCAAACGCGTGACGTCCGACAACGATCGGCTTCGTCCAAGAAGGAACAAGGCGCGGGACGTTGCTGATAATGATCGGCTCACGGAAGATGACGCCGCCGAGAATGTTGCGAATCGTTCCGTTCGGTGACTTCCACATCTTCTTCAAGCCAAATTCTTCAACGCGCGCTTCGTCCGGCGTAATCGTTGCGCACTTCACGCCAACGCCGTACTTCTTGATCGCTTCGGCTGAGTCGATGGTGACCTGATCGTCAGTTGCATCGCGGTGCTCGATGCCGAGGTCGTAGTACTTCAGGTCAATGTCGAGATAGGGAACGATCAACTGTTCCTTAATGAACTGCCAGATGATGCGGGTCATTTCGTCGCCGTCGAGTTCGACGACCGGGTTGGCGACCTTGATCTTCGCCATGCGTTTGTCTCCTGATGTGAAGGCGGACGCCACTCCCGGCGCACCGATGGGGCGGATGGTTCAGATAAGACCGAGCGCGCGAACAGCCGCACGCTCATCAGCAAGTTCAGCTACCGATGCGTCAATGCGAGTGCGCGAGAACTCATTGATGTCGAGACCCTCGACGACGTGCCACGAACCGTTGCGCGAAACAACTGGGAACGACGAGATCAAACCTTCGGGCACTCCGTACGAGCCATCAGAAACGATGCCGGCCGAGGTCCAGTCGCCTTCGGGAGTTCCGTTGACCCACGAGTAGACGTGATCGATGGCCGCGTTGGCGGCGGACGCTGCAGACGATGCACCACGCGCTTCGATGATCGCCGCGCCGCGCTTGGCAACCGTAGGGATAAAGGTGTCGGACAACCACGCTTCGTCGTTGACCACGTCCGCTGCATTCGCACCGTTGATCTCGGCGTGGAAGATGTCGGGGTACTGCGTCGCGGAGTGATTGCCCCAAATCGTCAACTTCTTGATGTCGTTGACGGTGACGCCTGCCTTCTCGGCAAGTTGGCTCATGGCGCGGTTGTGGTCAAGGCGCGTCATTGCGGTGAAGCGGTCTTTGGGGACGTCAGGTGCGTGCGAGGACGCAATCAAGGCGTTCGTGTTGGCTGGGTTTCCGACGACGAGAACGCGAACGTCGGATGCGGCACCAGCATTGATCGCCTCGCCCTGTGGCTTGAAGATTCCACCGTTGGCCTCGAGCAGATCACCGCGCTCCATACCGGCCGTCCGTGGTCGTGCGCCGACGAGTAACGCGATGTTGACTCCATCGAAGGCCGCCGTGACGTCATCGGTGATGTCGATGCCAGCCAACAGCGGGAAGGCGCAGTCGGCGAGTTCCATCGCCGTGCCCTCGGCGGCTTTCAGTGCTGGCGCGATCTCCAACAGTCGCAGCCGGACGGGCACATCAGGGCCGAGCAACTGCCCCGACGCGATGCGAAAGAGCAGGGCGTAGCCGATCTGGCCAGCGGCTCCAGTGACGGTAACGGTGACGGGGGTGCGAGCCATGACAGGTTCTCCTTGTCGGTGCTCTCGCGAGTCGGAACGCCCGGACGGGTGGCCGGCGGCGATATCTCGGCGTCGAGACATCTGCCAGCCTAGCGGCCCCACACATGGGCCTTGGCGCGAGAGGGCAAGGGCGGTCGGGGACCATCGGACCCCAGGTCTCAGGACGGCGCAGGAACCGCAAACGCCAAGATCGCCAGTCCCACGGCCAGCACCCCGAGGCAGGCGACGTCGACCCGACGCGAGCGGTTGACGAGCCACCCGGCCTGCGAGGGTTCGAGGAAGAGCCGCAGGAACAGTGCAAGCAAGACACCGGCAGCGATGACGACAGCCCCCGCTCGGAATCGACCGATGGCAATGGTCAGTAACCCGACTGCGACCACGCCGAGGACGAGCAACGTAGGCCATTGCATCCAAGGGCGGGTGCGTCGGCCGTCCGCATCGCGTTCTGGATGCGTGACATTGTGGCGTCGCTCGGCCCTGCGCCGCTCGACCCGCGCGGCACCGTCATCAGCCTGTGGCGCGCGAGCGTCGTCGGTCGCGCCGGATGCGGTCACGAGCGGGCTACTCCGGCCACGCGTTCCGCTTGCTCGACAACATTGAGCAGCAACATCGCACGCGTCATCGGTCCGACGCCGCCGGGCATCGGTGCGACAAAACGTGCAACGTCATGCACCTCAGGCGCGACATCACCCACCAGGCCGTCAGCAGTACGGGTGATTCCTACATCGAGTACAGCCGCCCCGGGCTTGACCATGCCCGCTGTGATGAGATGCGGGACTCCGGCAGCCGCCACCACGACATCGGCGCCGCGCGTGTGCGACGCCAGGTCTCGGGTACCGGTGTGGCACAAGGTCACCGTCGAATTCTCAGTGCGTCGAGTAAGCAAAAGCCCCAGCGGACGACCGACCGTGACACCACGTCCGACAACAACAACTTCGGCGCCGTTGAGGTCGACTTCGTAGTCGCGCAACAAGTGCACGATGCCGCGCGGTGTGCACGGCAGCGGGGCCGCGACACCAAGGACAAGACGACCGAGGTTGGTCGGGTGCAAACCGTCGGCATCCTTCACCGGGTCGATGAGTTCAAGGACGATGCCCGAGTCAAGTCCAGCCGGTAGCGGCAATTGCACGATCATGCCGGTGACTTGCGGGTCAGCGTTGAGATCGCGGACGGCTTGTTCGACCTCGGCTTGCGTAGCGGTGTCTGGCAAATCGACCCGAACGCTAGTGATGCCAACTTCGGCGCAATCGCGGTGTTTGCCAGCGACATAGGCGTGCGAACCGGGGTCGTCGCCGACAAGAACAGTCGCAAGCCCCGGACGATGGCCAAGTTCGGCCAGGACGCGAACACGTTCTGCAAGATCTGCCTTGACGAGTGCGGCCGACTGCTTCCCGTCCAGAATCGTTGCGGTCATGCCTCGATCCTGCCATGTCACGGCTGCGGTCTTGGCGCCTCTGACGTCCGCTGCCGGCCAGAGAGCGCGGCGAGCCCCACGGCCGCTCCCGTCAGCAGCACGGCCGTCAGCGTTTGCCAACCGACATGGGCGCCGTGAGTCGGGTAAGCGATATCGATCAGGACCGCGCCGAACAGTTGGCCGCAAATCGCCGCGAGTCCGAAGAGCAACACACCAAGCGTCGACACCGTGAGCGCACCAACGAAGATGAAGATCGCGCCGAGCGGACCGCCGAGATACAACCAGCCGTCCGACCCGATGGGAGGCAGCGGGTGCAACGGCTTCCCAGTTACGAGATGCTCAACGCCAACCGCAACGAACAGGGACCCGACGGCTACGACGAAGTTGACGAGAGTCGCTGCAAGCGTCGATGCCGACGTCACGGCCACCTTGGCGTTGAAGGCTTGTTGAAAGGCAGAGAGCGCACCAGCGACAAGCGGCAAGGCAACAAGAAGCCACGGCACAGCCTGGTGCGCCGACCGTCCGACCACCGCAAGTCCGACCGCGAGAACTGCGAGAAGTGCAGCGACAACACGTTGCCACGTGACTGCCCGTTTACCGCCAGGGGCAAGTCCGAACTTATCCACGACAACCGAATTGGCCGTCTGTCCGGCAACAGATGACACAGTGAAAGGCGCAACGCCTGCGCGGGGCACGACGATTCCCTGCGCGGCAACGAGCATCGCGCCAGCGATGCCGCCAAACAATTCCCACGGACGCAGCACTTTGGTACGGACTAAGCCAGGAAGTTCAGCTACCGAGTGCCGGGCACTCGGCAGAAAAGTGAAGGCGACAAGCAACAGCAACAACCCGAAGCCCAACGAGATAGTCGCGGCCCATATACCGTCGCCACCCAAATACGTCGCGAGTTGTCCGTTGATGCGCGATTGCACAGCAACCAAGGTGCCGACAGCAACCGCGAGTGCTGCGGCGATCGGTAAGGGAAAGTGCGGCAGTCGGCTCATTCGGCGCAAACGCGAGAATTACTCAGCATCGCCGTCGGATGCATGCGAGTTCAACTCTCCATCGTTGGGTGAAGGCGGCGCAGCACCAGGGCTGGCGGACTGACGTCGATCACCTTGACGCCGGTCCGACTCGCGGCGATTGAAGACGCGGCGCTCACCGCGGCGGCGATCACGCTCGTGCCAGGCCGCCATTTCGGCTTCATACGGCACATCTATCGCGCCAATGCTCGCGAGCGGATGGTCGGCCATCCGATCGGTGAGGTACCTCGCCAACGTATAGAGAACGAGTGCAACTGGCACAGCGACAAGAGCGCCAAGAAAGCCGCCGACAGCCGTTCCGATCGACACCAACAACACGATCGCCAGTGGATGCAGAGCGACAGCACGACCAAGAATGAGCGGCTGGAAGAGGTGTCCTTCTAGTTCACCCACAAGGAAGATCAGGCCGAGGACGAGCAACGCTGCCAACGGGCCGTTGGCAGCCAGTGCCACCAGCGCGGCGATGATCATCGCGATCGGCGCGCCAATGATGGGAATGAAAGCGCCGATGAAGACGAGCAATGCAAGCGGACCAACGAGGGGGACGCCAATGATGGCAAGTCCAATTGCGACGACGATGGCATCGCTCAACGCGACGATGATGAGCCCACGGGTGTAACTGCTAAAGGCGTTCCAGGCCAGGCTCGCTGCTTCGTCAGTGCGCAGCCGAAGTCGTTGCGGGGTCCACGACAACACCCAGTCGAACATCTGCCGTGGCTGCAGCAAGAAGAAGACAAGCGCAAACGCGCCAGTGAGTAACGCCGTTATGACGTCGAAAGTCGACCCGGCCGACTTCGCAATCGCCTTAACGACTACCGAAGAACGTGAGGTCAACCATGTCTCGATCGTCTTGATGAGATTGGTGAGATCGGCCTTGGAGAGTTTGAACGGACCTCGACGCAACCATCCCTCGACCTGCGTGATGCCCTTCTGGATCGCCAGGTACAGCGTGTGCCATTCCCCCGCCACCGATGCGCTGATGAACGCGATTGCACCGACGACAATGGCGATAAAGGCGACCAACACGATGGTTACTGCCAGCCAGCGCCACGTGAACTTCGCAAGCCAGGACGTCGCCGGATGCAATACGGCAGCCAAGAACATGGCGATGAAGATTGCCGTGAGCACTGGAACGATCAGGCCGAGGGCGTAAAGTCCGGCGGCCGCAACGGCACCGATAACAAGCAGCCGCCAACTAATGGCCGCACCGCGAACGAGGGCCGGTGGAAGCGGCACCATCGGCACAGCCGTCGAATCGCCGCCGCGGCGGTCGCTCACCTCAGGACTGCTGCTCACAATCTGATCGTGCACCGCGCAAGGGCGTAGTGCGCTAAGCCTCGCCGGACGGTGGACGAATTGGCTTCCGCTGTTAGTGACTGAAGTGTCGGGTACCGGTGAGATACATCGTGAGTCCGGCCTCCTGCGCCACTTTGATGACCTCTTCGTCGCGAACGGAGCCGCCCGGCTGAACGACTGCACGCACCCCTGCTGCCAACAACACTTCCAAGCCGTCGGGGAATGGGAAGAACGCATCTCCGGCGGCCACTGAGCCGGCCGCACGATCACCAGCACGAGCAACCGCAAGGCGGGCTGCATCGACACGGTTCACTTGACCCATGCCGATGCCGACGGCTGCGAGGTCGTTGGCGAGCAGGATTGCGTTCGATCGAGGCGAGCGAACACAACGCCAGGCAAATTCCAGATCGGCGAGAGTAGCCGCATCGGCAGGAGCACCAGACACCAAGCGCCACTCTGACGGACTGTCGCCGTCAGCTTCAACATCATCGAGCGTTTGGACAAGCAGGCCGCCGCTGATTTGACGTCGCTCAACCGAGTAGCCCATGTGTGGTCCGGCACACACGAGCAATCGAACCGACGGCTTCGCCGACAAGATCGTTACTGCCTGATCTGCAAATGCCGGAGCGACGACGACTTCGGTGAAGACTTCGACGATTTGTTTTGCGGTTTCGGCGTCAATCTCGCGGTTTGCGGCAACGACTCCGCCAAAAGCACTGACCGGATCAGTGGCGAGCGCCTTTGTGTATGCCGCGGCAACAGTGTCTGCGACTGCGATGCCGCACGGGTTGGCGTGCTTGATGATGGCGATCGCCGGGTCGGCGTGGTCGAAAGCAGCGCGACGTGCCGCGTCCGCATCGACGTAGTTGTTGTACGACATTGCCTTGCCCTGCAACTGGCGTGCACTCGCGAGTCCTTGCTCGCGGTTTCGTGAGACGTACACAGCCGCGTTCTGGTGCGGATTCTCGCCGTACCGGAGAACGTGCTGCAGGTCGTAGACACCCGTGCTGACTCGTCCGAAGCCGTGCGCGTCGAGTGGCGGACTGACGACGCGGTTCATCCAACTGGCAACGTCAGCGTCGTACGCCGCCGTGTGGGCAAAAGCCTCGGCAGCCAACTCTGCGCGGAATGCGATGTCAGTGCCGCCTTTAGCGACGGCGTCGATGATCGCTTGATAGCGGCTTGGCGAAACGACGACAGCAACGTTGGCATAATTCTTCGCTGCTGCCCGCACCATGGCAGGTCCGCCGATGTCGATGTTCTCGACACATTCGTCAATGTCCGCGCCGCTGCGCACAGTTTGGCTGAAGGGGTAGAGGTTGACGACGAGTAAGTCGAAGGGCGCGATGCCCAACTCTTCTAGCGACGCGACGTGCTCAGGCTTGCGAAGGTCAGCCAGCAGCCCACCATGAACTTTGGGGTGCAGCGTCTTCACGCGACCGTCGAGAGTCTCGGGGAACCCAGTGACGTCAGACACGGCTTGCACAGCGACGCCCGCCTCGGCGAGAGTCGCGGCAGTCGAACCAGTGGAGACGATCTCGACGCCAGCAGCATTCAGCGCCTGACCTAGAGCGACAAGGTCAGTTTTGTCAGAGACCGAAATGAGGGCGCGGCGAATCGGACGGTGCGTCATGGGATGGTGACCTTTCTGCCGTCGATCGTCCAACCCTCGCGAGCCATCCGAGCAACGGAATCGACGAGCAGGATGCGTTCCTGCTCCTTAATGCGTTCGTGCAATGTGGCTTCGTTGTCTTCGGGCAGGACGTGAACTGCTACCTGACCCACGATCGGTCCAGTGTCGATACCTGCGTCTACGACGAACAGCGTGCAACCCGTGACCTTGACGCCGTAGTCGAGTGCATCGCGAACTCCGTGCATACCGGGGAATGCAGGCGACAGTGCTGGGTGTGTGTTGAGAATTCGTCCGTTGAACTCCGCGAGAAAACTCGGGCCTGCCAACTTCATGAATCCTGCGAGAACAACGATGTCAGGATGGTAAGCAGCAACGGCTTTGGTAAGTGCGTCGTCCCACTCTTGTCGAGACGCGAAGTCTTGAAGTCGGACGACGAAACTGTCGACGCCGGCCGCTTGCGCGCGATCTTGGGCAACTGTGTCAGCGCGGTCAGCGCCTACCGCAACAACTTCGGCTGGGTAAGACGAGTCTGTCGATGCGTCGAGCAAGGCCTGCAGCAGTGTTCCCGTGCCAGAAACAAGGACGACGACGCGGAAGCGCTCAGAACCACTAGCCGCACCTAGGCCGTCAGGTGCACTGGTGGGCAAGGCGGGCTCCTGACGTATGGCGCGATCTCGTTGTTACGACAGATCGTACGGAAGCCCAAGGTGCCGCTTAGGCGGCAGTACCAACTCGGGCGGGCACGTCGTCAGTTGTGGAGGCCACTTGGCCGCGGATAGCACGTGTCGCCGAGCGCAGTGCGACAACTGTCAACGAGCCGAGCGCGACGTATCCAAAGGTGTGCACACCCGTACTCAGCACCGCCGGACCGGCGACGCCCAGGCGTCCGGGCCCAATCGAACCGTGCCCAATCCACGCGACAAGCGCGCCGGTCACCCCGACGAGCAGCGAAGCCGACAGGGCTTGGCCCACGGCGGCGGCGCCAGTCTTACTCAGGGCTGGCAACATCAAGGCGCCGGCAAGGACGGCAAGCAAGAAGACGAGTCCGCCGATGAAAGGTGCGTGCGACGGCAAGGCGCCAAGCCACGGGAATGCCGGGACAGCACCGAGGTGGGCGTCGCCAGGAACAACTGACGTGTTGACCCCGACGGCGAATCCAGAACCGACAATCCACGACCAGGTCCAACTTGCCATCGCAGGCAGCCAACCAAGACCTAGAAAGAATATGAGCGTCGAACCGACGAGTCCGGAATGCAGTGAGTCGTATAGGGCAATGATCGTCGTGGCACCGGCGACAAAGGCGGTCGCCAACACAACGAAGGACGCACCGACCAATGTCATGACCGCGATAGCTGCAGCGCGAAAGGTGCGGCGCAAGCCGTCCGGCCAATCCGCAACGCTCGTCCGCAGTGCGGCGGCTGCTTTAGTGGCCCACAACACGCCAACTATTGCGACGCCAGCGCCCCAACCTGCAGCGCGGAAGGGCGGCGAGCCAGCGGTGGGTGTTGATGCCAACCACGCGACGAGTCCCACCATCGTGGCGTACACGACCGCGGTGCCGATCAAAGCGCCAACCATGGTGTCGACGGAGGAATCCAGAGCGCGTAAAGCTCGACCAACTGCCCAGCGCACAACAACGACAGGCAAGAACGCAAGGCCGAGCAAGGGAATCGTGAGCCACGCTGTTGCGATGTGAACGGGTGCACCATTGATGACGACGAACGACAGGCCGCCGGATCGCAGCGCATCACTGAGGTCGGACGTGCCGTGCGGAACCGCAACCCAGGAGGCCAAGACAATCAAGACGACAACGGCCAACACCAAGACCGCCGACCACGCGCCAGCACCAGCGCCGGCAAGGGTTGCAGCCCGCATCGTCCGAGATCGACTCACTCGTTCATCGTCGCAGCGGCCCGCAGCCGAACCGGGGAGCGAAACACGAAGGCCGGACGTGACTTTGCCGAAACCCTCCCAAAAATGCCGGTGGGGCCGACCGAAGTCAGCCCCACGCAACAGTCGTTCTGCTAAGCAGACAGCAGCGTTCGCAACAAGTGCGCGGTCTCAGACGGTGTTTTGCCGACCTTGACGCCGGCAGCTTCCAACGCTTCCTTCTTCGCCTGCGCGGTACCGCTTGAGCCAGAGACGATCGCGCCCGCGTGACCCATGGTCTTGCCTTCGGGTGCGGTAAACCCGGCGACGTATCCCACAACCGGCTTCGTGACGTGCTCGGTGATGTAGGCCGCTGCGCGTTCTTCAGCGTCGCCACCAATCTCGCCGATCATGATGATTGCTTGCGTGTTCGGGTCTGCCTGGAAGGCTGCCAACGCGTCGATGTGGGTGGTACCGATGATCGGGTCGCCGCCGATTCCGATTGCGGACGTGAAGCCGATGTCACGAAGTTCGTACATCATCTGGTAGGTCAAGGTTCCGGACTTGCTCACCAAGCCGATGTGTCCAGGCCCAGAAATGGTCGCGGGGATGATGCCGGCGTTGCTTTGGGACGGACTGATCAAACCTGGACAGTTCGGCCCAATGATGCGCGTTGCGCCAACTTCGTTCGCGTACGCGTAGAAGTACGCCGAGTCGTGTACCGGAATGCCCTCAGTGATGACGACCACGAGCGGCACCTTCGCGGTCACGGCTTCGACAACGGCGGCACGCGCAAACTTCGGCGGCACAAACACCACTGACACGTTGGCACCGGTTGCTTCGATGGCATCGGAAACGGTCTCGAACACAGGCAATTGCGCGCCGTCAACCTCAACGACCTGGCCGCCTTTGCCCGGCGTGACACCACCGACGATGTTCGTGCCAGAAGCCAGCATGCGCTGCGTGTGCTTCATGCCTTCGGACCCGGTCATGCCCTGCACGATGACTTTGGATTCGGCGTTCAGATAAATCGACATGTCGTCTCCTCCGCGTCAGGCCGAAGCGGCCAGTTCGGCCACGCGGTGCGCAGCGTCGTCCATGGTGTCGACCAATTCCACCCGAGGTAGTCGGGCATCGGTCAAGATTTGGCGTCCGAGATCGGCGTTGTTGCCATCGAGTCGAACGACGATCGGGTGCGTCACTGGGGTGCCGTGACCTTCGAGGAGTTCAAATGCGGCCACGATTCCGTTTGCGACCGCGTCGCACGAAGTGATGCCGCCAAAGACGTTGACGAATACCGCCTTGACAGCTGGGTCGCTGAGCACAATCTCCAAACCATCGGCCATCACTTGCGCCGAGGCGCCGCCGCCGATGTCGAGGAAGTTAGCCGGACGAACTCCGCCGAAATCTTCACCCGCGTAGGCCACAACGTCGAGCGTGCTCATGACGAGTCCAGCGCCGTTTCCGATGATGCCGACGCTGCCTTCGAGCTTGACGTAGTTCAGGTGCTTAGCCTTCGCCTTGGCTTCTAACGGATCGGCCGCAGCGGAGTCGTCGAACGCATCCCAATTGACATGCCGGAAGTGTGCGTTGTCATCGAGGCTGACCTTGCCGTCGAGTGCGACGAGAACTCCATCACCTGTCAGAGCAAGTGGGTTGACCTCAACAAGAGTGGCGTCCTCTTTGACGAACACCTTCCACAGTGGCTCAAGGAAACGCGCGACCTGATCTTGCAACTCAGCCGGGAAATGGCCCGCAGCAGCAATCTCGCGTGCAAGTTCAGGGGTCAAGCCAGTCAAGGCATTGACAGGGATCTTGGCCAGGGCTTCCGGGTTGTTGA
>Ga0075017_100002803_pt1 | contig 10939 bp, 9 predicted proteins | sample AleBraG_ABR_2012_FD_71475 | JGI IMG/M metagenome (GOLD analysis project Ga0075017, IMG submission 71475) | Freshwater sediment microbial communities in response to fracking from Pennsylvania, USA - Alex Branch Run_MetaG_ABR_2012 | ecosystem: Environmental > Aquatic > Freshwater > Creek >...
CGCCGGTGTCGATCCCCCCCGAACCCGCTACGTCGGCGGACAGTGTGAAGCGTGGCGCTGAAATATTCGACAACATGAATTGCTGGAGCTGCCACGGCCGCCAAGGCCGCGGCAACGGGCCTTCTGCCTCCAAACTTACCGACAGCAAAGGCAATCCCATTACGCCCTTTGATTTGACGAGCGGGACGCGTTTCAAGTGCGGACAGAGTGATCGCGAGTTGTTCCGCGACCTGACCACAGGATTGGACGGAACTCCGATGCCATCGTTTTCAGATGCCTTGAAGCCGGAACAGATTTGGGATCTCGTCCACTACATTCAGACTCTTCGTTCTGGCCGTAAGAACCAAGCCAGCGCTGAGAACGCCGAACCTAAAGCACAATGATTGTCTGTTGCAGGACCCAGTCGACCCGGCGTCCAGCCTTGTTTGCGAAAGAGTCAAAACTCAACGGTGAGACCCCTGCGTTCATGAAATATCAAAATGCGGCTTCCTTAAAGGAGAACGGTCTCATATGAAGATCACTCATGCGGCATTCATCATTACAGGCGTGCTCGCTCTTGGATTGAGTGGCGGCAAGGTCGCTAGCACCGTCTACGCTGCGGAAGACTCCTCTCCGCTGAAGGGCGTGGTGAAATTCGACGGCACCGTGCCGAAGCCGACACGTATCGACATGTCCGACGATCCCAAGTGTGCAAAGTTACACCCCGGCGGTGTTACCACCAGCGACATCGTGACCGACGGCCACGGTGGCCTGGAGGATGCGGTGGTTTACATCTCCGACGGCCTGGCTGGCCGAACCTTTGAACCTCCCCAGACTCCTGCGGTACTAGAGCAGAAAGGGTGTCTGTACCAGCCGCACGTGCTCGCGATGCAAGCTAATCAGAAGCTGGACGTAGTGAACGCCGACACTACCACGCACAACATCCATCCCTCTCCCAAAAACAATCGCGAGTGGAACAAGTCGCAACCCTCAGGCGTGCCCATCGAGGAGACCTTCGCGCGCGAGGAAGTCTCCATTCCGGTAAAGTGCAACGTTCATCCCTGGATGCACGGGTACATAGCAGTGTTCAAGCATCCTTACTTTGCCGTTACCGGCAAAAACGGGAGCTATGAAATAAAGAACCTGCCCGCGGGAACCTACACGATTCAGGTGTGGCACGAGAAACTGGGTACTGCAACTCAAAAGATCACGGTAGGATCCTCGGAATCAAGGACCGTAGACTTCGTGCTTAAGGACAACGGCGGTTCTTAGACAATTTCGAAGTTGTGCCCATGAATGACCGGGAAACTGATTCAGGTGGCGGCAGACGCAGCCACGAGTCTGTTTACGGCGAACGCTTCAGCACTACCATCGTCGCCTCATCTGCCCCGATGGCACCCAAAAACCGTCTCAACTCTTCGGCGTGCTCCGGACCTATCAGGACATCGCGACGGACGAACTCACGCCAATATCGCACTGTCGACTTTTTTATCTCGAACTTACTCTGGTACGTCGCAAATCCCGCATCCACCTTTACCGGGTCGGGCACGTCTTCCACCACGTACTCTTTGGGCAACTCGATCTCGAAGGTATCCGTCTTGCGAGATGTCCTTTCAAATTGGAACGGATACTTTCGTGGCTTCCGCTCCAGCGCAAAAGACTTCTCGCCCAGGACCCGTGGCCGCAGCAGCAGCATCAGAGGCCCCCGCATCTGTGCATATCCCGGGACGGTAACCTTGAGCGCAATTTCCAGTTTCTCCTGGATCTGATCCAACTGTTGGATGTCGGTTTTCTCGAGCGTGAACCCTTTAAGCGAACGGCTCAGGCGCCGCTCGATCCTCTGCGCACGCTCCTGCTGGTTCGCATGGATCAACGCCATCCGCTCTTCCCATGCGTGGTCTCCGCTCCGATCCTCAACAATCTCTCCAGCAAGCGCCCCATCCGCACTCAGAGTGAAATGCCCCGTGCGTACCAGCAAGTTCGTATCGGGATCCAGCAACCACGCCGTCCCACCTATCCACGGGGGCATCAGCCTGGGCTAGCCGCGATGGCAGCATTTTGACGAATTCAACGGAACTGGATTGACGTAAGTTATAGCTTTGGGCGTCCCGATGATCCTCAGTTCGCAACGGGCTGGCAGTCGCGGCAGGCAAGCGGAGTACAATGTGTCCGCGTTCCTCAAGACATCCGCGCAACCATGAGACGAGTCGTAGACTTTTGTGGTCGTCGTCTGATTCATTTCGGAGGAAAACCTTGAACCGCTATCTCTTGCTTGCCAGCACGTTCCTGGCACTTTCGATAACCGGACATTCACAGAGTGGGCCATCACAGAAAACTACCTTGACACCCGGAGACAACCTGGTCATCGAAAACATTCCCGCGGTGCCGGTGTCCGTGGACGAACAGACACGACGATATGGTGAATTCCGCACTGCGGCATTCTTCGACTGGCATCCAGGAAGGCGCGAGATGCTGATTGGCACACGCTTTGGCGATGTGCCACAAGTTCATTGGCTAAAGATGCCGGGAGGCGCCCGCCAGCAGATGACGTTTTATCCGGACCGGGTGTTGGGAGCGGAATTCGAGCCGAAAGGCCGCTTCTTCGTCTTCCAGAAAGATGTGGGTGGGGGCGAGTGGTACCAGTTCTATCGCTTCGACGTCGAGAGTGGCGAGACCGTGCTGTTGACGGATGGCAAGTCGCGCAACATCGACCCGGTATTTGCTCATCAAGATGCCCGGATCGCGTATGCGTCGACGCGGCGTAATAATAAAGATACGGACATCTGGGTGATGAATACCGAGGATCCGAAAACAGATCACCTGTTGGTACAGACGGAAGGTGGTGGCTGGGCGCCAAGCGATTGGTCTCCAGATGGCAGTCAGTTGCTGGCGTTGGAGCAGATCTCGATTAACCGGAGCAATGTGTGGCTTGTGGATCTGGCGGATGGCAAAAGGAAGATGCTGACGCCGAAACAGGAAGGTGGCGACGAAGTCAGCTACCGGCAGCCGAGGTTCGCACGAGACAAGCGTGGCGTGTACATCGCCACCGATCGCGAATCGGAGTTCCATCGCTTGGCCTATTTCGATCTGGCTGCCATGCAGCCGAAATATCTGACGTCGGCGATTCCGTGGGACGTGGAGGAGTTCGACCTTAGCGAAGATGGGAAGACGATCGCATTTGTGACGAACGAGAATGGCATCGGAAAACTCTACTTGCTTGAAACTGCGACGGGGAAATTTCATCCGGTAACCGGGCTGCCGGCAGGCGTACTCTCGAGAGCGAAGTTTCATCCCGATGGGCATGAGGTGGCGATCGGAGTTTCCTCGGCGAAATCGCCGGCCGATGTCTACTCCGTAGACACAAAGTCCGGAAAAGTCGAGCGTTGGACACAGAGTGAAACTGGTGGCCTGAATACGGCGAATTTCGTCGAGCCCGAACTGGTGAGTTGGCAGAGCTTCGACGGGGAGGCAATTACCGGATTTCTTTACCGACCCGATACTAAGAAGTTTTCAGGCAAACGGCCGGTGATCGTCAACATCCATGGTGGCCCGGAGGGACAGTCACGGCCGAACTACCTGGGCCGCAATAACTACCTGATCGATGAGCTCGGAGTTGCGATGCTGTATCCGAATGTGCGCGGATCGACCGGATATGGCAAGACGTTCAGCAAACTCGATAATGGCTTCCATCGCGAGGACACATACAAAGACATCGGCGCATTACTGGATTGGATAGGAAAACAACCGTCACTCGATGCCAGCCACATCATGATTCTAGGAGGAAGCTATGGCGGACATATGACCTGGGCGGTTTCGGCGTTTTACAACGACAAGATTCGCTGCGCGATGCCGATCGTGGGCATGTCGAACCTGGTGACGTTCCTCGAGCACACCGAGGAGTATCGGCGCGACCTGCGGCGAGTGGAGTACGGCGACGAGCGCGATCCGCAGATGCGAGCGTACCTGGAGAAGATCGCGCCCATGAACCACCTGGACACGATGCACAAACCGACCTTTGCGGTGGTGGGGAAGAACGATCCGCGAGTGCCCTGGACCGAGTCACGGCAGATACTGGACAAGCTCAATGCGCAGGGGACGCCGACCTGGTTCCTTATGGCGAACGACGAGGGCCACGGCTATGCGAAGAAGAAGAACCAGGACTTCCTGTTCGATGCCGAGACCATGTTCGTGAAGAGTTGCCTGCTGGAACAGTGACCGTCCGCAGTCTTGTTGGATCGTCCCGGTTTTCGATTGTTCCGTGCGAGATGCGGAGCCTTTATCCTGAGTCTACTTGACCTCGCGAATAACGACTCTGATTCCGTTCTTGGGCCGGAGAGTAATGCTCGGTGTTGGAACAACGGGATGACTCGCGACCACTTGAAATCGAAATCTCTGCGCGATCGCCGCCAGTAGCAAAGTCGCTTCCATCATGGCAAATGCCGCCCCGATGCAAAAACGAGGGCCTCCGCCAAACGGGAAGTAAGCAAACCTGGGTATCACTTGATTGTCGGCGGACCAGCGATCAGGACAAAACTCTTCTGGCCGGGAATAGAATCGCGGGTCGCGATGCATGACCCATTGGCTCATGACAAGGTTAGCCCCAGCCGGCACATGGTAGCCGCCAATTTCGCAACTCTTGAGGGCAGTCCGGCCGAGCCCCCAGGCCGGTGGGTAAAGACGCATAGCCTCCTTAACTACTTTCTCTGTGTATGGCAGTCGAGCCAGGTCCTCGACGTTCGGTGTGCGCCCACTGAGTATCTGCCCCAGTTCACTTCGGAGCTTCTGCGCTGCTTCCGGATGTTGGCTCAGCAGGTACCATATCCACGACAAGGAGAGAGCCGTGGTTTCGTGGCCCGCGAGTAAGAACGTCATGACCTCGTCACGCAGTTGCCGGTCGCTCATGCGGCTTCCATCCTGATCCTCGGCTTGCAGCAGCATGGACAGCAGGTCACCAGTATCGCTACCACTCTTGCGCCGTTCCCGAATGATGGAGTAGACGACCTCGTCCAACTGGTGAATAGCCCTTCGCACATTCAGCACGGCCGGAATCGGCAAATAGCGGATGAATGCGGGTAGCACCATTTTTCCACCGGTGCCGTGCTGCATAATTACGTTAAGGGCGTTGCTGATTTTTGCGCTTTCTTCGACCACCGCCACATCGAACAGAGCCTTAACCACGATTCTTACTGTGAGACGCATCATCTCCTGATGGATGTCTCGTGTTTCGCCATCCCTCCAGGGCCGCATCGCCTCTTCCGCATAGCCGGTGATCGTTCGCGCATAGGATGCGACCCGTTCTCGGTGAAATGCCGGCTGGCTGAGTCGGCGTTGACGCATCCATTCCGAGCCTTCGCTTGTTAACAACCCATTGCCCAGGAACCAGCGGCTATTTTGCAGAACCCGGTCCTTTGTGAAGTTTTGGTGATTCGTCACCAACACCGATTCGATGTAATCGGGGTGATTTAGGAAATAGACCTGAATCCAACCGGCTCGGTAGTAAAAGATGTCGCCAAATTCGCGCGCCCATTCGCCAAATACCGACAGAGGATCGGCACTACCCAAGGGGAAATTACCGATCAGAAAATGAGGCTTCGGGCCGGGTGGACGGTGCGAGCTGACCTGAGGCATAAGACAAAAAGAGGGGGCGCAAAAACATCGCCCGTCCTCATATATTACAGGCGTCAGTTCCCTCCTGAGAGGTAACTCACAGTTCTTTGAGCGTGTTGCGTGATCAGAGCCCCAGCGAGACCGCTTATCAACGCGGCAGCTCGCCCTCAGTAATAGTATTTCGTCTTCTTGGCCCATTCGCTTTCTGGATAGTGCTCATGCAAGAAGTCGAAAGCTGCTTTGGAAAGCTTGCTGGTTTCTATATTGGTGCATCCAAAGCGAGTCGAGCGTATGGCGAGATACAGGGCTTGAGGAACGCGAGGATCCTGTCGATGCTGTTCTCCATATGCAAGAACCTGCCGAGTTAAGTAGTTCGGAGCCGTACCGACTGCCGACAGTGTCTTCCATTCAGACGTGGCTTCAACCTTTTGAGGTCCGGTCAACCAGTTTGGAAACGGAAAATCTGGATCATGCTCCACGAAGTTGAGATTGATATTCTTGTCGAACCCGCCATAGCTCTTGCCCCAATTCGACCCTGGGTCCAAGTCGGCGCACCACCAATTGTCGTGGTAACTGTCCAATTCGCCCAAGGTTGTGGAACGTGCCAAGCCTTCGCGTGCGGAGGGCTTCATGCCTGGATTGCTGAGGATGATAAAAATCGCCACAAAATGCTGTTCGGCTTCGCTTTGTGCCGCGCGAAACAAGTCCATACCTTTCCAGAGCGGCGGGTCCGTTTCCTGCAGTGCGGCTTGCAGCTTCGAAGCGGCTCCCAAGTCGTCCAGCAAAATGGCACGAACCCAGACACCGCGAGCCAGGTCGCGACGCAGTTGCTTGGGAAGAGTCGGCGCCGCCGCGGCTTGGATTAGCGTTGCCAGTGGCAGGCGTTTCAGAAAAACTTCAGCGGCATAGTGGTTGAGAGCAGGTTCGCCGGGCTTTGGTTCGTTTGGACTGGCGGGTACCCACTCCCCGGTGTTGAAATCAAGCTCTGCTGGAACCGGCGTCTCCGGGGCATGCTGAAGAAAGTCTTCGAGGCTGGTTGTAAGTTTCAGCCGCTCCTCATTCAACAAATTGTGCGATCCAAGCGGAATATCCAGATCCTTCCTGCCGAGCAGCGTGTCCAGTTCCGTTCGCGCGGTGTCGGGCTGCCCTGAAGCAATCATGAGGCGCGTTGCGTAATATCGGATCGTCAAGTACGCCCGCGAGGAACCGGGAACTTGGCGTGCTGCTGCAAGCAATGGCTGAAGATCCGGGCTGTCGGCCTTGGTCCCCGCGAGCGCCGCGATCAGCCAAGGCAGCGATCTAGTCTCATGCCAACGAGCGATGGAGTGTTTGGCGGCATCGGACTCGGGCTGCCGGTGCTCGACCGCTTCATGATAGGGATAGCCACCCAGCGCAGCGAAGGTTTGCAGCCAATCGCTTGGATCGTCAGCCTGCAGTCCCTGCGAAAGCAAGAGCACGTAGTCCCACAAATCCTGTTTGAAGTTCTGTCCGGGATTCTGCTCCAGCATCACGTGATCCAATTCAGCCAGGCGTTTCGCGGGCTCGGTCCGAAAGCGCACGAAGTTTAGCAGCCTGACCGCCGGCTCATGGATTGGGCCCGCATTGGGATCGCCAACAATGCCTTCAAGCTGCTCCTGGGCGGCCGCCATCGCTGTCCGATCGAACTGCTCACTGTCTTTGTGGACCAAGTTGGCTTTCCGAATCAAAGCGCGCGCTGCGAGATAGCCGCTGATCCCTGCCCACGGCGAGTTGCGGTCGTTCTTGATAGCTTCGAACTGCTTTATGGCCTCATCAAAATCACGTGCGTAGAAATGCGCCGCGGCGATCTGATATGCGCGATCCGCCCGCAGCGAAGAATCCCCAGCGCTAATGACAGCGGGAATAACGTGCACTTCCCCGCTGCAATTTGAAAAGACCTGGTCCTGGCCGAATATCCATTCGCGCAGCGTGGCACTTGTGGCGCCGAACTTTGCAGCACGGTCCTCAAGCGTTTTTATCGCGTTCTGAAATGCGTCGCTGGGGCAGTTCACATACTTGGAGTAGGGTTGATCCCCCGAGATGACGGCATAGGGCGAAAATACTGGTGGCGGGGGAACGTCTGGAATCTCGCTGCGAGCCTTGCCCCAATTGGCGGCAGCGTCTTCCTCGCTGGCATGTTCAGGTTCGACTTTGCGGCTCCACATGTCGAGCACGGCTTTCTGCTGTTCATTGCTGAGCTTTAGGTCGGAAAGATAACGATACGCGACCGCCTGGTACGCACGGCGGAATCCGGGACGAACGATGCCGAGCTTACCAGCCGCGAAGTCCTCCGCCGGTCCGTCCGGTCGGTCATCGAATGCAAAGATCGCCGATTCCAGAAATGGTCCACAGCTGTAGATAGCACTTGGCGTGGCCAGGAACAGCAGTATGCCGAGTGTCAGCAGTGTTCGTCTTATGAATCTCAGTGCCATGCGTGCATCTCCCATAGCAAGGCCAATTCCGCTTGCCGGGTCCAAGGCTGAGGATGGAACAGATAGATGCGCCGCCCTGTCGGTAACGACGTCCAACGCTCATCGCTGGCGAGGCCAAGACTCCCTTGGCAAAGCGCCGGGCGAAAGTTCTTTCCTGAGGCAATGCGTGTAACCACATCGCCCGTGCCTGCACCCATTCGGAACAGCATGGGGACCGCTTCGTCGATTGGAAGCCCGGTAATCCAGTCGTCATCAAGGCACCACGACGCGAGCGCGGTGATCGAAACAGGCATGTCTGGCCCCAGACGTCGGCGCAGCGCCACGAGAAGATCGTGATAGAAGGTTCGTTGCGAGGCCGTTGCGTCAAAATCCACCTGTATTGCAACGACGCGCGGCAGTGATGCAACAGTCGCGATAGCAGCAACCGATCTCGCCATCTGCTCCTGGTTCAACGCAGCACGCAGATCAGCCTCGATCCGCGTAACCGCTATCAGCTTTGCTCTATCCGGAACGAGAAGTGGCTGGAAGCGAGGGCGGACGGCAATATCGCCGGCACGAAGCCGTATCGTGTCTGCAAGAAATGCGACGGCCGTATCATCGGTATTGATGAATCGTAAATCTTCTGGCCGTTCCCAAGCCCAGAGCACAAGCCGCGGAACGTGGTTCATCCGGTCGGGACCCCTGCTGACGAATCGCGCCGATACCGGGGCCATGGCGATCAACAGGAGCAGCAACATCACTACGATCTTGCGTCCCGGTGGTTTCAGTACCCTCATTGTTGCCTCGGGAGGAAAAACATTTCGACCCCTTTGCGCTCTGCGCATTGATCTGAAGCGGTATGGAACAACAAGTAGCACAGGTGCAGGAGAGTCGCCAATAATGACGGAGATACGAAGCACAAGAGTGCGCCGCAACTCACCCCCGGCAAGCAATCGCGGATAATAACTCGGTCCACCTGATTCTGACGACAATGGCACATCAACCTGTTCCCTACCCCGCTCTTCTTCGCCGGGAATTGTGTCTGCGAAATTCGGAATACGCCGCATCCAGAAAGCTGCCCCATGCGCTCAGCTATGGCGATCTTCCGATCGTCGTGTACGAACCGTTCTCCGCGGGGCGTTGTCACGGAAATTTTGTGGATGCAAGCTATCGAGCTATCCTGGCCCAGCCCGGATGGAAAAGAAGGCTGGAAAAAGTGCACACCCAAGCAGCGCGATCCTTGCCGAAAAGAGAAAGGGTGTGGAGAGAGCTAGACTCATCCATGAGTTCCGACGCGTTACTAATGAATGTGTTCTGCTACCCGACGACTCTTCGGAACCGGAACGTGCAGTCGTTGTTGGGCATCGGCGGCGCGGCCGTACCGGAGTTCGGGTTCAAAGCACGTGTTCCCTTTCTGACCGGCCGGACGGATCGTACAGAAGTCGATATGAAACTGGGGACTCTCCTTGTGGAGTCCAAGCTGACCGAGACGGACTTCCAGGCCGCGAAGGCCGATCTTGTGGATTCCTACCGGGACTTGCAACACGTCTTTGACCAGGAGGCACTACCAAGGATCGTTGGCTGTTATTCGTCTTATCAGCTTATCCGCAATGTGCTAGCGGCACAGGCACTCGCCCTCGATTTCTGCGTACTTCTAGACGCTCGTCGACCCGATCTCAGGGAGAACTGGTTCACCATCATGTCGTGCGTGAGGGACTCTGCCCTCAAGACAAGGTGCAAGGTGCTCACCTGGCAGGAGCTCAGCGAAGCACTTCCAGCCGAGCTTCAGCATTTTCTCGACATCAAGTACGGGATTGTCCCGCCAGGGCAAACACCTTCGGCCGTAGGGGACCTTTGCCCGTGATTGTCGAGGCACGCGCACTCCAGTCACTTTGCTCGTGACGCTGCAGCGTCTCGGGGCTTGCGCTGCTCAAGGAGAGCTAGCCCTGATGATGTCACCCTGACCACGCAGCGTTCTTGCACTTGCTCCTTCATGACAAGCCCTCGATCGTTCGCATCCTCCCAAACCGGCAGTCTGGGGCAAGACGTGCGCCACGCATCCATCACTTCTTCGTAGCTTCGATCGCGTTTTACCAGCCAGTCCAGAAGGTCCAGAATCAGGCTTTCTGTTACGGAGTCGCCCATCATCATCCTGATCCTCAGTGGAAAGGACGCAGGGGGCGCGCGATGCGCCCCTGCGAACCAAGAAAAGCGACGGCTTCGGTTTAGTCGATTCCAACAACAGCACCGGCACGAAGTTGAAAGCTTTCGCTTTCTTCGAGCTCAGGCAAGGTCGTAACGATCAAGGTTCATTACTTTGTTCCACGCAGCCGCAAAGTCCTTCACGAACGCCTCCTTCGAGTCGTCACACGCATAGACTTCTGCGATTGCCCGGAGCTGGGAGTTCGAACCGAAGAGGAGATCGACGCGCGTGCCGGTCCACCTGAGTTTGCCCGTCGCCCGATCGCGCCCCTCATACACGCCTTCCGATGGGGAGGAGGGCTCCCACTTCGTATTCATGTCGAGCAGGTTGACGAAGAAATCATTCGTCAGCGTCTCGGGTCGGTTGGTGAAGGCGCCGTGTTTGGCCTGCCCGAAATTCGCATTCAGGGCGCGCATGCCGCCGACCAGAACCGTCATCTCGGGGGCAGTCAGTGTCAGCAATTGCGCTCGATCCACTAGGAATTCCTCAGCCGACAGGATCTGTCCGCTTCGAAGATAATTGCGGAACCCGTCAGCGATCGGCTCCATTACGGCGAATGATTGCACATCGGTCTGCTTCTGCGAAGCGTCCGTGCGCCCCGGTGAGAAGGGGATCTTCACTTTGTGCCCGGCCCTTTTCGCAGCTTCCTCGACGGCTGCGCAGCCCCCCAACACGATCAGGTCAGCAAGCGAGACCTTCTTCCCTTTGCTCCCGTTGGACT
>Ga0075017_100002805_pt1 | contig 10933 bp, 10 predicted proteins | sample AleBraG_ABR_2012_FD_71475 | JGI IMG/M metagenome (GOLD analysis project Ga0075017, IMG submission 71475) | Freshwater sediment microbial communities in response to fracking from Pennsylvania, USA - Alex Branch Run_MetaG_ABR_2012 | ecosystem: Environmental > Aquatic > Freshwater > Creek >...
AGTCATCGTCCGGCCTTCCCATTCTAGCTACTTGGTCATTGCGCTCACCGATGCGCCAAAACAAAACGGGCTCCGTCTTTCGCGGAGCCCGTTAGCGATTCGAAAAGTGTTCGGCCAGACTGGGTAGCTAATTCTTTCGCGATCTCCGGCTCAGGAGCCCCAGGCAGAGCAATCCGGATCCCAACAAGGCCATGGTCAACGGCTCCGGAATCTCGAAGCTCTGGGTGAACTCAGTCAACTGTGAGTTGGCTCCCACCGTCTGTATATCCTTGAAAATGTAAACGGGAGAAGTCGCGTTGAATATCGCTGAAACCGCCGAGGAGTTTGAGCCAACCGTGAGCTGGGCCAACGGAGCGACGACGACTGTGCCGGTGCTATCGGTACACACGAACGAATGAGAGCCCGTCGTGGCGATGGGATTGGCGCACGCACGCTCCGTAATACTCCCACCCGTGCCAGCAACCGTCAGGTCGATCTGGCTGATGCCGCCCGAAACCCTGAATATGAATTCCTCGTCCCCGTTCGCAGTCAACGCGGGATTGAACGCCAGGTCGACCGAGTTTGTGACCGTATCGTAATTCGACGATGACGCAAGTATGTAGATGGTACCGAGAGCGCTGCCGGTGAAATTCGGAACTCCGAATTGGTCAAAGGTCAGCGTATTACAGGTTACTACGGTGGCTGCGGTGAGAGCACCGCCGGCACCCGTTCCGGTGATGGTACACGGTATCATCGATGCGCTTGCGACACCCACCGAGAATAGCGTTAGAATCAGCAACTGCCAAGATTTCTTCATCCAGTTCTCCTCCGGAATCAATTCCATTACCCTATTACTATCACTTGAACTTGCCGCCGCTTTGCGAGCCGAATCGTCGAAAAGGAGGCGACATCACAAAGCCCGCCTTGAGCGAGCGCCTGACAGAAACACTTTTAGAATAGGTGGATGGGGGGGGCCAGTCAAGGCCTTTCCGCCCCGACGACGGTTTAGAGGTAATGGTACTCTCCAGTAGAATGGGTTCCTCGGTCGGCTCGGCAGGCGCTCACGAATAGTCCCGCTACACCCTCGAATAAGCACATTTTGCCCGGTGCCGGCGTTATAATAATCCGTGGTGGCTGGAAGCTGGAGAAGGGATTCCTCCCCGGTTCGGCCCGGGTGAAACTCTCCATGGAAACCCTGGCGGACCAACTCGAACGGCAGACACGGGAAGCGCAACTCTACCGGCCGCTCGACCGGAATCGCGTGGAATGCTTCGCCTGCGGCCACCGCTGCCCGATTCCCCCTAGTTTCGCCGGCGTTTGCAAGGTGCGCTTCAACCGTGACGGCAAGCTCTACGCACCCAGCGGTTATGTGAACGCCGCCTTCTGCGATCCGATTGAAAAAAAGCCATTTTTCCATGCCATGCCGGGTACCCGAGCCCTCAGTTTTGGTATGCTGGGCTGCGACCTGCACTGCGGATACTGCCAGAACTGGGTGTCCTCCCAGGCTCTTCGGGACTTTCGGTCGACCCTGGATTTCCAGCTATCCTGCCCCGAGGAACTGGTGAGCCTCGCGCTCCGGCAAGGAGCCTCCAGTATCATCAGTACTTATAATGAGCCCTTGATCACTGCCGAGTGGGCCGTGGCCATTTTTCGCGAGGCCAAGGCAGCCGGTCTGGCCACGGGGTTCGTTTCTAATGGCAATGCTACTCCGGAGGTATTGGAATTCATCCGGCCCTGGGTCGATCTATACAAAGTCGATCTGAAGAGTTTTGACGACCGCCGGTACCATCAATTGGGGGGCCGCCTGGAACCAATTTTGGCCTCCATCCGCAGAATTCACGAAATGGGCTTTTGGCTGGAGGTGGTCACGCTGGTCGTCCCTGGATTCAACGATTCGGAACGGGAATTGAGTGCCATCGCCGGATTTCTGGCCGGGATTTCTCTGGATATTCCCTGGCATGTGACGGCTTTTCATGCGGATTACAAAATGCCAGAAACGGAAGGCACGCCCGCGGAGACTCTGGTTCGGGCGGCAGCCCTTGGAACGGCGGCAGGTCTTCGTTATGTATACGCCGGCAACTTGCCGGGGAGTACCGGGAAGCTGGAAAACACCCGGTGTCCGCAGTGTGGTGTCACCCTGGTGGAACGGCACGGGTTCCGCATCCTGCGCAATCGCCTGCCAGCCAGTGGCCTGTGTCCGGACTGCGGCTCCAAAATTCCTGGAGTGTGGGGTGGTGTACCCCGTCACCGCGAGGAGGGCACGTCGCTGCTCCATATCCGGTGCGGCTGAATGCGTGCCATCCACACCTCGCCCTACAGCGGCTCCTGGTACCCGGGAGAAGCTTCCGAGCTGAACCGGTTGTTGGACGAGTGCTTTGAGCGATCGCTGGCCCGCACGGGACCCTACCTGTTTCGCGACGCTATCGGTTTCGTGACACCCCATGCGGGTCCAGCCTGGTCCGGCACCGTGGCAGCCGCGGTCTACCGTTCGCTGGGGCAACAGCCGCCGGAACGTGTGGTGCTGCTGGCTTTCCCTCACCATGGCAGCTTAGGCGGCGTCGCCAGCCCCGACGTGGATGCCATAGCTACACCTCTGGGCGAGGTCGCCATCGACCGCTCGTTCGCCAGCGGTTTCCCCAAAGTCCCGGAGAGCCGCGTCTGCGACCACTCGTTCGAGATCCAACTGCCGTTCCTGCAGAAGTCAGCACCCCAAGCGTGTGTGTGTCCGCTGTACGTGGGCCCGATGAACACCGCCGAGCACGCCGCGGCGGCCACCCGGCTGGCCGACGCATGGCGTCCGGGCATGGTCTTCCTGGCCTCGTCCGATTTCAACCACTACGGGCGGAGTTTTGGCTTCGTCCCCTTCCCGCCCGACCACGCCGTGGCCGCGCGTCTGCGCGAGTTGGATGGCGACTGCATGGAAGCCGCCGGCAGTCTCGATTCCACTCTCTTCCGGGAGAAGTTGCGCGAACGCCGGGCCACGGTCTGCGGCTCCGACCCCATCTCGCTCCTGCTCGATGTGATGGCCCGCTTGGGCGGCGATGAGATCTACCAGGCTACGCTGGATTATCAGACTTCCGGCGAAATTGGCGGCGACTACCGCGACTCAGTGAGCTACGCCGCGCTGGGATATTTCCGGAGCCAATCGTTCGAACTGAGCGCGAGCGACCAGTTGGTTCTGCTGGACACCGCCAACGGAAGCTTACGCCGCCTGCGTGAAACCGGCGTGCGCGAACCCGTCGCGGCGGAAGGCGGATCGAGCGCGCTCGGTGCGCGCCGCGGAGTTTTCGTCAGCTTGCACCAAGGCGGGCAGTTGCTTGGGTGCCTGGGCGACCTCGACGGCGAGTCTCCGCTCTCCGAGGAAGTTCCGCGGCTGGCCCTGGCGGCAGCGCTCGACGACCCGCGCTTCCAGCACGAAACCGCCATTCCGCCCGATGCCGAAATCGAGATTTCGGTGCTCACGCCGTTGCGCCGGATTCGCGACGCCGGACCGGTGCGCGTAGGAACGCATGGCGTCCTGCTGAAGCGGGGAGGGCGATACGGACTGCTGCTGCCGCAGGTAGCCAGGGATCGCCATTGGACGACGGAGCAATTCCTCAAAGCGGTATGCCGCAAAGCCATGGTCGGCCCCGAAGACTGGCGCCATCCCCAGACGCGGCTGTACGTCTTTGGGGCTCAGGTATTTTCGAGCAAAGAGGGTCAGTTGCGGTCGCTCGACGGAGGCACCACACCCTTGAGCCGCATGTAGACCGAAAGGTAGCCGTACATTTCCACGTCGTGGGTGGTGTTCCCGATCAGCACGCCGAGTTTGGAGCGCTGCACACCGCCGCGGCCAGCAATCATCTCCAGGGCGGTCTTATCGTTCATGCTGTCCCAAGCGGCATCGCACGCGTCGAAGGACGCTTTGAGGGCGGCCACCAGATCGGCCTTCGCGGTTTTGTTGTTGGCGTCGGACGTTTTGCGTTCGCCGGTCATGCCGCTGCACGTGCCAATCTGATTGGCGATGTGGGCGATGCGCTGCGCCCAGGTTTGCATCTCGGGAGTCGGCTTGAAGCCGTAGGCGTCCTCCGGCATTTTGTCGGCCGCCTTGAGCAGGTTGTTCTTGACGTTGTTGTAAGCGGTCTTGTTCTCGGCGATCAGCGGGTTGGTTTGCGCCTGGAGCGCGCAGCCCCCGGCAAGCGACAGGGCGAACAGAGTGGCGGCGAATCGATTCACAATAGTCTCTCCTTCGAAAGTTTGGGGTAAGCCTCAGTTATTCTACCGTAGCCCGGCTTTAGCAGCGCCGCCTACTTCTTCGCCGCGGGCGCGGCCTGTTTGCGCACCTGCTCGAAGTACTGCTGCACATAGGGCTGGAGCGAGACGGGGATTTCGTCGCGGCTGATTTGGGCGCCGCCTTGGGTGTGCTCCGTGCTTCGTTGCGCGTACGGCGTATGCAGTTGTTGGCTGGTGGTCTGAACTTCCACTGTGGCCTCGCCGGTGACGTTGGCGGAACGCTTGCCCAGGATCTCGCTGATCTTGCCCATCGCGGCCAACTGCTCGGCGTTCTTGATGGCCTTATCGCCATCCTGGCTGCCGATGCCGCTGCCGGGTTGCTTGCTGGCCTGCTGCGAGTCGCTCTTGCCGCTCCCCTTGCCCTGCGCGTTGTCGGAGTTCTTGGCTTCCTCGCCGTTCTGGCCTTCCTGCGCGTCGCCCTGATTGGCGTTCTGTTGCTGGCCGTCCTTGGATTGCTGCTTGCCGCCGGCCTGCTGGCCCTTGGCTTGTCCCTTCTGGTCCGCGGCGTTCTGCTGCTCGCCCGACTTGGGCTGGCTCGCCTGCGGCTTCATGCGCGAGAGCAGGTTCTGCATGGCATCCTTCACCTTCGACATCAGGCTGGAATTCTCGCCCGCGTTGCTGGCATCCTGCTTGGAGTTCTGCGGATCCTTGGCTTGGTTGGCTTTGCTGTCGCCCTGCTCGCCCGCCGGGTCGTCCGAGTTGCCGGATTTGCTGTCGCCCGCAGCTTCCTGGTCGTCGCCAGCCATTTTGTCGTCAGGCTGCTCGCCCTGTTTCTTGTCGCCGCCCTTGGCCAACGCGGTCACGTTGCTTTCCGGATTCTGCTCGGTGGGATTATCGAGCGACTCGGTGGAATCCTCTTCGTTGGGGCGGCTCTGGTCCTGGTTGTCGGCAGCCAGACTGTTATCGTCCGGCGCTTCGGGATCGCGCTTGGGATTCCGGCGCTTGTTGGCAGGCTGCTCCTTGGGTTTGCCTCCACTAAAGGTCTCGGGGAGCATGCTGGCCAACGGTTGTTTGAGATCGAGGCTCTTGCTCAGGCCGTAACGCAGCGCAAAAAGGCTCGAAGCCAGCAGGAAGAGCGCGGCCACCAGATAGACCATGCGCGGAATGGTGTAGGGTACTGCTTTGCGGACGTCCACCGCTCGGGCCAGTTGGCCGGCGCTTTCCAGTTGCGATTTCCGAATCCCTTCCGACACGCGCGAGGCCGGCTGCGGATCGCTGAAATAGAGCGCGGTGGAAAGCGTGTCCGCCAGCGCCATACGATGATCCACGATCTGCGCAACCGCGTAAGGCGACGGCAGCCGCTGGCGAACCTGGTAGACTCCGGCAGCCACAGCGGCCAGGGGGATCAGCAACGCCCATTGCCAGCTCAGAATCTGCGTGCCGAGAAGTAACAACAGGATGAAGGCGGCCAGGGCAGCGCTGGACGCGTTCGCGCCCTGCGATAACAATTCGTTGCCCAGAATTCGACGCCGCGCCAGGCGGACCACTGTGACCACGATCATCCTCGTGCAACCCTTGAACCGTTACTGCAGGGAGGCTCCGATAGCAGACTTAGCTTTAATCGTACCATTAAGCTTGAAACCGGTGCCCAGCTATTGTTTGACGGGGGTGAACCAGGTTTGTGGGGTCACATATCCGGAATCGTTACATTCACATCCGCCTTCGTCCAGGCCGCGTCGAATTCCTTCCGCACCCACTCGGCTTCCTCCGTCTTCTTCTGCGCTCGTAAGCTTTCCATCAGGCCGAACAGCATGCGGCCGTTGCGCGGCGACCGGTCGACGCCGTCACGGAAAACCCGCTCCGCTTCAGTCGCATCGCCGGCCCGCAGCAGGGCGGCGCCCAGGGATTCCCGCAGCGGGTAATACCACGCTGGAGGCTCATCGTAGGTCAGCTTGTCCTGCATTTCCACGGCCCGGCGCCAGTGTGGGACCGCGTCCGCTGGCGTGAGAGCCAACCGCGCAGCCACGACACGCGAAGCCAGCGCGGCCACGTCCGAGGTCTTGTTGTTTCCCCACTGCGCGTCGGCGGGAATGGCCTTGCGCGCCTCTTCCAAGGCCGCCTGTTCGCGCGCGGCGCCGGACCGGTCGCCGCGAGCGGCCAGCGCCAAGGCTCGCGTGTAGCGCCACACCAGCGTGCTGGCCTTCATCTCCGGTTTCGGTTGCGACGCTTGGAGAATCGCGTCCCAGTCGTTGAACCGGGCGCGTCCAAATGCTGCCACCGCGGCGAAAGCATCCGCCATCTCCGGCATCGCCTCCACCATCGGCGCCAGTGCAGCCGTCATATCGGCCGCGGCGCGCTGGCTCTGCGCCTGGTTGCCCTGCATCCAGCGTGCGTAGTTCAGGAAATGCAGGTTGTGTATGTAGTACATGGCATACGGACCGCTCACGCCGGTCTGCTCGAAGTACTGGCGATCTACGGCGACTGCCCGGTCGTTGACTGCCGCCGCCATTTCCCAATCGCCCAGCACCAGCCAGATATGGCCGGGCATGTGCACCATGTGGCCGGCGGCTGGGACCACGCCCATGAGTCGCTGCGCGCTGGCAACGGCGCGCTCCGGCGTTCGCGAAGACTCCACTGCGTGGATGTAATAGTGATTGGCGCCCGGATGCGAAGGCCAGCGGCGCAGCACTTCTTCGAGTGCGTGTTCAGCCTCGGCTACGCCCGGCGCCGGAATGCCGTCGGGAGCGTACCAGTGCCACCGCACGGGAATCATGAGGCTCTCGGCGTAGAGGGTGCGGGCGTCCAGATCGTCCGGCCACCGCTCGGCCAGCGCGCGCATGGCATCGGCGTAGGCCCTCGGCTGGTCCTCCGGACACCGCTTCGCGGCCGCTTGGAGATAGGCTTTCTCCCGCTCCGGCGCGTTGGCAATGCGCAGACCTTTCTCGATCGCGGCGCAGGACTCTTTCTGATCGTAGGTGGGGTCGCCATCCATATTGATGTACGGGGCGAGCGACATCCCCATGCCCCAGTACGCCATGGCCGCATTGGGGTCGAGTTCGGCCGCCTTGCGGAATGACCGCAGCGCTTCGTAACGGTTGAAGCCGAACAAGAGGTTTAGTCCCTGGTCGAAGAACCGCTGGGCTTCCGGACTCTTGGTGGAGATAGCGTGCCGCCAGGTTCCGAGGCCGGGATAGAGCGCCACGGGCTTTTCGGTTGGCGGTGCCGCGTCATGGTGTTGGGCCAGCAGCATGGCCGAAGCAAGACAAAGGATGGCAGGGGTCCGCATCTTTCTAAGATACTGCTCCCGGGCGCTTACAGATTCTCGGGATTTGGGACGACGAGCGCGTGGGGCGGTGGCCGGCGAGGACGCCTACGCTGCTGTCATAATGTAACCGGAGGCTGAACCGTGGCCACGTTGACCGCACCTGTTTCCATACGCGACGGCGCGGCTCAGGAGGACTTATGAACGGAGTCACCGAAAAACAGCACACGCACGAACTCATCGAACGGCTGCCAGATGAACAACTTTCGACTGCGGTGCGCTTCCTGGAGTTCATGCTGCTTAGGTCGTGCGCGCCCTGGCAACGGCGCCGGCTGACGATGAACCGGTGACCGAACAAGATCGCCGCCGCTTCCATGAGGGCCAGGCATGGTTTTCGCATCACAGCAGCAAAGGGAGTCTGAAGGAGGATGTTCTTTCGGAGTTTGGCTTCAAACCGGAAGGCTTCCCGCGATCTCCCGAAGACGGCCGATAAATGCCACCCTACCGGATCGAGTGGCTCGACGAAGCGAAGATCGATGTCCGGTCCGTCTTACCGGCCGACCACTATGCGCCTCTTCGAGGGTCTGCTCCGGTTCGCACAAACGGCTCGGGCGACGTCAAGACGCTGCACGGTGATATGGCGGGAGCGTTTCGGCTTCGCCTCGGCGACTATCGCGTCCTCTTCCCGATCCATCAGGACACCATTCGCATCTTCGGTGTGCGTCACCGTTCCGAGGCGTACAGCAAGCGTTCCTGACCGAGTAACAATCACTCCCCAACGAACCCAGCCTTTACGCGGCGTCATCGTATGCCATCACGACCCGCTTGCCGAGTGCTTCGAGCGCCGCCTGGATCTTCTCCGGTCGGGTGTCGTGGTTCGGGTCCAGCATGCGCCGCACCACGGTCTCCCGCACCTTGAGGCGGCGAGCCAGTTCCGATTGGCTCATTCGAAGCTCCCGAATCGCCCAATAGAGAGCGAGCTTGGCCACGATCCACAGGGGCACGGGTACCAACTTCTGCCCGCGTTTCGGACGCGACGGCTTGGGGACGTTTGCCTTGTCAGCCATTGCGAACGCGATACTGCTGCCCATACAGGCAATTGCTTCCTCCATTGCTTCGTTGGCATCAGCGCCGTCTGTGTGAGCGGTGGGGAAGTCGGGAAAGCCGACAAGAAATCGCCCGTCTTGATGGCGGCCAAAAACTGCGGGGTATGCGAAAGTGAACAACGGTGCTCCTTTATAGGTCACGGGGCTCGATCCCCAGGTCGTGGCACATTGCCCGAAGAAGTCCCGTGCCCAATTCCTTCTTCGGTCTTTCAGGATCGTAGATGCCGTTTCGAGCCAAACACGCCCGTGGCTGCCTTTACCGGGGCCTGGCTCGTACTGGAAGCGAACTCCACGGCGGCGGGCTAGCCGCTGCAGCTTCCGCAGGAACTCGCTTCCTCTCACCATTTCCAGTGTCGCACAAATCTGTGCGAATTATGCCGATGGAAACGGACTATCATACGGCGGGGGCACGCTGCAGCGAAAGCCACACAGGCCAGGCGGCCCATGCTACCGAGGACGCCTACGCTGCTGTCATAATGTAACCGGAGGCTGAACCGTGGCCACGTTGACCGCACCTGTTTCCATATCTCTCGAGAACGAAAAGAACCCCTGGCTGGCTGCCGCCGCGCGCTTTGAGGAGGCCGCCAAACGACTCAAGCTGGATGACGGCATGCGCAAAGTCCTCGGCACGCCGTCCCGCGAACTCACGGTTCACATCCCGGTGCAGCTTGACGATGGGCGCCTCGAGGTCTTCACCGGCTACCGGGTGCAGCACTCCATTGCCCGCGGTCCGGCCAAGGGCGGAATCCGCTTCGCGCCCGACGTGACGCTCGATGAGGTCCGCGCGCTGGCTTCCTGGATGACCTGGAAATGCGCGGTGGTCAACATCCCGTTCGGCGGGGGTAAGGGCGGCGTGATCTGCGATCCGCGCATCCTCTCCGACACCGAACTGGAAAAGCTCACACGCCGGTACACGGCCGAGATCATCGACTTCATCGGGCCCGAGCGCGATGTCCCCGCGCCCGACGTCAACACCAACGAAAAAACCATGGCGTGGATTATGGACACGTACTCCATGCACGCCCGGCAGACGGTGACCGCCGTGGTCACCGGGAAGCCGATGGCGCTTGGCGGGTCGCGCGGCCGTCCCGAGGCCACTGGCCGCGGCTGCATGATGGTTACACTCCGCGCCCTGCCGCGCTTTGGCCTAACGCCTCAGTCGACTCGCGTGGTGATTCAGGGCTTCGGCAATGTGGGCGGGATGGCTGCGAAGCTCATGCGCGCGGTCGGTTTCAAGATCGCCGCCATCGTCGAGTATGATGGAGCCGTCTACAACCCCAACGGCCTCGATATCGCGGCCCTCCAGCAGCATCGCAAGGAGACCGGCTCCATTTCCGGTTTCGCCGGCGGCGAGGATATGGACAAGACCGAAGCCATGTTCCTGGATTGCGACGTTCTCATCCCCGCCGCCACCGAAAATGTCATCACCTCCGAAAACGCCCACCGCGTGCGGTGCAAGATTCTGTGCGAAGGGGCCAACGGTCCAACCACGCCTTTGGCCGACGAGATTCTGGCGGACCAGAAGGTCTTCGTGATCCCCGACATCCTGGCCAACGCCGGCGGCGTCACGGTCTCTTACTTCGAGTGGGTTCAGGACCGGCAGGGCTTCTTCTGGAATGAGCAACTGGTCAACGAGCGTCTCCAGGAGATCATGGACGATAGCTTCGATGCCGTGGTAGAGTACGCCGAAGCGCACAAGACGAACAACCGCATCGCCGCCTACATGCTGGCCTTGGACCGCGTCGCCAACGCCATCAAGCTGAGAGGCATCTACGCGTGACCGCCTTGCAGAGCCACGACCGTAAGGGAGTGGTTCCTCCCGTGCCCGATGTCTGACGCCTCCACGCCGCTCATGCGGCAATACAACAGCATCAAGGAACAGGTGCCGCACGCCCTGCTGATGTTCCGGCTGGGCGATTTTTACGAGCTCTTCTTCGAAGATGCGGTGGTGGCGGCGCGCGATCTGGAAATCACCCTCACCTCCCGCAACAAAGAGAAGGGGGCCGCCATCCCGATGTGCGGCGTCCCCTATCATGCCGCCGAGGGCTACATAGCGCGGCTCATCCAGAAAGGCCACCGCGTCGCCATTTGCGACCAGGTGGAAGACCCCAAGCTGGCCAAGAAGCTGGTCAAGCGGGAAATCACGCGCGTGGTGACGCCCGGCACGGCGATGGATGCCAACCTGGTGCGCTCGCGCGAGAACAACTACCTGGCAGCGGTGGGGAGGCACGGTGTGCGCGCGGCCGTGGCCCACGTGGATGTCTCGACGGGCGAATTTCGCGTCACTGAAATGGAGCCCGCGGACGTGGCCGGCGCGCTTGAACAATTGGGTGCCCGCGAGGTCCTGTTCCCGGGCGACCTGCCGCTTCTCACC
>Ga0075017_100002806_pt1 | contig 10931 bp, 8 predicted proteins | sample AleBraG_ABR_2012_FD_71475 | JGI IMG/M metagenome (GOLD analysis project Ga0075017, IMG submission 71475) | Freshwater sediment microbial communities in response to fracking from Pennsylvania, USA - Alex Branch Run_MetaG_ABR_2012 | ecosystem: Environmental > Aquatic > Freshwater > Creek >...
AGGTAAGCCCGAACAACAGCGGCCGCAACCGCAAGAACCGGGACGCCCGGCACAACAGCAGGACCGTCAACCCCAGCAACAACAACAGCAGCAGCAGCAGCAGCGCGCTCAACAGCCCCAATCTCAGCCGCGCCCGCAGCAGCCTCAACAACAGCAGCAGCAACAACAGCAGCAGCGCGCTCAACAGCCCCAATCTCAGCCGCGCCCGCAGCAGCCTCAACAACCCCAGCAACAACAGCAGCAACAGCGCGCTCAACAGCCCCAATCTCAGCCGCGCCCGCAGCAGCCTCAACAACAACAACAGCAGCAACAACAGCAGCGCGCTCAACAGCCCCAACCACAACAGCGTTCCCAGCAAGCTCGCCAACAACCGCAACCACAGCGCCCGCAGCAGCAGGCGCAAGCGTGGCAACAACAACGGGGATGGCTACAACAGGGCGGCTGGCAGGGGCATGATGGTTGGCAGCAAAATCGCGCCCAACACTGGTCCTCGGACCATCGCACCTGGCAACAGCGCGGGGGTTACGGCGGTTACTATATCCCTCAGGACCGCTTCAGTCTTTATTTCGGCAGCCGGCATTTCTTCCGCCTGCGCACGCTCCCATCTATGTATATGGGGTATCCGCGTTTCCAGTACGGAGGCTTTGCGTTCCTGCTGGTGGATCCATGGCCGGAAGACTGGGCCGAAAACTGGTACGCTACCGATGACGTTTACATTGACTACGACGACGGCTACTACCTATACAATCGCCGGTATCCTCAGCAGAGGCTGGCGATCACGATTGTGCTGTAGTTCAGGCTGGAAATGACCCTGGATTACCCTGGATCAATGCTGTGGGCAAAAGGCGATTGCCCAATACCCTGAGGGATTGAGACGGGCACGCCTTATGCGTATCGGGCTGCTCTCCGCAGACGCTCTTTCGTCGATCTCACGCATTTTCTCCATAGCGTTTATAAGTGACCAGAAAAAGCAGGCGGTCTACTCGACGGCAAAGTCCGTCCAGCGTTTGGAAGTCTGCCCCTTGCTGTCCATGGCCGTGACGATCATCCGGTAGGCGCCCGGGGCAAGCGAGGCAACGGGAATCTGCGTGGCGACGGGAATCGCCGGATTGCCGCCCTTCTCCGGCACAGGAATCCGGAACAAACCCGAATCGAACTTCTGCTCGCCTGTGGCTTGCGTTAAGACAAGCACCTGCAGCGCAATCGCCAGATCCTTGGGCAGTTCCTGCGCCAGTAAGAATGGTTCGTAGATTTCCAGAAACAAGGCAGGCTTGGCGCTAGTTTTGAAGGTGTGGGTACCCGCGGGGTACATGCGGATCCCTTGAGTGATCAGCGGTGTGCGGTCGGCCAGCAGTTCCGCGTCCAACCCGGAATCGATTCCTCCCGCCGGCAGGTACCTGGTGCTGAAAGTCAGCGCGCTCATGGCGAACTGTTTCGGTTCGTACGGCTCCACCACCAACTGGCGCTCCAGATTTCCAAAGCTCTCGCCACCAGAGGTGAACACCACTTTCAGTTTGTACTTGCCCGCAGCCACGTCAAACTGATTCTCATAGTGGTAGGGCGTCTGCTGGAAGGCCTCCACTTCCGACTTTTTCTCAAACTCCAGTTTCACCCTGTCACTGAACCTTGCACCCACGGAACCGTCGGGTTTGGAGGCAACGCCCAGCACGTTGAGCACGGAATGGAATTTCCCCTTCTCCTTCTCAAAGACGAGCGAGGCGGTGGAGATTTCCATCGCCACGTTGACGCGCGCGACGTTGGCTGATTTATAGAAGAAGGGGACCTCCATCGAAGCGGTGACATTGCCCGGCTGCGCGGAAGCTGCGCGGGCTTCCAGAGTCTTTTCCGCCTGGCTCTTGGCCAGTGCATCGTTGGATTTTGCGCTGCAGTACCCCGTTCGCGCGCGGACTGAAACTCCGCTTGGGTTCATTTTGACTTTCAGCGTGTGGCAGCTTCCCTCTTCACTATCGGGCGGAGTGTATCCGAGCAGATAAAACTCGTTTTGCTCCTTTCCAATTTTTTCCAGCCCACCCAGCAAGTCGTTGGTATTGACGATGACGAAGCCGCCCGTGCCGTTGGCCAGCAGATACATGATTTCCTGGTTGGTGGTGGCACTGGGCGGGAAATGAGGAATCAGCGCGCGGTTCGGATTGGAAATTACGTTGTTCGGATTCAGTCCGTTAGGGGTTGTTGGAACAGTGGGCGTGGTGCTCCCTCGAGATGGGCTGCTCGTGCCCGAGCCAGGCCGCGCAACACCGCCGCCTCCGCCCACCGGGCTGGTTCCACCACCGCCTCCTCGGCCGCCACCTCCTCCAGTGCCTCCGCCGGTCCCTCCGCCCGTGTTTCCACCCCGTTGAAAGAACGCCGTCACAAACCGAACCGGCGCGTCTTGTGGAGGATTCAGCTCTCCTTGTGGCGCCACCAGGCCACGCACGTCGATCGGATAGATCGCCACGTTGGACCGATTGCAGACGTCAATCGTCGCGTTTACTTCCGTTAACAATTCTTGACTCACGGGGAAGCCGGACGTGAAAAAAATGAGCGTTTTCCGGCCTGGTACTGACGCCAGATTCTTTGCGAAGCTGCGCAACCCGAGCACCACGTCGCGAACCCCGTAATCGAAGGTCGCCTGGTTCAATTGGGGAAAACCCGGGGTGGTATCGTACGGGTTCACGGAGGCGATTTTCAAGCCTGAAACCACCGCTTTGAGCCGCTCCACGTCGCCGGTAAAATTCTGGGCAACCTGAACGGAGCCGCCGAAGTTCACCACCGCCATCAGCCGGTTGGGCCCGGCGTTTGCCTGAATGAAACTGACAGCCGCCTGCCGGGCGCGCGCCTGATCGCCGATATCCATAGTCGAATTATCAAAGAACAGAACGATGTAGCGCGGCTGAGCATTTGTCCGGGCCGGGTCCGCTTCAAACGAAAAACTCTTCACCTGTTGTTCTTTGTTGTCCTCGTAGACCTTAAAATCCTTGGCCATCAGATCGTGAACGTAGTTCCCCTTTTTATCGGTGACCACCGCATCCACCAGAACGAGCTTGGTTTCGGTCCGGATGATCGCGCCGGAATCGGGAGCAGTCTGCTGCGCCCGCCCCCTGATGCCGACCAGGCAAAGCACGCACGCCAGAACTACAACAGCCAAAGAAACTAAACGGCGAAAAGTCATACCGGCCTCCTTCTACGGAATTTCGACGGCGCCGCTGCGCGCCGACATCAGTTGTCCTTCGGTATCGCGAACCACTACTCGAATCACATAGCTGCCCGGCGTCACATCAAAGTTGGATTTCAGCGTGATGCCGGAGGCAACTCGGGCGGCAAACGTCTCCTCGCGCAAACGCATGTCAACCGTTTTTTCGATCCCCGTGATCCAATTGCCATTCCGGTCGAACACGCCCCAAACAACCGTCAAGGTATCGCGATTGCGGCCATCCAGCTTGCGAAAATGCAGCGGCTTTAAATCCACTTTGGCCAGAACCGATAACTGGGCCTTCTCATCGCTCGGTTTAAAGAACTGCGTCTGCAAATCCAGGCCGAAGCCCAATAGTTCTTCGCGGGAGAACATCGCCTGCCGGATTTCCTCTTTCGTCTCCTCGGCCGCATCCATCTCGTGGCGGGGCGCATAGTAGCCGCGCCGAGCTTGCAGATTGAGTCCCTTGCCGTCTTTTAGCGTAACCTTCAGGGCGTGAAAGCTTCCGTCGCTCTTGAGAGACTGGGGCGAAAAACTCAGCAAGTAACGGAACTCGGGAGCGGTGGAGGTACGCACGAACCCAGCTTCCATATCGTTGTTGTTGTGAAACCAGGTTCCACCGGTGCCGGCGGCCAGCTCAGCTAGCAAATCGTCGGCAGCCAGATCGCTGTCGCGCCGGAAGCGCTCTTTGATCATGTCGGTCTGGATATTGTGGAACGAGTTGGTGATATCGCCTGGCGGCGAAGCGTCCAGGCCGTGCGCGTTGATCGCGCTGATAGTGATACCGGCACGGCCCGCCCGATCCAGGATATCCGACTCTTCCTGCCGATGGTTCATGATCAGGAAACCCGGCGAGACCAGCACCAAAGTGCGCTGTCCCGGCATGCTGGTAAGACGGAGAACGGAATTCTTCAGTACGCTGAGCGCGACTTTAGATTCGTTGTCTCCTTGGACCAACCAGCGGGATGCCGTGGCTCGCGCGATCTGCTCGGCCTCCGTTGTCGGGGGCGGCATCCCAGGCACTGTGATCAAGTTGGCGCAGATGATCGTATCCAGGACTGCGGCTCCCACGGCTTGGGCATCGTTCTTGTTTTGAATCAGGTCGGCCATGTAGTAGGTCATATCCGGACAATCCGTCAGCCCGATGATGGCCATAGGCCTGGGCTGCAGCCGCAGCAGCGCCTGGCGTATCTTTTCACGATCGTCCGTGAAATCCAACATGCCTTGACCCGAGGTGGTGAAAACGGCCACCCGGTCTCCCGAACCCAACGAGCCGGAGAGATATTTCAGCGCCGCCTTGCGGGCCAGCGACAGATCGCCGAACTCCAGATGAACGTCGTCAAAAAAGTACAGAAGATAGCGGCTGGGCAGCGTCAGAGGCCCAGCTTCCGGCTTAGCCGGCTCGGAACTGCCATTCGGGGCGAGGCCGTTTCGCGGCTCTCCGGCCTGATTTCCCGTCGTTGCCTCGATCGAGAATTTCGAAATAATCTGCGCCTTTCCCTTGTCGAAGAGCAGAAAGTCGTCCTGCTTCAGGCCGCCCACCGCTTTGCCATCACGGTCCCGCACTACCACCGGAACGACCACCAGGTTGACTTTGGCGCTGAACGTGGTTGGCATATCCCGAGAAGATATCTCGGACTCGCTTTGCGCCAACCCCAATGGGAGCAACGCCAGAAACACGATGAAGAGTCTTGCGATGCCCATGGAATAAGAGTCTGGTATATTTTACTCCTAATTTGGTCTCTCTGGTTTGCTCAGGGCTGCCGAACGCTGCCGAACAGTACCGGCAAGCCTTGCGTTGGGCCAGCGCGGCGCGCATGATAAACTAAGGATTCCTACTAGATGTCCGCTCAACCCGATCTTTCCAAGCTCAGCGTCGGCCAGTTTGCGGAGCGCTTCCACGGCGAAGTAATCCCACTCAGTAACACGTTCTCGTATTTCTGCGCGACCGTGCCGCTGTCGGAAGAAGACCTAAAAGAGTACCTGCAGGAGCCAGTTGCTTCTCTGCCTCCATCGATTGCGTCCGTTTTGCCCAAGGTTTCCTTGATGCTGGTGCCCTACCTGGAAAGCGGTGGCGGAGATTTCGTTTGCACGGAAAAGCCTCCGGAGAGCCGGCTCTCCTGGGCCTCGCAATTGCGCCTGGACAAGGAAGAAGTTCTGTTATTTGCGCTGCAGGGGCAGGAAGTGGCCGAATATCACTACCGCCTCTATCATTTGCTGGCGCGCTTTATGGGCGATCTCTGGTCAGACGAAGCTCGGGAGCGATACTCTTCCCTCATCCGCGAGGAGTTGACCGGTCGCATGCATGGAGAAGTGGACGAGGAAAGCTGGCGTCTCAAACAGGAGCTATTGCGCCGCCAGAATAGCGTCCGTAAAGAAACCAAGCTGTTCCGCGATTACGTTCGCCAGTCGTTTATCGATACGCTGACGCTGTACCTGCACGGAATCTGTTGCGACATCGACGTGGAAACTGGTCCGCGCCAACTGCCCAGCCGGCATCTTCGCAAGCGCCTAAACCTGCTGCGCGAGCTGTATCCGCCTCCCTCGGGCTACGCCGTGTTTCCCGATCAATCCGCGTGATTCTGGCCTGCCGCCCGAATCAGTAGCCCGCATGCGCGATCAGCACCGGGGCGCAGGCGTCCGGGCTGAGATTGTACGGCTCGGCTTGTTCCGGTTTACTCGCCGTCAGGCGGATGATGCGGGCAATCGCCTGGGGCTGATCGTGCTGCACATAGTGATTGCCGCAAGGGACAATCCAAAAGGCGCCAGGTGCTTTGCGCGCGCTCAGCGCCGTGGTCCAGACATAATCCCCTACTCGCATTGGCGCGATCATGTCGTGAACGCCCCAGATCAACGTGACCGGAATGTCGCTCCGGGCCAACGCCTGCAGATAGGCCGTCTCCATTTTCTTCCGCTCGTTCAAGTACTGAATGGTGGCGGGCAAGACCTCAACGCCGGATTGATACGCAAATATGGCGGCCATGGCCCGGACCGCAGGGTCGTCCGGCTTCAAGGCTGGCGTGTAGGTAGACGATCCAAGACCCGCCGCGAACATGGTTGGGGTGATGGTCTTGACCAACGCGGCGCTTTTCGTGGGATCGAGCATCCGCTTCTGAAAATCGGTGAGATTGGCCAGTGGCAGATACACGTTTCCGTTCAGGATGTATTGGTGAGTAATCCGGAAAGGCGGCTGGGCGGCAGCTTGATACAGCTCCAGAAAAGCCAGTGCAACGCTATCGCCGCGATCGTGCGAGAGCAGCGCAAACTGCTTCAATGGCACAACCTTGGTGACAAAGTGCCACGCCAGTTCCGCGTCCGCCTTCAAACTGTAGCGGTAGTCGCCAGCCGGCTTATCGGAGAAACCATAGCCGGGAAAGTCCAACAAGCACAGGCGGAAGTCGCTCTGCAGGTCCAGGGCGAGCAAACGGTAATCGAAGCTGCTGGTGGGGAAGCCGTGCAGGAGCAAGATCGCGGGCTTGGCTTGATCTCCCAAACAGCTATAAAAAATCTGCACTTCTTTGCCGTTATTTTCGGGCAAGGAAGACCGCCACGCGAAGTATTGGCCCGAGGCTTTCCAGTCGGCGGCCAGATCTTGGGCGGAAGCGGACAGCGGCAGGAGTGACAACAGGAGGAGAGATTTGGTCATTCGGGTTTCGGATCGAGGTCGAAGCGCATCCCGTCGTGAGCGACCAATAATTTGCCCTTGAATACGTCACCTGCGCCTTTGACAAATGCACTCTCTCCGCCCACTGCCCCCGGCACAGGCACCAGATGGGTCAGGACTAGCGTCTCGACGTGAGCGGCCTCAGCCGCCTTGGCCGCATCCTCGGCGCTGGCATGATAGGTGAGAATGTCACGCAGCATCTTGGCGGTTCGCGGCTGCGGTTTCGCCATGCTGCCCGACGCCAGGGTGATGAAGTTCTTGAGCATCGCATCATGCAGCAAAAGATCGGCGCCACTGGCATGGCGCACCAGATTATCAGAGTACGAGGTATCTCCGGAAACCACCACCGACCGGCCGTGGTATTCAAGGCGGTAGCCGTAGGCCGGTTCGATCGGCCGGTGGTCCACCAGAAACGCGTAGACCGAGAGACCGTTCTTTTGAAAAACCAGTTTGCGTTCTTCCGCTCCGGGGGGTTCGATGACGTGAGCAGTCATTCCGTGGGCCTTGGCCGGAAGCACGTCTTCGCCATGGTGGCGGACGCGGTATTGGCCATCCAATTCGTAAGCTTCAGTGAAGCCGCGAACAATCCGTTCGACTCCTGGGGGGCCGTAGACGTCGAGCGATGCGGGCCGGCCGTTGGTCCAACTCATGGTCATGGCCTCACCCAAATCGCCGATGTGGTCTGAATGGAAATGGGTCAAGAGGACAGCGGAGAGCGCTTGTCCGGGAACTTTGGCAACGGTTGCCTTGCGCCAGGAGCCGGAGCCGCTGTCGATCAGGATTACTTGTTGAGCTGCGATCACAGCGACGCAGGCGCCGGCGCGTTCAGGATCGGGGAGCGGCGAGCCGCTGCCGCAAACGATCACATGCAGCTTGCCATCTGTCAGCATCGCAACGTCGACGGCCGGTTGCGCCAGAACGGCGATCGAAAACGCTCCCAATAGAGCCAAAAGACGCGTGGTCATGAGGCTCTCATCCACTCCACTATTCTGGCCGCCACTTCTTCGCCGCTGTCTTCCTGCAGAAAGTGCCCGGCCCCGATGATGTTGGCGTGTGGTTGCCCTTGCGCTCCCGGCAGCAGTTTCTGGAATGGCTTTTCGCCGCCTGCCGTAATCGCGTCCTGATCGCTGAACAGTGTCAGCACCTTGCCATCCCACTGCCGTAGCACTTCCCAGGCTTTCCGGTTGGCTTCCGACGCGGGGTTGTCCGGCGTGATCGGCACCAGCTTCGGAAACATGCGCGCGCCTTCCTTATAGGCGTCGCTGGGAAACGGCGCGTCATAGGCCGCGATCGTATCCGCGGAAAGCGGCGCCTTGCAGCCGCCTTTGATGATTCCGCCTACATGGAAATTTTCCACCGTCTGCGAGAAGTGCAGCCAGCGCTCAAAACCCTCTGAAGGCTTGTGGTCACCGGTAGGAAGGCCGGTGTTCGCTACCACCAGCCGGCGGAAGCGGTCATGGTTGTCTGCCAGGACACGCAGCCCGATCAATCCGCCCCAATCCTGCCCGAACAGCGTGATGCCCTGGAGCCCCAGCGCCCGCACGAACCCATTGATGATATTCACGTGAAACTGATACGAATAATCCTCGCGGCGCGGCAGCTTATCGGACTTGCCGAAGCCGATCAGATCGGGAGCCACGCAGCGATGCCCGGCTTTCACCAGCGGCGGGATCATCTTGCGGTATAGGTAGCACCAGGACGGCTCGCCGTGCAGCAGCAATATCGGCGCCGCATCGCGCGGACCTTCGTCTAGGTAGTGAACGCGGTAGCCATCCACGTCCACGTAATGCGACGCAAATGGAAAATCGGGCAGATTGGCAAATGCCTCGTCCGGCGTTCGTAAGACTCCAGTTTTTGGGCTCATTTCGTTAACAACTCCAGTACGACATGGTTCAACTTGCCGGGGAACGGAAACGGGCTTTGATAGCGGTCGACTACCGGCGTTCCCAGGTCGCGGCCCACGTCCAGCCCCTCCGCCATGTTGAGAGTCACGGGAGCAGTTTTTGCGATCCTGCCTTCGCCCACTTTGCGATCGCCGATGCGCAAGATCGCGTTGCCGCCGGAGCCGGGAGGCCCGCCGTCGTAGGTAAACTCGACCACCACGGTGCTGCGACCCATGGGCAGCGCTTCCGTCGAGGAAACATAGAACTGTTCTCGCGCCAGAAGATTGTAGGCGAACACCGGCTTCCCGTCCTGAACATAAAGCGTATAGCCGCCAAACCGGCCTCCAAACGCGAACAGTACGCCGTCCGATGCCGCGCCAGTTCGCTCGACATCCGCCGTGATGCGGTAGGACTTGTTGGTCACGCTCGGCGTCGCCACATTCGGCAGCGTGGTGGTGCCGGGATAATAGGTGAATACTTTGCGAGTGCCGTACACCGGTGGCCGGCCTTGCGTGATGCGTTCGATGCGGACGTCGTCGAGCGGGTACACGTTGTACTTTTTCGCTTCGACTTCGAACAGCGTCTTCAACTCCGCCAACATGCTCGGGTACTTTTCAGCCAGATCGATGGTCTCGTTGAAGTCGTCCTTGAAGTTGTAGAGTTCCCATTTTTCCTTCTCGTAGTCCATGCCGGGCGCGTGGTAGGCCAGCGCTTTCCATCCGTCGTTGTAAATAGCCCGCCGCGAGAACATCTCGTAGTACTGCGTAGTGTGGTGGCTCTTGGCTTTGGCGTCGTCAAACGTGTACAGCATGCTGACGCCCTCAATGGGAGCCTGCTTGGCGCCGTTCACAACCTCCGGAGGTTGGATGCCGATGGCTTCCAGCAGCGTGGGCATCACGTCAATGGCGTGATGATACTGCGTCCGCTTGCCGCCGCGATCCTTGATGCGCGCGGGCCAGTGGATGACGAGCGGATCGTGGGTGCCACCTTCGTTCGAGGCATCCTGCTTGTAGCGGCGGAACGGCGTGTTGCCGGCCATCGCCCATCCGATAGGATAGTGCGGCGACGTATACTCCGAACCGATCTTGTCAATCCACTTCATATTCTCGGCCGCGGTCGGCGGCGCGATGCGGTTGAAATAGATCGCGTCGTTGAACATCCCCTCGGGCCCGCCTTCCTGGCTGGCGCCGTTGTCGCCGACGTTCACCACAATGATCGTGTTTTCGATCAGGTTGCGTTCTTCTAAAAACTTGACGAGCCGGCCGATCTCATAATCGGTATGCGCTCCGAAACCCGCGAACACTTCATTGAAGCGCGCGTAAGTGCGCTTTTCCACGTCCGATAACGAATCCCACGCCCTCACGCCAGGCTCCCGCGGAGGCAGTTGCACGGTCTGCGGCACAATGCCGAGCGCCTTCTGCCGGGCCAACGTCTCCTCCCGAACCTTGTCCCAACCCTGATCGAACTTGCCTTTGTATTTGTCCACCCATTCCTTGGGAACCTGATGCGGAGCGTGCGTTGCGCCCGAAGCCCAGTATAGGAAGAATGGTTTGTCCGGATTCACCGCCTGCTGATCGCGGATGTATTCCATGGCCCTGTCATTCATGGCCGTGGTGAAGTGCTTGCCGCGCAGATTGCGGTCGATGTAGTGGTTGTCTTCCACCAGGTCCGGATAGTATTGATCCGTCTCTCCACCCAGAAAGCCGTAGAAATGTTCGAAGCCACGGCCGAGCGGCCAGCGATCGAAGGGACCGGCGGGCGTCATCTCAGCGGCCGGCGCCAGATGCCACTTGCCTACTGCGAACGTGCTGTAACCGTTGCCGTGCAGGATCTCGGAGGCCATGGCTTTCTCAAACGGCATCCGCCCGTTGTAGCCCGGGAAACCCGTCGAATACTCGGTAATCATTCCCATGCCAACGGAATGATGATTGCGGCCGGTGAGCAGCGCCGCCCGCGTCGGTGAGCACAGCGCGGTGACGTGGAAATTGGTATAGGTCAAGCCGCCGCGCGCCAGGCGGTCGATGTTGGGCGTCTCGATGGGTCCGCCAAACGTGGAAAATTGGCCGAAGCCGACGTCATCGAGAACGATCCAGACGATGTTGGGCGCGCCTTTGGGGGCCTTGACTTCCGGAGGCCAGTAACCGCGCGAGTCCTTGTAGGTCTTGCCGATTTGCGGCTCTTGCCCGCTAGCCGC
>Ga0075017_100002807_pt1 | contig 10928 bp, 8 predicted proteins | sample AleBraG_ABR_2012_FD_71475 | JGI IMG/M metagenome (GOLD analysis project Ga0075017, IMG submission 71475) | Freshwater sediment microbial communities in response to fracking from Pennsylvania, USA - Alex Branch Run_MetaG_ABR_2012 | ecosystem: Environmental > Aquatic > Freshwater > Creek >...
AGTCTTGTTTTCCTCGCTTCCGAAGTGGAAGAAACCGTGGTACGAATTCATCCTCAGCTATGGTGCGCAATCCATCGCGATCGCTATTCTGGTTTGGGTGCCGGTTCTTCATCCTGAGATTATTGAACCTCCGAAACGCGACTATCACGCCATTGAACTAGTGCCGACTCCTGTCCCGGAAAATCACGAACTGCAGCGGCAACTTCCTAAACGGATTCTGGTGGCTAAACTCGATCCTCCACCGGCCGCGTTGCGTCTGGCCGCGCCTCGGCCTTTGCCAAAACCAAAGATGGAAAATGCGCCAGCCCCGGAAGTGAAGATCGCCGACAAGAAAACGGAACTCCTGCCAGTTCCCACAGCGCCTGTAATTCCAAAAGTGGTCCGGACAAACTTGTTTTCGACCGGAAGTTCGGCACCCCAGACCATCGAGCGCCCGCCCCAACAGGTGCAGACTGGGGGCTTTGGCGATCCAAACGGCGTCCCCGCGAGGACAACCCAGACTAGAGCCGTGAACATTGCTCAGGCGGGTGGTTTCGATCTACCCACCGGACCGGGCTATGGCAACGGTACCGGCGGCGCCAAGGGCGTGCGCGGCGTAGTCGCCAGCACTGGCTTCGGCGGTGGCGTTGCCGTCCCCGACACTCGCAGCTCCGCTTCGCGCGGCACGGTCCGGCAGGCAGGCTTCGGCGATGCGGATGTTCCCGCGCCTCCCACGGTTCAGGCGCGCGCGGCCGCGCCAGCGCCGGAGAAAATTGTTCCGGCGGAAATCTTTTCCAAGCCCGTTCCCATCTATACTGAGGAAGCCCGGGCCAAGCGTATTGAGGGTGAGGTGCTTCTGGAAGTTGTTTTTGAAGCTACAGGCAAGATTCACGTGTTGCGAGTCGTTCGTGGTTTGGGGCATGGTCTCGATGACGCCGCCGTTCGCGCGGCCGAGCAGATCCACTTCAAGCCCGCACTCAAGGACGGACAACCCTCAGATTCAACCGCCCTGGTGCACATCATTTTCCAGTTAGCGTGATCCACTCCCCGAAGGTTCTTATGCGAAGCGTTGGTAGGTTCTCGGTTCTTGTTTTGATAGTTTTCAGTTGCGTCTCTCAGGTTCTTTCCCAGGATTCTCCTGCCTCCGCGGCTCAACCTGCCGCCGATCCAGCCGCGCCCGCAGCGACGGCGCCCGCTCAAAGCGCGGCCGCTATGCCTGCGGCTGCAACTACGTTTAATGACGTTCTAGATCATGTCGTACAGCGGGAACACCTGTTCATCGCCCAGATGCGCCACATGCATCCGATGGTCGAGACCTATGTACAGGATCTCAAGAACGACAAGGCAGGAGACGCTTCTCCGGTCAACGATCGCTATTTCCTCGGGCGCCTCGACATGTCCGATGGACCTGAGGACACTTCCTTCATCGGCCAACCCGGATTCGGACGGAAGGTAGTCGCCAAGTTAACCGGCGTTTACTCCCTCCACTTCCTGCCCCTGGGCTTCGCCCAGATGGTGATCCTCGACAGCGATTTCCAGAAGAAGTATTACAACTTCACTCTCGTACGCCGCGAATTTCTCGGCGAAGTTCGTTGCCTTGTCATCGACGTTCAACCCAAGGAAGGCCAGAAGACAGCGCGTTTCATGGGCAGAATCTGGGTCGACGACCAGGAATACAATATCGTCCGCTTCAACGGAACCTACTATCCTCAGCCCAAGATCAGTTTCTTTTTCCATTTCGACAGCTGGCGTTTGAACATGCGCCCGGGAATGTGGCTGCCCGCCTACATTTACACCGAGGAAGCTAATCTAAAGACAGGCCTTACCAAGTCCCTGCATTTCAAGGCACAGACGCGGCTGTGGGGTTATGACCTGAAAGCTCTGAACAAGAACGAGGAGTTCACACAGATCCTGGTCGATTCACCCCAGTCGGTGAAGGACCAGAGCGACGCCGCGGCGGACGCCTCTCCGGTCGTCGCGCAACGCATGTGGGAACGGCAGGCGGAAGAGAATGCGGTGGAGCGAATTCAGAAAGTTGGACTGTTCGCACCTCCCGGAGAAGTCGACAAGATTCTGTGCACGGTGGTCAACAATCTGCTGGTCACCAACAACATTGATCTGCAGGGCGATGTGCACTGCCGCATACTCCTGACGGCTCCTTTGGAGTCCTTCACCATCGGTCACACGATCGTCATTAGTCGTGGGTTGCTCGATGTTCTTCCCGACGAAGCTTCGTTGGCCATGGTCCTGGCGCATGAACTCGGTCACATCGTGCTGGGACACCGCATGGACACCCAGCTTGCCTTTAACGACAAATTGCTATTCCCGGATGAAGACTCGTTCCAGCGCTTGGATTTCAAACGCAACGCCGCGGACGAAGAAGCCGCGGACACCAAAGCTCTCGAGCTTCTCAAGAACTCGCCTTACAAAGACAGACTCGGCAATGCCGGGTTGTTCTTGAAGGCCCTGCAGCAAAAAGCTCCCGACTTGCCCAACTTGATTCGGCCTCACTTGGGAAACAGCCTGGCCGCAGGCAAGAGTATCCGCATGTCGACTCTGCTCGCGTCGGCTCCAGAACTGGACCAGAAGCGCCTCGACCAGATCGCAGCGCTGCCATTGGGCGGCCGCATCAAGGTCGATCCCTGGACCGACCAGGCGGAACTCTCCAAGGCGAAACCGGTGGCTTTGACCTCGGCGCGCGAGAAGATGGAGTTTGAGATCACTCCGGTCTTCCCCTACCTGACCCGGTTATCGTCCGGCGCGGACAAAGTCGCGCTCACGTCGGCGCCTGCTGCAACAACCCAGGCATCGACGCCCGAGAAGAAGTAGTTTTCCTGTCGCTGCTGGGAAAGAAAAGGGAATAACTCAGAGCACAAAGTACGCCGTGGCGGGCCGGCAGTTTATCCCGACGAAATCCGGATTTTTCTTACTGAATCGAGCTGCCAACCTGCGAGAACACGTTGTTGGCGTTGGACCCGATGAGCCGGATGGTGCCCACGACGATAACTAGAATCACAGCCAGCATGACTGCATATTCTGCAATGTCCTGACCATGCTCATCGCTCCAGAGGTGCAGTAGAAAATTTGCCACGGGCTCCTCTTTCTCATTCTTGTCTAACCCTAACGTCGTTAGGGGGGATCGCGCAAAACAAAACGGTGTCCCGAAACGTGTACTTCGACAAATCATAGTCTTTCACTCGTCCGCGGCCAATAGCACTAAAGTGCCACCCTCTCGACCGAAATCGCCGAGATTCCCCGCGTTTCTTAGGCAATGCTCTTGAGCGGCAGGGCCTGATTTACTGCAAACAGTGCCAGTTCCAGCCGCGTCGACACACCCAGTTTGTCAAAAATGTTACTCAGGTGGTGCTTGACCGTGTCTTCGCTGATCTTGAAATACTCCGCGATTTCCTTGTTCGAGTATCCCGCTACCACGGCCGAAACGATTTCCAACTCACGCGGCGTGAGGCCGAATTTTTTCTGGCGCGCCTCATCGTTGGAGGATTGCATCAGCGTGCGCAGGTACTGCACCAGATTGGAAACGCTTTCCCGTCCCACCCAATACTCGCCGGACATCACCGTATGAATGGCCTTCAGAAGGAGTTGGGTGGCAGAGTCTTTCAGCACGACTCCGCGAGCGCCCAGTTGCAGAGCCTCGACGATCTGACTCTTCTCCGCTGCCGCCGTGAGCAAAATGACCCGCACCGGAGTAGCGTTCGCGGGAACACTGAGGTCCCGCAAGGCCTCCAACCCCGGATGCTTGGGCATGGCGAGATCGAGCAGAAGAATATCGGGTTTCAACTGCCGGGCTAACTTCACAGCCTCGGCTCCGTCCGAAGCTTCTCCCATCACCTTGAGGTCAGGCTCGGCCTCGAGCAATCTCCGCAATCCATCGCGAAAGATCGGGTGATCGTCGGCGATCACAATGCGAACCGTTTGTGGCTTCCTAAAATTCATGAGGTCCGTCCCCGGACCGGGGAACTATCACTTCCAGGCGCGTTCCCTGCCCGGGATTTGATTCTACAGTGAGTTCGCCTGCAAGCAAACGCACACGTTCCTTTATTATCATCGGCCCTTTCCCCATCTCTTCCATCTCCTCCTGCTTGAAGCGCCCGGCGAAAGGAAAGCCCTTGCCGTCGTCCTCGACTACCAGGTTCCATCGCTCCGGGTTCGAACCCAGGCGAACCAGCACGTGGCGCGCGCCGCTGTGCTTCCTTACGTTGACCAACCCTTCCTGCACGATGCGAAGCAGTTCGCGACAGACTCGCTGCGGCATGTCCAGATCCACGATGTCGGTGACGAATCGCGCACTGATGCCAGTCTCCCGCTGGAAACGTTCCACCGTGTCGGTCAATACTCCCAGCAATCGTTGTGCGTCCACGTCGATCGCCTTCATCTGTTGCATCAGTTCCCGCAGCTTAAGCACTTCCTCCCGCAACAGGCCCTGGATCCGGCCCAATTCGCCGCTGATCGGTTTTTCCGCCTCGGCTTGCCGGCGTATCACGTCCACCTGCATTTCCACCGCAATGAGCGATTGCACCGCGCCATCATGCAGTTCCCGGGCGAAGCGCGCGCGCTCGACCGCGCTGGCCCGCCGCCTCAATCGGTGGAGCAGGTAGACGTTGTAGATCGCCGGTCCTATCTGCCGCCCCAAACTCAGCAGAAATCGCAGTTCTTCCTGCCGCTCTCCCCGCCACTTGGGATTGAACAGGAATACCCGGCCTCTCCATTCGCCACCGAAAAGGAATGCGATCGTAATCAGCGAGCCGAAGCTCAGCTGTTCTCGCAGATGCATAATCGGCTCGGCGCTCGCCGGAACTACCGGCTTTCCGTCCTGCTGCAGCGCGATGATCTTCCATCGGTCTCCGTCGCCGACCGCGTAACAAACGTCTCCGGGATATTCGTCCAGGTACTTTTTGGAATCGTGCGGCGGCGAGTCCAGCCAGCGGAACTCCGAGACAGCGCCGTTGCCGGGATTCTTCAACTCTCCGACAAAAATTCGGTGACTGTGCGACTCCTGCGCCGCGACCAACAACTCCGACGCACCGTACATGGAGATGAATTCACTAAAGATTTGCTGCAGGGTACCGTTGAGTCCCGCTTCGACTCGAACCCTCGACAGAATGCGATTTACCACGGCTTTTTCTGCCCGGAGATGCTTTTGCTGCTCGGCCAGGTAACCCAGCAACAGTCCCATGACAATCAAATAGATCGACAGCATGAACAGACGCTGCGGGTTGAATACGGTCACGTTGACTTTCAAACCGGCGAAGGCGAGCTCTCGCAGCGAGCCTCCTGGCGCCAGCCGAAGTTGCAACAGCACAAAGCTCTCGATCCACAAAAACGCCACCTCGGCCGCAGCGGTGCCGAGCGTTTCCCAAAGTCCCCAGCGGTAGGCTGCCGCCGCCAACACAAAGAAGAAGAACAGGAAGAACGGGGTTCTTGGGCCCTCGGCAAAGATAGAGATTAACGCCGGCCAGGCGATGTCTCCCGCGTGCACCAAAAGGCGGAATGCAGAGGTCGACTGCTGCCGCCGTTTCAGCAGCATCAGGATCAGGATTCCGTTCGCTAAATAGAATACGAACAGGCCGTAGGCAGCCCACGAATGACCCAGTTCGGTGGGATCCATCCGGATGGCCACCAGGGTGGAGATGGCCAAGAACACCCGGGCAGTCGCAAGCCAGCGCTCGATCCGGCGGGTTTCCTCCGGGTCCGGTGGGATGCGAAGTCTCCAGGAATCTCTATACCGCTCGGCGCCAGGATCCAATTCAGTCAGTCTCCCCAGGGGTGGCGACTCTGCTGCATATTATTGAATAGGAAACGTTTAGGGACAAGCGCGGGTACCCCGCCCGCCAATGCCACTTGTCTTCGCCAATAAGCCTAGGTTACTACAGTAACCAGTCTCGTTTCGGGTTCCCCGTCTAGAATGGCGGCTGAGAGTGTGGCATGAGCATCCGTTCCAAACTGTGGCTCGCGGCGGTGATGGGCGCGTTGGCGGCCTTCATTGTGGCTGCCCTTGTGCTGCCACAATCGTTTCGTCTCACCGTTTTCACCGACGTGATCGAGAGCCTGCTGCTGGTATCCGGTGTTGCCTCGTTTATCCCGCTCGTGCTGCGCTCGCACGGCCGTATGCGCATATTCTGGTCGCTCATCGTTTTCGGCCTGGTCCTGTGGCTCACCTATCAATTGCTATGGGTTTACTTCGAGTTGGTGCTGCGACGCGATGTCCCGGACCTGTATAGCGGGGACGTGATCCTGTTCTTGAATCTCGTTCCGCCCATGGCGGCCCTGGCTCTGCGTCCGGACGTCCGCCGCGACGAATACGCCGCCCGCCTGGGGCGTCTTGATTTTGCGCTGCTGCTGGTGTGGTGGTTCTACCTCTATGTCCTGATCGTGATGCCCTGGCAGTATGTCGTGGCCAATGTGAGTGCTTACAACCGAAATCTGAATGCGGTCTACCTGGCCGAAAAGCTCGCGTTGCTGGTTGGCCTGTCGGCTTGCTGGTTCGGCGGCAAAGGCCGCTGGAAAAATCTCTACGCCAGCCTGTTCGGCATGAGCTTCAGCTATTCGGCTAGTTCGACCCTGGCAAATTGGGCGATTGAGAAGAATGTCTATTACAGCGGTAGCTTGTACGACATCCCGCTGGCCTGCGCCATGGCATGGCTCACCTGGATCGGCCTGCGGACCAAGGTGGAGGAACCCGAAGCCGACGCCCGCGAAGTCTCCACCGTTTATGGTGTGTGGGTCGCACGGCTCAGCATGATTACGGCGTTCTCCCTGCCTCTGTTCGCTGCCTGGGCCATATCGGAGGATGCTGTTCCTCCCCGGATCCGTTTGTTCCGGCTCACCCTGACGCTAGCCACGGCGTTGCTGATGGGACTCATGGTTTTCGCCCGCCAGCATTTACTCGACCGCGAATTGATGCACCTGCTGGACCATTCGCGTGACTCGGTCGACAATCTGAATCGCCTGCAGGCACAGATTCTTCAGTCTGAAAAACTGGCCTCGATCGGGCAATTGGTCGGAGGCGCGGCGCACGAACTCAACAATCCGATCACCGCTATGCTGGGCTATTCGGACTTGCTTCTCAGCACAGAACTCACTCCCGAACAGCAGCCCTTGGCGGCCACCATTGGCCAGTACGTCCGGCGCACCAAATCGCTGGTCGCGAGCCTCATCAGCTTTGCCAAGCAGGTCCCGACCCCAAAAACCCTGATCGACCTCAACACCCTGGCCCGCACCGCGGTAAAGCTGACGCAACCACAATGGGAGTCCGTTAAGATCGAGGTCCGCACGCAGTTCGACGCCCAGCTGCCCAGAGTCCTGGGCGACTCCAATCAATTGATTCAAGTTTGCTTACAGTTGTTGGGAAATTGCGTACACGCTATGGCCACCCGTGGCGGCAAAGTGCTGACCGTCAGCACCGAGCGCCACGCCGGTGTCTCCCTGCTGCAGATCGCGACGGAACCGACGCCTCTCCGGCCCGCACTTGGCTCCGACGCAGCTTCACCTCTCGACCCTGAGGACAGCCTCGGCCTGAGTGCCTGTCAAGGAATCCTGCAGGAGCACCGCGGCCAGGTTTTACGGGAGCGCCGCGAAGACGGGTCATTGCTGTTGCGCGTGGAACTTCCTGCCACAGAACCCGCGCTGGCAGCGAAGACCAAGCAGCCTACGGTACCGGTGCTGTGGCAATCTCAACCGTCCGCTTGAGTTGGCCACACGCCGCGTAAATATCCCGGCCCCGCGGACGCCGCACAAATGCTGGGATCCCAGCTCTGGTCAACACCAGCTGGAACACCGCCACGCGATCTTGCTCGGGCGTAGAAAAGTTGATTCCGGGCCCCGGATTCAGCGCAATCAGATTCACCTTTGCCCGTATGCCACGCAGCAATTCCACCACTTCTTCAGCACTGCCGATCGCATCGTTTACGCCGCTCAACAGCACATACTCAAACGTGATTCGTTCCCGGTTGCGCAGAGGGAACTCGCGCGCTGCGGCCATCAGGCTCTCTAGATTCCACTTGCGATTCAAAGGCATCAACTGGCTTCGCAATGTGTCATTGGGCGCGTTCAACGAGATCGCCAGCTTCGGCCGGATCGGCTCCTGTCCAAAATCATGAATGCGCGGCACAATCCCCGCAGTGGACACCGTCATGCGCGACTCCGCCACACCAACTTCTTCCACCAGCAACCGCACCGCCTTCATGAAGTTTTCGTAGTTGAGGAACGGTTCTCCCATGCCCATGAAAACAAGATTGACGCGGTCCTGCGGCGGAGACACTCCCTGATCTTTGAGGACGGCGCAGACTTGCCCCACAATCTCACCTGCGCTCAAGTTCCTCTTCACTCCCAACAATGCAGTGAGGCAAAACTGGCAGTCCACGGCGCAGCCCACTTGGCTCGAAATGCAGATGGTGGCGCGATCCCAGTTGCGGCCGCGCCGGTGTGGGGACGGGCGCTCGTGTGGAGACGGGCGCTCTCGCCCGTCCGCCGGTCGCGTACTCCCCAAATCGAAATCCCCCGCTTCCGTGCCGTCTCCCGCCTCGCCGCCGTCGCCCTCGGGCATCCACACCGTCTCGACGCTCTGGCCATCGCTAAACTCGATCAGATAGCGCACCGTTCCATCCTGCGAAACGAAGCGTTTCGCGATCGGCGGCAGCCCGATAGAAATTCCCTTCTCCGCAAGCCTCAGACGAAATTGCTGCGGCAGAGTCGAGATCTGCTCGACCAACTCCACCCGCTGCCGGTACACCGCCTCCAAGAGTTGGTGCGCGCGGTAGGCAGGCTCACCCTCCAACTCCATCAAAGCAGCAAGTTCGGCCCGATCCAGACCGAGAAATACGTTTTTTGACATATCAGCCATGGATTTCTGTGGCCCACCCATCATTTCACAGAGATGCACTAAATCACTGATTCTAAAAGCCTAAACTATTCTCGCACACCCCGCGCCCCTATGTCAGAATAGTAATGTTCCCTCCGCAATAAGTTTACTGGGGTTTAAAAGTAGTCTTTCATATCAGGACGAACATAGCAGGACGAATTTATGGCGCAGGAAGTACGCAATATCCGCCGTCAGGTGCTGCCCAATGGCCTGACCATCATTACCGAGCAGATGTCGCACATCCGCTCCGCCTCAATCGGCGTGTGGCTCCAGACCGGTTCGCGCGACGAAGACCCGGAATGGAATGGCATCTCCCACTTCATCGAGCACATGGTCTTCAAGGGGACAAAGCACCGCACGGCAGAGGAGATCGCGCGCCAGGTCGACTCCATCGGCGGCAACATGGACGCCTTCACCGCCAAGGAATGCATCTGCTTCAACGTCAAGGTGCTCGACGAGCACATTCCCACCGCGATGGACATCCTCAGCGACCTGGTGCTGAATCCGGTGTTTGACATCGCCGACATCGCCCGTGAGCGCGGTGTGATTCTGGAAGAAATCAAGATGGACGAGGACAACCCGGATTACCTCGTCCACGAAATCTTCACTCAGAATTTTTGGAAAGATCATCCGCTGGGCAAGCCTATCCTGGGCACCAAAGAAACGGTCAAGCGCTTCGAGCGCCAGCCGGTGTTGGATGCCTACACGCACCGTTTCGCGCCCGGCAACATCATCGTTTCGGCCGCCGGCAATCTCGATCACGACCGCTTCGTCGAACTGGCCACCCGCAACTTCGAGCACATGAAGCCGCTCAAGAACGGCTTCCATTCCTCGGCTCCGAAAATCGTCTCCCGCATCATTCTGCGCAACAAGAAGGCGCTCGAGCAGGTGCAGTTGTGTGTCGGAGTGCCGGCTCATCCCATCGCCCACGAGAAGCGCCATGCCGGCTATGTCCTCAACACGCTGCTGGGCGGCGGCATGAGTTCGCGCCTCTTCCAAAACATTCGCGAGCGCCAGGGACTGGCCTACTCCATCTATAGCGATCTCAACCCGTACCGCGACACCGGATGCCTCGCCGTCTACGTCGGTACTTCCCTGGCCTCGGCTTCCAAGGTCGTACAGTCAGTAGTCAGCGAATTCCGCAAGCTGAAATCTGAACCCGTACCCGAGGAAGAATTGAGCCGCTCCAAAGCCCAGCTCAAGGGCAGCCTCATGCTGTCGCTCGAATCGAGCACTGCCCGCATGTCGAACCTGGCCCGCCAGGAAATGTATTTCGACCGCTTCTATGATCTGGACGAACTGATCCAGAAGATCGAGAGCGTGACGGCCGAGGATCTGACTACCCTCGCCAACGAGTTCTTCAAGACAGAATCGGTAGCCGTCACAGCCCTGGGAAACCTGAGCGGTCTGAAAGTCACACGCGATCAACTCGCCTGCTAGGATCCAGCTCGACTTCGTGTACCTTCGTGTCCTTGGTGGTTATGTTTTTTCGACCCGCTTTGTAACTTCCGGTCGCAGGCGTCATCCCATATCTGCCCGCAGGTAAGATCCGAATCCAAGGAGAGATTTCATGAAGAAAACTTTCAGCAGTCTGACGCTAGCCTGTGTCTTAGCCGCTTCGCTCGCCGCCTTCGCTCAGGACACGATGAAACAAGACACGATGAAGAAGGACGACGGGAAACAGGACACGATGAAGAACGACCAGATGAAGAAAGACAAGAAGTCCAAAAAGGCCAAGAAAGACGCGATGAAGAAGGACGACATGAAGAAAGATGATATGAAGAAAGACGACACCATGAAGCACGACGAAATGAAGAACAACTAGCCCGTCGTCCCTGTCTCGGGGCGCGGGCACCCAGCCCGCGCCATACTTTCCACCACAAAATCCGAACTCGCCAACCGCAACTCCCTCTGCAAAAACAGTTCGCAGCTTCCCTACCTCCCGCCGCCTTGCGGGTCGTCATCGTCCGCATCCAAGTCCGCATTTGCCTCGGCTCCCAAGGCAGCATGCCCTGCTGTCGCGGTCTCCATGTATTTCCGCATGCAACGCAGGCACGGGACGTATCCCTCC
>Ga0075017_100002808_pt1 | contig 10927 bp, 12 predicted proteins | sample AleBraG_ABR_2012_FD_71475 | JGI IMG/M metagenome (GOLD analysis project Ga0075017, IMG submission 71475) | Freshwater sediment microbial communities in response to fracking from Pennsylvania, USA - Alex Branch Run_MetaG_ABR_2012 | ecosystem: Environmental > Aquatic > Freshwater > Creek >...
TCCCTGATCACGCAGTACGCGCCCAGTGAGTACCAGCTGGACCAGACGCTGGATATCCTGCGGCTGCGCCTGGCGGCGCGCGGCATCGATCCGCGCTGCATGGATCCGGGCGCTGTGGAGGTGAACCTGGCGGGCGCCCGGCGCGCGATCAGCATCCGCCAGGGCATCGAGCAGCTCGCGGCCAAGAAGCTGGTGGCCAGCCTCAAGGAATCGAAACTGAAGGTCGACGCGCAGATCAACGGCGACAAGCTGCGCGTCACCGGCAAGAAGCGCGACGACCTGCAGGCGGCCATGGCGCTGCTGCGCAAGGCCTCGAGCGATCTGCCGCTGCAGTTCGAGAACTTTCGCGACTGAGGCGCCCGCGCCGGCTACTTCCTCGGCGGCGCGTTCCGCAATGCAAAATTCTGCACCAGGGTGACCAGCAGGCCGCACAGGCCGCCGACGACGAGAAATGCGGCAAGCACGGCCGGGATCCGGCCGTGCCCGGCATGGTGATCGGCGGATCCGGACCAGATCACGCCGACGACGAGCGCAACGGAAGCGAGCAGGGCGCGCACGCGCAGTTGCCGCGCCGTGGGCGGCGCCCGCGGTTTTTCTTCCGGTACCAGGTTGAAACTTCCGACACTGTTCGGTCGCGCGAGCGGGGCGCCGCAACCGACGCAGGTCGCGGCCTTGTCACTCACGGCACGACCGCACTCGCTGCAGGTAATCATCGTCATGCCCGTACTCTGGCCTGTTGCGGGCCAAATCACAACCGCCGCCGGCCGCTTCAGGCCGGCAGCGCAGCCGGTGTCGCGCCGAACTGAAATCCGGAGATCAGCTTGCCGAGCAGGCGTTCATGGTGGATCCGGTGGCCGGCGTCGTCGCCGGCGGCGCCCGCGGCCACCATCAGCGGCAGCAGGTGTTCGCTGCGCGGGTGCGAGACCAGCGCGCCGGGCGCCTGGCTCCAGGTCGCGAGGCTGCGCTCGCGGTCAGCGGGACTCGCGCTCACGGCTGCATTCAGCCAGGCGTCGAAACGATCCGATCCCTGCACGAGCGACGCTTCGATCGTCATGAAGTGGCGCAGGTTGTGAAAACTCATGCCGCTGCCGACGATCAGCACCCCTGCGTGCCGCAGCGGCTGCAACGCCCGACCGACGCGCAGATGTTCCAGGGGATCGAGTCCGGTCCGCAGCGACAGCTGCACGACGGGAACATCGGCCTCCGGGTAGATCAGTTTGAATGGTACGAAGACCCCATGGTCCAGGCCGCGTTCCTGCTCCTCATCGCAGGCAATCCCCTGCTGCGTGAGCAGTGCGCGCACCCGTCGCGCCACCTGCGGCTCGCCGGCGGCCGGATAGCGCAGGCGGTAGGTGTGGTCCGGAAACCCGTAGTAGTCGAACAGCAGCGTATGGGTCGCGGCCGACTGGACCGTGATGCGCGGACATTCCCAGTGGGCGGAAATCACCAGCACGGCGCGTGGCCGCCGGCCGACGGCGTGCGGCAGGCTGCGCAGGTGCCGGGCCATCGGGTCCCAGAGGCCGGAGGGCAGGCCGGGGAGCGGATCCATGAAGAAACAGGGCCCGCCGCCGTGCGGGATGTAGAAGGTCGGGAGCGTGCTCGTGGTCATGCGGCCAGTCTACGCGCGGTCTACTCGGCGTCCGCCTGGCGCTCCGGGCTCGCGGCGGCGAAGGCCGGGTGCGCTCGCGCCGCTGCGGTGATCTTCAGCACGGTCGGGTACGCGAACAGATCGCACTGCATGCGCTCCGCATTGTAGACCTGCGGTACCAGGCACACATCGGCGAGCCCCGGCTGGTCGCCGCAGCAGTAGGTGGCCACGCGCGCGTCGCCCGACAGCTGGGCTTCGAGCGCCGTCAGCCCGGTCTCGATCCAGTGCGCGTACCAGCGAACCCGATCCGGCGCCCCGACCTTCAGGTCGTCCTTGAGGTAGTTCAGCACGCGCAGGTTGTTGAGCGGGTGGATGTCGCAGGCGATGCTCAGCGCCAGCGCGCGCACGTAGGCGCGATCGGCCGGACGGGCGGGCAGCAGGGCGGGAAGCGGCTGGATCTCCTCCAGGTATTCGATGATCGCCAGCGACTGGGAGAACCATTGACCGTCCTGCTCCAGGACCGGGACGAGCGCGGCGGGATTGAGACGCCGGAAGCCGGGCGCGTGCTGGTCCCCGTGGCGCAGGTGCACGCCGACGTGTTCAGCGTTGAGGCCCTTGAGATTGAGCGCGATGCGCACACGATAGGCCGCGGACGAGCGGTAGTAGCCGTAGAGTTTCATGGGCAGGCCCGGGCAGTGAAGGGGGCAGGCGAGCGCTAACCATAACGCTGCACGGCGCGCAGCGACAGTACCGTGTCCGGAGGTTCCAGGGTGCCCAGCACGGCGACGGCCGCCAGGACGGCCAGCGCCAGCAGCGTTTCGGCCAGCAGCGATCGCCGCAGTGAGCCGAGCGTCGTGCGCTGGACCGTCGGCGCCGAAGGCAGGGCCGTCAGGCGCGGAACCAGCCGGTAGCGGTTGACGGCCGCCAGTACCAGCATCAGCGCGAACAGCGCGAGCTTCGCAAAAAGCACGCGGAAGTAGGGACTGGCGACGGCGCTGCGCCAGGCTGCGGCATGATGCCAGCTGCCGAGGCCGATGCCAAAGGCGGTATTGACCGCTCCACTGAGTACCAGAAGCGCCACGATCACGGGCGCGAAGCCGGAGAATTGCACCAGGCCCGCCCCGAGCAGCCGCGTATCCAGGCCGGAAGGATGGCGGCTCCCGCGCAGGACCAGAATGGCCAGCGGCAGCAGCGCCCCCGCCCAGACGGCAGCGCTGAACAGGTGCAGCAGATCCGCGCCGCGGTGCAGGAAGCCGGCCATGCCCACACCGGCGGAGCCATGACCGGTCCAGACCAGGGTGGCCACCGCCGCCGCCCCGCACAGGCTCTGCAGGTGCCACTGCGGGCGGCGCGAGGCCTCCAGGGGCAGACGCAGGGCCAGTGCGAGGACCAGAAGGGCGGCCCGCAGCATGCAGACGCGGCCAAACCGCGTCTGCGTGACCACGGAGGCGGCGGCCGGCCAGGATAAGCCGTCGCGCACGCCGCCTGCGGCCACGATCGACTCCAGCAGCAGCCCGACCAGCGTAGCCAGCAGCGCCCCTGCGGCGCTGAAGCGCAGCAGACGGCGCGTCCATGCTCTGACCGATGCGATCGCCTCGGCGCCAGCGACCTGAAAGACGTACACGAAGAAGAGCGATGATCCGAACAGAATCAGGGTAGCGCTCATGAGCAGCAGGCGTGCCGCCCACATCAGGCCGTCGAGCACGGCCCTATCTCACGGTGAACCGGACCGTGCCACTCGTCCTGTGTCCGTCGTCACTGGCGATGACGACCCAGCTGATCGCGTATGCACCCGGACGCAGCGGCGACTCGGGTCTGGATTCGAGCACATTGTCTTCCGCGACCTGGACCGTGACGAGCGCGACGGTCGTGCCGTCCGCCGCACGCAACAGCAGTCTGGAAAGGGATCGGGCGATCGGTTCGCTGAACCGCAGGCGCAAGTGCGCCGGGGAGGGGCCCACGGCATTGGGGGCGGGATCGGCGGCCAGGAGGCGCGCGTGGGCCAGGGCCACGCCCGAGCCCAGCAGCAGCGCGCAGGCCATCACGATGGTCCCGCCCACCCCAGTACCGCCGAATCGCCTGGCGCGCATCGCGTCCTCCCCGGTGCCGGTGGCACTCTACGGATGCGACTATACTATCGCCCGCAGTCCGGCATCGCGCCGATGCGGAGGGAGGACGGGGACATGGCCGAAGAGCGCACGCCGAAGGGGCTTCCGGGTTGGATTGAACAGCACCTGGCACGGTACCTGGCGACGGACGGCGCCGAAGGCTATCTGTGGGACGCGAAGCTCGGTGGCGGAGAGGGCATGTTGCCGACGCTGCTGCTCACGACGATCGGCAGGAAATCGGGCCGGTCGCTGACCATGCCCCTGATCTTCGATCGTGACGGTGACCGGTATGTCGTGGTCGCCTCCAAGGGCGGCGCTCCGGAGCATCCGGCGTGGTACCTGAATCTGCTCGACCATCCGGAAGTGCAGGTACAGGTGAAGGCGGAGCGCTTTCCTGCCCGGGCGCGCACGGCGTCCGGCACGGAGCGCGCCTCATTGTGGGCGCAGATGGTCAGGCTCTACCCACCCTATGCGACCTATCAGACACGGACGGACCGGCAGATTCCCGTCGTCGTGCTCGAGCGGGTCTGAAGCGGAACAGTGCGCGCACCGGCGGCCGCGGCGGCGCTCGCGGTCGCGCCGGCGCCCCGCACCAGCGGGTCCGCAGGCCAGCGCGCCCGCCGGCCACGCCAGCGGGTGTGCAAAGGGCGCGGGACCGGCGTCGCGGAAACCCCAAAAAGCAGCCTGGGCTGCCCTCATTTGAGGCACAATTGCCGATTCGATACGGTCGCTGGTCCTGCGGGGGTGGTCGCCGTGTGTTTCTTCATGAGGTGGGGGCGGAGATGATGAATCAGGAACAGGCGGTCGGCTGGACAGCGGTATCCCGCAACTGGACCACGACCTTGATGTTCGCCCTGACGGCGGCATTCGCAGTGGCGGCCGTGCCCTGGTACGGGCTGACCCACGGGTACAGCCATGCGGCCTGGATCTGGTTCGTGGTGATCCTCAGCGCCAATGAGCTGGCGATCACCTGCGGCTACCACCGCCTGATGGCGCATTCGACCTACCAGGCGCATCCCCTGCTCAGACTCCTGTACCTGCTGTTCGGTGCCATGGCGCTGCAGAACAGCGCACTGCTGTGGAGCGCCGGCCACCGGGTCCACCACCGCTACATCGACGATCCGGAGAAGGATCCCTATTGCGCCCGCCGTGGCTTCTGGTTCTCCCACATCGGCTGGATGCTCAAGAACTACCCGAGCGGGCTGCCGGACCTGGGCACGGTACGCGATCTGCAGAATGACCCGCTCGTGATGTGGCAGCACCGGCATTACCTGGCCGTGGCCCTGGGCATGAATTTCGGGTTGCCGCTGCTGATCGGCTGGGCGAGCGGCGACCTGTGGGGTGTGTTCCTGCTGGCCGGCGTGCTGCGGCTGGTGGTCAGCCATCACCTGACGTTCTTCATCAATTCGCTGGCGCATATCGTGGGCGCACAGCCGTACACGACCGAGAATACCGCGCGCGACAATGCGGCGGTCGCCCTGCTCACCTTCGGCGAGGGCTATCACAACTTTCACCACATGTTTGCGCACGACTACCGCAACGGCGTGCGCTGGTGGCAGTGGGACCCGTCCAAGTGGTTCATCAAGGCGATGAGCTGGTGCGGGCTGGCCACGAACCTCAAGGAAGTGCCGTGGTTCCGCATCCAGCGAGCCCTGCTGGATACGCAGTTCCGCCGGGCGGAACGCCAGCTGGAGCGCAAGCCGCGCGGCGCGCAGGTCGAGCTGTGGAAGAAACGGATCGCCGACGAGTACGAGGATTTTCACGCGGTTGTGGCCGCCTGGACGCAGCTGCGTGAACAGTGGCTGCAGGACAAGCGGCGCGTGGTGACCGAGCGCTGGGAGCGTTCAGCGCTGCAGGGTCGCATCAAGGAACTCGAGCGCTCGCTGCAGCTGCAATACCGCCGGATGCGGGCGCTGCGGGCGCAGGTCGGTTAGCCCCGCCGCGTCCGGCTGCCAGACCACCGCGTCCAGCGGGCTGGCCACCGCGTCCAGCGGGCTGGCCACCGCGTCCAGCGGGCTGGCCACCGCGGCTCGCGGCCCCACGGGTGCGGCCGCCACACCTGCCGCGCGCTGTGCCGCGGTCTTGTAGAGGCGCGGGCGCCACGACGGCGGTCAATCGGCCGGCACGGTACGGTCCTGGGCCCAGGCGCGCAGCGCCTCGACCCGCTCGGCCATGACCACCGCCAGCGGGCGCGTGGCGGCGATCTCGCCGGCGAGCAGCGTGGCATCGGGTGCGACGTGCTTGGCGTGCGCGCTATAGAGCGCCGCCACCACGGCCTGTTCGATTTCCGCACCGGCGAAGCCTTCGCAGGCCTGGGCGAGCCGGTTCAGGGTGGGCGGGTCCAGTGCGATGCCGCGCTTGGCGGCATGAATGCGCAGGATCTCGATCCGTGTCTCCAGGTTCGGGAGGTCCACGAAGAAGATCTCATCGAAGCGACCCTTGCGGATCAGTTCGGGCGGCAGCGCGGTGATGTCATTGGCCGTGGCCACGACAAATACCCGGCTTTTCTTCTCCGCCAGCCAGGTCAGAAACGCACCCAGGACGCGGCGCGCGGCCCCGCCGTCGTTGTCGCCGGCGGCAAATCCCTTCTCGATCTCATCGACCCAGAGTACGCAGGGCTCCAGCAGGTCGGCGGTCGCCAGGGATTCGCGCAGATGCCGCTCCGATTCGCCCACGTACTTGTCGAACAGCGCCGCGCAGTCGAGCCGCAGCAGCGGCGCGCCGAAGATACCGGCACTGGCGCGTGCCGCCAGACTCTTGCCGCAGCCCTGCACACCGAGCAGCAGCACGCCCCTGGGCGCATCGAGTTCCGGTGCCGTGCCGTCGAAGGCGGCGCGGCGCTTGCCGAGCCAGGTCTTGAGGTTCGCCAGGCCGCCGACATCGGCCACATGCGCCGTGTCCGGTTCGTAGCGCAGGATGCCGTCATGATTGAGCAGGTCGTATTTGGCCCGCATGATCTCCGGCACGTCCGAAACCTGCAGCGCGCCATCGTCGAAGATGGCCTTGCGCGCGAGCCGCTGCGTGTCGGCGGCGCTCAGGCCATTGAGATTTTCCACCAGCATCTCGAGCGCACGGCGGTCTATCCGGATGGCCTGATGCGGATGGGCTCTCATCCATTGGCGCGCCGTATCCTCCACCAGCTGCAGGCGCTCGTTCCGGTCCGGCAAGGCGAGCTCGAAGCGGGCGCTCAGGTGTTCGAGTTCCGGCGGCATGTCGATGGCGTAACTGAGGAGCACGAGGGTACGCGGGCAGCGCTCATAGTCCTGGGCGATGTCCTTGAGCAGCCGAACCAGTGTCGGATCCTTCAGATAGGGGTGGAAGTCCAGCAGGACATAGACGCCCGCGAGATTCGTGGCGCGAATGTGCCTGAGGATGTCCACGGGTTCCGTCACCGTGCGCTGCGGCGGTCCGACGTCGACATCCATGCGGCGCAGTCCGTCCGTCACGGACCATTGAAACAGCGGCAGACCCGGGGATCGACCGGCCGTCGCTTCGGCGCGCGGTGCCGGAACGGCGCCGGCTTGACGGGCGCAGGCCGTCGACAGCGCCCTGATGACCTGGGCCTCGTCGCGCGATTCCACGACGATCAGCGGGACCCGCGAGCGCAGCAAGACTTCGAAATCCTGGCGGTGCATGGGCGGCAGGGTAGCAGAAGCGATGACCGCCGGACGGGGTGGTCTGGCTCGCCCATAGGGTGCCCGCGAGGGCTCTGCTAGACTGCCGGGCACCCACATTGAGGAGCCCGGCATGCGCCCTGAAACCATCGCTGTCCACGGCGGCTACACCCCGGACCCGACCACGAAGGCCGTGGCGGTCCCGATCTACCAGACCACCTCCTACGCCTTCGACAGTGCGCAGCACGGCGCCGACCTGTTCGACCTCAAGGTGCCGGGGAACATCTATACCCGGATCATGAACCCGACCACGGACGTGCTCGAAAAACGCGTCGCCGCGCTCGAGGGTGGGATCGCGGGGCTGGCGCTCGCGTCGGGCAGTGCCGCCTCCACCTACGCGATCATGACCATCGCGGAGCAGGGCGACAACATCGTCAGCTCGAGCGCACTCTATGGCGGAACCTACAATCTCTTCGCCCATACGCTGCCGCAGTTCGGCATCGAGGTGCGCTTCGCCGATTACCGCCGCCCTGAGGATTTTGCCGGGCTGATCGATGCGCGGACCAAGGCCGTGTTCTGCGAGTCGATCGGCAATCCGCTCGGCAACGTGACGGATTTCGGCAACCTCGCCGAGGTGGCGCATCGTGCCGGCGTGCCGCTGATCGTGGACAACACCGTTCCGACCCCCTACCTGTGCCGTCCCATCGACTTCGGCGCCGACATCATCGTGCATTCGGCCACCAAGTATCTCGGGGGCCATGGCAACAGCATCGGCGGTGTCATCGTCGATTCCGGGAAGTTCCCCTGGGCGGAGCACAAGGCGCGCTTCCGCCGGCTGAATGAACCCGATGTCTCCTACCACGGCGTCGTGTACACGGAGGCGCTGGGCCCGGCCGCCTTCATCGGCCGCGCGCGCGTGGTGCCGCTGCGCAATATGGGCGCCGCGATCTCACCGTTCAATTCCTTCCTGGTCCTGCAGGGCATCGAAACGCTCGCCGTGCGCATGGACCGTATCTGCGAGAACACGCTGGCGGTCGCGCAATTCCTGCAGAAACATCCGCAAGTCAGCTGGGTCAATTACGCCGGGCTGGAGGACCATCCGAGCCACGCGCTGACGCGCAAATACATGCAGGGCAGGGCCTCTGGCATCCTGACCTTTGGCGTCAAGACGGGCCGCAGCGGCGGCGAGCGGTTCCTCGATGCGCTCAAACTGGTGATCCGGCTGGTCAATATCGGCGATACGCGCTCGCTGGCCACGCATCCGGCCTCGACGACCCATCGGCAGCTGTCGCCGGACGAACTGGCCAAGGCGGGCGTCTCCGCAGACATGGTCCGGCTGTCGATCGGCATCGAGCACATCGACGACCTGCGCGAAGACCTGGATCAGGCGCTTGCGGCAAGTTGAAAACCTATTTAATACAGCATCTTATATTATATATTTCATGCAGCGTATCATTCTGCGTTTCGCTTAAGTCATGACCAGCACCGTGTTCCTGATCGGGGCCACGGGTCATATCGGGCGCGCCCTGCTCGACGAGCTGAGCGGGGACCTGCAGCAGGGGCGGCTGCGCGTCCGGGTCGCCGCGCGCTCCCGGGAAAGTCGCGAGCGGATCCTGAGCGCCGGGTTTGAGCCGGTGCCGCTGGACCTGAATGAACCTGGCGGATTCAGGGCCGCGCTGGCGGGCAGCGAGCGCGTGTTCCTGCTGCGTCCCTATACGCTGCGCCACATGATGATGGGCAAGCAGGTCATCGATGCCGCGGTGAGCGCCGGCGCGAGTGCGATCGTGATGCTGAGCGCCTACGGCCGGGCCGATACGCCGTGGCCGGTGATTGGCTGGCAGCACCTCGTGGATGCGTACGCGGAGCGCTCGGGCCTCATGTGGACGCACCTGCGCCCGAACTACTTCATGGACAATATCCTGGCGCAGCGTGACCGTGCCACGAACGTGATCTACAACAGCATCTCGCGGCCCGTCTCGTGGATTGCCAGCGACGATATCGCGGCCGTGGCGGCCGCGGTGCTGCGCAATCCGCAGGCCCACGCCGGGCGGGCCTATCCGCTCGCGGCGGTGGCCAGCGGGCTGGACGAGATCTGCGTCACGCTGTCGGCGTACACGGGACGACCGCACACTCATGCCGTGCCGGACACGGCCCGGCTCATGGAACGACTGCTGGCCCAGGGACGGGAGCCCGATTACGCCCGCGCCCTGATCGACTACATCGATGCCGTGAACGCCGGACGCGTGCCGGAGATTGCCGATACCTGCGATACCGTGGCAGCGGTGGCCGGTCGGCCCGCCATGGGGTGGGTGGAGTTCTTCGACCGGCATCGGGAGGCGCTATGACCCGCCATGGGGGCGCCCACGCGCTCGCGGATCAGATCAAGTCCCTGTACGAACGCGATCTGAAGGCGCGGGTGAAGGCCGTCGCGGCCACCGACCGCCCGAGCAGCTACGAGGCCTTTACGCCCGAATGGCTCACCCAGGTGCTGTGCGCCCAGGCCGCGGGCGCCCGGGTGACTGGGTTTGAACTGGGTCCCGCGGACGATGGCTCGACCAACCGGCGCCGGTTATTCCTGACCTACAACCGGGCGGGTGTGGAGGCCGGCTTGCCCTCATCGGCGTTCTGCAAGGCTTCCTATGATCTGGCCAACCGATTGAACCTGGGATTGTGCGGCGCGGCCCACGGCGAGACCATGTTCTATACGAGGATCCGGGCATTGCTCGACATCGAGGCGCCGCGCGCCCTGTATGCCGACTACGATCCCCAGTCCTTCGCCTCGCTGGTCATGCTCGAGGACCTGACGGGGGAGGTCGAGTTCTGCACGGACAAGACTGAAATCGGCTGGGACCGCGCGGCCGGCATGGTAGCGCTGATGGCCCGCTATCACGCGCAGATGAGCGAGCATCCCGGGCTGCGCACGCGCCGCTTTGGCTTGCCCACACTGCCGGAATTCTGGCAGAACATCGAGGATCTGGTCTTCATGAAGGAGAGCAGCAACCGGGGATTCCTGGCTGCCGCGGACCTGATTCCGGAAGGGGTCTTCCGGCGCTTTCCGGAAGTCTGGGCCACCACTAAACGCGCGATCGCCCTTCACGACACACTGCCCCACACGCTGCTGCACAGCGATGTTCATCTGAAGAACTGGTACGTGGGCGGTGCGGACCGCATGGGCCTGGGCGACTGGCACTGCAGTTGTGCCGGGAACTGGTCCCGGGACTTCGCCTATGCCACATCCGTGGCCCTGACCCCGGAGAACCGCCGCCGCTGGGAAACCGACCTGCTGCGCCTCTATCTGTCTGAATCCCGGCACCACGGTGCCCCAGCCGTGTCCTTTGACGAAGCCTGGTCGCTGTACCGCCTGCAGCTGTTCACCGCGCTTGCGTTCTGGACCAATACGCTGTGCCCATCCGACCTGCAGCCGGCGAACATGCAGCCGCAGACGGCGGCCCGTGAATTCATCCGGCGCATTGCCTGCGCCATCGACGATCTGCAGGCCTTCGAGGCCTAGCGCGAGTTTACTGACAGTCGGCTGAATTCTCGGGGTAGGACGATACGCGAACGGCTGGATTTGAGCCGTTTGGAGTCATTCGCGGTGCGCTGGCGTAGGTATACAC
>Ga0075017_100002809_pt1 | contig 10924 bp, 14 predicted proteins | sample AleBraG_ABR_2012_FD_71475 | JGI IMG/M metagenome (GOLD analysis project Ga0075017, IMG submission 71475) | Freshwater sediment microbial communities in response to fracking from Pennsylvania, USA - Alex Branch Run_MetaG_ABR_2012 | ecosystem: Environmental > Aquatic > Freshwater > Creek >...
AATGAGCATAAGGAGGTCGTTGGTGTCCAGGCGCGCGAGAGCAGCGCTCACAACTTGATCCCGTGGTTCGGAGTCGTCCACTGGTCGAACCCGGCTTTCCAACTCTTCAACTTTCCTGAGCAGCCCGAGCCTCACCTCACCTCCCAGGAGACTTCGACGATTCGACCGCACGCTCCAACTCTGCGACCCGTGCCTCGATGTCCTCCAACTCGATTGCTTTGGCCGAGTGGTCCAGCACGCTATCGGCAGCCCGCACGCGGGTGGAGGCTGGCGCGGTTGCGTCCAGCATGATTTTCAGCAGCGTCGAGACGGCTGCTCCCGAGGCCTGCTGAAGCCTCGCAACCGACTGCCGAAAGGCGGCACGGCGCGCTTCCCGGTAGGCGGCATCGAACTCGGGCTCCTTCATCCATTTCAGGAGCGTGTTGGGTGCGATGCCGACCGACTTGGCCGCCTCGTCGATGTTGCGTTGCGTCAGCAGAGCGGCGATGGCTTCTTCCTGCTTGCGCCCAAACTTGGCTCCATGGCCTCTCATCGGGCCATGGCCTCTCATCGGGCGCAACCTGGCGCAATCTGCGCCCGAACCACCATCGCCTTTCCATCGCCTTTCCGATTCTCAGCAGAATTCACTTGCTTGTGTCGGGAACCGGAGTGATGAATGTGATCGACACGGTAAGCCGTGCGAAAGAGAGGACTTACATGAAAACGTTCACGATCGACACCGACAACAGCATCAGCGTCTTTGCCACCCCGGAGGAAGCCGCCGCTACTACCACCACCCCCTTTGATACCTTCACCAGCCAGAAGGAACTGGCCGACCTGGCCGCTGCTTGGCCGGCGGAGCGGCTGGTGGCCATCTGGAATAGCCTGACTGGCGTGAAGCCGGTGAAGAGCTTCAAGAGCGCCAAGGCCGCCGCCGGCAAGATCTGGGAGCGCATCCAGAGCCTGGGCGAACCTCCGAAGCCGCAAGCGGAACGGAAGGCCAAGGGTGGCGCACCGGCGGCCAAGGGCGCGCCCGCCAAGGGCAAGGCGACCAAGAAGGCCACCCCCGCCAAGAAGGCATCCAAAGCCGCCAAGGGCGCGAAAACGGCGAAGGCGGAGTCTGGCCCCCGCGAAGGCAGCAAAACGGCCCAGGTGGTGGCACTGCTCCAGCGGAAGAACGGCGCCACCCTGGTGGAGATCATGGAAAAGATGGGCTGGCAGAAGCACACCGTCCGCGGGTTCATGGCCGGGGCGATGAAGAAGGCCGGATTCACAGTCGAGTCCTTCAAACCGGAGGGCGGCGAGCGCACCTACCGCATCAACCAGTAAGGAGCGACCGCCTCCTCCCTGGCCCGCCCGGCTCTGGCCGCGGCGGGCTTTTCTTGCTTCTGGGCCCGAATATTTCTCTTGCATTCCGCGCCGTCCGGAGCGATCAATCGAGGTGCCATGGAACGCACCGCCGACAAACACGAAATTAGGTACTTCTGCCAGAACCCCGAGACCAGCAAATTTGAAGAGGTCTTCCCTGAGTCCGAGATCATGGAAGACGAGCTGGTCATCCCGATGTTTTGGGGCGGCCGGTTGGGCTACGTGACAGTGCCTGGAACTGAGTTCTACGGCCCGATTCCTGAGACGGGCATCCGAGCAGAAGTCTGCCCCGGACTCAACCGGCACGCCGCGTGATCGCCACCTAACCCGCCCGGCGCGGTGCTGCCGGGTTTTTCTTCGGTGGTCCCGCAGATTGTGCTTGATCCGTGCTGGCTTCGGAGTGATCAATGGTGGTGCGAGGAGAGAAAACGAATGGCGCAGAGCAAGAAACAGACCACCCACTACAACGGATTTGCGATTATGCTGCAGCCTGACACCGACCTGGGTCTGGCGATGCTGATCGCCGAGGACGAGGAGGGTCACTACGAGCCGGTCGCGGTCGCCAGCACGATTAACGAGGCGAAGGAACTCGCCGAGAGCGACCTCCGCGGCCGGATGCGCCGTCTGGAGCGCGGAGGCGACCCTGGAATGTGCCCGTACACGTACAAGCTCTGGGCCCAGGGAGTTGACGGGGATTACCGCCTCGCGTACGAGATCCAGGCCGCCATCATTGCGAAGTAGCATGGTCCTTAGGACCCTTCCTGGCCCGCTTGGCTTCGGCTTGCGGCGGGCTTTTCTTGCTGCTGGACTTGAGAATCCACTTGCTTTCCGGCCAGCGCGGAGTGATCAATGGAGTGCGATGAAAAACACCACCACGACGAAGGCCTCCAGGACGCACCGGACGGACCAGGAGATCCTAGCGGCGATCGAGAAACTAGCCAGGCAGCTACAGGAACGCAATACCCGGTCCCGCTTTCTAATGGCTGTACAGGAAACCAAGGACCGCTGGAACGGGAAGAGTGACAACTTCTAGGAACGGCCGAAGCGCGGCACGCCCACTTGTATTTTGCGGCGGCCAGAGTGATCAATCGAGGTGCCATGAACGCACCCACCACCACGCCGAAGACATACTGGAGCGCCTCGCTGAAGAGCGCCGTGACCGTGCCCGATGATGACGAACGTCCCCGAATTGATGACCTCCCTTGTCGCCACTAATCACCTTCTGGCCGCGATCCAACTGATGGGCCTCGCACCGACTGACTCCGCCGCCCATGGAGTCTGGATCGGACTCCTCGCTAGAGCTAGGAATGCCGTAAACGCCTTCAAGTGAAACCTTCACCACGGCGAAGTAAGGTTCGCCCAAAAGATCTCTTCCGCCCGCCCGGTAGAGCCGTGGCGGGCTTCTCTGCTTCTGGCTGCGATTCCTGCCCGCCCTGGCAAGTCACAGGAGCCTTGGCCCACACGCCAAGCCTTCGCCGCAGGAGCGAACGTGGGCCAAACGTGGCGGAACAGTGGCCAACTCTCAGCGTCGTTGCAACAGCCGTAACTCCGCTGACCAATCCGCCAGGGCGAGACACAGACCGGGCAGGTCCGAATGCCCAGCGCGGATCTGGGCTTCCAGGGCCGCGATCTCGCGGAGGCAGCGCGCGATTCACACCACCCCCTTCTGACGTTCCGCCGCGATCTCCTCGAACGTTCGCCCGTCGCCCTCCAGTTTGGCCTGCTTGTTGCTAAGGGACTGCCACCTGGTGACTACTACATCGACGTACTTTGGATCAAGCTCCATGCCGCAGCAGACGCGCTCGGTCAGTTCCGCGGCCGCAAGGGTTGTACCACTGCCCAGGAATGGCTCGTAAATCAATTCGCCCCGCTTGGTGTGGTTCAGGATCGGGCGGCGCATCAGTTCAACGGGTTTCTGGGTGGGGTGATCGAACTTCTCCTCGTCCGACCCGCCCATGATGAATCTCGGTGAAGGCGAGTCCCAGATCGTCGAGTTCTCGCCAGCTTTACCGTACCCGGGTGCGTTCTTCTTTCGGATATACCAGCAGGGCTCATGCTGATACCAGTAATGCGTTCGCGTGAGCACTGTGCGCGCTTTGTTCCAGATGTTCTGCTGCGGATACAGAAAGCCGATCCGGAGGAGACCGCTCAGCACCTCGCGCGTGAAGATGGACGCGTGCCAGACGTACGCGATTTGCAGGCTGGGCACCAACTCGAAGGCTTCCGACCAGTCGGACCGCGTGTCCCCCGAGATGGTCGTTTCGGTGTGGCCCTCGGTGCGGTGCTTCATGTAGCTGGCTTCGGCGGGTCCGCACCCATTCAGGCCGGCGCGGTCGCGCCACTCCGAATCGAGTTCGATGCCGTACGGTGGATCAGTCACCATGAGCGCCGGCTTGCGGTCGCCCAGGAGTCGCGCTATTGCCTCCGGGCTGGTCGATCGCCGCAAACCACCCGATGTTGATGCGGAGGCTTGCCGCAAAGCCAGACGTCGCCCAGTTGTGACACCGCGTTTTCGGGAAGCGGCGGCGCAGCGTTTGCCAGGTCGTCGTTGTCCTGGACCAGCAGCAGATCGTCGATCTCCTTGGGATCGAAGCCTGTGAGGCTGAGATCAAAATCTGCCTCGTTGAGTTCCTGGAGTTCGAGCGCGAGGAGTTCCTCGTCCCAATCGGCCCAGGTCACCGAGCGCTTGACCATCAGGCGAAATGCCTTCACCTGCGCATCGGTCCATTCGTCGCACGTGATAACGGGGACTTCGGTGATCCGCAGTTTCTTGCAAGCCTTGATTCTCAAATGGCCGTCCACCACGGTTCCGTCGCTGCGCGCAAGCACCGGGATTTTGAAGCCGAACTTGCGAATGGAGGAACACATCCGGTCCACGACGGCATCGTTCTTCCTGGGATTTCTTGCATAGAAAACCAGCCGCTCAATGGGCCAGATCTGAATTTCCAGACGCTGGGGGGACTCAATCATTCCGCCCCCTGAATAGCAGGTACGGGTCTCAGTCGTCAACAGTCAAATGCTGGGGCGCGGTCCCCTGGAGAATCCGGGTTGAATGCCGTTCGAGGAACTGGCCGAGCAGAATCTGCTTGGGCTTGCAAGCTACGAGGAGACGCAGCGTGCGTCGCCTTTGTCCACGGCCCATTCATTACAGCACCTGGAATCGTGTCGCGCAGGAGGTCGCTTCATGACAGAACAAACTGATTCTTTTGTGCAGGAGGGCGTCGGGTTGTATCCCCAAGCGCTCCTTGCCATGACTGTATTCTCCAATTGGGTGCTTGATATATGCTGCGAGGCAATGAAGCGGCACACCCACGATTTAGGTGAAGCCCTGCATTTTCACCTTCAGCCAGCACGGGTCGTTCCGCACGTGAATCCGTCGCTAACCTCTAGAGATGCGGACGGCAAGTGGGCGTGTCTTGGCGCCAAAATCGTGCGTCCGGACAGCGCGCCGTGCACGGTTTGGGAATACGCTTTCTGGAAAGATAGATCCTTCACGGCCAACGTTTCAATCGAATTTGAGAGCAGAGCTGTCGCCAAAGAGGTATGGACCCGAGTGTCACGGCTCGAACACTCTAATTTTGGCCTCGTGGATGATGAACGGGAGATCGCGCTTTGCAGGGAAATCGGCAATGCAGAGCAGAATCGGCTCGGCATCGTTTTGGATGAACTCAATCGCGAGTGGGTCGAGGCCTGGACCGAGATTGGAGGCCTGTTGCAGTTCTTCCCAAGGAGATGAGGACCAAAACCGATGCCGGCTTGAGCGCCCCAGTTCTGGTTACCGTTCTAACCGTTGCTGTGGCAATGAGTTCACGGCTCGTGAAGCGGTCTCTCTCAAGCTCGTGCGAAACCTTCGGGGCATTCCACTCCTGGGCAACGGCGAGGTAATCCAGGCCTCGGCGCGCGCCGCCAGGGCGACGTATGGGAAGTCCACCAGGATGCTCCGCTCGCCGTGGATCATGTGGTCGTGGTTGTCTACGCAGTACCAGCCTTCGAGGCGGAGGGCGGAGCGGGCCGCAACTCGAAGGTCTCGGTGCGGCGTTCGTCTCCGGCAAGCGTGAGCCGGTGCTGGACGGCGAGATAGTCGAAGCCGCGGCTGACCGGCGCGCGCGCCGCGTCAACCGGGGTAGTGCGCTATAAGCAGAATCAGCGCACTACCTGAACCGGTCTTCGAGGTCTTAAACTACGCTAAAATGCAGTATGCGGCTTTTCAGGTGGAGCGAGGAGAACGAGGTTTTCCTGGCTCAGATCGATGCAGAACATCGTGATCTATTTCTGATTGCCGACGGACTGCAACAGGCCGTCGCCGGTCAAGCTACGGCTGCTGTGAAGCAGCATCTACATGCCTTGATTGCTCATGCGGAAGAACATTTCTCGCATGAGGAGTGGCTGATGGAGTCCGTCAAGTATTCCTCATATGGTTGGCACAAACAGCAACACAATACCGCCCGACGGCGCCTAAAACTGCTCGCTCCTCTCATCGAGAGCGGTGAATCCGAGGCCGCAGAGCTCCTTTTGGAATTCCTGGAAGGATGGCTGCAGGACCATACCAGCGTCACCGACCGCATGATGGCCGCGTATATACGAAATTACGAGCGAGCCAACGCCACCAGTGCCTTGGAACGATGGGGAACGGTCTTGGCCGCAGACGCCTCACGCGGGCAGGCGCCCGCAGGCGAAACCGTTCCCCTTTCCTAGGTCCTAGGACCGTCCGGTTCTCTGAGGCTTGACACGATCAGACCAGCCAGGAGATCAGGTCCAGAGGCATCGCGTGTCTCAGGTGCGTCGAACGCTCTGTGAGCGGCGATCTGGATCGGGATTGAAACGATCTCACGTTCACGGTCTCTCTTGTACGTGCCTTAAACGGGCCGCCACGCTATGCAGGACCGAAGATCGCTTTCCAGGGCGTAGCCAGACAATTCCTGGACAACGTTCGGCCACTCCAGCAGGAACGGGCGGCGGTCACTTTCCGCTATCCCCACTCTTCGTCCACTTGCTATTGAACCGGGAATCGCAACAGCTGGGCGACACATAAAGCTTGACTCCCAAACGGCTGAAGAATACCATTGAAAACGTTGCCAGTCAGAGGAATCCGTTGTGCGCAGGAGACAGTTGATCACGCTGTTGCTGGTGTTCTTAGCGACTGCGCCCGTTGCTGGGATCGCACTGTGGTCTATTGCCCGCGCAGCGGTGGCGGTCTTCGATCCTTGCGCGAAGTGGGGACACGCACCGGATCAGCCAGTGTATATCCATGTCGGGCCGAATGACCCTTGCAGAGAGGCGAGCGTTCACAGCGAATCGAAGGCTCGCGCCGCAATCGTAGCCGCTCTTGTTCCAGGAGGATTACTTTCCGCCGCACTGTTTGCCATCGCGGGCGCGGCGTTGTCACGGCGCAGGATGATGTGGGCAGCGGCAATTGGCATGTTGGCAGAGACTATCGTCGTTTTTACGATTGCCCCGCTCACCCTCTTCGTGGGAGTGAGCCTTCTTCTCCTGACCAAACGCTTACAGCCCAGTCCATAAGCGGCGTTGCGTTCTACCGTTTACGGGCGTATCTGCCGATGGCGGGCGAAAAACAGGATATCGGAAACTGACCCTGTCCGTCCTGCGGGCTCGCCCGGGTAGCGGGCGCGGGGCTCCCCGCCGGCGTCAGTCTCAACTCCCAGTTCTCCGCAGCAGGCTGCGACATGTCCATGTAAGCCAGGCCCTGCGCGACAAGAGACCAGAACGCTTGGTGCAGTTCTGTCGGTGATGGCCCTTGTCCCGCCGGGAAACTGGATCGGACGGCCTCACCGAGATAGTGACTTCCACGGCCCAATCGCCGATCGGTCCGCGGCTCCGCCAGAAGCGAGAGTACCGTCCGCTGCAACTCAAATGGATCTGCCACGATCTTCAGCATAACGAAACGCTTTCAACGGTGCAGTCCAGGTGGCTTGGGCGCAATCTTCTTCGCCGGCGCCCGTACAAGGAGGATGGAGAGACTACACCTGACGGCACGTGCGCACTGGTCAACATCCAGGTCGCACCGGGGATGTCAGGTTTTTGGCTGGAATTTGTCAGGTGATTTGTCGGGTTTTTGGGGCTACCTGACATGGACCGACCCTTTGAACTCATGCACTTATGCCACATTTGTCAGGTTTGTCGGGTTCTTAAAGGAGTAGAGAGGTGGGGAGAAAAAGGCAGCGTGAATATGTGCCGGATCGGGGGACGCCCAATAGTGGGTCATTCCCAGCGCCGACGCGTCCCGACTTCTGGCTTTCCACCCGCGCCAGGAGCCTCAGACAGATTCTGAGTATTGTGAGGATTATGAGAAGCGTATTCGGGTTTTGCCCAATGTCGGGTTTTGGCTGGAGTCGGGTGCCCTGTCGATGCAAAAACATCGAGTCGGACCGCGCGCCGAAATGGTCGCTGCCAGCGTCGCCCCCACTTTCGGTTGCAGCAATGCCCTGCAAGTTCTGAGTATTGTGAGTAATCTGAGAGCCCACGTGGGTACGGGGATCTTGTTCCACCCGTTCTGGCAGCTGGCGACCAGGCCAGGCGTCCTTTTTGGACTCCGAATGGACTCCAGGGCTGAACCCGGAGAGGAACCATTGTCTGTAACTCTTTGAGGAATTTGGTCGGGCTGCCGAGATTTGAACTCGGGACCTCTTGCACCCCAAACCGGCCTGCCAAAATAGGACAAGAGGTCTGTTTTCAACTAGTTCCAAACAAAGCAGATCAGGAGAGCCTATTGAAGGCTGGTGGGCTTTGTTGAGCCCTGGTGCGCTCGCAGCTACAAAATCATCTACAGCGCAAAAAAGACCACCCATCAGGCGTGGGCGGTCTTGTATGGCCTACACGGCAAGGCGCATTCGTCTGGGCCTACGGAAACCCGCTACGTGACTTAGCGGCGTAGGATGGAAGGACATCTCCTCGTGAGCAGAAATGCCCGCGTTATGAAGTCCTTCCTCCAGCTTCTTGACCGACAACTGGCCCCAACTTTTTCCCGCTCCAACGAAGAGGCCAAACACGACGAAATCCTCACCAACGCGAGCGCCCTCAGTGAGATATCCCACCCAGGACTCGTCGGGAGATGCCAGCTTAACGTAAATTATCGGGTCATCCTTCGCGTCCTGAGAATAGAGAGGCGGTAAGGTCTTCAGAGCCGTTGCCCCAACGATTTCCATAGCCATTCCTCCTTCACCATACAGTATACAGTAGTGCCGTCGGAAATGCCACAACTAATTGGGCACCATCTTCCGGTGGCCTCCATGATTCGCCCTTCGATCATTTTGATCCGTAGAAATTCGGGTTGGTTGCACGTCTCTAATCCGGAACTGTAAAATAGCACGCCGCAACGCTCGCTCCGACTCCCAATAGAACGGCGGCCGAAACGCGCCTGACGGCTGCGGCCCCGCATTCGCCGACTGTACCACTTCCTTATGCTTCTCTTCGGCCGCTGCGAGCACCTGCTCAGTGATGAACTCCTTCGTCATGAAAAATGGGACCTGCCGCCCCGTATGCACCCAATCAGGAACTGCAAAGATCAACTGTCCTTCCGGTTTCAACGCCTCCACCATGACCATCAGGATGTCTTGGTATAGTCTCGCAAGCATCCAGCGTGGGTATTCTGCGTTTAAGCCATAGGGCGGGTCTGTAATTATCACGTCGCAGGATTTCGGTGGGATTAGCCGCGCATCGAGGATCGTGATCGTTTCCGCAATCGGTCTCTCTTTCGCGGCGAGGTGCGCAGACAGGTCGACGCAGCATGCGGGCGAGTACTTGCCAGGGAATACCGCAAACCGAGTGTCGTTCAAGGGGTAGCCCCGGTCAGCATACCGGCGGTGCCACTTCAGAAGATCATCCATTTGACCGATTAGTCGAGACGCCTCCCGCTGGAAAGCTTTGCCCCAGTCCTCGGCATCACGCTCAAACGCTGGCAAGTTTCGGCGATGCGTCCGCATCGCGACATAAAATAAGAGCCGCCGGTCAAACCGCTGTTCCGCGCCTAGTTCCTCCGCCAGCTTCTGCGTGATGTCAGCTATTGGGCTATGCTGATCCGGGCAGGCCTCTTCGTATCTGTCCAACGCCCAGAAAAAGTCCTCCTCAATGGACGATGGCTCCCGCCTGCGGTAACGCGGACTTGCGGATGAGGTTCGAAAGATTTTTGCCGCCGGATCGACTTTTGATGCCGCCTCCAACATCTCGCGCAGCCGCTTGATTTCGTTATCAGGCAGGCAAAAAAAGCGGAGATTGTCCTCCAGCAATTGAGCTGCCACTGGCTCGTTATCCAAACAAATCGCACGCGCATTGTACCTGAGAGACTCCAGCCATGTGGTACCTGTGCCAACAAACGGATCGCCGATACAAACATCGTCCGGGTCGTGCCACCACGGCCGCGTGACATTTATCATCGACGCCACGAGCGTGTGTGGAATGGTTGTGTGGTCAATCCATGCCGGCTTGTTTTCATCAAAAATGAACAGCGGGTTCTCGTTGATGTAGTGTTGCTCGTACAGAAGAAAATATTGAGGGTCGGCCTTGTGCCGAATATCTGGTCCGGGCTTGTGATCCACCACGAGCCAAATGGTCGGTCGTTCCCCTACGGTGTGAACCACCGCGGTATCATCATTCAAGCTCTTTTCGTAGTGCCCCGGTTCAGGAATCTCCAAGCGGCCAACAAATTGTTTCTTGCTCCGCATGTCCTTCAGAACCGATACTAACGACTGGTTCCCAACGTAGTATTTGTCAATGTATATCTTTAAGTCATCGAGGCCATCGCGCAGCGCCGCCGCATACGGTCGGTCCAAATCTGTAAACTCCTCATGCGCATACACGATGAACCGAGGTGGGGCAAGTAGCCCGTCTCGAGTACTCAAGTATGATTCGAAAACTTCGAACAGCTCTTTCTCGGTAGCTTTGGAAATATTTCGATTCAGCAGGGAGGATCCACATGAGTGTATGTACCCGGATTCCCCACAGACGGCTGCTAGGTCAATTTCCAAATCAAACGGCAAAAACAGTGCACAGCTTCCAAAAAACACTTCCAGCACCACTATATCGCGAAGCAGGGAATTGTAGAGGCCGGTGACCAATTGGAATGCATCTTCGCGGGGGTACTGTCTAAAAGATTCTATGATACTCTGAACCGAATTCCGAAACTCCCTCGCGGACATAGCCTGAAAATCGCGGACATACTCTCCCGTGCTAGAACGCTTGAGGTGCAGTCGCAGGAGAGCATGCAATTCGGCGATCTGCATGTTCGTGACTTTAAGATTCTTCTTGAAGACGAAGAGAAATGCGGAGCCGTGTTTTCGAAACCAACTCTGAAAGAAATCCGTGGCAACGAATTCTCCTTTGCTGAACGCGGCCTCCAATGAAGCATGCAATACACTGCCAGTAATGCCGTCAGCAGGCAAGTTCTTCAACTCGTCCGCAGGTATTACACTGTCAGTGAGCACAGTTTGAGGCTGATCCATATTGTAGAAACGCCAGCAAGTATACACCATTACGCTTCTGTATGAAAGGATCTTTTTGCCCTTTTTGGTACCTCTTTTGCTTTGCCGTTGTGCCCGCGCGGGGTTTGGCGGCCCCTTAACGC
>Ga0075017_100002811_pt1 | contig 10922 bp, 8 predicted proteins | sample AleBraG_ABR_2012_FD_71475 | JGI IMG/M metagenome (GOLD analysis project Ga0075017, IMG submission 71475) | Freshwater sediment microbial communities in response to fracking from Pennsylvania, USA - Alex Branch Run_MetaG_ABR_2012 | ecosystem: Environmental > Aquatic > Freshwater > Creek >...
GGGAGCTCGGCACTGAGGTCGTCGTTCACCGCAACGACGCCGTCGATATCGATCAGATCCGTGCCGAGGAGCCGGACGGCATCGTGATCTCACCTGGTCCTGGGCGCCCTGAGTCGGCCGGGATCTCGATGCTGGTCGTCGAGGAGCTCGGTGGCGAGCTGCCCATCCTCGGCGTCTGCCTCGGTCACCAGGCCATCGGGCAGGTCTTCGGCGCTGCCATCGTGGCCGCGCCGAGCCTGATGCATGGCAAGACCTCCGAGATCCACCATGCGGGTGCTGGGCTCTTCGCCGGACTCCCCGATCCCTTCGTGGCCACCAGGTATCACTCGCTCACCGTCGCTCCGGCCAGCGTGCCCGACGTCTTGGAGGTCACGGCATGGACGGCCGAGGGTGTGCTGATGGGACTGCGCCACCGCGAGCTCGATATCGAGGGCGTCCAGTTCCACCCTGAGTCGATCTTCACCCCGTCGGGACCTCAGCTGCTCGAGTCCTTCTTGGAGCGCGCCGCCGGCTGAGGCTGCAGCCGGCTCAGCCCTGTTGTGCGGACGTGGTCGACGTCGTCGACGAGGTGGTCGTCGGGGGAGCCGCCGGACAGACGCTGATCGAGATCACCGCTCCGCTGTTCACCTGGGAGCCCCCGGTCGGTGACTGGGCGATCACCAGGCCGGCGTTCCCCGCCCCGCAGCCCGAGCTCGGAGTCTGCGCGTGGACGGTCAGGCCCTGCCCCTGCAGCGTCGCGGTGGCCGCTCCCTGAGAGAGGCCGATGACGTTCTGCACGATGATCTGGCACGCGCCCGAGGAGACGATGAGCGAGACCGAGGTTCCCGGTGCGGTCGAGGAGCCGGCACCGGGGTTCGATGAGATGACGATCCCCCTGCCGTACTGATCTGAGCAGGCCTGGCTGGTCGAGCCCACCGCCAGGTTGGCCTGACCCAGCGCGTTGCCGGCGTCAGAGACTGAGAGGCCCGCCACCGAGGGCACGGTCACGTTGACCGGGGCAGCGATGATCGTCAGGGTCACCTGGAAGCCCTTGGCCACCTTGGTGTTCGGGGCAGGGTTCTGGGTGACCACGGTGTTCGCAGCCAGGTTGTTGGGGTTGGCCGCCGCGTTGACGGTCTTGAAGGTGAGGCCAGCCGCGGTCAGCCTGGCCTCCGCGTCGCTGAGCGAGAGGTTGCGCACGTCAGGGACGGTCTGGGTGGCCGCGGTCGCCCCGTTCGACACCGTGAGATCGACTCGCTCGCCCTTGGCCACCGGCAGGCCGGCGTTGGGGTTGGTGGCGATGACGGTGTTGAAGGGCTGGGAGCTGGGGAACTGAACGACCTTGCCCACCTTGAGGCCCTCGGACTGGAGCTTGGAGGTCGCGTCCGGGAGCGAGAGGCCCGTGAGCCGAGGCATCGTCAGCGGTCCGGAGGGCCCGCGATGGGTGGCCCAGAGCGCGCCGCCCCCGGCCAGGGCAGCGACGATGATGGCGATCAGGGCGATCAGCATCGGGCGACGTGAGCGGCGGGACTTGGCCACGTCGGTGCGAGGGCCGGGGAAGACCGGGACGGCCTGGGTCGTGTTGACGGCGTCCATCATCGTCGTGGCACTCACCGCACCGGCCGCCAGTGCGATGGTGGGGTCGGCTGCTTCGACCGGCTTGCCGTCGACGTAGCGCAGCAGATCGACACGCATGGCTTCGGCTGAGTCGTAGCGATCGTCGGGGCGCTTGGCGATGGCCCGCATGGCGACCGCCTCGATGGGCTCGGGCACGTCGGCCTTGAGATCTCGGGGCAGCGGCGGGAGATCGCGGACGTGCTTGGATGCCACGGCGACCGGCGAGTCGCCTTGGAAGGGAGGACGCCCGACCAGCATCTCGTAGAGCACGATGCCCAGTGAGTAGACGTCGCTGCGGGCATCAACCGCCGCGCCCTCGGCCTGCTCGGGCGAGAAGTAGGTGGCGGTGCCCATCACCGAGCCGGCCTGGGTGAGGCCCTCCTCGGTGTTGATGGCCCGCGCGATGCCGAAGTCGGTGACCTTGACCATCCCGTCTGAGGTGAGCAGGACGTTGCCAGGCTTGACGTCTCGGTGCACGACACCAGAGCGGTGGGCGTAAGAGAGGGCGGCGGCGACGTTGGCCGCGATGACAGCGGCCCTCGTCGGCGGGATCGTACCCATGGTCTGGATGGTCTGCGACAGCGGCTCGCCGTCGACGTACTCCATGACGATGAAGTAGGTGCCCTCGTCCTCGCCCCAGTCGAAGACCGGGACGATGTTGGGATGGCTGAGCTTGGCGGCGGCCTGCGCCTCGCGCCGGAATCGCTCGACGAAGGTCTGGTCCACGCTCAGCTCAGGGAAGAGCACCTTGAGCGCCACCACGCGGTCGAGCAGCTTGTCGTGGGCCCGGTAGACCTGCGCCATGCCGCCACGCGCCACCAGGTGCGTCAGCTCGTAGCGACCTGAGAAGGTGCGCGGCTGCGCTACCGGTTCCATTGGCCCCTCAGCCTATTGCGCTCCCGAGTCGCCGAATGTGAGGTCACGACGGTCATCCGGCGCAGGTACTCGAAGTGTTGGCGACAGGCTGCTTGGCCGCCAGAGCCAGACCACCTTCGATCATGCAGTTCATGATCGGACCTGCGACCGACGCCCCGGTGGCAGAGAGGACCTGGTTGGGGACCAGCACCGCGATGGCCACCACCGGGTGGTCGGCGGGGGCGAAGGCGATCATCCAGTCGTCGGTGTGGTTGTTGACCTGGCTCAGCGAGGCCTGGGCGGTGCCCGTCTTGGCCGCCACCTTGAGGGCGGGGTTGAAGATGCCCGAGGCCGTCCCGGCCGTGACCACCTGCTGCATCAGCGCGGAGACCTTGGCCGCAGCATCAGGCGACGCTGCGATCCGGAACTTCGTCGGCGTGTAGGACTTGACCAGGTTCCCCTGCTGATCGCGGATCTCTCGCATCAGGTGTGGCGCCATCACCACGCCGCCGTTGGCGATGCCCGCCGCCACCAGAGCGTTCTGCAGCGCAGTGGCGGCGACGTTGCCCTGGCCGATCGAGCCATAGGCGAGGAAGGGCAGGTTGTACTTGAGCTGCGCTGGAGTGGGGAAGTTCGACTTGGCCACGCCCGGGAGATCGAGGGGGGGACGCGCGTTGTAGCCAAAGGCAGTGGACTGCGCCCACATCGTCGAGGCGCCGAGATCAAGGCCAAGCAAGGCGAAGCCGGTGTCGCAGGACGGCGGCAGCATCTCGGCCACGGTGCCGCCGCAGGTGCCGCCGCCATAGTTCTGGAGCATGAGGTTGGTGTTGGGCAGCGACACCGAGCTTGCCGACGGGTAGGACTTCGATGCCAGCGCGGGCTGGAGGTTGAAGACGGCGGTGGAGGTGATCACCTTGAAGGTCGAGCCCGGCGGAAAGGTCCGCTGGTAGGCGAGCGAGGTCAGCGGGGCGAATCCGCCAGCGTTGGGCTGGAGGTAGGCGGCCCATGCCAGGGTCTCCGCCACGTTCGACGGTGCCACCAGTGGGCTGGGGTCGTAGGTAGGATTCGAGTACATCGCCTCGACCGCTCCGGTCGCGGGGTTGAGGACCACGATGGCACCGTCCCGGCCGGCGAGCTGGCTTGCCGCCAGCTTCTGCAGCGAGGGGTCGACGGTGAGCGCCACCGAGTCGGTCGACTTCGTCGGCGAGAGCAGCTGGGACAGCGACCGCGCCGGCTGCGAGTGCGTCGTGAGGAAGCTGTTGTACTCCGACTCGATCCCCCAGGTGCCGTACTTCGGTGAGTCGAAGCCCGTGATCTGTCCCATCAGCGCACCCATCGGATAGCTGCGCTGGTACTTGCGGACCGCCTTGGGCGTGTGGATCGACGTCGCCAGCACCGAGCCGTCTCCGGCCAGGATGTCGCCTCGCCCGAGGCTAAGCGTGGCCGCCACGACCTGGGGGTTGCGTGGGTCAGTCGCCAAGCTGTGCGCCCGACGGAACTGAACGTTGGCCGCCTGGACCAGCAGGGCACCGAAGAGCAGCACGAGCACCATCGCCAGGATGCGGATTCGCTTCGCCACGCGCTCAGCCCGCCGGGATCGTGGTGGTGGGCAGGGTCACTGTCTGGCCCGGCGGCGTCGTGGGCAGGGGGCCAGCAACCGTGGTGCTCGGAGAGGTGGGCAGGGTCGTGATCGACGTCTGGTACTCCGCGGCGAGATTGCTGACATAGCTGCGGGCCGCCGCCAGGGAGGGCTCAATGACATCGCGTCGAAGCGGGCCGCGCCGGATCGGCAAGACACCGGAGACCGGTGTCGGCGTGGCTTCGATCAGCTTGGGCTGGAACCAGAGCACGCCACCGGGTCGGCCTTGGAAGATCACGATCGAATCGCCCTGCGATGTGACGTAGTACGAGCTCGTGGCATACCAGCGGAGGAAGGCCCAGGCACCGGCGATGACGCCGAGGATCAGCAGGACGAAGAGCACAACCCGGAAGGTCACCGACCGAGGAACGCCGAGTCGACGACGTCGGGCCACCTTGCCTTCCCGGCCCTCGGGGGGCGGAGGCGGACTGCCAGTCACCGGGCGCGGGGGCGACGGCCGCGACGCGGTGGCCGTGGCCGTGGCTGCCAGCAGCCCGGTCATGGGCTCAGCGGATCCGGTCGAGAGCAGGACATCGATCACGACCACAGAGATGTTGTCGGCACCGCCATGGGCGTTGGCCCGCTGGACCAGGTCATGAGCCGCCGCATCTGGGTCGGAGACGGTGGAGAGGACGTGGGTCATCTCCTCGACCTCGAGCTCATTGCTCAGCCCATCGCTGCAGAGGAGGATCCGGTCACCATCGCTGAGGTGGACGTCAAAGAGGTCCACCTCCACGGCATCTTCGATCCCGAGCGCCCGCGTGATCACGTGGCGCTGCGGGTGGCTGGCGGCCTCAGCCTCGGAGATGTCGCCGGCGCGGAGCAGCTCGGCTGCCACAGAGTGATCGGCAGTGATCTGCTCAAGCTGACCGCCGTGGAGGTGGTAGGCACGAGAATCGCCGACGTTGGCGATGAGCAGGACATCGCCAGACGACGTGCCGATCAGGCTCGCCACGACCAGGGTGGTCCCCATGCCCGTCAGCGAGGGATCGGCACGGCTGACCTCGACGACCATCTCGTTGGCGGTCTGGATCGCAGCCAAGAGGCCATCGGAGCTCCCGATGCTGGCCGTGGCCGACTCGAGCGCCGAGATCGCTGTCGTCGACGCGACCTCACCGCCGGCGTGGCCTCCCATGCCGTCAGCGACGGCGAAGATCGTGGCGTCGGTCATGACGGCGTCCTGGTTGACTGCTCGGACCCGGCCGACATCGCTGACTGCGGCGGCGCGGAGCACCGTCACTTCGTCACCTCGAGGATGGTGCCACCGACCTGGACGACGTCATTGCGCGACAGACGGGTCGGGACGACGATGCGCTCGGCGTTGACGTAGGTGCCATTGGTGGAGGCCATGTCTTCGACCAGCAGGTGCTTGCCGTCACGGAAGATCTTGGCGTGCAGGGTTGAGGCGTAGACGTCATCGAGGAGCGAGAGATCGCAGCTCACCGAGCGGCCGACGGTGAACTCGCTTCCCTCCGGGATGCTGAGGCGCTCGCCCGCGCGCTGCTCGGGCTCGATGAACTCGAGGTTGAGCGCCCGGCCTCGTCGGTCCTTGCGCTGCTTTCGGCGCCCTCCGGGCCTCGTCTCGACGTAGACGGCACGGATGACCCGGAGGAAGAAGAGGAAGATGAGTGCGACGACGAACCACTGCAGCGGCCGAATGATGGCCTGGTAGTTGGTTGTCGTGGCGAGCGCCGCATCAGCGGTCATGGTGCCCGGAACATCAGCCTCGAGGCACCGATCGTGATCTCATCGCCGTCGATGAGGTTCATCGAGCGGGCAGGGGCCCCGTTCACCTTGGTCCCGTTGGTCGAGCCCAGGTCATCGAGGACCACGTCGTCGCCCGACCTGGCGATCTGGGCGTGGCGCCGAGAGACGTTGGGGTCGTTGAGCACCACATCGCAGTCCGGGAGCCTGCCGATGACGACGGGGTCGTCTCTGATCTCGATCGTCGTGCCGTCGGCCAAGACGACCTCATAGGGCTGATCGCCCTCGACGGCCTCAGCTTTGATCTGGAGCTGGCCGGCTCTCAACTTGGAGCTCTCGAAGATGTCGACCTCGACAGGGCCCATCAGGTGGTAGCCCTCGACCACGGCGTGCTCTCGTGCGGCCTCGGCCAGCTCTCGGACCAGTGCATCGACATAGCTCGAGAAGCGCTCGACGTCATCGAGCGAGAGCGTGATCGAGAAGACATTGGGCGCGACGAGACGGCCGCGCAGGCCCACCCTGCGCTGCAAGTCCATCTCTCGAGTGAGTCGTCGGCCGATCTCCACCGGCTGCAGGTTGCTGCGGAATGGCCGGCTGAGGGATCCCTCTACGAGACGCTCGAGTCGTTCCTCGAACCTCTTGAGCCCCATGACAGGCCAACTCTACCGGTGACCTGGGTGAATCACGTGATCACAGGCGAATCTCCGTCAGGAGGCTCTCAGGCGGTCATGTAGGATTGCCCAGCCCTCGGGCGAGTGGCGGAATTGGCAGACGCGCAGGATTCAGGTTCCTGTGTCCGAAAGGATGTGCGGGTTCAAGTCCCGCCTCGCCCACTTCGAGGTGATCATTCGATCCCTCTGGTCCCTTCGTGAGCCTCTGATCCCTACGAGGCTGCCGCCTCGTTGAGATCGTCGAGGTGGCCGACAGCGCTGAGGTACTCGTTGACCCAACGCTCGATGACCGCAGCGGTCTTCTCGACCTTCTCGAATTGGCCGACGACCTGGCCGACGGGGTTGAAGGCCACGTCGACCGTCTGGTCCGGCCAGCGGTGGGTGGCGGCCACTGCGACGCCCGAGACCATGTACTGGAGCGGCATCCCTAGGGGATCGGGGTTCTCTGGGGCCTCCCAGGCCTCCGTCCAATCGTTCTTCAGCATCCGGCAGGGCTTGCCGGTGAAGGAGCGGGAGCGCACCGTGTCACGAGAGCCCGCCGAGATGTAGGCCTGCTGCTGGACGGGCGTGTTCTCCGCCTCTTCGACCATCAGCCACTGGGAGCCCGACCAGGCCCCCTGACAGCCGAGCGCCAGGGCCGCGGCGATCTGCTCACCGCTCCCGATACCGCCGGCGGCCAGCACTGGCCGCGGCGCGACCTCCTTGACCACCTGCGGCCACAGGACGATCGAGCCGACCTCGCCGCAGTGCCCTCCGCCCTCGCCACCTTGGGCGATGATGATGTCCACGTCCGCGTCCGCATGCTTGCGTGCCTGATAGGGAGACCCGCAGAGCGCGGCGACCTTGCGTCCCTCGGCGTGGATGAGCTCGATGATCTCCTTCGGAGGTGTGCCGAGCGCGTTGGCGATGAGCGACATCTTCGGGTGCCGAAGCGCGATCTCGACCTGGGGCGTGGCGGTGGCCTCGGTCCAGCCGAGCAGCTTGAGGCTGTTGTCCTCCTCGCCCTCCTGGAGCGGCACACCATGGTCGATCAGGAGCTTCCGGGCGAAATCAAGGTGCTGCTGAGGGACCATGTCCTGGAGCATCTTGGTCAGCTCCTCGGGCGAGAGCTCGGCATCCATCCCCTCGTACTTGTTCGGGATGACGATGTCCACGCCGTAGGGATGATCGCCGATGTGCTCGTCGATCCAGTTCAGCTCGATCTCGAGCTCCTCAGGGGAGAAGCCGACGGCGCCGAGGACGCCGAATCCTCCAGCCTTCGACACGGCGACCACGACGTCGCGACAGTGGGTGAAGGCGAAGATGGGGAACTCGATCCCGAGGTCGTCACAGATCTGGGTACGCATGGTGGAATCCCTCCCGGGAAGTTTCGGCTCTCGCCGCAGCTGATCTCGCAGGAACCATATCGACTGCGGGCCAACAGGGCTCATCTCCGACGTGTCCTTGCGCAGCGCTGGCGATGGGAGCGCAGTTCTCTGACCTCGAGCCCTTCGGGTACCGTCAATCCAGGCACGGTGCATCTCGGGCGCCGGGCGAAAGGGAGACGATGGTCACGCTGCAGCGGACGCACCTGGTGAACGGCGGCGCCGAGGATCCCACGATCGAGCACGTCTGCGAGGCCCTGCAACGGGCGATACAGCTCGAGCTCTCGACCATCCCGCCCTATCTCTACGCCAGCTATTCGCTGCACTCGACGGTCAACGCCGAGGTGCTCGGCATCCTTCGCTCGGCTGTCATCGAGGAGATGCTCCACATGGTCCTGGCCGCCAACGTCCTCAACGCGCTGGGCGGCAGGCCACTCGTCGCCAGCGAAGACGTCGTCCCGTCCTACCCGGGCCACCTGCCTGGCGGGGTGGAAGGCCAGCTGATGGTGCGACTTCGACCCTTCTCTCTTGAGCAGCTCATGGTCTTCATCGAGATCGAGGAGCCCCGCGATCCGATCGGCATCCCCGAGGACGAGGGACCCGACGAGGTCGGCGAGTGCACCATCGGCGAGTTCTACACCTCCATCGAACAAGCCCTCATGGAGCTCGACGATGATGACTTCATCGGTGACCCCGCTCGACAGATCGGCCCTGAGCTGATGGTGGGATCCGTGCGGGTCTCCGACCGCGACACGGCGATCGAAGCGATCAGCACCATCATCGAGCAGGGCGAGGGCAGCAAGGGATCGCCTGAGCACGTGCATGGGACCGGCGAGGTCCACGAGCTGGCCCACTACTACCGCTTCCTGCAGATCCACCACGGCCGACACCTGACCAGGGTGGATGAGAACCGCTTCGAGTACATCGGCGGCGACCTGCTCATCGACGCCGACGGGCTCTACGCGCTTCCCGACGATCCGAGCACCCTGGCCCATCCAGAGGGCTCAGAGGAACGAGCGCTGTTGCGGGGCTTCAACCTCACCTACTCAGCGCTGCTCAGCACGGTCCAGCGACTCTTCGATGGCGAGGCGCACGATCAGAGGTTCACCGAGCTGCTGGACCAGATGCACGACCTTGATCGCCAGGCGCGCGTGATGGTGGCCAAGGCCGACCGCGAGGGCATCGCCATCGGTCCGTCCTTCGAGTACCTCAGCTCGACGAGATGAGCGGTCTCGGTCCGACCTAGCCCACCGTCTCGAGGCTGTTGACGCTGGCAGCCTGCGTCTCGGACCAGACGACGCTGCCGGCGGTGAGCCGCATGTCGAACTCGAGGTAGGCACCACCGAGGAAGCTGTCGACGGCGAGCTGATGGACGGGGTCAACCGCTGAGCTCGTCGGGTAGCGCATCGAGGACGGACCGGTGAAGCGGAGTCCATCGCCAAAGGCGTCGTCCCGGATCCCAAGCTCGCAGTTCCAGCGGATGAGCTCGTGGACCTGGGTCGCCCCCGGCGGACCGGGGAGGTGCCGCAGAGAGAAGAAGGGGGTCTGCGGCGGGAGCAGCGCATCGAGCAGCTCACCGCCCACGCGCTCCGCTGGCGCCACGATGACCTCAGCAAGGACCTGCTCGGACGGCCGCGACAATCGACCCACCACCGCCTCTTGCCTGACCGAGACCTCGACGGCGGCCAGCTTCTTCGGGGCGCCGAGCAGCTCTCGCCCGGCCGCCAGAGCGGCGTCACTGGTGACGTAGATGTAGGGGATGTACATCCCCGCCTGACCATCATCGTCCACGACCTTGAGCAGCGACACGAACTCGCTGTAGGGACCGAGGGTGCTGGCGCCATAGTCCGCCACCAGCACGGCCCCGATCGCCGGATCGTCGAGATGGAGCCCTCGAGGAAGCAGCGATGCGACATCCCCGCCGACCGTGAAGGTCGCCATAACGGCCTTGCATCCCCAATATTCGATGCCCCGCTCGGACTCGAGCTGATAGAGCGGCGAGTCGAGCGGCGTGCTCTTCCACATCACCATTTGGCCATCATCTCCTCCAGGTCGTAATGCTCCTGCTCGTAGTTGTCGATGAGATCTCGCGCCGCGTCGAGGGCCAGGACCTCGAGGGTTCCGTCTTCGATCTCGAGGCTCCTCGCATCTCGGAAGAGCCTCTCGATCAGCGAGCCGTTGACGAGGCCCTGCGCGCCAAAGACCTGCAGCGCGTCGTGGGCGACCTCGAAGGCGCAGCGCTTGGCGAAGACCTGTGCGGCGCGGGCATGGCGCGGGGAGGCACCGAGGGCGTCGGGGCTGACGCCCGCCAGGTTCGCCTGGGTGTGAGCGAGCACCGCCCTGGCGTAGGCGCGCGCGGTCTCGACGCGCTCGAACATGCCATAGAGGGTCAGCTGGATGTTCTTGTGTCTCGCCACGGGGCCACCGCCCTGGATCCGGCTCCGAGCGTGATGGAGTGCCTCCTCGAAGGCGGCACGCGCCACACCGACGGCGACGTTGGCGATCACCGAGCTCGTGAGGCAGAGAAGCTGGTCCTCGAAGGCGGGATAGAGAGGACCAGGAGGAACGAGGATGTTTCGCTCGGGCACGAAGACCTCGTCGAAGAAGATCTCGCCCTGCGGATCATCGCGGACGCCCATCATGTCGGCGGGCGGACCCCGGCGAACACCCTCTTGTCCGAGGTCGACGACAGCGAAGAGGCTGTGGAAGAGATCGCCCTGGCCGCCGGCCTGCGCATGGACCGCCGCGTGCGTGGCGATCGGCCCTGAGCTGACCCAGGCTGACTTCTGCCCACGGAGCAGCCATCCGCCGTCGACCTGCTCGGCGACGAGCTGCGCTCGACCCCAGCTGGGGGCCTCATCATCCCTGATCCCGAGGAAGTCGCTGCCGTGGTCTGGCTCGGTGATCGCCCAGCAGCCGTAGAAGGATCCGGACTCGTCGTCGACCCAGGGGACCATGAGCTCCGTCTTGAGCTCCTCACTTCCGAAGTTCGAGATGGTCATGACCGGCAACATGTCGACGAGAAAGGCTGTCGCCAGCCCCAGGCTGCCCCAGCCCAGCTCCTCGAGCACGATCGACTGCAGCTGGGCCGAG
>Ga0075017_100002812_pt1 | contig 10921 bp, 11 predicted proteins | sample AleBraG_ABR_2012_FD_71475 | JGI IMG/M metagenome (GOLD analysis project Ga0075017, IMG submission 71475) | Freshwater sediment microbial communities in response to fracking from Pennsylvania, USA - Alex Branch Run_MetaG_ABR_2012 | ecosystem: Environmental > Aquatic > Freshwater > Creek >...
CGCGACCTGCGCGCGGTGGTGACCTCCGCCAAGACCGTCTCACTCGACGAGGAGGGTCGCGCCCAGCTGAAGGAACTGCAGGCGGCGCTAACGGCCCGATTGGACCACCTGCGCACGCAGTGGAACGAGAAGCTCGAGGCGGCTGTCGGTGCGGGCAACGTCAAAGAGGCGCTCGCGCTCGTCGCGCGACCGCCGGATATGTCGACGAGGGTCAGCGCCGAGATGGCCGCCAAGGTCGTCGCCTTGACGTCGGAGTCACTCACGAGCGACCAGGACCCGACGACGTGGAAAGAGATCGTCGAACTGACGGCCGACACGTCGATTCGTCGCAACGTCAAGCCCCTGGGCATTCCCGACGACGAGTCGTGCAAGGCGGTCGCGGTGCATAACGCGGGCGCGATACCGGAGCTGGCGAAGCTGCTGGGCATGAAGGTACCACCACCGCCACCGCCCACGAAGATCGTGCGGCGTCCGGCTACTCGCCGCGCATCGTAAGCAGTCGGGCCTTCCAGCCGATCGATTCGTACAGCGACTTAGTCGCCCGGTCGCCCGGCAACGCGTAGGCGTCCTTGGGAGCATCGGCGTTCTCGAGCACCGCGGCCAACAGGGCTTTGGCGATGCCCTGACGGCGAAAGGCCGGCGTCACGTAGACCGCGACGATGACGTCGCCTCGATCGACCGCCAGTCCCCTGGTCTCGTGGTCGACCTGGGCGACCCACAGCTCTCGGCGGCTGATGAGTCCGTCGAGCACGTGTTCGACGGGTGCGTCGCCGACGATCGTCGCCATCATCTCGTCACCGCCGCGTTTGGCGATCAGCGCGGCCTGCGCCTCCTCGAGGAGTGATACGAGATCCGGGGAGAGACTCGTGGCGAGCGTTACCACCATGGCGACGTGCGACCTTCGCACGCGAACGGTCGTCTCCGCCTAGACACAGTCTCGACAGAGCGTCTTCGCCCGGTCGGCGAGTTGGCTCGTCTTCTTCAGCAGACGGCACGACGTGCAGCGGAACTCGTCATCCTGCTTGGGCAGAATCGTCTCGGTCGGGTCGACCAAGGGATCGACGTCACCAACGACGTCGTCGTCGTCCTCGGGGGTGGTCGTGCGGCGAATCGTCTCGGCCAGGACCTCGTCGAGTGCCAGCTCGATGTCGGCGTCGTCAATGACGTCGTCGTCCTCGACGACCACGACCTCGGGTACCACTTCGTCCTCGACGTCTTCTACGTCCTCGACGTCGACGTCCACGACGTCGTCTACGTCATCGACGTCCGCGACATCGACCTCGTCGACGTCGTCGATGATCTCCTCGTCGAAGCCCTCGGCGAGCTCCTCTTCGTCGAATACTTCGTCGGTCTCTTCTTCACTAGCCATAAATTCCTCTTCTGTAGCGTTGGCAGTGTAGAACCTTTAGGCCAACAGGTGACGTCATTTCGAATAAAGAATACGTAACAGGCCGAATATCACTGCAATTGACGGTTTCGTTCCGCCGCGCGCTCCGCTTCGAGCCGTTCGAGGTCGACGTCCGAGAAGTCGACGTAGGACATGGCGTCGGCGATCAGTCCGTGCCCGGCGTCGTCTCTGATCAGACGGGCCATCTCGTGCGCCACGCGTCGATAGCTCGGATGGCCCTGGGGGCCGGACCGCAGTTCGATCAAGTGCATTGCCTCGCGGGCGTTCATCTGGATCACGTAGCGGATCCGAAAGGCCAGGGCGACCGCGTACTGGGCCTGTTCGGGGAACTCCTCGCGTATGTCGTGGTAGAGCTCGGCCGATCGGGCCAACGAGTCCTCGAAACGTTCGCCCAGTCCCGCTTCGCGCACGATCTCGGGCACGTCGTAGCCGAGGTCCACCGTGAGTGGCTGCCATTCGATGGTGAGCATGCGGTGGCGCTGTAGGTCGCGAAAGGCGCCGTAGTCGGTGACCAACTCGAATCGGTAGTCGGTGCGCTCGAACGCCCGCCCGGGTCGGTGCCGGCGGTTCCCGCGCTCGCCGACGTAGGTGCGCATGAGCTCGCGGCGCTGGCGGTCGTCGAGGCCGCTCACGAGTCGTCGGGCGTCGGCGTGCGACATCGTCGAGCCCGAGAAGACGATCGCTTCGAGGATCCTGGTCTCACCGTCAGGGTCGAAGGACACGAGGCGCACCCGCTCACCGTGGTCGTCCGGCCCGGACTCGGGGTTGAGCGAGTCGATCAGCGCCGAGGTCGAGCGCTTGGTGTTGGCCATGTACTGTGTCCACGCGACGCCGCGCTCGGCGACGTTGATGCGCTTGAGGAACGACGGGATCACCTTGACCAGTTCATCGAGCATGAGTTCGGCGTAGGCACGAACCTCGGGCAGGGCGTGCGCGCGCATATGCATCAAGAGCGATTCGTAGGCCTGGCCCGAGGCGTAGATGCCGAGGTTGGACAGGGCACTGGCCGGCAGCAGCCCACGCGATGCGTCGAGCGCCTTCGCCCGGATCACCTGACGGTAGACGAAGTCGGTGTCGTCGGGCGTCTTCGGGAACTTCTTGGCGATGAAGTCGTTCAACTGTGGCAAGACTTCGGCGTACGTGTCGAACATGCGATCCATCTCTCCGACGTAGCGGGCCCCGAAGCGAGACTCCAAAAGGTCGTGGTCGCGGTAGAAGCGGTAGTGGCCGTTGGCGAAGCGCTTGTCGTACCCGAGGTAGCGGGTCGACTGCTCGAGATAACTCATCAATCGCCCCCATTCGAGGACCTTGGTCAACACGTTGCTCGCCTGCTCGCACGCCAGGTGGACGCCGCCGAGCTGCGCGACCGAGTCGTCACCGTACTCGTAGAAGATGCGCTGGTAGAGCTCGTCGGCCCGCTCGAGTCCCACCGTCGCGTCGATCGAGGCGTCGCCGCTGAGATCGAGATCGTGGACGAACTCGTCCAGGAACAGCCGGCGCAGGCTCTTCGACGAACGTGAGTATCGCGCGAACAGGGCTCCCTTGACGACTTCGGGCAGGTTGACCAGGGCGAAGACCGGTCCCTCCAGATTCGTGAAGTACCGGCGAAGGATCGCTCGCTCGGCATCAGTGAACTCTTCGGCGACGTACACGTGCATGGGACTACGAGACTAGAGGCGAATTCACGCTCGCGGGTGGACGCTGGACGGTCCGGCCACCACGCTGCGAAGGACCGCATCGCGGGCCGCGGCGGCCACGTCGGCCACCTCGCCCAGGTCCATCCGCGCCAGCTGTTCGCACAGGTCGGCCACCTGCTTGGCGTTGCGGACGAAGTCGCCCGGCGAGGTCTGTCCGATCTCGACGTCGGCGAGGTCGAGGACGGTTCCCAACGAGGCTCCCCTCGCCCACGCGGCGATGGTGGTGGCGAACTTGCCGTCGGGGTCCTTCGCGTGGGGCACCTTGTAGCGCGCTTCGACCTCGGTGATCGCGAGGTTGCGCAGCGTGATCTCCGCGAGCCGTTCGCTCAGGTTCAGTCGGCGCTCCTGACCGAGACGGTCGTTGATCGACCGGCGCTTCTTGGTCGTCACCTGTTTGGCCGCGTTGCTCGCACGGGTGGTGCGCTTTGATTCGAACACGAAGCTCGACAGGAGTCCGGCCAATTCAGCGGGCTCGAGCTCCTCGAAGACGCCGGCACTGATCGATTCGGCGATCAACAGGTCGCACTCGTGGTAGATCGAGCGCAGGAGCTGTCCACGGACCGTGAGGGTCCACCCTTCGGCGTAGCCGAGCTCCTCGAGGACGCGGTGGCGCGCGACCATCTGTTCACCGAGTGGTCGGCGGTTCCCCGACGGTCGGTGGAGGGTTTCGAACTGGGCGAAGGAGCGTTCGACCACTTCGTGGGCGGTCTCGTAGTCGAAGTGGTTGATGAGGTTCGACGTGAAGTTGTAGGTCGGCCGAAACGACGAATGCAGGTCCGACGGTGGCGCGAGCGCGACGCGTCCGACGTCGTGGAACGCGACTTCGTTGGCGAAGCAGACGATGGCGTGACCTTCGTCGTCGAGGCCTCGTCGACCGGCGCGACCGGTCATCTGCGAGTACTCGGCGCTCGTGAGGAAGGCCCGGCCGGCGTCGGAGTACTTGGTGAAGCGCTCCAGTGCGACGGACCGGGCGGGCATGTTCACTCCGAGCGCCAGTGTCTCGGTGGCGAACACCACCGCGAGGAGGTTGAGCTCGAAGCAGGCCTCGACGATCTCACGGAAGGCCGGCACCATGCCGGCGTGGTGCATCGCGAGGCCGCGGCGCAGGCTGTCGATGAAGTCCGCGTACTCCAGCGCCTTCAAGTCTTCGTCGGAGTAGCCGGTGAGACGCGCGTCGGCGATCGTCTCGATGGTCCGACGCTCGTCGGGCGTGGTGAACAGCAGACCGTCGCGTCGACACTGGTGCACGGCGTCGTCACACGCCGCTCGAGAGAAGATGAAGACGATCGCCGGGAGCAGGTCGTCGCGTTCGAGTGCGAGCAGCAACTCGCTTCGACGGGGCGGGCGAAACGGTGGTGGTGGCGCGCTCGTCTTGGGGCCCTTCCACTTGGGCCCCGGACGGAATCGGCGGGTCGCCTTCATCAGGTTGTCGATCCGCCGGGCCTGGTCGGAGAGGCGTGCGCCGTCGAGCAGATCGGCGATCTCGGCGTTGGTCTGTCCGCGTTGGATGACGCACAGGTGATTGTGCAGCTGAATCGGTCGCTCCTTCTCCACGACGATCGACGTGGGACCACGCACCTCGCTGAACCACTGTCCGAGGAAGTCCGCGTTCCCGATCGTCGCCGACAACGCGACGAATCGAACGGCCGACGGCGTGAGGATGATGACCTCCTCCCACACGCCACCGCGGAACTGGTCTTGGAGGTAGTGCACCTCGTCCAAGACGACGAGTCCGAGGGTCATCAATTGATGCGACTCGGTCAAGAGCATGTTCCTCAGCACTTCGGTCGTCATGACGATGACGTCGGCGCCATGGTTGATCGACGTGTCCCCCGTCAGCAGTCCGACCCGGCTGGGCCCGTAGATCTCGCTCAACTCCTTGTACTTCTGGTTCGATAACGCCTTGAGCGGCGTTGTGTAGAAAGCTCGTTCACCCCGCTCGAGGACGCGACCGATCGCGTAGTTGGCGATCAACGTCTTGCCGGACCCGGTCGGCGCGCTCACCAGCACGTTGACGTGCTCGTCGATCGCCTCGATGGCCTCCAGCTGGAAGGGGTCGAGGCCGAAGCCGAGGCCCTCGACGAATCGGTCGCGGTAGTTGGTCGTGGTCACCTGCGCAGCAGCTTGCCGACCGCGATGGCGAGGAAGTAGAAGACGACCAGCGGGATCGCCAGGATGAACATCGACAACGGGTCCGGACTGGGTGTGATCACCCCGGCGACGATGACGATCAAGGCGATCGCGTAGCGCCACCAGTGCAGGAGCTTCTTGGGCGTCACGAGGCCGGCGAGTTGGATGGCGACGAGCACGACGGGAAACTCGAAGGAGACGCCGAAGACGAACATGACCAGCAAGAAGAGTGTCAGGTACTGATTGGGGTTGTAGATAGTCACCAGCTGGTGACCGCCGATCGCCTGGAGGAAGCGCAGCGCGTGCGCGAAGCTGAAGTACGCCAGCGCCACACCGGCCACGAAGAAGGCGATCGACGTGGCGACGAAGGGAATCGCGTAGCGCCGTTCTCTCGCCTTCAGTCCGGGCGTGATGAAGCGCCACACCTGCCAGAACACCACGGGCGACGCGAGCAGGAAGCCGCCGAAGAAGGCGATCTTGACCCGCAGAGTGATGCCGTCGAGGGGGTTGGTGACGAGGAAGCGGCAGTTGCGGGTGTTGGCCGCGCAGTACGGCCTTTGGAGCACGTGCAGGATCGGCGGGTAGTAGATGAACGCCAGGACGGCGAAGATCGCGACCGCGAACGCGGAGATCATGAAGCGGTGACGGGCCTCGGCGAGGTGCTCGGACAACGTCATGCCGGTCGCCGCATTGCGGAATCGAGACACGACGGCCTAGTTCAGTGACGGGTCCGACGGCGGAGTCGAGGACTCCGTTCGTCGCACCGGCGTGGGCGGAGTGATGAGGGGGGGTGCCGACTCGTCGGGCACCGTTGGCGGTGCGGCCGCGCCCTCCTTAGTGGAATTGGTGCGCGCCTCGGCCTGGTCGGCTAGTTGGTTGAGCAGCGTGACGGGGCTACGCGCCATTCGTGCGATATCGCTCGTGCTGGGCAGGTCGGGGATGGCGTCGCGGACCTCGGACTCGACCTTCTCTTGGATGTTCTTCAGCGACCGCCAGGCCAGGCCGAGTCGATGCGCCGTCTCGGGCAGCTTGTCGGGGCCCAAGAGCAACAAGATCACCACGACGATGACGAGGATCTTCAAGGGACTGAGGTCGAACACCAGCCCATTCTAGGGGTGGACCTACAAGAAGCCGAGGCGGTTCAGCGGCCAGATCCTGATGAACGCCTTGCCGATGATGTCGGACTTGGGCACGGTCCCCCACATGCGACTGTCGCACGAGTCGGCGTGGTTGTCGCCCATCATGAAGTACTGGTTCGCCGGCACGGTGACGTGGCCGATCGCTTGTCCGAGCGGTTCGGTATGGGTCCAGGTCTCGTCGAGCACCTTGCCGTTCACGTAGATCGTGTTGCCCTTGGACGTGAGGTGGTCGCCGGGCAGTCCGATCACTCGCTTGACGAGATCGACGACGGGTTCGCCGCAGTTCTCCGACGGCGGCGCCTTGAACACCAGGATGTCGCCGACGTGGATCGTACCCAACTCGACGCTCAGCTTGGAGACGATGATCCGATCACCGATCTGCAGGGTCGGCTCCATTGATCCCGAGGGGATGTAGAAGGTTTGGAACGCGAACGTTCTAAGCAGGAACGAGAAGACCACCGCGATGATGATGATCGACGCCCACTCGATGACGACCTTGCGCGTCTTGGCGGAGACCTTCGGGACCTTGTCGACGGTGGGCGGCGCGACCGGCTCGTCCGACGTGCTCGTGGGGACGTCGACGTCGGATATCCCTTCAGGCACGAATCAAGGCTAGTCGGGTCATCCGTGACGCTCGAGCGAGAGCAACAGCTTTTGGAATCGATCGTCGGTGCTCTTGAAGGGGTCCTTCAACAAGACCGTGCGCTGCATCTCGTCGTTCAACTTCAGGTGCACCCAGTCCACCGTGTAGTCGCGTCGCCACTCCTTCGCCGCTCGGATGAAGGTGCCGCGCATGTGGGCCCGGGTGGTCGCGGGCGGCGTGTGGGTCGCGGTGGCGATCTGTTCGTCGCTCACCATTCGGCGCACGTGCCCACGCGACTGGTGTCGGTAGTAGAGGCCGCGCTGGTAGCTCGTGTCGTGGTACAGCAGATCGATCAGCGCGATCTTGGGATCGCTCAGATCGACGCCCGAGCGTTCGCGCTCGCGTTCGATGATCTGGAGCTTGGCGATCCAGTCGACCCGGTCGGCCAGGCCCATCGGGTCGGTCCGGTACTGTTCGATCACCTCTCGCCACAGGCGAACCGCGTAGACCTGGTCGTCGGGCATGCTGTGCGACTGGATGAAGAGCTCGGCTCGTTCGCACAGGTCGTCTTGGATCTCGAGTGCCGTCAGGTCACGACCGTTGGTCAGTCGCACCGGCTCCTTGCTCCACAGGTCGTACGAGATGTCGCGCAACGCGTTGATCGGCGACGCCATGTTGTAGTCGCGCAGTACCGTCGTGCGGTCCTCGATCATCGCCAGTACCACGGCGGCCGTGCCCAGTTTCAGGAAGGTCGCGAACTCGTTCATGTTCGAGTCACCGACGATGACGTGCAGGCGTCGGTACTTCTCGGGGTCGGCGTGGGGTTCGTCGCGGGTGTTGATGATCGGACGGCTTCGCGTGGTCGCCGACGAGATCGCCTCCCAGATGTGTTCGGCGCGCTGGCTCATCGAGAAGGCGGTGCCCTTGGCGTTGGTGACGACCTTGCCGGCCCCCGTGAAGATCTGGCGACTGATCAGGTATGGGATGAACACCTGCTCGAGCCGCGTGAGGTCGTCGATTCGTTCGATGCAGTAGTTCTCGTGACAGCCGTAGGAGTTACCCGACGAGTCGGTGTTGTTCTTGAACAGGTAGATCTCACCGCGAATCCCTTCGTCGCTCAGCTGACCCTGGGCGTACTCGACGAGCTCGCGCAGGATCGACTCGCCGGCCTTATCCTGGGCGACCGCGTCGGTGAGCGAGTCACACTCAGCGGTCGCGTACTCGGGATGGCTGCCGACGTCGAGGTAGAGCCGACTGCCGTTCTCCAAGAAGACGTTGCTCGAGCGGCCCCACGCCACGACCTTGCGGAAGAGGAAGCGCGACACCTCGTCGGGGCTCAAGCGGCGCTGACCGCGTAAGGAGAACGTGATGCCATATTCGGTCTCAATGCCGTAGATTCGCCTCAGCATGGCCCGGTCCTTGCCGATCGCTCAGCGAAGGTACTCACTCACTTGTTCGTCATTGAGTCGAAGGAATGTGCGCCGATTGCCGCGATCCTCGAGGATGCCCACCTCCAGGTCGCTGACGTCGATGGTGCGGTCGGGCCCGGCGAGCGCACCGACGGCGTTCTTCAACGTCAACGACAGTGGCTCCAGGTGGTCCTCGGCGGCGGCGAAACGCCCCTTGATCGTCTCGGCGTCGCCGCCGAGCACCGCGAAGCGCGACTCGTCCGAGATGGTCCCTTCGTACGCGACCCGATAGAGCTTGGTCTCGCGCGACTGGTTGCCGAGTTGGGCGACGAGGACTTCGACCTCGAGCGGCTTCTGGCCCTCGGTGAACATGTCGCCCAGGTGTTGGGCGTAGAAGTTGGCCAACGCCCTCGCGTCGACGTCGCCGCGCGAATAGGTGAAACCGGTGCCGTCGGCCCACCGGATACCGGCCTCTCGCAGTCGGTCGAACTCGTTGTAGCGACCGACGCCGGCGAAGGCGATGCGGTCGTAGATCTCGGAGATCTTGTAGAGCGAGGCCGACGGGTTCTCCGCGACCATGACGATGCCGACGTCGTAGATCGCCGCGACGATGGAACGTCCGCGCGCGATCCCCTTCTGAGCGAACTCGGCGCGATCGCGAATGAGTTGCTCGGGTGAGACGTAGAAGTAGTTGCTCATCGGAGCGAACCGCCCGCGACGCCCCCGGACTGGGTGCGCCGCTCGTTGATCGCGGCGAACCGCCGGGCGACGTCGTCGGCCGTCAGCTCCTGGAAGCCGTTGACCGAGATCGTCACCATCATCGGGTAGATGTTGCGGACGAAGTCCGGACCGCCAGTGCTCGGATCGTTGTCACCAGCCTCGTAGATCGATAGCGCGCCCAGGTCCAGGGCGGCCTCGAGGTCGAGGTCGGTGCTGAAGCCCAGCCGCAGGGTGCTCTCGGCGAAGGGCGAACCCGAGCCGATCGTGGCGAAATCGAATCGTTCGTAGCAACCGCCCGCCCCGTCGTACTCGAAGATCCGGCCCGTCGCGCTCTGCAGGTCCCAACCCGCGAGTAGGGGCAGCACGATGAGTGGCGTGGTGAGGTTGTTGCGTTGGATGATCGGCGAGAGGTAGTTGGCCTTGCCCTCGAGGCTAAGTGCGGAGTCGGTCATCTTCTCGTAGTGCTCGAACGAGAGTTGCGCCATGCGGATGAACTCCATGCCCCGAGCGGCGGTGCCCGAAATCGCCAGCGCGGTGAAACGGTCCGCGGGTTCGATCTTTCGAACGTCACGACTCGCGATGTAGTTGCCGGTCGCCTGACGGTCGCCGACCATCACGACGCCGTGATCGTAGCGAAGCGCGATCACGGTCGTGGCGTGCGGTGACGACATCGAATGGTCCAGAGCGTTCGTCGTCAGACCCGTGCGTTCAGCAAAGTGGAAGAATGACGGTCCCGGGTCCTCGCTCGCACTGAACAGCGGCAGACCCATCGCTATTCGCCGCCCTTTTGTACGTAATTTCGAACGAACTCCTCGGCGTTCTCCTCGAGCACCTCGTCGATCTCGTCGAGCAGATCGTCCAGGTCCGCCTTCAACTGGTCGCCCTTGGTGGCGTCAACGGTCACGTCGGGACTCTCGTCGCTCGTGCGCTCGGTGCGCTGTCGTTGGATTCGCTCTTGTTCACTCATACGTTCTGTTCTACCTGTCTAGCGCTTCGAGGAGATCATCTGCTGTCGGACACGTTTCTAGCAAGTCTCCCGTCAATTCGCGTGTACCCCGCAGCGGATCGAGCATCGGCACTCGCCGCAGCGGACCTTCGCCGAGATCGAACACTACCGAATCCCAATTGGCCGCAACGATCTGGTCGGGGTATCGCTCGACGCATTGGCCGCGAAAATATGCCCTCGTCGACGTGGGCGGCTTGTGAACCGCTTCACGTATCGCGTCGCCACGGTGCAGCTCACGAAGCCCCACGCGGGTCGCGAGCGAGCGCTCGGGCCGGATGTCGTGGTACTGCAGGTCGATAGCCTGAAGCTTCGCGTCGTCGGCGCGAAGGTCGTGGCGCTCGCGGTAACCGTCGATGATCCGCTGTTTGGCGACCCAGTCCACACGGTCCGCGACACCGGATCGGTCGTCGCGGACCCCGTCGAGCATCTGTCGCCACTGGTCGAGGATCATCGCCCCTTCGACATCGGAGCCGATCGCCTCGGTGCCGTGGCGTCGCACGAACGTGTCGGCCATCGTCCACAGCTCGTCCTGGAAGTCCCACGCGCTGCGTCGACGGTCGTCGTCGCAGGTCACCGTATGGGTGAGTGACGAATCGGCGGCGAAAGCGCGAACCGCCCCGATCGGACTGCGCGGGTGACTGGGGAACTTCTCGGGACCCCACTGCTCGAGCGCGGCCAGCAAGAGCGCCGTGGAGCCCAACTTCACCATGGTGGCGACCTGGCTCATGTTGGCGTCGCCGATGATGACGTGCAGTCGTCGGAAGCGCTCCGGGTCGGCGTGCGGTTCGTCACGGGTGTTGATGATCGGGCGCTTCAGCGTCGTTTCGAG
>Ga0075017_100002815_pt1 | contig 10915 bp, 11 predicted proteins | sample AleBraG_ABR_2012_FD_71475 | JGI IMG/M metagenome (GOLD analysis project Ga0075017, IMG submission 71475) | Freshwater sediment microbial communities in response to fracking from Pennsylvania, USA - Alex Branch Run_MetaG_ABR_2012 | ecosystem: Environmental > Aquatic > Freshwater > Creek >...
TCGTCGAGCGCGTGAAGGAAGTTGTCCTGATGGGCGGCGGCTACCACGTGGGCAACTGGAGCGCCGTGGCCGAATTCAACATCAAGATTGACCCGGAAGCCGCGCACATCGTGTTCAACGCGGGCTGGGAAGTTGTCATGGTGGGCCTGGATCTCACCCACCAGGCACTGGCCACCCCCGACGTCGTTGCAGCGATCGAGGCTGTCGGCACCAAGCCGGCCAAGTTCGTCATGGAACTGATGGAATTCTTCACCAAGACGTACAAGGACGCCCAGGGCTTCGACTACCCGCCGGTCCATGACCCCTGCGCCGTCGCCTACGTGATCGACCCCACCGTCATGACCACCCAAAAGGTTCCCGTTGACATTGAGCTCACGGGCACCCTGACGCTGGGCATGACCGTGGCCGATTTCCGCGCCCCGGCCCCCGCTGACTGCAAGACCTCCGTCGCCGTGACGCTGGACCACGCGAAGTTCTGGAACATGGTCACCGACGCACTCGTCCGCATTGGCGAGGTCGACGCGTGAGCACTTCAACCGTAAAGTCCGGGATGCTCAGCAAGCCCGGCAACGTCACCGCCTTGATGGTGGCACTGCTTGCGGCGTGTATCGCCTTCCAGCTCAACGCCTCCATGCTCAGCCCCGCCCTGGTCACGATGGGCGAGGAGCTCAACGCCAGCCAGGCCTCGATCGGGCTTTCCCAGACCTGGTTCTTCACGGCCGCCGCCGTTTTCTCACTGTTCCTGCCGCGCCTGAGTGACATCATCGGCCGCAAGAAGGTCCTGCTTGGCATGATGATCCTGATGGCCGTCGGCTCCATCATCTCGGCCATGGCTCCTGACATCACGTGGCTGTTCGTGGGCCGCATCATCCAGGGCGTCAGTGGACCCACGGTACCGCTGGCCCTGATCATGCTCCGTTCCGCCGTGAAGGACCCGAAGAAATACGGCGCCCTGATGGGCCTGATCACCGCGGTCAATGGTGGCATCGCCGGCATTGACTCATTCGTGGGCGGCTTCTTTGCCGAGCACTTCGGCTTCCGCAGCATCTTCTGGCTCATGGTGGCCATCGCCGTCGTCGCAACCTTGTTGATCGTGTTCCTGGCCGGGGAATCCAAGCCCGGCGAAGGCACCAAGATGGACTGGCTGGGCGTGTTCTTCATCGTCGTTGCCGTTGGCGCCTTGCTGACCGCCCTGAATGAGGCCACCAAGCTGGTGGGTGGCATTACGACAGGTCCCCTGCTGATATCGCTGGGCCTGGCTGTTGTCGCCGTCGCCGCGTTCATGGCTTTCTGGGCCGTGGAAAAACGTTCCTCACACCCCATGGTCGAGACGGTGCACCTGCGCCAGCGCTCCACCTGGGCCCCGCTGCTGACCACGACCCTGACAATGACGGGCATCTTCGCCGTCATCAACGGCATCGTCCCGGCCTTCGTCCAGGCGGCCGACCCCGGCTTCGGGATTGGCGCCACCCAGATGAGCCTGCTCATCCTGACCCCGTACGCCCTGCTCGGCTGGGTCTTCGGCCCCATCACCGGACGCCTGGCCCCCGTACTCGGTTACACCAAGATGCTGCGGATCGGCCTGTTGGGCAGCATTGCAGCCCTCGCCATCATCGGTTTCCTGGGCTTGCACAGCCTGCCGTGGATGATCGTGGGAACCGTGCTCTTGGGCATCATGTACGCCGGAACGGTGAACATCATGCTCAACGGCCTCGGCGTGGTCCTGTCCCCCGCCGGCAACCCCGGCTTCCTTCCCGGCATGAACGCCGGCGCGTTCAACCTCGGTGCGGGCCTGAGCTTCCTGGTGCTTCCTGCCATCCTGGTGGCCACGGCGCCCCTCGGTGTCCACGGCTCCTACCTGACAGTTGTCATCGTGGCCCTGGCCGTCACGGGTGCGGCGTTTGCCGCCTCCTTGTTGGTGCCCAAGCCGGTTGATGCGGAGGTCTCGGCATGAGTTCCCCGCGCATCGTGGTTGCCGGTTCGCTCAATGCGGACCTGACCATCTACTGCGAAAACCTGCCCGCCCCGGGTGAAACCCTGCACGGCAGCGGATTTTCGGTCAACCCGGGCGGCAAGAGCGCCAACCAGGCCGTGGCGGCCTCCCGGCTGGGCGGCAACGTCACCCTGCTGGGGGCCGTGGGCCAGGACGCCAACGGCGACATGCTGGTGGCTTCCACCGCAGGGTCCGGCGTTGACGTCAGCCACGTGCGGCGGGTTGCCGAGCCGACGGGTGTAGCCGTCATTTCCGTGGAAGACAGCGGGGAGAACAGCATCATTATCTCCGCCGGCGCCAACGGAACCCTGGCCCCGGCCGCCATGGAGCCCGGCCTGTTTGCCGGCTCTTCAGTGGTTTGCCTGTGCCTGGAAGTCCCCCTGGAGACCGTGCAGGCCGCGGCGCAGGCCGGGCACGACGCCGGCGCAACGGTCTTGCTGAATCTCTCCCCGTACGCCCCGGTCACCGACGCCTTGGCTGCGCTGACCGATGTGCTGCTGGTCAACGCACACGAGGCCTCGGCGTTCCTTGGCGGTTTCGCCATGCCCGACGCGGATGCCCCCGAGGATGACTGGCGCGACGCCGTGAAGCACTTTGCGGCCCGCGGGCTGCACCAGGTCCTGGTGACACTGGGTTCGGCCGGTTCCGTGGTGCTGGACTCCAGCAACGCGGACCGTCCGGTGGTACGCATCGCCCCCACCAAGGTTCACGCCGTGGATACCACCGGTGCCGGCGACGCGTTCACCGGAGGGGTCGCCGCCCGTTTGGCGGCCGGCGATTCCCTCGTGGACGCAGCCCGCTATGCGTCGATCGCCGCAGCACTGGCCGCGACGAAGAAGGGCACGCAAACCGCCTACCCGTCGGTCGCCGAAGTGGCCCGGGTCGTGGCCGAGGCATAGCCACGTTTCAGGCATATTCATTGAGGGGATACAGCACCGACCAGGTGTTGTATCCCCTCAAAGTTTTAAGGAACAGTGGACTTATGCGCAGAACTCCCGGCCAGTCCTGCGCAGCTCCTGCACTGGCGCATGATCCGCCGGCGAGTCGTGCGCATAAGTCAGGCGTCAGCCCAGCGGCAGGTTGTCGATGAGGCGCACGGGGCCCACCTTGGCAGCGATCAGGGCCAGTGCGGCTCCCGTGAAGGGTGTGTCCTGGCAGTTTTCGCCCCTGACGGCCAGGGTGGCCGGGTCCACGACTTCCAGGTAGTCCAGTTCCACGCCGGTGGCACTGGCCACCATGGCAACCACCGAGTCGACGTCGAGCGGTTCGTGCGCCAGCGCCCGCTCTTGAAGGAGCCGCAGCGCCCGGGACAGGACCAGTGCGGAGTTGCGTTCCTCGGCGGAGAGGAAACGGTTGCGGCTGGAGAGGGCCAGCCCGTCATTGTCGCGCACCGTGGGCACGGCCACGATCCTGACAGGGAACTCAAGGTCGGCGACCATGCGCTGGACCAGGACCAGCTGTTGGGCGTCCTTCTGCCCGAAGTAGGCCCGGTAGGCGTCCCCCGTTGCTGCCAGGCCGTTGTAGGGCTGGCCGATGTGCAGGAGCTTGGCAACAACTGTCAGGGCACCGTCAAAGTGCCCCGGCCGCGAGGCGCCCTCGTACAGTTCCCCCAACTGTCCGGCCGTGACCCGGATGGCCGGTTCCCCGTGCGGGTACATTTCGGCCACTGAAGGGGCGAACATGAAATCTACACCCACCGAATCCAGCAGCGCCAAGTCGGCGTCGGTGGTCCGCGGGTAGCGGTCCAGGTCCGCCGGGTCACCAAATTGCAGCGGGTTGACGAACACGCTGGCCACAACGACGTCGTTCTCGGCCACCGCAGCCGCGGCCAGCGTTGCGTGGCCAGCGTGCAGCGCACCCATGGTGGGCACCAGGCCGAGGGTTCCGCCGTCGGAGCCGGTGCGTTCCTTCAACAGCGTGCTCGTTGCTGCCTTGAGCTCGGCGATGGTGGAGATGAGGGTGATGCCCATGTCAGTCATTGTCACTTTCGGGGTTGTGCTCCACGGGTGCCCCCGTGGTTGGATCGTCATCGTTGGAAGTCAGGGCTGCCTGCACGCCCAGGTAGGCCTCCGGCCCCAGCAGGCCGCGCCGGGCAGCCCGGGACGCAGTGGCGCCGGACATGGCAAGGTAAGCGTTGAGGATGTCGTCCGAGCCGGTGTCCAGGGCGTGCTCGCGCAACGCCTGGGTGTGGGATTTCACGGTCCCGGCGTCACCGCGCGCCACGGGGCCGGTGAGCGCGGATTCGCCCGAGGCGAGGGCGTTTTCCAGTGCAGCGCGCAGCAGCGGGCCAAGGAGCTGGTTGGGTGCCTCGACACCCACGTCGCCCAGAATCTGGGCGGCCTGGGCCACGAGGGTGACCATGTGGTTTGCCGAGTGGGCCAGGGCGGCGTGGTACAGGACCCGGTCCGCCTCGGCGATGACCACCGGTTCCGCACCCATTTCCACAACCAAGGCCTGGGCGATGGGGAGCATGGCCGGATCGGCGGTGATGCCGAAGGAGCAGTCCGCCAGCCGGGCCAGGTCCAGGCTCATCCCGGAGAACGTCATGGCCGGGTGCAGCGCCAAGGTGATGGCGCCGGCGGCCTTGGCGGGGGCCAGCACACCCGTGCCGTACCGTCCGGAGGTGTGGGCCACAAGCTGGCCAGCCTGCCACGCCCCCATCTTGGCCAGGCCCTCGACGAGTTCGGGAAGGGCGTCATCGGGGATGGCCAGCAGCACCAGTTCGGAGCGTTCCACAATGTCCTGGATCTCCAGCACCGGGACCCCTGGCAGCAGCAGTTCCGCCCGTTCCAGGGAGGCTTCCGAGACTGCGGAAACACCGACGACGGCGTGCCCGGCACCGCGCAGGGCGGCACCCAGGACGGCGCCGACCTTGCCGGCGCCAATGATTCCGATGCCGAGACGGCCGGGCTTAATCGCCACCGTTTTGCTCCTTAGTGCGTAATTCGTCTGTTGCGAGGTCGCCGAGAGGCTGGGGAAGGGCCCAGGGCCGGTCGGGGTGGATGCGCCTGGCCGTGGCGGCGCGGGCGGCCTGCTCGTCAAAGAGTTTCAGGCCGGCGGCCAGGGCCATGTGGTGCACCACGGGTTTGATGGGGCCCAGCGTGGAGTGCAATTCGAAGTCCACCAGGCCCAGGGCATGCATGAGCGGGCCCTGGTGCAGGCTCAGGGACTGAGTTCGTTCGTGCGGGACCACATCAAGGTAGCGGCTGAAGAAGCCCCTGCGGGTCAGCAGCGCCGTACTGGTGGCCCGGTAGGCGTTGTAGCGCCAGGCGAGGGGGTCGATCCACACGGCCTGGCGCGGAGAATGGGTGAATCCTTCCCTGTTTCCGGGGCCGCGCAGGCCGGCAGTGAACACCTCGAGGGGGTTGTCCACGCCTGGATCCGGGAACACCAGGGCCAGCACGGCCATGACGTCGGGGAGCCCGCCGACGGGCAGCAGCACCGTGCGCCCGCCGTTCTCGGAGCCGCCGGTGCCGTAGCCGGCCACGTTGACATGGACCCGGTACCAGCCAAAGAGGCGCCAGATGAGCCCTTGGTGGATGCCGACGGCCTGCACCCGCCCCGGCGGGATGGTCTGGGCCCGGGTTTCAAGCATGCCGTAGTGCAGGCGTACCCCGTCAGGGGAGAGTGCGACCTTGAAGTTCATGTCCCCGGTGATGCGCCGCCAGTAGGCCGCCCCCATGGCCAGGAAGAACGGGATCAGGCCCACCACGATGCCCAGCTGCCCCGTCCAGAGGATCAGGCCGAGGATGCCCAGGAGGATGAACAGAAAAGTGGCGGACATGCTGCTGAACAGGACCGAGGCGACGATGCGCCCCGGCGGGACAGCCAGGATGGGCTGCTCATGCGCTTCCACGACGAGCTGCGGCGACGCCGGGTCAATCACGACGCCGGCAGCACGGGCCAGGATGGCTGCGCGAAGCCGCTTGGCCTCATCAAGCTTGAGGAAGGAGAGCTTCATGGCTGACTTGCCGCCGTCGGCCACTTCAAACTTCAGCTCAGCCAGGCCAAAGATGCGCGCCAAAAGAGGCTGGACGACGTCGATGGCCTGGACCCTGTCAATGTTGGCCCGGCGCTGCTGGCGGAAGATGACACCCGTGTTGATGTGCACGTGCGTGTCGGTGACCTGGTAGCGGGTGAACCGCCAGGACAGGAAGAAGGAGATGCCAAAGACGATGACGGCGGCACCCAGGATCGCGAGGATGATCATGACGGGCGTCCGCGACGGGTCAAAGCCGTGGGGACCGCCAAAAGCGCCTTCGAGGGAGTTGCGGCCAAAGATGAACATGACAGCCACGACGGCCAGCCAACCCCGGACCAGGGGTGAGATCGGGTGGACGCGGTGCCAGTCCGCGGGGCCGTCCGTGGTGAAGACGGGTACTTGCCGTAAATCGCTCACAAGCCGGCCAGTTTCGCCTCGCCACGTGCCGTGAGCTGCTCGCGCAGCCGGGCCGCCTCGGGTGCCGGCAGGCCGTTCAGGATCGCATTGGTGCCCGGGGAGGCCGTGTGCAGGTGGATGCTGCTCAGGCCGAGCATGCGCTCCAGCGGGCCCATGGTCACGTCCACATATTGCATGCGACCGTAGGGCACCACCATGACCCGGTGGAAGAGGATGCCGCGGCGGATCAGCAGGTCGTCGTCCCGTTCGGCGTAGCCGATGGCGCGCACCTGGCGCGGGATCAGGGCCAGGGTCCAGAGCACGGCGATCAGGACGACGGCGGGAACCAGCCAGGCGAGCCAGCCCGGGTAGCTGGCCCAGACGCCGGTGAGCCGCAGGATCAGCGGGATTGCGGCCAGTGCCAGCCAGAACAGCCCGCTGGCCCCGCTTTCGATGAAGCGGGCAGTGATGAGCTTGCCGGAGACGGGCAGGAACTTCACGTTTTCCGGGTCGATGGCGCTGTGGTGCCGCAGGGGTGTTGTCATCGGTTCGGCCATGTCAGGCGAACTCTTCCTCTCCGGGGGATTCACGCTTGCCTTTGGTGTCGGCGGGGCCGTCGTTGTCTTCGGGCGGAAGCTTGCAGAACCGTTCCACCACCAGGCCGGTGGCAACCATGACGATGCCGCCACCCATCATGGCGACGACGTGCCAGATCACGCCCAGGTCGGTGCGCAGGGAAATGGTGGGGATCTGGTCGAGGAAGATGCCAACATGCCAGCCGAACAGCACGGCCCCGGCGTAGGCGCAGGCCTGTGCCAGTACCAGGGTGCGGGCGGCCAGCAGCGGGTCCAGCCTTTTTTTCCGGTGGCCGTCCCGCCAGCGGCGCACCTTCAGGCCCAGGATCAGGCACACCACCACGATCAGGCCCATCGTGGCCAGCGAACTCAAGGGCAGGATGGGCAGCGCCATGCTGGCCTGGGTGACCAGTTTGGTCGTCACGATCCCGGCCACAACCAGGACCACCGTCACGGTCACCAACCATGCAGGCCGGATGGTCCGCATTGAGTTCCTCATCTTTGCCTCACCGCTTTGTCACGAATCTATTAGTTCAACCGTACAGTTTTTCACCGCAGGCGGCGGCTTAAAGTTGGGCTTGGTCCGTATCGGCATGCTCGATCCCGGCCATGTCAGGGGCGGCCGCGGCCAATTCCGCAACCGGGTGTCCGGCGAGCACGGCGGCCGGTTCCATGAGCGACCACGGGTACAGGACGAACGCCCGTGCCGCGGCCCGCGGGTGCGGCACCGTCAGGACCGGGTCAGTGCTGGTCCAGTCCCCGTAGGTGATGATGTCAACGTCCAGGGTGCGGGCACCCCACCGGACATCACGCACCCTGTCGTGGGCCTGTTCGACGGCGTGGCAGTGCGCCAGGAGTTCGTAAGGGTCAAGGGTGGTCTCAACGGCGATGACCATGTTCAGGAAATCGGGCTGCCCGGCCGGTCCGCCCACGGGCTTGGTCTGCACAACAGGTGAGACGTTGAGCAGGCGCACTTCGGGCCGGTCCACCAGGTCGGCGACGGCGGACTGCAGGGTGCCTGCACGCTCCCCCAGGTTGCTGCCCAGCGCCAGGACGGCCTTGGTATGGGCCCCGGCTGTCATTCCCGGCACCGGCGCACAGTGATGCTGACGTCCCCGAAGGGCACCTGGATGGGCGCCTTGGGCTTGTGCACCGTCACGTCAACCGCTGCCACCGTGGGGAACCCGGCCAGGATGTCCTCGGCGATGCGGACCGTCAACGTTTCAATCAGGTCGAACGGCTTACCGGTGATGAGCGCCGAAATTGCGTTGGCGACAGCGCCGTAGTCCGCTGTCTGGGTGAGGTCATCGCTCGCGGCGGCCGCGGAAATGTCCGTGTGCAGCACCGCGTCGACGGAGAACGGCTGGCCGTCCCTTTTCTCGTGCTCAAAGACGCCATGGTAGCCAATGCCGGTGACCCCGGTCAGCGTGATCGTATCCAGTGGCAGGATCGGATTGCCGCTCACTGGTTGTTCTCGGCCGCGGCGGCCAGGCGGGCGTTCCTTTGCAGCTTGCCCTGTACCTGCCGGGCGGCAACCTTGGCGGCATCCAGGCTTGCGGAAACATCGTGCACGCGCACGCCCCAGGCGCCCTGTGCGGCGGCCAGTGCCGTGGTCGCCGAAGTGGCGTCGTCGCGCTCCTTGGGGGCTGCGGCCTTGCCCGCCGAGGTCAACAAGTCCCCCAGGAAGCGTTTCCGGGAGGTGCCGACCAACACGCGGTTGCCCATGGCGACCATTTCATCCAGGCCGGCGAGCAGTTCCCAGTTCTGATCGGCGGTCTTGGAGAAACCAATGCCGGGGTCAAGGATGAGATGCTCGGCGGAAACACCGGCCGCGTAAAAACGTTCGCGCACCTCGGACAGTTCGCGCACCACATCCTTCACGACGTCCGTGTACTGGGTCAGCGAGTCCATGGCGCGGGAGTCGCCGCGGCTGTGCATCAGCACGTAGGGGACCTTGCGTTCTGCAATCAGGGCGATCATGTCCGGGTGCACGTGCGTCCCGGAGACGTCGTTGATCATCCCGGCACCGGCGTCCAGGGCCATGGCGGCCGTGGAGGCGTGGCGGGTGTCGACGCTGATCAGGGCACCTGCCTTGGCGAGGGCCTCAATGACGGGCATGATGCGCTTTTGCTCCTCCGCTTCGTCCACATCAGCGGCACCTGGGCGGGTTGATTCGCCGCCGACGTCGATGATGTCCGCACCACCGTAGAACAGGCGCAGGCCATGGGCGATCGCCGTGTCCAGGGAGCTGTATTCCCCGCCGTCGCTGAAGGAATCCGGCGTGCAGTTCAGGATCCCCATGACAACGGCCCTGTCGGTGGGCAGGGCATTGAAAGTTGCCATGGCACGGCGTGCCCGGAGGATGGGCAAGGGCGAGGTGGCCGGACCCGTTCCGGGGGCCGCTGCGAGGGAATCCATTGTGTTTTTGTTACCTTCCGAGAATCAGGCTCATGGCTTCGGCCCGGGTTGCGGGCTCGTGAAGCGAACCGCGCACCGCACTGGTGACGGTCTTGGCTCCTGGTTTGCGCACGCCACGCATGGACATGCACATGTGTTCGCATTCGATCACGACGATGGCACCCACGGGGTTCAGGTGCTCGATCAACGCGTCGGCGATCTGGGTTGTGAGGCGTTCTTGCACCTGCGGGCGCTTGGCGTAGATGTCCACGAGGCGGGCCAGCTTGCTCAGGCCGGTCACCCGGCCGTCGGCTGCGGGAATGTAGCCGACGTGGGCGCTGCCGTGGAACGGCACCAGGTGGTGCTCGCAGGTGGAGTAGAACGGGATGTCCTTGACGAGCACCATTTCCTGGTGCGCAATGTCAAAGGTGGTGCCCAGGACATCCGCCGGGTCCTGGTGGATTCCGGAGAACATTTCCGCATACGCCTTGGCCACGCGTTTGGGCGTGTCCAAGAGGCCGCTGCGCCCCGGGTCTTCCCCGATGGCCAGCAGGATTTCGCGGATGGCCGCCTCAATGCGGGGCAGGTCCATCTGGTAGGCGCCGCCCCCGGCGGGGATTACTTCGTGGTCGTAGTCATTCACGGATGTGATCCTATCGGGATTACGGGAGTCCGGGCAGCTGGCCTGAGTCACCCTTGCCCAGGTCGATGCCCGGGTGGGCACCGGGTGCGTCGACTTCACCGTCAAGGTGGGCGCTGGCGAGCTGGTCCTGCGGGGACACGGATTCCGGCGCCGGTGCGCCCGCTTCCAGGGCCTCGCGGCGCTCCTTGTCCGTGACGACGGGGGGTACGTTCGAGACCGGGCGGGAGTCCTTGGACAGCCAGACCTTGCGCTCGGCCGGCTTGCGGAGGTCCTTGAAGATCTCAGCAATTTCGGCCTGGTTCAAGGTCTCGCGCTCCAGCAGTTCCAGGGCCAGACGGTCCAGGATGTCCCGGTTCATGACCAGTGCCTCGTAGGCGTCGTCGTGGGCCCGGTCGATGAGCTTGCGCACTTCCTCATCCACCATGGAGGCGACGGCTTCGGAGTAGTCGCGATCGTGGCCGGCGGAGCCACCCAGGAACGGCTCCCCGGAGGCTGCACCGAGCTTCACGGCGCCGATGCGCTCGCTCATGCCGTACTGCGTGACCATGGCACGGGCTGTGCCGGTGGCCTTTTCAATGTCATTCGAGGCGCCGGTGGAAGGATCGTGGAACACGATTTCCTCGGCTACGCGGCCACCCATGGCGTACGCCATCTGGTCCAGCAGTTCGTTGCGGGTGATCGAGTACTTGTCATCCTCGGGGACCACCATGGTGTAACCCAGGGCGCGGCCGCGGGGCAGGATGGTGATCTTGGTGACCGGTGCCGTGTTGTGCATGGCGGCGGCAACCAGGGCGTGGCCACCCTCGTGGTACGCAGTGATCTTGCGCTCAAGTTCCTTCATGACGCGGGTGCGCTTCTGCGGCCCGGCCATGACCCGGTCGATCGACTCGTCCAGGGCACGGTCGTCAATGAGCTGGGCGTTGGAGCGG
>Ga0075017_100002816_pt1 | contig 10913 bp, 10 predicted proteins | sample AleBraG_ABR_2012_FD_71475 | JGI IMG/M metagenome (GOLD analysis project Ga0075017, IMG submission 71475) | Freshwater sediment microbial communities in response to fracking from Pennsylvania, USA - Alex Branch Run_MetaG_ABR_2012 | ecosystem: Environmental > Aquatic > Freshwater > Creek >...
GTACCGGGCCCCGTGTCGGGCGGCGCGCCAGCGCCAAACGCCAACCGGCGCCCATCGTGAGTGAACACCGGCGCAACGGGCTGCGCGCCCGCGGCCATCAGCTCGTGCTCGGCGCCTCCATCGATGTCTTCGACGAAGAGCGCGGCACCCAGGTGCTCGCCGTCATCGGCAAGGTAGGCCAGTCGCTCGTTGTGGTAAGGCTGCGTAGCGGCGCAGGGGAGCGCGGACTCGCAGTGGATCATGACGCCGGCGTGACTCAGGGTGGCCTGGCCCGTACCTGGGGCGCGTAGGCGTTCGATCTGCTCGCTGCGATCGACACTCGTGGCCACCAGCAATTCGCCATTGGCCAACCAGCCCAAGAGGCGCGATTGACGCGTCACCTGATACACGTCGAAGCGCTGGCGAAAGGCCGGATCCACGACCGGTACCCCGTCGAATAGTGCTATGCCCTCCGTGCGGCGCGGTTCGGGCCCGCTGGCCTGGGCGCTTTGGCTGAAAACCATCACGCGAAGCCCCAGCACCGAAGCCATCACCGACGCCATCACGGAAGCCAGCACCGACGCCGGGGCCGCAGTTACGATGCGGAGGGGCGCGAGCAACGGGCGCGCAGCACCCGTGGTGCGCCGAGTTGAATCGTTGCCTCGGTTTGATATGGTTTCAGGCCTCACAATGAGCCATTCTGCCTGCAGCGCTGTACAAGGCAACTTATGAATACGTTCACTGCTTATCGCATCCACGAAGTCGCCGGACAAATCCAGGCGCGCTTCGAGGCGCTGGAACTCGCACAGCTCTCCGCCGGCGAGGTGGTGGTGCGGGTGACGCATTCGAGCATCAATTACAAGGACGCACTGGCCGCCACCGGTGCCGGTCGCATCCTGCGCCGCTATCCGCTGGTAGGCGGCATCGATCTGGCCGGTGTGGTCGAGTCCTCCAGCGACGCGACTGTGCAAGCGGGCACTGCGGTGCTGGTTACGGGCTGCGGACTTTCGGAAACGCGCGATGGCGGCTATGCGCAGTATGCGCGCGTGCCCGCCGATGCCGTGGTGACGCTGCCCGTGGGATTGAGCGCGGCTGAGGCCATGGGGTTGGGCACGGCGGGTTTTACGGCGGCGCTGGCCGTCATGCGCATGGAAGCCAACGGTCTCGCTCCCGACCAGGGTCCGGTGTTGGTAACCGGCGCAACGGGCGGTGTGGGCTCGCTGGCCATCGACTTGTTGGCTGGACGCGGATATCAGGTGACCGCGCTCACCGCGAAGGCTGCGGCCAGTGACTACCTGCGCGAGTTGGGGGCGACGAACATACTGGTCAGCGAGCCCAAGCAGAGCAGCGACCCCGACCGCAGCAGCGCAGCTGGAAGTGGGAACGAAGCCGCGCCGCCGGTCCGTGCTCTGGCATCGGCCCGTTGGGCCGGAGTGGTCGATAATCTGGGCGGCGACGTACTCGCGGGCCTGCTGGCGGAGGTCAAACCCCTCGGCAGTGTCGCCAGCATCGGCATGGCGGTGGGCGCCGAAGTGCATACCACGGTGATGCCGTTTATTCTGCGAGGCGTCAATTTGTTGGGCATTGGATCCGGAGCGGTGCCGCGCGCAACTCGGTTGCAGGTGTGGGCACGACTGGGCACGGATTTGCGGCCGCGCCACCTGGCGCGCGTCGTCACCCGCACCATCGATCTGGCGGAGTTGCCGGGCGCGTTTGCCGGTTTTCTGGCCGGTAGTGTACGTGGGCGGACGGTGGTACGCGTGCCGTGAAGGGCGCGGACCAAGGCGCGGACCAAGGCGCGGACCAGGACGCGCTCCAGGGCGCGGGCGAGGCGAGACATTTGGTGGCGCGGGCGGCCCAGATGGGAGTGGTGCTATCGGGCGCGCAGGCCGAGCAGTTGCAGCGACTCCTGAGCGAATTGGCAATATGGGGTCGTACCTACAACCTCACGGCCATTGAATCGCCGGTGCGCATGCTGGCGCTGCATGTGTTGGACAGTCTGGCGGCGAGCGCGGACCTCGAGGGTGAGCGCATTGCAGATCTTGGCACCGGGGCCGGATTTCCGGGTCTGCCATTGGCCATCGTGCATCCGCAGCGCCGCTTTACGCTCATCGATGGCACGGCGAAGAAAATTCGCTTCGTCGCACACGCAGTGCGTGCCCTGGGTCTGACAAATGTCGAGGCCTTGCAGGCGCGAGCCGAAAGTTGGCGGCCCGCAGCCCCCTTTGACACCATCGTGGTGAGGGCGGTGGCGGCATTGCCCGCGCTGTGCGCGTTGGCACGGCCCCTCGCGCGCGCGGGCACGCACTTGCTGGCCTACAAGGGGCAGCAATCCGAGATCGAACGTGAACTCGCGGAATTCGATCGCACTGCATCGCTCAGGTCGAGTTGGCGGTTGCTCGGGGTGCGGACGGTGACCGTGCCCGGGTTGGAGGCGGAGCGTGGCCTGGTGACGCTCGTGGCGCTCTAGTTACGGCCAGTGTCGCGACGTAACGGCGGTGGCCACATTGGCCACATTACGTCACGGCCGGAACGGTGGGCGGCCGGCGCCGCTCCAGGAGCGAGGCGGGCAGTTTTAAACTGCTCACCAGCGATACCAACACGGCGGCCGCATACGGGATGGCCTGGATCAGCAGCGCGATGATCCACATGCGTCGATCGGGACTGGAGATCTCCGTGGGCATGGCGTGCAGCGTGATGGCCGCGGTGCACAGCGCGAGCATCAGCAGTGCTTCTTCCCACGCGCCGGCCAAGGCCAGGGTGAGGGCGTGGCGCTCGGCCCGCTTCGGAGTGCGAAAGAACGGTTCGCTGTGAGTGACCAGGCCTTTGAGCACGGCGCGGCCGATGGTGTGGGCCAGGGCCAAGCCCGCCAGCGCGGCGGCCAGGGTCTGGCGCAGGCCGACGCCTACACGGTGCGTGTACAGGTGCACCAACTTCACCAGCTTGAAGGTGAACAGCGACAGCGGCAGTATCGAGAACACCAGGAGCGGGGGATCGATGCGCGCGGGGCGCAAGATCATGGCCAGCGACCAACCGATGGCGGCAAAGTTGAAAACCAGGTTGAAACCGTCGGCCAGCCACGGCAACCAACCGGCGATGAAGTGATAGCGTTGGCCGCCGCTCAACGCACTGGAGTTGGGTTGCAGCAGGGCGCTGGCGTGATGGCGCAGGATCTGCATGGCCCCATAGGCCCAGCGGAAGCGCTGCTTCTTGTAGTCGACAAAGGTGTCGGGCATGAGACCGCGGCCGTAGCTGCGGGGCAGGTAGGTGGCCTGGTAGCCCGCCTCGAAAACCCTCAGTCCCAGTTCCGCGTCTTCGCAGATACACCACTCGGACCACCCGTCCAACGCCGCGAGCACGCGTTTGCGCACCAGGGTCATGGTGCCGTGCTGAATGATGGCGTTGCGCTCGTTGCGGGTGATCATGCCGATATGAAAGAAGCCGCGATATTCGGCGTAGCACATGGACTTGAAGGCGCTCTCGTGCTCGTCGCGGTAGTCCTGCGGCGCCTGCACTATGGCCATGTTGGGCGCGGCGAAGCTGGGCACCAGATCGCGCAGCCATCCGGGCTTGACGCAATAGTCGCTGTCGATGACGGCGATGACTTCGGCGTCGGGCGCGGTCTGGCGCAGCGCGAAGTTCAGCGCGCCGGCTTTGAAGCCGGCGAGCGGACTGACGTGGAAGAAGCGGAAGCGCGGGCCTAAGCGCTGGCAGTGCGCTTCGACCGGGCGCCACACTTGTTCGTCACGAGTGTTGTTGTCGATGACCAGCACTTCGAAGTCGGGGTAGTCGAGCTGGTTCAGGGCATCGAGGGTCTCGATCAGCATGTCGGGCGGTTCGTTGTAGGCGGGCACGTGCACCGATACTTTCGGCAGGTGCGCGCCGTCCTGTCGGCGCGGATCGAGGAGCCGTTCGTGGCCGCGGATCCAGTGCGCTTCGGCCCATTCGTGCGCTTCGGCAAACAGCACCGCGATCACGCCGAGCATCCCCAGGATCAACAGCGCGCCTACCACCACGGTGGAGAAGGTCAGGTATTGTTGGGTGTAATCGTAGATCACCCAGACTGCGATGGTGGCGGCGGCGTACACCACCACGGCCATCATGGTGCGGCCGCGCGTGCGCATCGAGCCGCTGTGGACGTAGAACAAGGCCAGCAGCAACAGCGCGATAGTCACCGAGATGCCGGCCAGCACATGCCATTCGGGGATGCGAACGATGGGTGCGGTGAATTCGAACTTGGCCTCTCTGTTGACGTTGAACACGCCCCAATACGCACCGACGCCGCCCTCGCCCTCCGCTTTCCAGGGTTGGTCGAAGGCCTCCATGATGTAGTAGCGGATCTTCTCGGTATCCGCGCGCGCCAGAAAGCGGCGCAGGAACAAAGCTTCGTTGGCGCTCGATGCCACGGCGTTGCCGCGGGTGCGACCTTCCGAGGGCCAACCCACTTCGCCGATGATCACCTGCCGGTCGGGGTAAGCGTCCCGCACGCGTTTGAGATTGGCGAAGCTGGCATCGACCGCGGCTTCAACGTTCATGCCTTCCCAGTAGGGCAGCAGATGCACGGCCAGGAAATCGCAGTGACGGGCGAGTTCGGGATACTTCAGCCAGTAGGCCCAGGTCTCGGCGGTGCCCACCGGCACGGCCACCGCCGCGCGCACGCGATCGATCTCGGCCGTCAGCTCCTCGAGCGGCAGGTCACTACGCAGCAGCACTTCGTTGCCGACGAACACGCGCACCACATTGCGGTGGGTGCGCGCCAGCTCGATGGCCTTGTCCACCTGGATGCGATTGTTGGGGCGATCCTTGTCGAGCCAGGCGCCCACCGCGACGCTGATACCGTACTTGGCCGCGAGGCCGGGCACTTCGGCCAGTGTGCCGCCGGTGCCGTAGGTGCGCACCGCGTGGACGCGACCGGAGAGGAGCTTGAGGTCAGCGTCGATTTGATCGCTGGAGGGATACTGGTTGAGCGTGCCGCTTTGGTCGGCGCGGAAGGGCGAAAAGGCCATGCCCTGAACCAGTTTGGGCCAGGGCGCCTCGCGACTGGGTTGATTGGCCCAGGCCCACAGCGCGACGGTCGCGGCCGCGCACAGTCCTGCCACGACGAACGCGGACAACCATTTCATGGTGCGAAGTTTACCCGCATCAAGCGGGGGCATGCCCTAAACTTGAAACATGAAGCGCGTCATAGCGGTGGCCAATCAAAAGGGCGGTGTGGGCAAGACCACTACAGCCGTTAATCTGGCGGCATCGCTGGCGGCGACACGACGGCGAGTATTGCTGGTGGACAGCGATCCGCAGGGGAATGCGACGACGGGGTGCGGGATCGACAAGGCGACGCTGATACGCGGGACGCTGGAAATCCTCCTGGGCGAATGCAATGCGATGGATGCCATCGTGCCCGTGGCCAGCGCAGGTATGGATCTGATCGGCACCAACCAGGACCTGACGGCGGCGGAAGTGCGTTTGCTGGAACAGAAGAGCGGGCGCGAACAGCGGCTGCGCGAGGCGCTGGCGCCACTGCGTGAGCGCTACGACGTCATCTTCATCGACTGCCCGCCGTCGCTCAATATTCTGACGGTCAATGCGCTGGTGGCGGCCGACAGTGTGCTGATACCTATGCAGTGTGAGTTCTATGCGCTGGAGGGGCTTTCGGCGCTGATCTCGACGGTGGAGCAGATCCGGGCCGCGGCGAACCCGGCGCTTGAGATCGAGGGGGTGCTGCGCACCATGTACGATCCGCGCAATAACCTGGCCACCGAGGTGAGTGCGCAGCTCATCCTTCATTTTGGCGAGCGGGTGTTTCGCACCGTGGTGCCGCGTAACGTTCGGCTGGCCGAGGCGCCCTCCTTCGGGCGGCCGGCGCTGGTGCACGACAAGGATTCACGGGGCGCACTGGCCTACCTGGCGTTGGCGGGGGAAATGCTGCGGCGGCAGGACCTGCCCGCTGCCGGCGGGTCCGCGCTGGGACTTGCGACCGCAACTGCAGCAGCGACGGCCGCGGTGGCGGCACCTGCGCCGGCGGAAGAGGCCGGTACATCGGGGCGCGCAGCCGGTGCGCCGCCGACGGGCGAGACACCCAAGGCGTGAGGAGCGCCTCGGCGCTATCATCCGCGCATGAGCCAAAAAAGACCGACGCTGGGGCGTGGATTAGCCGATCTACTGGGTCAGGCGCGCACCGCGCCGCCGGGGGCGCTGGGTACTGCCACGGGCACGCTGGCCGGGGTGGGTGTGGGAGCAGGCGCGGGTACGGGTGCGGGTAGTGCGGCGGGCGCGCCGCCAGGTGAGCGACTGGCGCAGCTGCCGGTGGAATTGTTGCAGCGAGGCCGCTACCAACCACGGTCGGACATGCGCGCCGATACGCTGACGGAACTAGCCGATTCGATCCGCAAGCAGGGCATCGTGCAGCCCATCGTGGTGCGCGCCCTCCCGGCTACGGGGAACGGTAGCGGGGTCGGTGCGGGCGGCGAGACGCGTTACGAGATTATCGCCGGTGAGCGCCGCTGGCGCGCCGCCCAACAAGCGGGCTTAAGGGAAATTCCCGCCATCATCCGCATAGTGCCCGATGAAGCCGCCATCGCGATGGCGCTCATCGAAAACATTCAGCGCGAGGACCTGAATCCGCTGGAAGAGGCGCGGGCCTTCGAACGGCTGATTTCAGAGTTTGAGCTGACCCATCAAGAGGTGGCCGAGGCGGTGGGCCGGTCGCGCGCGGCGGTGACCAACTTGCTGCGTCTCCTGGAATTGACGCCTGAGGTGGCCGAGCTGCTGGAGCGCCGGGAGCTCGACATGGGCCATGCTCGCGCCCTGCTAGGCCTCGAAAACCGTCGAAAACAGGTGGAACTTGCCGCCTTCGTCGTCAAAAAAAGCCTATCTGTACGGGATACCGAAAACCTCGTTCGGCGCATGAGTGAATCGGGGAAGGCGGATAAACAGTGGGTGTCCGGAGGACGTGACCCGAACGTGGAGCGGCTGGAGACCGAGCTGGCCGAGAAACTCGGCGCGCGGGTGCAGATCCAGCACGGCGCCAAGGGCGCGGGGAAGCTCACCATCAGCTACGGCAGCCTGGACGAGCTGGACGGAATACTGGCGCACGTTAAGTAGTTCTACTGACCTCGGCGGCGTTGATGCATGCCGCTCTCCTCCCTATAATGCGCGCGCTTAAACTGCGCTGGCCCAAGCTGACTGCGGGATAAGTAAAACCGATATTGCTCGCGGGAATATTCGGCCTCCGGCTGAGCCGTCGCGTCAAGGGTCCGGAGGTTGCGTATGTCGAGCGGCAGCGAGGATATTCGAGCGCTGTTCTCGAAAGCGCTGCTGTGGCAGGCGGCAGTCGGCGTCTCACTGGCGCTGGTCTGTGGCGTGCCCTGGGGACCATACGTTGGAGTATCGGCGCTGGTAGGGGCGGGCATCGGATTGACCGCCAATTTCTACATGCTGCGCAAGGCCCTGGTGCCGGAGCGGACTGCCTCGGCCGCACTGCGACGGCTGATCGTCGGTGAGACCGTCAAGGTGGTTGTGACGATAGGGCTGTTCATGGCGGCCAGTCATTTACCACATGTAGTGTGGCCGGCGCTGCTGGGCACCTACGTGGCGACACTGGTGGTTTTTTGGATGATGCCGGTGATGACGCGAAGTTGATGACGCGAAGTATGGGGTGACAGACCGTTGGTCTCGCGCGCGAGGAGCCAATGGTTGGCTTGTGCCGGGTGTGAAGTTGTTAAGGGAAGAATATCGAGATGGCTGTCGAACAAGCCGAAACGCCGAGCGAATACGTCAATCACCACATGACCCACTTGCGCGTGGGACATGGATTTTGGACCTTCCATATCGATACGCTGGCAATGTCGGCAGCGTTGGCAGCGCTTGTCGCTTGGTTGCTGTGGCTGGCGGCGCGTCGAGCGCGTAATGATCGGCATCCGACGGGCATCGTGGCCTTCATTGAGTTTGTGTATGAATGGATCGATACCGAAGTCGGTGCGATCTATCACGGCAACCGCAAATTCCTGACGGCGCTGGCGGTCACGCTGTTCACGTGGATCGTGACGATGAACGCAATGGATCTGCTGCCACTCGATGCCCCAAGCAAGGTTGCAGGCGCTTTCGGGGTGCCATTCTGGCGGGTGCTACCCACCGCGGATATCAACGGCACGGCGGCGATGGCGGTGTTCGTCCTGATATTGGTGGTAGCGGCGGGCGTACGTTCCAAGGGCGTTGGGGGCTACCTGCACGAATGGATCGCGGCGCCGTTCGGCGCGCATCCGTTACTTTGGATTCCAAACGTAATCTTGAATCTGATCGAGCTGGTGGCAAAACCCGTATCGCTCGCGATGCGGTTGTTCGGCAACATGTTTGCGGGTGAATTAATCTTCATGTTGATCGCACTGCTGGGATTGAGTGTCACGCGAGTCTCAGGTTCCGGTCTGACACTGATCGCGGCGCAGGTGCTGCTGGGCAGCATCTGGGCAGTCTTTCACATATTGATCGTGTTGCTGCAAGCCTTCATCTTCATGGTATTGCCGATTGTCTATATCTCGATGGCTGAAGAGCATCACTGATCCTGTTCATTCATCTATTCATCATGGATTCAACGAGGAGACTTTAAGAAATGGACCCCCACACCGTAATTCAAGCGACCACAGCCCTGGCGATCGGGCTCATCATCGGGCTCGGTGCTGCCGGCGCATGTATCGGCATCGGCATCATGGCTTCCAAGTTTCTCGAGGCCGGCGCCCGTCAGCCTGAGCTGGTGCCCATGCTGCAGACCAAAATGTTCCTGGCGATGGGTCTGATCGATGCGGCATTCTTGATCGGCGTCGGTCTGGCGATGTTCTTTGCCTATGCAAATCCGCTGCTATCGGGCCATTGATTGCAAAGTGGCGGTTTCGGTGCAGTAGGGAGAGGTAGGCATGCTCGACATTAATGGCACATTCATTGGGCAGCTGATCGTGTTGCTGTTGCTGCTGTGGTTCATCTACAAGGTCGTGGTGCCGATGTTGGCCAAACCCATAGAAGAGCGCCAACAAAAGATCGCGCTCGGATTGGCCGCGGCGGAGCGTGGGCAGAAGGATCTGGCGAGCGCGGAAGCGCGCGTCCAGGAACTCGTGAAGGAGGCGCGTGAGCGCGCTCTGGCCATAGAGCAGCAGGCGCATGTGCGGGCCAACGAGACCATCGACGCTGCCAAGCAGACAGCGCTGAGCGAAGCGGCCAGATTGATCGAGGCGGCGCGCGCGCAGACGGCACTTGACTCGCAGAAGGCGCGCGATGAACTGCGTCGCCAGGTGGGGGCGTTGGCGGTGAGCGGCGCGGCGAAGATACTCGGCCGCGAAATCGATCCGGCCACGCACACGCAGCTGCTCGATAAGCTCGCTGCGGGCATGTAGGGCGCCGCACCCATGGCAGAACGCCTTACCGTGGCCCGACCTTACGCAAAGGCGATTTTTCGCCTGGCGCAGGCGCAGCAGCGTCTGCCGCAGTGGTCGGCCATACTGCAACGTGCGGCCAGCGTGGTGAGCAACGAACAAGTCGCGCCGCTCCTGGGCAATCCGCATGTCAGCGCGGATCAGCTGGTGGAGTTGATCGCGGGCATCGCCGGCGCGGGCGCCGGCGCCGGTGCTGGCGACGCTGGGGACACGGGCGTTCAGGCGCGCAATTTATTTGCGACGCTGGCGGCGTATCGACGGTTAAGTTACCTGGCGGAGATTGCGCTGCGATTTGAAACGCTGCGGAGCGAGGCGGAGCGCACCCAGGATGTCACGGTGACGTCCGCCGTGGCGCTCAGCGAGCAGCAGCGCGCGCAGTACACGGCGGCGCTGGTCAAGCGCTTGGGCCGCACCATCCGACTGCACTGCGAGATTGACCCCGCGCTGCTCGGTGGTGCCGTGGTGCGCGCCGACGATCTGGTCATCGATGGGAGCGTGCGCGCCAGCCTGACCCAGCTGGCGGCCGCAGCCGCCAGCTAAAGCATTCAAGAGGATATTTCATGTCGATCAAAGCTTCTGAAATCAGCGATCTGATCCGTCAGCGCATCGAAAAATTTGCCAGCGCGAATGAAGCGCGCAATGTCGGCACGGTGGTGTCGGTGACCGACGGCATCTGCCGCATTCACGGGCTGGCGGATGTGCGTTATGGCGAGATGATCGAGTTCCCCGGGAACCTGTTCGGGTTGGCGCTGAATCTGGAACAGGACTCAGTAGGCTCGGTGGTGCTGGGCGATTACAAGTCGATCAGCGAAGGCGATACGGTCAAGACCACCGGGCGCATCCTCGAAGTGCCAGTGGGTCCGGAACTGCTGGGTCGGGTGGTGGATGCACTGGGCTCGCCCATTGACGGGAAAGGTCCGTTGAACGCCAAGGCGACAGCACCCATCGAGCGGGTGGCACCGGGCGTTATTTATCGCAAGAGCGTGAGCCAGCCAGTGCAGACCGGTTACAAGGCCGTGGATGCGATGGTGCCCATCGGCCGCGGTCAGCGCGAGCTGATCATCGGCGATCGGCAGACGGGCAAGACCGCCATGGCCATCGACACCATCATCAATCAGAAATCTTCAGGCGTGAAGTGCGTGTACGTCGCCATCGGCCAGAAACAGAGCTCGATTGCCAACGTGGTGCGCAAGCTCGAAGAGCATGGCGCGATGGCGCACACCATCATCGTGGCGGCCTCCGCCTCGGTGCCGGCCGCCATGCAGTACCTGTCCGCGTACTCCGGTGTGACCATGGGCGAGTACTTCATGGACAACGGTGAAGATGCGCTGATCATTTACGACGATCTGTCCAAGCAGGCGGTGGCCTATCGGCAGATCTCGCTGCTCTTGCGCCGGCCTCCCGGCCGCGAGGCTTTCCCCGGCGACGTGTTCTATTTGCACTCACGGCTCCTGGAACGCAGCGCGCGCGTCAACGAGCAGTACGTGGAGATGGCCACCAAGGGGCGCGTCAAGG
>Ga0075017_100002817_pt1 | contig 10911 bp, 5 predicted proteins | sample AleBraG_ABR_2012_FD_71475 | JGI IMG/M metagenome (GOLD analysis project Ga0075017, IMG submission 71475) | Freshwater sediment microbial communities in response to fracking from Pennsylvania, USA - Alex Branch Run_MetaG_ABR_2012 | ecosystem: Environmental > Aquatic > Freshwater > Creek >...
GTCAGACCCCGGGTTGGGGACAGAGGCGTCAGACCCCGGGTTGGAGGCAGAGGCGTCAGACCCGGGTTAGGGGCAGAGGAGTCAGACCCCGGGTTGGGGACAGAGGCGTCAGACCCCGGGTTGGAGGCAGAGGCGTCAGACCCGGGTTAGGGGCAGAGGAGTCAGACCCCGGGTTGGAGGCAGAGGAGTCAGACCCCGGGTTGGGGACAGAGGCGTCAGACCCCGGGTTGGGGGCAGAGGCGTCAGACTCCGGGTTGGAGGCAGAGGCGTCAGACTCCGGCGGTAGATCCTGACTCCCCGGTTTCTCAGTGCTTGACGATTCGCCATGCTAGCGATACACTGAGAATAGTTGATAACTGGACACTAAGATATGGACATCAATCGCTTTACCGAAAAACTGCAGGAAGCCGTCAGGACTGCCCAATCCATTGCCGTTCGCCATGGAAATCAACAGATTGACGTGGAGCACCTGCTGCTGGCGCTGCTTCAGCAGGAAGGCGGCCTCGCGCCCTCCATTCTGAATAAAGCCGATGTTCCGGTCGACGCCGTTCGGACCAAGGTGCAACAAGCTATCGACCGGATGCCGAAGGTTTCCGGCAGCACGGGCGGGCCGGACCAGATTTACATCACTAATCGTCTGCAAAAGCTGTTCACCCAGGCCGAAGACGAAGCCAAACGCATGAAGGATGATTTCGTTTCGGTGGAGCATGTCTTGCTCGCCATTGCCGAACAGGGTCTCTTCAAGGAGTTCGGTCTGAGTCGGGAACGCCTGATGCGGGCTCTGCAAGAGGTGCGCGGCTCTCAACGGGTCACCACCCAAAACCCTGAGGTGACCTACGAAGCCTTGGAAAAATACGGCCGGGATTTGACCCAGGCTGCCAGCCAAGGCAAGTTGGACCCAGTGATCGGCCGCGATGAGGAGATTCGCCGCGTCATCCAGGTTCTCTCGCGCCGCACCAAGAACAACCCTGTGTTGATCGGCGAGCCGGGCGTGGGCAAGACGGCCATTGTGGAAGGCCTGGCCCAGCGCATCGTGCGCGGCGACGTGCCGGATGGGCTGAAAGACAAGCGCGTGGTGTCCCTGGATATGGGAGCGCTCATCGCCGGCGCCAAGTTTCGCGGCGAATTTGAAGAGCGCCTGAAGGCTGTACTGAAAGAGGTGCAGAGCTCTGAAGGACAGATTGTCCTCTTTATCGATGAGTTGCACACCGTGGTCGGAGCCGGCAAGGCGGAAGGCGCCATGGATGCGGGAAATCTGCTGAAGCCCATGCTGGCCCGTGGCGAACTGCACTGCATTGGCGCGACCACGCTGGACGAATACCGGAAACACATCGAAAAGGACGCCGCTTTGGAACGCCGCTTCCAAACTGTATTGGTGGATCAGCCCACGGTCGAGGACACCATCTCGATTCTGCGCGGCCTGCGCCAGCGCTACGAAGTTCATCATGGCGTGCGCATCAAAGACTCGGCACTGGTCGCGGCCGCCGTGCTTTCCAATCGCTATATCAGTGACCGCTTCCTGCCGGACAAGGCGATCGATCTGGTGGACGAGGCGGGCGCCAAGCTGCGCACGGAAATGGATTCCATGCCCACGGAGCTGGATGAGATTCTGCGGCGCACCATGCAATTGGAGATCGAGCGCGAAGCCCTGAAAAAAGAATCCGACGCCGCTTCCAAAGAGCGGCTGGCCAAGATCGAGAAGGAACTGGCCGACCTCAAGGGCGAAGCCAGCGCGCTGCAGGCTCAATGGCAGGCCGAAAAGGATGGCGTACAGAAGATTCGCGACCTCCAGAAGCAGTTGGAGCAGGTCAAGGTCGACATCGAGAAAGCCGAACGCCTGTACGACTTAAACAAAGCAGCCGAACTAAAATATGGCACGCTGACGGCCTTGGAGCGCCAACTGAAGGCGGAAGAATCCCGCTTGGCGGAAAAACAGTCGGGAACGCGGCTCTTGAAAGAGGAAGTGGATGAAGAAGATATTGCCGGCGTCGTAGCTCGCTGGACCGGTATCCCCGTCTCTAAGTTGTTGGAAGGCGAAATGCGAAAGCTTCTTCATTTGGAAGATGAATTGCACAAACGACTAATCGGTCAAGATGAGGCCGTGACCGCCGTGGCCGAGGCCGTGATGCGCGCCCGCTCCGGGTTAAAAGATCCGCAGCGGCCGATCGGCAGCTTCATCTTTCTGGGACCCACGGGCGTGGGAAAGACTGAGCTGGCGCGGGCGCTGGCCGAGTTCCTGTTTGATGACGAACGGGCTATGCAGCGCATAGACATGTCGGAGTACCAGGAAAAACATGCAGTTGCCCGGCTCATTGGGGCTCCTCCCGGCTATGTGGGGTATGAAGAAGGTGGGCAACTAACGGAAGCTGTCCGACGTCGTCCATATTGTGTGGTCCTATTTGACGAAATCGAAAAGGCCCACGCAGACGTCTTCAATGTTCTCCTGCAAATACTGGATGATGGCCGCTTAACCGACGGCCAGGGGAGGACTGTGGATTTCAAGAATACGATCGTGATTATGACCTCCAATCTCGGCAGCCATCGCATCCTCGAGTACCGTGGGGACTACAGTGGCGATGGCTACGACCGGATGAAGAACGCCGTGCTTGAAGAGTTGCGGCGCCACTTCCGGCCGGAGTTTCTGAATCGAGTGGACGAAACCATCGTGTTCCACACGCTGACGGAAGAGCATCTCAAGCGGATTGTAGACATTCAATTGAAGGGGCTGCGCCGGCGCTTGGCGGAGCGGCACATCGAACTCGAGCTTTCCGATCGGGCCCGCGGTCATTTGGTTCGCAGTGGCTACGATCCAATTTACGGCGCTCGTCCGCTGAAGCGAGCCGTTCAGCGTGAAGTAGAAACGCCTTTGGCACGATTAATTCTAGGGGGAGAGGTTCACGACGGACAGACTGTCTTGGTTGACACCGATCCCACTGGCAAACTGCACTTTGAAACTAAACAAATGGACCGGCCTGAGGAAGCGCCGGTTCTGAAGGAAGCATAAGGAACCATGAAAGGTCAAATCCGAGTCTCCACCGCGATCCTCCTGGTGTTGGTCGCTCTTCTCACCGGCGGTCTGGTGATGTCCTACAACCATCGCAACATCCCAGTATTCGTTTCCACCGCCCAGGCGGCGGGCTATGAGCCTGGTCCGCTGGTCAGCTTCGCTCCGGTCGTTAAGCGGGCAGCGCCCGCCGTGGTGAACATATCTTCTTCCAGGGTCGTAAAGAGCCGCGTGTCCCAGGGGGGGCAGGGCATGTTTGACGATCCGTTCTTCCGGCAGTTCTTCGGCAACCGCGTGCCACAGCAGCAACAGCCGCGCAGTGAGCGTTCGCAGAGCCTTGGGTCGGGTGTGGTCGTCAGTCCGGACGGATACATTCTCACCAATAATCACGTGATTGACGGCGCTACGGAGATCAAGGTCTCCTTCGCCGACAAGCGTGAGTATCCTGCCAAGCTCATCGGTACCGATCCAATGACGGACGTGGCCGTGATCAAGATCAGTGAGCACAATCTGCCTACGCTGACGTTGAGCGATTCCTCGCACGCCCAGATCGGCGATGTCGTGCTGGCTGTAGGTGATCCGTTTGGTTTGGGCCAGACGGTCACCATGGGCATTGTCAGCGCGACTGGCCGTTCCGGTTTGGGCATTGAGCGCTTCGAGGATTTCATCCAGACGGATGCGCCCATCAATCCAGGCAACTCAGGCGGGGCGCTCATCAACACGCGCGGCGAGTTGATCGGTATCAATACCGCGATTCTGGCCGGCAATAGCGGCGGCAACCAAGGAATCGGATTTGCGATTCCGGTGAACTTGGCGCGCAATGTGATGGATCAGATTCTCAAGACGGGCAAGGCTGCGCACGGCTTCATGGGTGTGACGCTCGATCCCAATCCAATCACGCCGGACAAGGCCAAGGCATTCGGTTTGCCCGCCAACGGCCGGGGGGTGCCCATTACCGGTGTCGCTGCTGGAAGTCCGGCGGCAAAAGCGGGCTTGCAGGAAGGTGACGTGGTTGTCGCGCTTGACGGGCAGCCAGTGGACGAGATTCAAGTCTTACGCGGCAGGATCGCGGCCATGTCTCCGGGAACCGTAGCCAAGCTCAGCATTGTTCGCGACGGCAAAAACCAGGATGTGGCCGTTACCTTGGGCACCGCTGGCAACGATCCAGTGAGCGGCGGCAACGAGCCCGACGGAGACGATAATGGCGCGCCAAATGGCCATGGCAAGAAGGGCGCACTGCCGGGTGTTTCTGTGCAAGGGCTGAACTCCGACCTCCGGCAGCAGCTCCGGCTTCCGGATGGTACGCAAGGCGTGGTGATCACCGACGTGGACGCCGATTCGGCGGCAGCGCAAGCTGGCCTGCAGGAGGGCGACGTGGTGACTCAGGTGAACCGTAAGAAGGTCACGAGCGTCGAGCAGTTCAACGCCGCCGTCCGCCAGGGTGACGGTTCCGGATCGACACTGCTTCTGGTCCGGCGGGGCGGAGGAAGCCTCTTCCTAGTTGTTCCGAGCGGCAAGTAACGCTGAATTTGAGTCTAGTCGACGCAGGTTTCCTGAGTGGAAACCTGCGTCTTTCGTTTCGTCAGCCGCATCTTATGCGTAGGAGTACACCCAATGGCTGAGCTACAAGTCCAAACCTTCCCCGTTTTACCCCTGAAGAACACCGTTCTGTTCCCCTATCTCCTTATGCCTCTATCGGTTGGCCGGGCGAGCTCGGTGGCTGCGGTGGAAGCGGCCCTGGCCAGCGAATCGAAAGAGATCGTCCTGTTTGCCCAACGCGATTCCAACCAGGAGTCCCCTCAGCAGGAAGATCTGTACTCTGTTGGAACGAAAGCGGTGATTCGCAAGATGTCCCGCCCGAACGAGGATACACTCGAATTGTTGGTCATGGGCGTGGAGCGCGTCACCATGGTTAAGCTGGACGCCTCCGAACCCTTTTTGCGAGCCCGTGTAGCCCCCCTGCCACTGCCTACTGACCAAGGTCCGGAAGTGGAGGCGTTGCAGGGCGCCTTGGCCGAACTGGCGAGCACGGCCGTCAACATGGCGCAACCCAACATTCCCCAGGAACTCGGACGTATGTTGGCTGGAAATGAAGACCCGCTGCGGCTGGCTTTCCTACTTGCGTCGATGTTCAGTCTGGATTTGGAAAAGGAACAAGCGCTGCTCGAAGCCGACAGCCGGGCCGACGTTTTGCGCAAAATGCACACCTACCTGACGCATGAGGTACAGGTGCTCGAATTGCGAAACAAAATCTCGTCCGAAGCCCGCAGCGAGATGAGCAAAGAGCAGCGGGAATACATGCTGCGGCAGCAGATGCGCGCCATTCAGCAGGAACTCGGGGACAAGAACCCGGAGCAGGCCGAGGTTGAGCAACTGCGGGAGCGCTTGGCCAAAGCCGAACTACCGGAGGAGGTGCTCAAGGAAGCGCAACGCGAGTTGGGCCGGTTGGAAAAGCTCCCTCCTGGCGCACCCGACTACAACGTGATCCGCACCTATCTCGACTATGTGTTGGAGTTGCCCTGGAACAAATTGAGCGAAGAAACGCTGAACATCGGTCATGCCCGGCAAGTGCTGGACGACGATCACTTTGGTTTGAAGGAAGTGAAGGAGCGCATTCTGGAACACCTGGGCGTGATGAAGATGAATCCTCACGCCAAAGCGCCAATCCTGTGCTTTGTCGGACCTCCCGGCGTGGGCAAAACTTCGTTGGGCCAATCCATCGCTCGCGCGCTGGGGCGAAAATTCGAACGGATGAGCTTGGGCGGTCTGCACGACGAGGCCGAACTGCGCGGCCATCGCCGCACCTACATCGGCGCGATGCCCGGCCGTGTGCTTCAAGCCATGCGGCGCGCCGGTACCAGAAATCCCGTATTGATGCTCGACGAGATCGATAAACTGGGCCGCGATTTCCGCGGCGATCCGGCGCACGCGCTGCTGGAAGTGCTCGATCCGGAGCAGAACAAGACTTTCCGCGATAACTATCTCGATTTGCCGTTCGATTTGTCGAGCGTCTTCTTTGTGACCACGGCCAATTCGCTGGACACAATTCCGCAACCGCTGCTGGACCGCATGGAAATTCTGCGGCTGGGCGGCTACAGCGAAGAGGAGAAGATGACCATTGCCCGGCGCTATCTCATCCCCCGCCAATTGAAGGAAGCCGGCTTGACCACCGAACAGTGCTCCTTTACGGATGAAGCGCTGAAGAAAATTATCTCGTCTTACACGCGCGAGGCCGGTCTGCGCCGGCTGGAGCGAGCCATCGGCCGCGTGACGCGCAAAGTCGCTTTGAAATTTGCCGAGGATCACACCGAGCCGCTCAACCTCACCGCCGAAGATCTGGTCGAGATGCTCGGTCCGGAAATCTTCAGTCAGGAACAAGCTCGGCGGGAAGTACCAGCCGGCGTGACTACTGGTTTGGCTTGGACCGAAGCCGGCGGCGACGTCCTCTATATCGAAGGCACGCTGCTGCCCGACGGGAAAGGCCTCACGCTCACCGGCCAGTTGGGCGAGGTCATGCAGGAATCTGCCAAGGCGGCCCAGAGCTACGTCTGGTCGCATGCCGACGAGTTAGGGATCGATCCGGCGCTGTTCAAGAATAGCGGCGTACACGTGCACGTACCGGCGGGCGGCATTCCGAAAGACGGACCGTCGGCCGGCGTAACCATGGCGTCCGCTCTGGCTTCGCTGTATACCAAGTTCCCGGCACGCACCGATGTCGCCATGACCGGCGAAATGACGCTGACGGGTTTGGTGTTGCCGATCGGCGGAGTAAAAGAGAAGGTGCTAGCCGCCCGCCGCGCCGGCATCCTCAATGTGGTGTTGCCCAAGGGCAACCAGAAGGACCTCCGCGATCTACCCGACAAGGTGCGCGACGAAATGAAGTTCACCTTCGCCGAGCGGATTGAGGACGTGCTGGCAGTGGTGGTTCCGCAACTGGGCGAGCGCATTCGCCTGATGCATGGTAGACCCGTCAGCCACGCCGCGTAAGTCCGCGCGGTTTTAGTCATATGCGCTGAGATGGGGGCCCATGCCAAGAGCACAGACTAAAGTCTGTGCCACCCGGGTAGCACTGGATTTCAGCGCAGCTTCGTACTGGCAGATAGGCCCACCGCAGCCGATTTCCAACTCAATCCCGCCCCTTAGTCCCGGAGGTTCTGTACGCGGGAGAGATTGAAATACCGGCCTGATGCTGATACAACGGAGAGTGGATGAGCGCGACATTTGACCGCCTCGGGGATCGCCTCGACTCGGCGACACGAGCGGTGGAGATGATCTGCCGCGGGGAGAAACTGGACTCCATTCTGGACGAAATCGAGCGCTGGGTGGATGCCCAGATTCCCCAAGGTCAATGTTTCATTTCCCCGCCGTTGACCCAGTGCTCCCCGGAGCAGATGGATTCGTTGGTCTATCCGATTCAAGGCAGCGGAAACCGTCTTTGTGTTCACTTCCCCGATGGTCTTTCCAATCCAGCGGAGCACCACGGAATTGCGGCCTTCGCCGCGGGCCTGGCCGCCATTGCCATCCGCCAGCAAAAGCTGCTGGCGCAAATGCAAACCGAAACGCGGCAGGATTCGCTGACCGGTCTCCTCAACCGGCGCTCGTTTCAAGATGAGCTGGAAGCGGCGATTCGGTCTGCCCGGGCTCAGTCCGCGAAACGGACGGTGCTATTCATCGGTCTGGACCGCTTCAAGCAGGTGAACGACTTGTATGGAACCGCCGCCGGAGATCAACTGCTGGCCGAAGTCGGGAGCAGGCTGCGCAACCAATTGGGGGAAGGCGAGTGCGCCGCACGCGTGGGCGGCGATGAGTTCGCGCTGATTTTGTGCAGCCCGCAGAGTCCGGGAGAAAGCGAGCTGGCAGGAGTCCGGATTCTGGAGTCGCTGCGAGCGCCGTATCAGATAGGCGGGCAGGACCTGGGGATCACGGCCAGTTGTGGGGCCAGCTTATTTCCGGACCATTCCGTCGGGGCGCCGGAACTGCTGGTTGCGGCCGGCAAAGCGATGTCCCACGTCAAGAGGCATGGCCGAAACCACGTCCTGATATTCGCGCCCGGCTATCAGAGGCATGTTGCCGACCGCATGCATTTGGAGCACGGGCTAGGGTTGGCCCTGGCCAACGATGAGTTGCAACTCGTCTACCAACCTCTGGTGAATATGGACGGCCAACTCGCCGGCGTGGAAGCGCTGCTCTCCTGGAATCATCCGCAACGCGGCCGCATCGCCCCGAAGGATTTTATCCCGGTGGCGGAAGAGACCGGACTGATCGTCCCGATTGGCACCTGGGTTCTTCGTGAGGCCTGCCTGCAAGGAGCGCGCTGGTTGAACACAGGCCATGCGGGTCTCTCCATTTCCGTCAACGTCTCAGCAGTGCAGTTTGGCCGCACCGATTTTGTCGACACCGTCGCAGAAGCCTTAGCGGCCAGCCAACTCCCCGCCGAGCGCCTGGAATTGGAGGTCACCGAGAGTTTCGTCATGCAGGATGTGGAGGCGGCCAGCCTGCGCATGGCCGCGCTACGCAAACTGGGAATCCGCATCGCCATAGACGACTTTGGCACCGGCTACTCCTCACTCAGCTATTTAAGCCGCCTCCCAGTGGATGCTTTGAAAATCGACCAATCTTTTGTGCGCACCATCCAGCACCCTTCCGGTTCGCTACCCGTGGTGCAGTCCATAGTCCGGCTGGCCCACAATTTGAATCTCCTGGTGGTGGCCGAAGGCGTGGAGACCGTGGAAGAACTCGACCTTCTTCGCCTGGTCGGATGCGACAAGGTGCAAGGCTATCTGTTCGGCTCCGCGCTCGACGAACAGGGGGTGGGAGCGCTTCTTGGCAAACCTGGCGTTGCCGTCGCGTTTGCGTGATCAACGAGCTGGTTCGTCCAGAGAGGAGAAATTTTCCTCGACGGCGTCAAATATTTGTTTTGGGGCGGCTGGTGGGATTTGAACCCACGACATCCAGAACCACAATCTGGCGCTACTACCAACTGAGCTACAGCCGCCGCAGGACACTCGTATTGTAACATCCGACCGGCTTCGGGCCTATTTCACGTCGGGCCAATTGGGCCCGCTTGCCGGCGTCGACAAGTCAACGGCGCCGCGATAGCTTGCACGCTTTCCATTGCGAGCTTGACCAGAACTGCCTACGGGAGAGTCTGACTCTGTGAAATCGCGTCGGGTCTGCATGAAGTTTACTCGAAGATTTCGGCCAACGAAAAGGTTGCCTGCATGCCCTCGGAGCGATACTCGCGATCCACCACGCGACGAACGACTTGATCGTTCTGTTGCGAGTAGACCGTCATGGTCTTGCGCTTAGGATCGACGACCCAGACCTCAAGCGCGCCTTCAGCGAAGTAGAGAGTGAGCTTAGGATCTATCTCCTCGGCAGGCGAAAGAATCTCAACGGCGATCATTGGGGAGCCGACGAAATATTTCTCGTCTCGCCGTTGATCGGGCCAACTCACGCTCACGTCCGGCTCGATCCATCCCTTGCCGATGCGGAATCCGGTGTGGTCCGGCCAGATGCGAGCCTCCGGCAGGTGAGCCAAAAGCAAAATGAAAATTCGCTTGCCTAGACGTGAATGAGCCAGTTCTGGTGGGGGCATGATCGTGACTTCGCCCTCGATCAGTTCCCGCTTCCCCTCGATGTCGGGAAGAAGTTCGAATTCGGCGAATGTCATGAGCGAAGTTGTGCTCATATCCTCATTTTACAACAGCGCAGACAGCGATGGATGGCGTCACCAGGCAGCCAATCGGAGGCGAGATTCTTCCCTGACCGAACGGAGCTGAAACCGAGGAGACCGTGGGCCGATACCAGCTTCCTATTTCGCGTCGCGCCAATTGGGGCCGGTGCCCACGTCGACGATCAACGGGACGGCGAGCGCCTCCACGCTCTCCATTTCGCGTTTCACCATCTTGGCGATCTCCGGCGCCTCGTCGGGCGGCGCTTCAAACACCAGTTCGTCGTGCACTTGGAGCAGCATGCGGGTCTGCATGCGCTTTTCCTCCAACAGCTTGTCGATCCGGATCATCGCCAGTTTGATCAAATCCGCGGCCGTGCCTTGCAAAGGGGTGTTGACGGCGGTGCGCTCGGCAAACGAACGCGCATTCGGATTGCGGCTGTGCATGTCCGGGATGGGCCGCTTGCGGCCAAACAGCGTGGTGGCGTAGCCGGTCTTCCGCACCTCGGCAACGGTCGACTGGATATATTTTTTCACGCCCGCATAGAGCTCGAAGTACGCCTGAATATACGCTTCGGCTTCTTTGCGATCGATTCCCAGGCTGGCCGCCAGGCCAAACGGGGTCTGGCCATACACGATGCCGAAGTTGACCGCCTTGGCGCCGCGCCGCATCTCCGGGGTGACCATCAGCGGCGGTACCCGGAAGACCTCGGCAGCGGTGCGCGTATGGATGTCTTCGCCGTTGCGGAACGCGTCAGTCAAGCGCGGATCATGGGAGAAGTGGGCCAGCAGCCGCAATTCGATTTGAGAATAGTCGGCGACGATCATGGTCCAACCTTGACGCGGGACAAAAGCCGCGCGGATTTCGCGGCCCAGTTCGGTGCGGATGGGGATGTTCTGCAGATTGGGATTCGATGACGACAGCCGGCCGGTGGCGGCTCCAATCTGATTGAAGGTGGTGTGGAGCCGGCCCGTGCCCGCGTCAATCAAAAGAGGCAAAGCGTCGACATATGTGCCTTTGAGTTTGGAGAGCTGGCGATACTCGAGGACTTTGCCGGCGATGGGATAGTTGGGCGCAAGCCCCTCTAAAACATCGGCGGCGGTGGATGTGGTTTTCCCTTTGCCATATTTCACCGGGGACGGAAGCTGCATGTCGTCAAACAGAACCTTCCCCAATTGTTGCGGAGAGTTGATGTTGAACGGCTTGCCGGCGAGATCGAAAATCTCCGAGGAG
>Ga0075017_100002818_pt1 | contig 10909 bp, 11 predicted proteins | sample AleBraG_ABR_2012_FD_71475 | JGI IMG/M metagenome (GOLD analysis project Ga0075017, IMG submission 71475) | Freshwater sediment microbial communities in response to fracking from Pennsylvania, USA - Alex Branch Run_MetaG_ABR_2012 | ecosystem: Environmental > Aquatic > Freshwater > Creek >...
AGAAGAAGCGCAAACCGAGCACAACGCAGAAGAAGCACAACGATGTCCGGGCACGCTGGTCAGATGAGCGGCTCAATCAATTCTGCTTGAAGAAACAGCAGATATTCCGGTTTACCTGCTCAGACGCTGAAGCCTACGACGTGTTCTCAGTGCTTGGTTCCCCAGACAACACGATCCGCCTGCTCGCTGCTGGCATCAGAACCAAAGAAGACGCCATCAAGTTCCTCAACGAGCATGATCTGTCCGATCTCCAGAAAGACGGCAGCGCGATCCTTGATGAAGTCATCGCCCGTGGTATCCCCGTTATCCCTGCAATGGAGTCACTCATCAGATTCGGCTTGGACTGGCAGGACAACGAGCATTACTTCGACGCGGTTGAAGCGAACTCGGTTCGTGCGCTCCGAGAAGCCACAGGTTCAGCAGTCGATGTTCCGCACATGGTTTGGATGGGCGACGTAAGCCTAAGCGACGTGAAAGTGATCGGAGCTACCCGGCTTGCTGCGTCGCCGGACGCCTTCGTGATAATGGATCGACTCAAAGCCATCAACAGCGGGGAATCGGCGTATGACGTTGAAACGCTCCGCCAGCTAATCATCTTGGGTGAAACGAACAGCACGACCCTGACCGATGACCCGATCAGAACAGCGGATCGCTTCGGAGCGGACATGGTGTTGAGCCTGAAATACTATTCAAGAGCGATGAACCTCAACAGCTCTCTTCGCAAAACCCAGTACACCATTGACCAGCGCGCAGAAATACTCCGGTTCAATGACGCTCTGCTCTGCGAAGGCAAGTCTTTGAACACGCAGAATGTACGAATTGCCTACGACGCTGGAGTCGAAGTACAAGAAGTGGTGGAAGGTTTGAATAAAGGTCTTGAAGTTGAGCAGATTGCTGCGGTCAAAGAAGGAATCGCACCAAGCGTAACCAGCGGATGGTTGTAACAGATTCTGTGGGTGATGTTTGACAACATAGGCTACACTAAGACAATGCGAGCCTCGGACCTAACGCCCACGGTTATCACTGACGTGAACGGCAAAATCACGACAGTACATAAACGCGCCCAGTCATCGCAGGGAACACAACGTTCTGCCATCCCTCCGATCCCGTCAACGATCAGCGACCTTTTGCCATTGAAGAAGACGCATTCGCGCGTTTACAAGCCGAATCCTTACCAGAAGTATCAGCGCTCCCTGAACGTGATCAGTTGGCATAACCGTGTCGATCCGAAGCTGAGCGAAATGCTCAATCTGTACACCCCCTATTCCGGTTCCCGCCACGTCCAGTTCTCCGCAAGTGAAGTCGAGTGTTACTCAGTCTTCTCGGCAACCAGCTACGAGAACGCCATCATCCTCATGGAGTCAGGAATCCGCTCCAAAGAGGACGCACTCCAGTTCCTTGAAGACAATGGACTGGACCATTTGGCTGAGGACCACAACGATCTCATGGATATGGCACTGCGCAGGAAGCTGAACTTCAGTGATTTCCTCTTGTTTATGCAGCGCAACTATAAGAATGACATTGCCCCTAAACTTTTCGCTGACGCTGCCGAAGCCAACAACATCAAAGGACTGCGGGAGAAAGCAGCCCCACCCAGCCGCACGATCCCCGTACTGGTCCTCAACGGCGAACTGGCATTGGAAGACCTAAAAACCATGACCACAACGAGGATCGCATCCAGTGCCACTGGCGAAGCCACGATCAATGCTCTCATCGCGATCAACAAGGGTGAACGTGACTACACTGCAATGCATCTCCGCAGGGCACTGGAAGCAACAAGTGGTTCCCTCACTGATGAGGAGACCATTGAACTGATCGACAGCATCGGAATCACCCCCACCGGGTTCATCCGCGATAAGAAACGCGGCTACGCCATCCACTGGGAAGTAAAGGACAGGGACGGTTACAAGTACGACAAGTACAAGCGTGTGGCTGTCATGCATTACGGCGACATCATGAGCATTTACCGCCGAACTGACGACGCGGAGACCGTCATCGAACTATTCGAATCAGGCACGGACGCCAGCACAGCGGCGAAGGCACTCAATAAGGGAATGACAGTACCCCAGATCATCGCTGTGCACAGCCAAGGAGCACCGAAAAGCATCAGCACGGGGTGGCTGTAGTCTTGGCGCTTATCAGCAGATAGAACGACGCTGAGAGGCAGCAGGACAACGCTGATGGATGGCGAACCGTAGTCAACATTATTGACTACGGCGACATAACGTGACAGCATGGAGAGCAATCACTACTGTCACGTCGAAGGAAACACTCATGGAAGACCCGCGTCTCAAAGTCATCGCCAACGAATTGCGTGGCTACACTGGCGATTGCATTTGCCATGAGGCATACACGTCCCGGCGCATGGTGGACCCGCACTGCTCCTATCACATCGTTCCTAACGAGGAAGCTGCTGCTGACATCATTGCCGCGCTGGACGCCATGAACGGGAAGGCTCCTGACGAACCTCAGAGTATGTGGAACGTCTTCCTGCACGACACGCAGCGAAAATATGGTGACTACATGGTTACTGTCCGAGCAGAGACAGTAACAGCAGCCGAGGCTAAAGCGCTCGCAGAGCACCCCGGTTCTTCCATTGCTCATCCGACCGCCTTGTCCCCCTATCCTCCAGTAGCAACCGGAGGAAAAGAGTGATGGATGAAGCATCGCAGCGAGCCTCGGACATAAGCGTGCTTTTCGATGCCATCCGTGACAAGAACGATGCGATGTTGAACAGTACCGGGCGCGGTCTCTCCTTGCCGAATATTCTCTCGTGGCTCCGAACTCTGAAGCCTGTGACGCTGCATCAGCACGTGAAGGCGATGTCCCTGCCTATGAAGCCATCAAGAGGCGTGTGGGGAGACAGCATTGATCTTCTCATTGAATCCCAGAAACATAACTTGGACGACGACGCTGTTGCTTTGCTTCTGTTTATTTCCACAGTGATTGATCCGATGCTTCTAGGCGGGGCGGCTGCCCAAGCAGGTTGTTCGTCAGTACCGATCTTTGATGAATCGCACGAGTGCCTGAGCGGGTTATATGACACGCTGCGCTACCACAAGGACGTACCGATGGATGATCTGGTAGTGCCTCTGATGGGTTCGAACATCTATCTTGCGCCACAAGAGTCCCGCGTTGCCGTCACGGCGCTGCTAACCGTTACCAGTAAAATTGTCGGCAACGATTTCTCGGAACCGCTCATGTCCCCTGAAAAGTACAACTCGAACCCTCCCCATTTCAAGTATCACGGATTCCACGATTTTTCATTGTGGCTGCGCAACGGAGAGCTGATCCGGTACGCCCTTGATCGTCCAGAGGACGCGGCTTACATTGCGTCCATCATCGCGGACCGCCGGACGGACGACGTTGGAGTGATTACCAGCGTGCTTGACCACGAGGTGAGCGCATTCAGCTCGGGGAGCCTCTAATGGCATCAGTCGGCATGCCCTAACACCTGCACTACTCTAAAGCCATGAGTAATTTGGTCCCCGAGAAGCGCTTGAACAAGCATGGCGTGCTGGTCACGAAGCATGTCCGAGCCGAGAACACGCAGGGCACACTGTCGGCTCCGCTACCAGCCCCTTCGGTATCCACGCCATTGACGACCAAGGACGCTGCCATCAGCGAGATTCTCAAGAATTTCGCTGACTCCTATTCCGGGGACAGCCTGACTGAAAGGACCGTTGCGTGGCAAGAAATTCTCGAAGGAGGTCTCCCCTCGCTCAGCGCTGAAGTTGTGGAATCGTACCGTGAAGCCATCGTTGACAACGACAACATGGAGGGGTTCGAGGAACTTCTCATCAGCGTGCTCCAGCACGAGAATAGCTCAAGCGAAGCGGGATACATTCTGTTCGTTGCCCAGCAGGTCCGAGATCAGGAAGTCGAGTGGGTGGAAGACGGGCTTGGGACCTATACCTACTACCGATTCTCCAAGATTGCTAACGGGCTGAAGTCAATGAGCGAGGGGTTCACCTTCGACGTTCCAAGTAACATCTACGACGCCGATGAGCAGCAGCTCTCCGCCATCGCCGCGCTTGTCAAAGTCACAAGCACCGTGCACTCCTTGAATGGGGATTGGGGACTGACATTTCTCTATGATGATGAAACCGGGGACGAGACTGGATACACCTTGGATAATGTCGCGCTCATTGAACTCGTTGCTGAGTACCCTGAGCGGGCAGACCAAATCGGTGAACTCATTTATGATCGCGAAACTACTGACGGTGACGCCATTCGGACCATACTGGAATCCGGACATACTTCCCTGAGCGAAGGTGCCCTGTAATGGCTAACCTGATCCCCGTACAGCGCGTAGACAAGAACGGTCGCCTCGTCACCCGTCACGTCAAAGCTTCCTCCGCGCCTGTTTCAGCGCAGAAGCTTCCTGCTCCTGTCATGAAGAAGTTAGGAAAGCAGGGCGCTTTCACTCCCACGTCTAGGCAGAAGGAAAAGCGCACGTTTGAATTGTTCCTGTACTACACTGACTGCGACGCGGAACTCACGGACAAGCTAGCCGAAGACGGATACCACTACGGTAAGACCGTACAGGCGGGATTCCGATTCATTGCTAGTGAAACAGAATTCTATGATGTTCTCTCGGTGCTATCACTGGGAAACGCAGTGACGATGATGCGTTCCGGCGTCCGCTCCAAAGAAGAAGCGCTTAAAATACTGAACAGTCTTCATCTGAACCGCCTCGTTGAAGACAATGCCGCGATGACTGAAGCGATGCTGAGAAACAGGATTAGCTTTAAAAGCTTCTTGGGCATTAGAAACGAGTGCGACTACAGCGAAGGCACTGACCCACAGCTATATGCTGATGCCGCAGATATTCTCTCTACTAGGGGTTACAGTCAGTTAGTTACGCCGTGGGGTACGGGCGTCTACTATGAGGTGCTGGACGGCAGGATCAGCGCTGCTGACGTGAAGACAATCGGAGTGAACAGGTTTCAGAGGAGCTTTTCATCAGACCCGATCTTCAACGCGCTCGCAGCTATCCATGAAGGTAAAGCTGACTACGACGCTGCCCAGCTAGCGCAGTTCCTTGACCGAACCAGTGGCGAAGTCGGATACACTGCCGCTATTGACATGGCAAACGCCTACGGGATTGAGTTTGCCGGTGGTCTTGACAATATCTGGAAGGCACAGGGCATCCACGACACGCTACAAGACAACGATGTTGAGACCCGCCGTGCAGCGATCATCTATGCTGACACGATTGAGCGACTTATTGATCCCAGCAAGCCGTATTCACTTTCCTCTGTTGACATTCTCAAGTTGTACCGCGAGGGTATCGACCCGGAGATTGCCGTGGAGCAGACCGAAGCCAGATTGACTCCCGAACAGATCATCGCTATCTATAAGGAAGGCATCGCCTCCAGCATCGCCAGCGGTTTTCTCTAAGCCGTGGTAACATTGTTGACGAGCGCCCCAGTACCGCCTCTGCCATTGCACGCGGCTGGGGTCCCTTGTTTAAGTTGCACTACTTTAGACTCATGAGCAACCTGATCCGCGAACAGCGCGTTGACAAGAATGGCGTCCTGACTACAAAGCACGTCCGCGCTGGAGCGAAATCTTCCACTGCTAAGGTATCTATGCCCGCTCCTCAGCTTCCCTCCGCGATTCCTGTACTGGCAGCCCGCACCTATAAGGCACCTACAGCAGGGCAACTCAAAAGAGAGTCCAGAAGCTTCACGGCGAGCCTTGAGAACCCCGACCCGCAGCTACTGGAAGCGTTGGGTCTTCCTCCGACGCGAGAACTTGGTATTTACCGGTTCATAGCCAGCACTAATGACCTCTACGAGATGATGGCTCGCACTAGTACCGGCAACGCCCTCGCCCTGATCCAAGCTGGGTACAAATCAGCGCCTGAAGCCATGCAGTTTCTGAGCGAGAAAGACATGGATCACCTCAAGGAGCCGCGTTCCATGGCACTGGAAGCGCAGGAGCGACGCATCCCTGTTGAAGATTTTATCCGCGAGACACGTGACGCTCCGCAGGACAGGCTCAACCACCCGAACTTCATGGACTACATGGAGGTCACAGGCATCGCCGCCTTCCGCGAGTTCCACGACCTGCCGGGAGAGGTCTTCCACGGTGAGATCAAGCTATCCGACTTGAAGACTGTTGGAGTTACCCGCATCGGGAAATCCGTTGGATGGAACGTTATTGAAGAAGCACTTCGCAGGATCGCTGACGAGTCAGCCGGATACACTGCGGATGACCTGAGGCTGGTGCTCACTCGTTTCGCTGGCACCAGTGACGCGTACATAGAAAATGCCATTGAGCTGACAGAAAAGTACGGTTCCGAGTTCATGACGACCATCGAGAACCCCTCAGGTCTGTTGATGCAAGTCGAAGCTGGCATGCGGGAAAAGGGGACTGACCCCGAGCGGATCAAAGGCATCCTGAAATTCCGAGATGATTTCACGACAGAGACAGCTAGTTTCGACATCCCGTTCACCGATGAAGAGATCGACCAGTTCTATGACGCGAATGTCATCCCATCAGACGCGGCGACTGGCAAGGTAACTTTGATGCAGCTAGACGCGATCAACGAACACGGGATCAACCCGAGCATCTCCGGAGGCTGGTTGTAATGGCACTAGTACCCGAGAAGCGCATGGACAAGAACGGCATCCTGACCACGAAGCACGTCCGTGCCGATTCGCAGAAGGCCTCGGCACGCTCATCCCTACCTGCCCCCAAGCTTGCTTCTAAGCCTAAAGAAGCAAGAAAGTTCAAGGCCCCCAACAAGCAGCAACAAATTCAATACAGACGCTCCTACACAGCGAACGACCAGAGACGAGACCCGGCACTTACCAAGATGCTAGGTCTCGCTGGTAAGGACGTGTACCGTTTTGACGCCAGCGACGCTGAGGTCCTAGAAATGCTGGCTGTGACAAACTCCAATGGTGACGCACTCTCAATGCTGGAGCATGGCTATAGGACACCTCAAGCTGCTGTGACTTTTCTCAAGGAATACGGCTTCGGCCACCTTGTTGCTGACCGCACTCTTGCGCTGGAAGCAATGGAACGCCGCATCAGTCCCGAGATATTCATGCGGGATACACGGAACGCCCGAGAAGGGCACCTTACCGATCCTCTTTTCTTGGACTCGCTGGAAGCGGCTAACAGCACCTCCCTAAACGATGAGTTCACGTGGGAGGTCAGGGAAGGAATGATCAAGCTCTCTGACATCAAAGCTATTGGTGTCTCGCGGATCAAGAAAGCAGATAGCTGGAAGTTGCTAAACGATGTTCTCAAGAAGATGGCGACGGGGACAGCGAACTACACGGCGGATGACTTGAAAGTCATCCTCGACCGCTATAGTCCCGTGACAAACCGGATAGAGTCAGCGGTCATTCTGGCCGATGTCTACGGCGGTGAGTTCAGTAGGAGCATCACCAATACCGACATGGCAACCATGGACCTGCACTACGAGCTACAGGCCGAAGACACTCCGCTGGAACGCGCGAAAAGCTTGCTCTCCTATGCCTCCACCGTGTTCAGCAAGCAGTCCGGCGTCTACGGATACAGTAAGGACTATCCTGACAAGGACGAGATTATTAAGTTCCACGATGCGAACATCAGCCCGCAGGATATGGTTGACGGTGTTGTCACCATTGCTCAGCTTGACGCCATTGAAAACCATGGGATCAGCCCCAGTGTTTCCGGAGGATGGCTCTAAATGACACTTGTCCCAGAAAAGCGCGTTGACAAAAATGGCGTACTCACCACTAAACATGTCCGGGCTACATCACGGACCCGGAAAGAGGGTCTCAGCGTCCCCGCGCCATCCCTCGTAAGTGCTGCACCCTCAACGCATTCTAAGGGCACTCAAAAGGCGTACAAGCCGCGCCCCAGCCAGACCACGCAAAAGCAACGGAGGTTCGACAGCAATTATGCAAAATGCCATGAGAACCTCAAGTCCTCCGAAGAGTACGGCGAGACGTGGGGGCGGAGCATTGACTTTCTATTCACGGCGAGTGAAGCAGAAATGTACTCCGTATTGAGCGTAGCTTCTGCCGGTGATGCACTCAGGCTATTGGATCATGGCTTCCGCACCGCCGACGATGCAGTGAAGTACATGCGTCGCAAAGGTGCAAAGGACGCCATTATCGACTTAAGGGAACTGGCCGAAGGTGCTTTCCAACGAGGCATCTCCAGCGAGAACTTCATGCTCCGGATCGACACGATGCTGAAGGACGATTCACCATACATTTTGGACACTCTGGAACTGGCGTCCATCGCTTCAATATCAGACCAGTCGTACGGAACCATTCAGAACAAAGTGCTTGGAGGAAAAATCAAACTTGACGACATTAAGTACCTTGGTCCCTCCAAGTTGAAATCTTATGACCGTCTCAGAAGCACAGAACCAGCTCTTACAAGACTCAATGAGCCGGACCCGAAGTTCACTATTGACGATTTGAAAACCCTCGTTGAAAGAGCGAACGTCGAAGGCTCTAAGAACAGAGAATTCAGGATTGCCGTTGACCATCTTATTGAGGATGGAGCTGAAGCGATCAATGACGCCGAATCGTTGGATTTCTTTTACAGGGTAACGCTATCCCATCGCTTCCCGCGCGCTGACCGTTTTGAACGCATCGCCTACGAGACGAAGTTCTTCAAGACGTATCAACGGAAGGCTGGATTCCCTGCTGGCACAGAACTAGCGATGAGGCTCCGCGACGCAGGCGTTCCAGCAGACGAGGCAGCACGACTCATGAATGAGGGAATGAGCGAACGCGCTGTCATCGGAGTAGTCATGCAAGGCACAGAGAAACCACTCGCAGAAGGATGGCTCTAACGCTTTAGGCCAGAACAGTTTCCGAGAGAAGAGTAACCTTCTTGAGCGCATTCCGGTGCTTCACCGGAGCTACAGGAGAGACGCCGTGTGGCTGAACAGGGATCATTGCAGAGTCATTGACGCTACCCGTGAGCACGTAGTCCAATCCACCGTTCAACGTATAACGGCGACCGTTCAGGACGAAACAAGCATTACTGCGGTGAGGGTTCACCATCCGCAGGCAACGATCACCATAGCGTTCCATGAAACCGGCGCTCACCGACGCGCTTGCACTGATGACCCAGATGTCCGTGATCCCGTACCGGCTGTACTCTCGGTGGGCGCGGTGAAACTCATCCTCAGAGAACCCGGCGGTCCTGTCGATCAGTACCTTACTGCCGAAGAGAGACATGCACGTGCTGCCGTGATCAGACTTGAGCACGCCTCGCTCACGCGCCTGTTCGACCAAAGCGGCCCAACCTTTGCGCGCTACTAACGCTGTTATACCCTTCAATGCTGCGTCTCGGATGTTGTCTCCCATATTTGCAATATTCCACATCAGGAATATAACGTCAACAAAATTGGTCACTGTTTTTTCTAGAGGAGCACCCTCACTAGCACGTAAGCATGCAATTCGTCACCAATCCTGAAGTTTCCTTGCTCCTTGGATGGACTTTCCAGCGCGTGCTTACCAAGAGGAATTTCCTCTAGCACGCCGTCCTCTCCGCAGAGAAATTTTGCTTCCTCCAGCAAGTCGCCCGTGAGACCTTTCATGACTGACGGTGGCTCCTTGCCCTCGTCAGTCATGATCATCAGCCCGGTGTCAACGGCAGCAGCGACCTTATTGCGAAACCGTTCTGACATACTGTTCCAGACGGATTCGACCCACAGCTCGGTTTGTTCTTCCAGCATGACGGCGCTACCTCCAGCATTCGATTCCCGTGACCCCAAGGTTCAATAATGTACAACAAATGCCGCGATCTCACACGTCAATACAATTGACCGGCGAGGCGAAGCTGGATACATTGAGAAGTGCCGCTCCATCACCTCAATTTGCTCACCTACAACAGGAGCCACTATGGCAACACCCGTCGCGCTCAAAGCCTTCCAAGATTTGGGGTACGGCAACAGCGAGGAACACCATGGTCTGCCCAAGCTGGAGTATCTGGAACGCTTCGCTCCGGAGATGTTGAAGCTCATCGTTGAGCAGTGTAAGAACGCGGAGTACGGCGAGGATGAACTATGGCGTAAGTGGTTCGCGATGTACCCTGCACGGCAAATAGAGGAATTCCCCAACGAGGGGTATCTCAGGGTGTTTGAAATGCGCTACCACCTGACTCCTGTCGCGTCGAAAATAAACAAGGTCAGAGGGAGTGATTCCATGCTGACGAGCGAGACGCTGATTGGAGCTGCTTGGCAGTTCATGGACCGTACTGGCTCAGGATGGGACATGGCTAAGGCGTTCATGATCGTGGTCACCCTCATGCCCACTAACTCCGATACAAGTAATAGTGTCGAAGGCCTCAACAAAATCCGCTACGTGGCCCAGCACCTCAATGAGGTCATTGAGCTGATTCCAGAGATCAGTAAATGGACGACAATGAGTCTGAACGAGCTGGAGCTTCTGGTCTCAAGCAGGTTTCCAGAACAGCATGCCTGACTCAGCGAAATGCTCGCTTACAGCACTCCAACGCGTGTTGCGTTGTGCTCTGACTGGTACTCCAAGAATCCATCCGGTCCCTCGCGTTCCTCCCAAAACTCAGCCAGCGCTTTGATATCAACATCGCCATCCAAGGCGTAGTGGATAGTGGCTACCTGCTGGATCGTCTCGTTGGATGCTTCGCTCATCGTCTGCTCGTATTCAATCGCTTTGAAGACATCCACGACGAAATCAAAAAACTTCTGGTCCTTGATGGTCGCTGAGTAGTCCCTGCCTTGCTCAAAGATTCCCGCGTCGCAGCCATAGTTCCATGCGTCGATAACGTTACCGTGGTGGGGATCAGTAGCCTGATGTTCGTCAATGTAGGAGAGAATCGTTTTTACCGCACCGGTATTGCCGACTTTCAAGTACTGGCCTACGGACCAGATTCGGTGTACTCCATCATCATCTTCTTTAGA
>Ga0075017_100002819_pt1 | contig 10908 bp, 8 predicted proteins | sample AleBraG_ABR_2012_FD_71475 | JGI IMG/M metagenome (GOLD analysis project Ga0075017, IMG submission 71475) | Freshwater sediment microbial communities in response to fracking from Pennsylvania, USA - Alex Branch Run_MetaG_ABR_2012 | ecosystem: Environmental > Aquatic > Freshwater > Creek >...
CCTGCAGGACCAGCAGTATTGACTTCTTCCCACCAAAACGGCTTTCAGCGAAAAGTTGCTCCTGAAGCTGCGCCAGAACAGGTGCCCGCGCGGCCAAGGCTGCCACGCCGTCGCCCTTCTTCCCGCCAAACCCGGGGGCAGCGTTGGTGGGCGCGCTGGCGAGGTTGAAGCCGGGACCAGCTTTGAGCAGAAGTGCCGGATGTTCACTAAAACCGAGGGGCAATGTCACGGTGGGGCCTTTCCTTAGGGTTTGTACGTGCTCAGGAACTCCGCAATCCTGCCCACGGCCTCCTCCAGGTCCTTGACATTGGGCAAGGTGACGAGGCGGAAGTGGTCGGGGCGGACCCAATTGAAGGCGGTGCCGTGCGAGATCAGGATCTTTTGTTGTTCGAGCAGGTCCAGGGCGAATTTTTCATCACTCTTGATCGGGTACACCTCTGGGTCAAGCTTCGGGAACAGATACAGTGCGCCCTTGGCCTGGTTGACGGAGACGCCCGGGATCTCGTTGAGCAGGCGGTAGGCAATGTCGCGCTGTTCGCGCAGCCGCCCGCCCGGCAGGATCAGGTCCTCAATGCTTTGGTGCCCGCCAAGGGCTGTCTGGATGGCGTGCTGTCCGGGAGCATTGGCGCACAGGCGCATGTTGGCGAGCAGGTTGATGCCCTCAAGGTAGTCGGCGGCCCGCACCTTGGGACCGGAAATGGCCAGCCAGCCTGAACGGTAGCCGCAAATCCGGTAAGCCTTGGATAGGCCGCTGAACGTCATGCACAGGACGTCGTCCCCGGCGATGATGGCGGTGTTGATATGTTCGGCGTCGTCGTAGAGGATCTTCTCGTAGATCTCATCGGAGAACACCACCAGATCGTGCTTGCGGGCCAGATCCACCATGGCCTGCACAATGTGGCGCGGGTAGACTGTGCCCGTGGGATTGTTGGGGTTAATGATGACCAGACCCTTGGTGCGCGGGGTGATCTTCGCTTCCAGGTCCTCAAGATCCGGCCACCACTCGTTGTCCTCATCGCAGAGGTAGTGGACGGGGCGCCCGCCGGCCAGGCTGACCGAGGCCGTCCACAGCGGGTAGTCGGGCGTGGGCACCAGCACCTCATCGCCGGTGTTCAGCAGCGCCATGAGCGAGAGGGTGATAAGTTCGCTGACGCCGTTGCCGAGGTAGACGTCGTCGACGTGGATGTTTTGGATGCCGCGTGTCTGGTAATACTGCACGACGGCGGTCCTGGCCGAGAAGATCCCGCGGGAGTCGGTGTAGCCCTGGGCATGGGGCAGGTGGCGGATCATATCCACGAGGATCGCATCCGGCGCTTCAAACCCGAAAGGGGCCGGATTGCCGATGTTCAGCTTCAGGATGCGGTGGCCCTCGGCCTCCATCTGCTGCGCCCTTTGCAGCAACGGTCCACGGATGTCGTAGAGAACGTTGTGGAGCTTGGTGGACTGCTTGAATTCTGCCATGGAATAAATATCGCATAAGCGGGCCTGTGCTTGCGCGAAAGACGCCGGTGTACGGCGGGCCAATGCCTAAGAAGTGGCCTTGACCAGCCCCACTTCCACCAGCCACGCGGTGGCCACATCGGGCAGCGAGCCGAACTGGCTCTCCATGGATAAACGGTTCAGGTTGACCAGTTCGTCGCTGTTCAACGCGGCACTGACCTTGTTCAGGACGCCAATGACATCCGCCGGGACGTGCTTGTCCGAGACCAGGGGCACAACCGTCTGCGGCCGGAAGATCTGCCTGTTGTCGGTGAGGACCACCAGTTTGTTGTCGGTGATGGCAGGGGAGGAGCTGTGGATGTCCGCGACCTGGATGTCGGCGCGCAGCAGGGCCTTGATCAGTTCAGAGTTTGTGTTGGGCAAGGCAACATAGCTTTGCGGGATGCAGTTGTAGTCGCTTGCCAAGGTGGAAAGCCCCCGGTCCTTGGTGCGAAACTCCTCCGAGCCACCAAATGCGAGCTTGTCGCACACCTTGGCGAGGTCTGCGATGGTTTTCAGCTGGTACTTTTCCGCCGTGACGGTGGTGACGACAATGCTGTCGTCATCCTCAGCGCCGGTGGCATTGGCCATGGAAATACTAGGCGGCAAGGCGCTCTCCAGCGCGCTCAGGACCTGGGCGCTGCTGATGGCGTTGTTTGCGGCCGCCGACGGGGACGGGGTTGCCGACGCCTTGGGGGCGGCGGTTGCCAGTGTCTGCAACACCATGCTGGAATAGCTTGGCACGATGTCCACCGCCCCGCTCGCCAACTGGCCAAGCAGGGTTGGATCCTTGGGATCTTCGGGGACCACCACGGCCTTGACGCCGGCCGCGTTCAGGGCTGCCGCGTAAACATTGGCCAGCAAGGCCCCCTCCATCGGAACCCCGCCATCAGGAACGGCCGGGGTGCCCACCTTCAGGGGTGTGCCCCCCACAATCTGCGAGACGCTGGGAATCGCGACAATGGGTGTTGGGGTGCAGGCGGACACGCCGGAAAATACTACGAGAGCCACACCGAAAACGGCGACGATTCGCTGCAGGCGCATGCTCTCCTCCGAAAGGCTGGTTGCTTAAAGTTGGCTGGCAGGGCGCACCTAAACGGCGCCAGCCCTGCCAACCCAGTCTAGCCATGCGTGCCGCGTCCGGCGACTCGTTGGGCCCACGCGGCCGAGGGACCCGCAGCGAGTGGTGGGAGGGCGTGGGGCTTAGCCGAGGTCCTCAACATGGGTCACGCCAACAGTGCCCAAGGAAGGAGCTTCCAGCAGCTGGACGTGGGTACCGCCGTGTTCGAATTCCAGGACGGTGACGGTGTTGGAGCCCGTGACCAGAAGCGGGGCGGGAACGTACAGGGTTATTTGCGGTCCCACTTCCCAGTACCTGCCCAGCAGGAAACCGTTGAGCCAGACCAGCCCCTTGCCGAATCCGGGCAATGCCAGGTAGGTGTCGGCCGGTTCGTCAATGACCAACTCGCCATGGAAAAATCCGGGACCCACGGGTTCCGCGGGTCCTTCGACCGGACCGCCGCAGGACCCGCCCACCGCAAGCAGATGCTCCAGCGGCAGTTCCAGGTTCACGGCGCGCTGTTCCCAATGGAAGACGAACCGCTGGTTGATCAGGACGCCGTCGAGGATTCCCTTGCCCTGGCCAAAGAGCGGGCCGTAGTTGATTCGCCCCTGGTTTTCCACCAGGATTTCCAGGGTTGCCCGCTCCCCTGTGCCGGCTACCTTGAGCCCGTCGTGGCCGTTGCCGTCATTCAGGACGCCGGAATAGACGCCGTCGACCCACACATAGGCCCTGTCATGCAGGCCGCGGATCTTGACGTACGTTTCACCGAGTGGCAGCTTGGCTGTTGCAAAGTAGTGCACCAGCCCCCGGTCAAGCCCCAACTTCTCGAAGGACAACGGCTTGATGCTGTGGACCGGCTCGATCCCACGTACAAAGTCCAGGATCGACGTGCCCGGTTTCAGCGCAAAGCTACAGGCAGGGACGACGGTGGCCGGACGGTCCAGATGGGCCGGAACGGGTGTTAGTTCGCGGCCGGCGGCTGCGAAGAACACTTCCCGCATGGCGTGGAACTTTTCCGTCAGTTTTCCGTCTTCAGCAATGGGTGCATCGGAGTCGTAGCTGGTGACCGTGGGCTGGATGACGGCGTCGTGGTTGGCTCCGGAGTTCAGCCCGAAGTTGGTGCCGCCATGGGCCATGTACAGGCAGATGGAGCCGTCGAGGTCCAGGATCTTTCCGACCTCCGCGGCGGCCTCCGTGGCGCTGCGGGTGTGATGGTCCTCGCCCCAGTGGTCAAACCAGCCGTTCCAGAACTCGACGTTGAAGAACGGTTCCCCGGGCCTGCGGCGTTCCCAGACGGCGTCGGCTTCCTCACCGCGTGAGCCCAGTGTCGCCGTCGCCCAGGTATCCGGCAGGGAGCCGCCGTCCAGGAAATAGTCGGTGCCGCCGTCGGCCGTGAACAACATCTCGGTGATCCCGCGGTCTTGGAGGGCCTTGCGGTTCCAGCGCAGGTACTCTTGGTCGTCGCCGTAGCTGCCGTACTCGTTTTCGATCTGTACGGCGACCACGGGTCCGCCCTGGGCGGACTGCAGCGGGGCAAGCACCGGCAGCAGCTCATCGAACCAGGCACCCACGGCGTTGGTGAAGAGGGGATCGGAGGAGCGTAGCACCATGTCCGGATCCGAGATGGCCCAGGACGGGAACCCTCCGTTGTCCCATTCGGCGCAGATGTACGGCCCCGGACGGACAATGACATCCAAACCTGAGTTGCCGGCCAGGGTGATGAACCGGGCGACGTCGCGCCAACCAGAAAAATCGGCAGGCTCACCCTTGTTGGGCTGGTGAAAGTTCCAGGCAATGTAGGTGTCCAGGGTGTTCACGCCCATGGCCACGAGGCGGTCGATTCTGTCCTGCCACTGCCCGGGATGGATCCTGAAGTAGTGGATGGCCCCGGCAATGATGCGGTGGGGCTGGCCATGCTTGAAAAGCTTCCGGCCCGCGTAGTTCAATGCCGGCGCGGGCTGCTGTACGGCCCCCGGGTGCGCGGCATCGGCAGTCGTCGCTTGCGCTGCTCCGGGCAAGTTGGCGTTCGTAGGCAACTAAACTCCTGACACTGGCTCCGGCGCCGTGGGCAGGGAGCGTACTGTTATCCATAACACTGCGTTCTCTACTTTACTCTGCCGCGATCGGTCGCCGTCAATTCAGCAAACCTCCTGCAGGATGTTACACGGAACAATTACACTTGCCATATCAACTTGGGGCGGGCCCTACCGGCGCCCATCTTGTCCCCCCAAGGTCCTGCGACAAAGGATGTACCCGATGGAGCGAAAGTTCACCCGAGGGCCCGCGATGCGGGACGTGGCACAAGCTGCCGGGGTCTCGGCCCAGACCGTCTCCAGGGTCCTCAGCGACCACCCCAACGTCCAGGAAAGCACCCGGCGTCGAGTGCTTGCCGCGGTGGAGGAGCTCGGCTACCGCCGCAACAACACCGCCAGGGCGTTGGTCACGGGGCAGTCCAACACCATTGGCGTGTTGACGCTTGCCACCAACAACTATTCACGGTCCTCACTGGCGCTCGGGGTGGAACTGGGTGCCCGTGAGGCCGGATACACGGTCAATTCCGTCACCTCGGAGCTGAGCGCCAAGGCCCTCACGGATGCGGTGAGCCGACTGGTCCACCAGGGAGTGGACGGTATTGTCATCGCGGCCCCCTTGCTTGATGCCGAGGACCAAATCCGCCAGCTCACCGCCCGAATCCCCACGGTGAGCACCGACGGCTCCTCGGGATTCTTCAAGGACCTGGTGGGTGTTGACCAAGACCTGGCGGCGGCCCTTGCCACGGCGCACCTGTTGGAGCTCGGGCACAAGACGGTCTGGCATGTGGCGGGCCCCAGCGACTGGTCGGACGCGAACGTCCGGCTGGAGAGCTGGCGGCGCACCCTGCGCGAGTCCGGCAAGGAGGTGCCGCCGGAACTCCACGGCGATTGGAGCCCGGAATCCGGCTACCGCAGCGGACTGATCCTAGGACGCATGCCGGAAGTAACCGCCATCCTGGTGGCCAGTGACGAAATGGCCTTTGGTGTGATCCGCGCCCTGACCGAGCTGGGCCGGCGCATCCCTGAAGACGTATCCGTGGTGGGCATCGACGACATCGACCTGGCCGCCTATGCCAGCCCACCACTGACCACCATCCGGCAGTCGTTTGAGGACACCGGACGCCGGGCCGTCCTGCGCCTGGTGGCCCAAATCGCCAATCCGGACATGGAAAATCCGCCCGAGCTGGTGGCCCCAATGCTGGTGGTGCGGGGCAGCACCGCTCCCCCGCCGGGCGCCTAGGCCTGCTGGGTCAGGACTGCTGGGTCGATACCAGCAGCGGAACCCCGGCAATGGGGTCCTGTGCCAGGATTCGCACGTCGGTGATTCCCCGGGCGGCCAAGTGCTTGGTGAAGGCTTCTTGCAGTGCCGGGACGTTGCTGCCCAGCCCGCTGCCCAGCACGATGGGGCCCGCGAGCCCGAGCTGGTTTGCCACCTGGTGGGCCATGCCCGCCAAGTCCGCCCCGGCCTGGTCCACCAGGTGAAGGGCATGGGCATGGCCGTTGGCTGCGGCGGCAAAAATTACCGGGGAGGCCGCAGCCCAGTAACGCCGGGTGGTGCCTTGATGGAAATGGCCAATGAGTTCGCCGGGTTCGTTGAGCTCGCAGTACTTCAGCAGCTCCTGCGTCAGTTCGTCGGCGGGCAAGCCCAGATCCATGCGGTGCAGGCTGTACCGCACCGCTTCCCGGCCCAGCCAGTAGCCGCTGCCCTCATCACCCAGCAGGTAGCCCCAGCCGCCGGCCCGCGCCCGGGCACCATCGGCATTGGCGCCCCAGGCCGCAGACCCGGTCCCGGAGATGACTGCCACGCCCGTGGTAGCGCCACCGGCAGCCAGCAGCAAGCGGGTGTCGTGGACCACCGTGATGCGGGCACCGGGAACAAAAGGTGCGATCAACGCACGCAAGGCGGCGGCGTCGTCGTCCGTGTCCACACCGCCGGCACCGGCGAAGACCACCCGGACATCGCCCACATCCAGCTGGGCGAAAAGCTCGGCCATGTGTTGGCGGGCCGTCTCGATGCTGACGTTTTGCACATTGGCGCTGCCCACGCTGGCGTCGGCAGCGACGGCGCCGTTGACCCAGAGGATGCCACGGGTCTTTGAACCGCCAATATCAAGCCCCACGAAGGCGTCCGGCAGGGTCGGGGAAGGGAAGGTGTCGTTGCTCACCAACCTAGACTAATGGCATGTTCGCATCTCCGCTCATCGCGGCACCCATGGCCGGCGGCGCCACCACCCCTGCCCTTGCCCTGGCCGCCCAGCGCGCCGGTGCCCTTGCCTTCGCCGCTGGCGGCTACAAGAACGCCCAGGCACTGGCCGAACACCTGGCACCACTGCGCTCGGCGGGTGCCGATTTTGGCGTCAACCTGTTCCTGCCCCGGCCGGGCCCATTGGCCCCCGGCGACAACGCCGCCCTGCTGCGCTACCGGCTGGAGCTGCTGTCTGAGGCCGAGCGCCTTGGCGCGCCCGTGCCGGAACTTCCGTTCGCACAAGACGACCCCCAGGTGCAGGACTTTTGGGCTGAGAAACTTGACCTGCTACTCAAGGACCCGGTGCCCCTGGTGAGTTTCACCTTTGGCCTGGCCCCTGGCTCTGTTGTTGCCGCCCTGCACAGGGCCGGCAGCAGGGTGATTGCCTCCGTGACAAGCGTGGCCGAGGCCCTGGCCGCCGTTGAAACTGGAGTCGATGCCCTGGTGGTGCAGCACTCCAACGCGGGCGGCCACTCCGCAGCCTTCCTGCCGCCCGGGCCGGCTGCCGGTGCGCCAAGCGTCATCGAGCTGGTCGCGGCCGTGCGTGCCGCCGTCGAACTTCCCCTGGTGGCGGCCGGCGGGATCGGCGACCCTGCCACGGCCAAGGCGGCCCTCGCTGCTGGCGCGGTTGCCGTGCAGCTGGGGACCGCCCTGCTGCGCACCGAGGAAAGCGGGGCCAGGGCGCTCCACAAGGCGGCACTGGCCGATCCGAAATACGGCACCACGGCCATCACGCGTGCGTTTACCGGGAAAAGGGCGCGGGCGCTGGTCAACGATTTTGTCCGCAACCATGGGTCCGCGCCCGACGCCTACCCCGAAGTCCACCTGCTCACCGGACCGTTGCGCGCCGCCGCGGCAGCCGCCGGGGATCCCGAAGCGCTCAACCTGTGGGCCGGCACTGCGTGGCAGACGGCGCAGGCCGGGCCCGTGAACGCCGTCATTGAGGGGTTCCTGTGCGAACTCTAGAAAGCTGCCGGGCAGTGCCGCACCGGCCTGCCGGTGCGGCACTGCCCGGGCACGCCCATGACTTACTGTGGTGATGGTGAGAGATGAGGCACCCTTCCCCGGCTATGGGCACGGCAGCAGCGGCTACCGGCGAATCCTGGCAGCACTGGCCTGCGCCGGGGTGGCAACGTTTGCACAGCTGTATTCCCTCCAAGGCTTGCTGCCGCTGATCTCCCGCGACCTGGGCGTCAGCGCATCACAGGCGTCGCTGGTGATTTCCGTGGCCACGCTGGGGCTCGCCGCGGCGGTGCTGCCGTGGTCGTTCGTCGCGGACAGGTGGGGCCGGGTCCGCACCATGGGGCTGGCCATCGCCCTGGCCACAGTGTTCGGCCTATTGGTGCCGGCGGCCCCCACCTTTGAAGTGCTGCTGGTCCTGCGAACCCTTGAGGGGGCGGCCCTGGGCGGCATACCTGCCCTGGCCATGGCCTACCTCAATGAGGAAATCAGCCCGGTGCATGCGGGGGCGGCGGCCGGGGCCTATGTTGCAGGAACCAGTCTGGGCGGATTGTCGGGACGCCTGCTGGCCGGGCCCGTGGCGGATCTTGCCGACTGGCGGATGGCCACCCTGGCAGTGTCCGCCACCGGCGCCGCAGCGGCTGCCGGGTTCCTGTGGCTGGCACCGCGCCCGCAGGGGTTCAGGCCGGTGACCGGTGCCGGGTTCACGGACATGCTGGCCCGCCTGCTCCCCCCGCTGCGCAGCAAACCCCTGCTGGCGCTGTACGCGCAGGCGTTCCTGCTGATGGGATCATTTGTCAGCGTCTACAACTACCTTGGTTTCAGGCTCGAGGCTCCCCCGTACCTGTTGCCGGCAACGGCCGTGGCGCTGATCTTTCTGGCCTACCTGGCGGGGACGGTGTCTTCCAGGGCCGTAGCCGGGCTTGCGGGGAGGTTTGGCCGGCGCACGGTGCTGCTGGCATCCATTGCGCTCATGGTGTCCGGGCTGGCGGTCACCCTGGCCGCAGCGTTGCCGGTGATCCTGCTGGGCCTTGTCCTGTTCACGGCCGGGTTCTTTGGCGCCCACAGCATCGCCTCGGGCTGGACGGGTTCCATGGCGGCCACCGGACGGGCGCAGGCTGCCTCCCTGTACAACCTCAGCTACTACGCCGGCTCCAGCGTGGTGGGATGGAGCGCCGGGCTGATCTTTCAATCACTGGGATGGCCCGCCCTGGTGGGGGCGCTCACTGTCCTGGCTGCCATCGCCGCAGCCATGGCGGCCAGGATGCTCCCCACCGGACGTGCGGCACCGCCGGCTTCTGCGTCCCGTTAACGACGGGCCGTGCGCCACTTTGAAAGTGGCGCACGGCCCGTCCCCAATGGTGCGCCCTAGCAAACTGCCTCCACGGCCTGGAACAGGTCCGCCAGGATGTCCTCGGGGTCTTCCAGGCCGATGGAAACCCGCAGCATGGTGGCGTGCGGCTTCGCGTCCGCCGCCACCGGGCGGTGGGTCAGCCCGGCCGGGTGCTGGATCAGGGTGTCGATGCCGCCCAGTGACACGGCATGGGTGATCAGTGAAACGTGGCCGGGAATGGCCTGGGCATGTTCCGCCGTATCAACTTCGAAGGACAGCAGCGAGCCGGGCCCGGACATCTGGGTGCCCACCAGTCCCCGCGGATCGCACTCGGCCAGGCCGGGGTACAGGACCCGCGTAATGGCCTCGTGGCCTGCGAGCGCCAAGGCCACCTTGTGGGCGGTGGCCTGCTGTGCGCGTACCCGGACCGGAAGCGTGGCCAGCCCCCTGTGGAGCAGGTAGGCCGGCCACGGGGTCAGCAACCCCCCGGTGACGGCCCTGACCTGACGCAGGCGCGAGGCCCAACCGCTGTCCGTGGCAACCACCCCGCCCATGGCGTCGCCGTGGCCGCCCAGGAACTTGGTGGCGCTGTGCAGCACCAGTGCGGCACCGGATTCCAGCGGGCGTTGCAGTACGGGCGTGGCAAAGGTGTTGTCGATCATGACGGGGACACCGTCCGCATCGGCCACCAGTTTCCGGATGTCCAGCAGGCTGAGGTCTGGGTTGGCGGGGGTCTCGGCAACGACCAGCCCGGTGTCCGGGCGCAGCGCCGCATGGACACCGCCCGGGTGCACAAACGTCACGGTGGTGCCGAGCAGGCCGGTGGCCAGGACGTGATCGGAGCCGCCATAGAGGGGCCGGACCGCCACCACGTGGGGTTTGCCAGCGGCCACGGCGGCCAGCAGCACCGCCGTCAGTGCGGCCATGCCCGTAGCAAAAGCCACCGACTCCGCCGCTCCCTCCAGGGTGGAAACGCCTGACTCAAAGCGGGCCACGGTGGGGTTCCACAAACGTTGGTACACCGTGGACTGACCTGGGCCGGGAACTCCCCCGGTGGCCATGAGTTCATACGCTTCGCCACCGGACTCCACACTGGCCAGCGGCGCCGTGGTGGACATGTCCAGGGGAATGGCGTGCACCCCCAAGGCCACCAAGTCTTCACGCCCGGCATGAACGGCTCTTGAATCCCAACCCACCATGGCAAACCCGCCTTCCGCAGCACCTTTGCCGCATATTTCATAGAGAATGTAGCCAAGTATCACCCAAAAGTTCGGTTATTTGGTAGCATGGCGAACTAATAGCTACATCAAGCGAAATACTCGCATTTTAAGACCAATCCGGAGGATCCTGTGGCGTCATTAGCGAAGAACGTTCGGCGTGAACCCTCACACGGGAGCCAGTCAGGGGAGCCGCTGGACGCCGTCGACCGCCAGATCATCGACGCCCTGGTGGCCGATGCGCGGGTCACGAACCGAGATCTGGCCGACGCCGTGGGCATTGCCCCCTCCACGGCCCTCATGCGCACCCGTGCCCTGATGGAACGCGGCGCGATCGAAGGCTTCCAGGCCAAGCTGAACCTTGCCGTCATTGGCCGGGCGGTGCAGGCGTTGATCGCCGTCCGCCTGCGCGCCCACGACCGCGATCAGATCGACGCCTTCACTTCCCGGGTCCCCCAGCTGCCCGAGGTCCTCTCCACCTTCCACACCTCGGGGTCTGTGGACTACCTGCTGCACATTGCCGTGCGTGACACCGATGCGCTGCGGGACTGGGTGCTGGACAACCTCACCACCGACCC
>Ga0075017_100002820_pt1 | contig 10907 bp, 9 predicted proteins | sample AleBraG_ABR_2012_FD_71475 | JGI IMG/M metagenome (GOLD analysis project Ga0075017, IMG submission 71475) | Freshwater sediment microbial communities in response to fracking from Pennsylvania, USA - Alex Branch Run_MetaG_ABR_2012 | ecosystem: Environmental > Aquatic > Freshwater > Creek >...
GCCCGCATGCGGGCCAACTTGTAACGCAGCGTTCGCGGGCTGATCCCTAAGCGCTCGGCAATGCGCTCGCGGCTAACACCCGCGCAGCGCAGACTGGCCAGTATGAGTTCGTACTCGGCTGCAGCGCGCGTTTCGGCCAGGTCGCCGGTGGGAACCACCGCTTCGGTGGGAAGTGCCGCCGGCAGTGCGTGCGCGGATGCGGCCGCGGCGCCTGGATGAGCGGCGGCGAAGGTGGGGGCCTCGTCCGCTCCGAGCTGCTCGAAGGATATGTGTTCCGGTCCGATGATGCTGCCCTCACACAACACCAGGGCGCGCTGCATGACGTTGTCCAGCTCACGCACGTTTCCCGGCCAATCGTGGGTCAGCAGGCGCTGTGCCGCGCTGGCGGCCAGCGCCGGTATGGCTGCGCCCGGCCGGCAGTGACTGGCCAACAGGCGCATGGCCAAAGGCAATACGTCGGCCGGGCGCGTGCGCAGCGCACACAACCCCAAGGGGAAGACGTTCAGTCGGTAATAGAGGTCTTCGCGAAAGCGTCCGGCCGCCACTTCGTCGCGCAGGCGCCGATTGGTAGTCGCCAGCAGGCGCACGTCCAAAGCCACGGGGAGCCGCGCCCCCAGCCTCTCCACTTCGTGCTCCTGCAGCACACGCAGCAGCTTGGCTTGCAGCGCCAAAGGCATTTCAGAGACTTCGTCGAGCAGCAGCGTGCCGCCTTGAGCCTGCTCGAATTTGCCGGCGTGTGCGGCGTGTGCACCGGTGAAGGCCCCTCGCTCCCAGCCAAACAGCATGGCCTCGAGCATGTGTTCAGGGATGGCGGCGCAATTCACGGCCACGAACACCCCATTGCGACGCGGCGAATGGTTATGAACGAATCGTGCCAGGACTTCCTTGCCGGTGCCGGACTCGCCCGCGATCAGTACCGTGCATTCGCTCAGCGCGACGCGACGGGCAAGTTCCAACAATTGCAGGGAAGCGGCATCGCATGCCACCGGATCAACTGCGGAGGAACTGGGCTGTGGCGCGTCAGTTGCGCGCCAACGGGAATCGGTTTGGGTTTGCATCGGGGTCCGCCTACTTTGCTCATCGATCACTGTCGATGAACAAAGCAATTTGCGTGCCGACCCTTAAGCTGTGATCAAAGTCTCAGCGGCAGCGGGTTGCCGACAGCGGCCGTCAAGTTCCCGTCGCCGCCAACTCGCCAGGCGCCAACCCGTACTTGCGCAGCTTTTCGACCAATGTGGTGCGCCGCAGACCCAGCAGCCGAGCCGCCTGCGCCACCGTGCCGCCGGCAACCTCCAACGCCTTACCTATCAGACGCCGCTCGAGGTTCTCAAGGTAGGCGCGCAAGTCCATGCCGCCGACCGGCAAGTCCAGCGACTCATCCGCCAACAGCTCGTTGGCCAATGACTGCGAATTCGAAGTGGCTGCGCTCCGCGCAGCGGCGATTGATGTCGCTGAGTTTGTCAGCAATTCGCCGCACTGCACCGAACTGAGCGGCGCGCAGTGCGCAACCGGTATCGATACCAACGGTGGCAACCAGTCGGCGGGTTGATAGCGGCCGGGCAGATCGGCGATACCCACCGGCTCGCCACCGCATTGCACGCCCAGCCGCTCCAGCAGGTTGGCCAGCTCGCGGACGTTCCCGGGCCAGCGATAGTTCTGCAGCGCCAGCAGCGCCTCAGGCAGGAGCCGCACGGTCCGCCCATGAGTGGCCCGCACGCGCTCGGTGAGCGTGGCGATGAGCAGGGGCAGGTCGCCGGCACGCTCTCGGAGCGGCGGCAGCTCGACCGGTACCACGTTGAGCCGGTAGTACAGATCCTCCCGAAAACTGCCTTTGGCGATGCACTCTTCGAGATTGCGATGTGTGGCAGCCAGTATCCGTACATCACAGTGCTGCGGGGTATTGCCACCCACGCGCTCGAAGCGCCGCTCCTGCAGCACGCGCAGCAACTTGACCTGCATGCTCGGGTTCATGTCGCCGATTTCGTCGAGAAACACTGTGCCGCCTTCGGCCAGCTCGAAGCGTCCACGGCGCGCGTTCAGGGCTCCGGTGAAAGCACCCTTTTCATGGCCGAATAATTCGCTTTCCAGCAATTCGCCGGGAATGGCGCCGCAATTGATGGCTACAAACGGCCGCTGTCGGCGCGTCGACAACTCGTGAATAGCCCGCGCCACCACTTCCTTGCCCGTGCCCGATTCCCCAAGAATAAGCACATTGCTGTCGAAGGCCGCCACTTGCTCGATGAGTCGATTGACCCGTCGAATACCGGTGGATTCCCCCGTGGGCAGGACGGCCGCCGTCATCATCGCCCCAGCCCTGTTCATTTCGGTCCTCGTTGTGCCGCTGTCAATATCGTGTGGACATATTACGGCTGAAGGACGCAAAGGATCGGCACTGCGTCACACCGAACTCGTGCTCGGCGTCGCAGTTCTTCTACATATTGCGGGACTTGCGGGCGCCGGCAATTCGCTGTCGGTGCTTCAGGAAGCACAGCTGCTGGATGAGTTCGGCCACCGGCTGGGCCAGATTGATAAAGCTTGCCCGCATGCCGCCACCCTCGTTGTCGTCGATTTCAGCGTATAAATCGAGGGTCTGCGGCAGGGCTCCGCGTAGTCGGATGCGCAGCAACCCACGACTGCCTACCGACGGCAGCGCGCCCTGCTGTTGCCAGGAGGCCCCCAGGGCGTTGAACTGCACGGGAACCGGCGGGGCTGTCGCGCTCTGTGTCACCAGTGAACCCAGCATTGTCAGCACTACATTGAGCTTCAAATCCAGTCGCGCCAGCTCCGCGGCCAGCGGCGTCAATTCTTCATGTTTATCGCGGATCGGCTGCTCTTCCATGGCGATGCCAGCCTGCAACAGCAGCAGATTCGCGCTGTCCAGGTTGCCGGCTTGGTAAGCGTCGGGCGCCTGCGGCAACGCCAGCCATTGCACCGGGAGCGAGTCGTGATAGGCCAGTTCATTGTGGAACACGACCGTGTCAGCGCCTTCATAGTCACCGGTTGCCATGAGCTTACCTTCAGCAATAACGGCTCGCGCCCAGGCTGCCATTCTACGCCAGCGGTCCCTGCGCCTGGCGCACGGTTGGGCCAATGGCCAGCCAGGCATTGCGTATTTCACTCAGCAGGCTGGCCACTTCCTTGAGAAACTCGCCGTTGTTGTCGGCGTTAGCGCGCAGCAACTGGCGCATCATATAGTCATACAGTTCGCTGAGGTTTTGAGCCAGAGCGCCGCCACGTGCCAGATTCAAACTGCCGCGCAGCTCGGTGATGATCGTAGTGCAGCTGCTCAGCAGCTGCGCCTTGCGGGCGATCTCGCCACGCTCGAGGCAGCCGCGGGCAATGCTCAGACGCTCGAGGGCGCCGTCCATCAGCATCAACACCAGACTGTGTGGATCCGCGTCGGCTACGCCACCGTGAATTGATACGCTCTGGTAGGCCGCGAGCTTGGATTTTATGCCGTATGCGCTCACTGCTTACCGCTCCGTTCGCCGTTACTGCCTGTAGTAACGGCGCAAACGCGGCGAACTGAAGTATGCGCAGACCAGCCGCAGCCGTACGCCAACCATTCACCGGGGATTTAGGCGTTAGCCCTGCCCTGCACGGTGGGGAGCGCGGCAAATGCCTGCGTCAGGTACGCTGAGGTCGTCTGCAGCGAGGAGAGCAAGGTGTTCAGAGCGGTGTACTGCTGCGTGAGACTGGCCGTCAAAGCATCCATCTGCTGGTTAAGCTTGGCGGTCTGATCGGTCAATGCGGTATTCTGTTTGGTGAGTGTATTGCCGCGGCTATCGATCGCGCCGCCGGCTGACAGTTCACTGGTGATCTGCTGGTTGAGCTGTGCCGCAATACCGCCAGTACCGCTGAACAATTGGCTTACCGCCGAGAAGTTCTTCGACAATGCCGTTTGCAGCGCACTGGCGTTGACCACCAATTGCCCGCCGTGTTGGGTGGTGACTCCGATACTGGCCAGCGTATTAAAGGTGCTGCTTCCCACCTGGCTGTACAGCGCCTGACTGAGCTGATTCTGCGCTCCCTGCAGCAGCGGATCACCCAGCATCGGCCCGGCTGTCGCGGTGCTCTTGTCGTAACTACCGAGACCCGCCAGTGCGGTTTGCAGCGTGTTGTACGCGGCGACGAAGTCCTGGATATTCTTGGTGACGGTAGCGGTATCGGTGCGTACGTACAGGGTGGCACTGGCGCCCGGCGCAGTGACGCCCGCAAGGGTCAAGGCCACGCCGGTGATGGCATTGGTGATTGAATTGCTCGGGCTGGTGTAATTAACGCCGGCCACACTGAAGCTCGCGTCGGCAGGGGGAGCATTCGGCGTGTAGTTGGCGGTGTTGCCCGGGCCGTAGACCAGTGCCGCAAGCCCGGTCCCCGTATCGGTCTCAGCCACTTGTATGGTATTGGCCGCACCCGTTTGCGTGGACGAAAGCAGCAGGTGCGCTCCATCGGTACCCTGAATGACCGCAGCGGCGACTCCGGTGTTGCCGGCAGCCGCATTGATCGCGGTGGCCGCCCCAGCCACGGAGTTGTTGGTGGCATCGAGTGTGACCGTGAAACTTGCGCCACCCAAGGAAATATCAAGCGCCCCGGTCCCGACCGTGGCTGTGCTGCCTCCTGCGAAAGGCTTCGACAATAGCTGCTGCGCCGAGGCCAGCGTCGTCACTGCCACACTGTAGCTGCCGCTCACGGCGTCGGCACCGGCGGTAGCCAAGAACACCGAACTATCGGAGCTGGCTGCCGTCTCCGCATTGAAGGTGGAGGGCTTGCTGATTGCACCGAGTGACGCCTGAAACGTGGCTAGTGCACCCTTGAGTGTTCCAAGCGCTGTTATCTTGGTGGTGACCGCCGCGGTCTGATTGGCGATCTGGGTATCCTGAGGCGCACGCGTGACCGCCACCAGCTGCGAGACCAGGCTGCTGACGTTGATAACCGATCCGCCCGCCGAGGCGGCGCTGCTGGAGCTGGCGACTGAGACGGGTGCCGATCCAGTCGTAGGCACTAGAACTCCTCAGTGCCGGAGCACACCACCAAAAGCCGGAGGGCGGAGACCTTACGGTCTCCGCCCCAATCCAGCGCGGGCTCCTGGCACCCGCCCAACATTACGGCAACTTCTGCAGGAGAGTCAGGACGTTCTGGGGCACCGTATTGGCCTGTGCCACCATCGAGGTACTCGCCTGCTGCAGGATCTGCGCCTTGGCCAGATCTGACGTGGCCTGGGCGTAGTTCGTGTCCTGGATCTGGCTGCGAGCTGCCGTCAGATTCGTGGACGTGGTGTTGATGCCGGTGATCGCAGCCTGGAACCGATTCTGATACGCACCGAGCTGCGCGCCTGAAGCCGCCACCGTCTCCAGCGCCGTGTCCACCTGAGCAAGCACCAGGTTGGAGCTATCGACGGTCTGCACGCTGGCCGCATCGAGAAAATTGCCGGCGGTCGTGACCACCGGGGCGGCGGCTGACAGACCAAAGTCGGTTACCGCCAGGGTCCCGGTACTCACGTGAGTGCTGCCGGCCACTACGCTAAAGGCGCCAGTAGGCGTCTGGCTGGTCGTGCTGGCGATCGCGATTCCCGTGCCCGCCGCATTGAACGTCGCCACCAGGCCACCGTCCAACTGTGACAGCTGATTGACGGCAGCGGCAATGGTCTTCAGATCCGCCGTCGCATTGCCGGTAACCGCAATCTGCGACGAAGCCGCAACGTTGCCGCTCGCATCAGTGTACTTGAAGGTATAGGTATCGCCCTTTACCAACTTCGCGGCACCATATACCGGTGCGGCGCCGCCAGCGCCGTCGGTGTACAGCTGACCAAGATTCGTGGCCCGCGTGTCCGCCACCGAGCCCACCGTGATCGTGTTGCCGGCGTTCGCGCCAATCTGAAAGGTGGCGCCCTGAAAACTGCCGTCGAGCAGGTTGACGCCGTTGAAGGCAGCGGTCTGTGCGACATTGTTGATGTCGGCCTTGAGCTGTTGGAACTGCTGGTCAAGGTTCTTGCGATCCTGGGTGCTGTTGGTGGCGTTCAGCGATTGGACTGCCAGATTGCGCATGGTCTGCAGATCGCTGACGATCTCGCCCAATGCGCCAGAGGCCGTCTGTGCCAGCGACACGCCATCATTGGCGTTGCGAGAGGCCTGATTCAGGCCATTGATCTGGGAAGTCATGCCGTTGACGATGGCGTACCCGGCCGAATCATCGGCGGCGGTATTGATGCGCAAACCCGAGGAGAGCTGTGCCAGCGCCGTGGAAAGCTTCGAACCCGACGTCGACAGATTGTTCTGCGCGTTGAGCGAGTTGATGTTCGTGTTGAGGACCAGTGACATTGCCTTTGCTCCTGATGTTTAGTTCAGGCGCCGGACACCAGTCCGTCGCTCTGTGACAACCATTGCGACCTGTGGCCGCCTCCTGTTCAGGGCCCTTATCGGTGCCCCCAGGCGGAACTTAATGGCCGGTGCCACGCTTCGCCCGAAATTGCCGAGTTCGTCACAATTATCGGCACTACAGATACTTGAACAACGAGAGCTGCGCGATCTGAGCGAAAGATTGCTCGGCCGCCTGTAAGCCCACGTATTGCTGGCTGAGCCGTGCCGTCGCCGATGCATAGTCCAGATCGGCGAGGGTGGAAATCTGTCCGGTAACGGTGGTGCTCTGGCTGTTGAGCGAGGTGGCCGTGCTGCTGATGAGGGCAATGCGGGAGCCCACATTGGTGGTGACCGTGGATACCTGATTCAGGGCCTGATCGATCTGCTGCAGCGCACCAGTGAGCGCTGAGCTGAGCTGAGCCCGGGCGCTGCCGCTGCGACCAGCGCCTGTCAGGGTGCTGGTTAATTTATCCAGGGTCGAGAAGACGTCCTGGGAGCCAGATGGTGCGACCGTGAAGGTGTCGTTTGCTGCGGGCACGCCGGTAATACCCACTTGAATGCCATTGAAGGCGATCGTTCCATTGCCACCGCTGCTGTTGTTATAGGTTCCGACCACGGGATTACCGGCAGCATCGGTGAGCGGATTGCCCGCTGCGTCCGTGACCTTCCAGTGGGTGGCGTCCGTGAACGTCACCGAATATTGTCCGGCTACCCAGCTGCTGGGATTGGTCACGCTGCCGGTGTCAATGACGCCGGTGCCGGTGTTGGTGCGGGCAGCGGCGGTAACAAATGTGCCATTTCCGGTGGGCACACCCATGTAGATAGCGGAACCTGGATCGCCCAACTGCACCGACGTGCCGCTGGCGATTGGCACACTGCGCGCGCCGCGGTCACCGGCATAGCTCATGGCGCCGCTACTATTTCGAACGAAGGGTTGAACGGAGGTCGAGTAGCCCGAAAACAAGTAGTCGCCCTGGGCGTCCTGCCGATTGCCGATACCTTGCAGCTGCTGCCCCAGGGACTGGACCTGCGTGGCGATGGCCTGAAGATCGGCGACGTTGTTGGTGCCACTGTTGGCCTGCACCACCAGATCGCGCACCGACTGCAGAGTGGTGGTGGAATCTGCCAGTGCCTGCTCCTGTAACGTCAGGCGCGTATTGGCGGTCTGGCCGTTGCTCAGGTACTGCTGATACTGCGAGCTGGCGGCATTCAATCCCAGCAGCTGCACGGCAGCCACGGGATTGTCCGCCGGACTCTGCATTTGTTTGCCGCTGGCCAGCTGCAGCTGGGTTTTCGACAGCGCGCTTTGTTGGTCCAATATGGCATTGACGGAGAGCTGGCTGAGCATCGAGCTGGACATGCGCATGGACTTTCCCCTTCAGTAGGTGAGCTCAGACCGCATTGAGCAACGACTGAAACAAGGTGCCGGCGATCTTTATGACCTGCGCCGCGGCCTGGTAGGCCTGCTCGAACTGCAGCATTCTTGCGGCTTCTTCATCGAGATTGACGCCCGCAACACTCGCCTGCGCGCTCTGCGCGCTTTGCAGTACCGTCTGCTGCGCCGAGGCACCACTTTGGGCTTGTGCGGTTTGCAATCCAATCGCACCGACGTAGGAGTTCACTGTGTCAACCAGCGATTGTTGCCCGTTGTTCAGCACTTTTGAATTGAGTTGACTCGCCAGCAGGAGCGCGTTGCGGTTATCGCCCGTACCCTTGGCGTTGTCGTTGATAGTGAAGGCATCGCCGCTCGCGGCACTGCCGCTGATCGTTACCTGAACACCGTTGAACGAGATTGGCGCCCCGGAGGTGTAAGCGCCCGTCGCCACTGTTGCGCCACTGCCGTCCACCACACTGTAGGCCGTCGGACTAGTAAAGCTCAACGTGTAGTTGTCGCGCACCCACGCTGCGGTGTTTGGCACACGGCCCGCATCAATGCTCGCGCTACCCGTATTGCCGCTGGCGGTGCCGGTCAGCAGCGGCGCGGCCGCCGCAATCTTGGCCGGGTCATTGGTGAGCAACGCCATGCCGGCTACCGCCTGACTGGTAGGTTGTACCAAGAATCGATCGCCGGCCTGAGCGGTACCACTCAACGTCAAGGTCATGCCGGCGCCGCTGAGCGTGGTGACGGCGCCAACGGTGCTGGCCGTCAGACTCGCGGCCACGCCACTGGCGGTATCGGTCAGGCTCCAGGCCGAGCCGTTGTAGCCCAGGTAATAATTGCTGGTCGTCAAGCCGCCAAGGTTGCTGATGATGGCCGATGCCGTGGCCGTGCCTTGATTGGTGGTGGCAGGCTGAACCTGCGGCCCGCCGACGGCCAGTAGCGCGGCGCCGATGGCACCGTTTTGGTCCAGGCCCGCAGTATTTTGCGCGTTCACCAAAGTAGTTAGAGTGACCGCTGCCTGGCCCAGATTGTTCTGGGTCGGAACCAGCATCTGTTCGGAGAATTGCAGCAGCCCACCCACCGCACCGCCGCTCAGGGTATCCGTAATATCGGCACTGCCCACAGCGGTTTTTATGAAGAGCCGTGTTTGACCCGAGTTGAACTTGTCGGTGCCGGCGCTGATGGTCATGCCCTGGGTACCGAGCACCAGGGGCTGCCCGTTCCCGATCAAGACGTCGGTCGCACCATCCGCTTCGCTCAAGGTAGTGACATTGACATGCGTGGCAAGTTGACTGATCAACTGATCGCGCTGATCCATCAGTGCGTTGGGCGCCTGCTGCGTCTGGTTTTTGGCGGCAATGATCTGCTGATTCACGCTGGCGATGTTCTGCGCCAATGAAGTCACGGTACTGGCCTCTGTGCCCAGCTGTGTGCTGACCTGGCTGGCCAGTTGACCCAAGCCGCTGGAATAGTTGTTGAACGTACTGATGAGCGACTGCGCCTGACTGAGCAGCGCCTGGCGTGAGGCGGTCTGCGCGGGGGAATTCGCCACGGTCTGGATCGCCTGATTGAAATTCTGCAGAGTGGCCGATAGTCCAGTGGTCGAGCTGCCGAATAGGTTGCTGACGGTACCGGCCAAGGCGCTCGCGGTATTCAGCTGGTGGTAACTGCTGGCCGCCGACAGCGTCTGCGCCGCCAAGAAGGAGTTATAGGATCGGTCCACGCCGGCCACCGACACGCCATTGCCGATCCAGCCGTTCGCAGTGGGGTCGGCCGGATTGCTCACCAGATTTACGCTCTGGCGGCTATAACCCGGCGTGCTGACATTGGTGATGTTATTACTGATCGTCGCCAGTGAGTCCTGGAAAGCCAGGAGACCCGTTAGACCGGATGAGAGCATGTCGCCCATTTAGCGAGCTCCTGAAATCATGAGGCTTGCGCCGCCAGAGATTTCGGCTGACCGGCCATAATCTTGAGGGGCTCAGTCGAATCGGCATCACGCAAGGCTCTGACACTGCTGACCGTGGCACTCAACTTGTTCACATAATCCGGATCAGTGGCGTAGCCGCCGCGCGTCAGTGCCGTGGCAAAGGCCCGCACATCCTCACCGCTCCCCAGCGCCTGGCGGTAGCGCGGGCTGGTGCGCAGCAGTGCGACATAATCTTCGATGCTTTGCGCGGGGGAATCGTAGCTGCGAAAGGGCTGCGCCACGCGCTGCTGCGCACCCTGCTGAACCTCAACGGTGGTGGCACTCACCGCGGCGCCGCTCCAGCGGGGCCCGGCCTTGATACCGAATAGATTCAGACTAGAGGTTCCGGTGGAACTCGTCGGGAGGTGTTGGCCCCAACCGGTTTCCAGCGCAGCTTGGGCAATCAGGGTGTCAGCGCTGACGCCCAATTGACTGGCCGCCCGCTCCGCCAAGGGCGCGAGCTGATGAACGAAACCCAGGCGCCGCGCCGCGCTCGCGGCAGGCGGGGAGGACGCAGGTGGGCCGGGCGTTGCCGCCGGGATCGGCGCTGGTGGCGGAATCGGTTTTGCAGCCGCGTGACTCAACTGCTGCACCAGCATATCGGCCAGTCCCAGACCCTTGCCCTGTGAGAGTTGAACCGCGAGCTGTTGGTCCATCATGCCTTGATAGAATTCAGTCTCCTGGCTGTCCCCTAACCCGTCGCCGAGTTTGGTCTCGCGCATGGCCTTGAGCAGCATGTTAGTGAACAAACTCTCGAATTGACGCGCGGCCTGGCGCAGCGCACCGGGAGCCTCGGCCTTGGCCGATTGCCTTAAGGCCGCCAGCGCGTGGAAGTCGGCGTAAAGGGCGGGCGAAACAGCGTTGTTGCTCATGACAACCGGGGCTCTATATCACTATCAACTGCGCTCGCAAGGCGCCGGCCTGTTGCAAGGCCTCAAGAATCGCCACCAAGTCGCCCGGGGCAGCGCCGACCTGATTGACGGCGCGCACGATTTCTTCAAGGTTGACGCCCGCGTTGAACAGGAACATGCGCGCATCAAGGGGCTGTGCTATTGAGATCTCCGATCGTGGCGACGTCACCGTAGTCGCGCCCTTGGCCAGTGGCCCGGGCTGACTGACATCCGTGCGTTCGGTGATGGTCACGGACAGCGATCCGTGGGCCACTGCAGCCGGCATGACCCGCACGTGCGAGCCGATGACC
>Ga0075017_100002821_pt1 | contig 10907 bp, 11 predicted proteins | sample AleBraG_ABR_2012_FD_71475 | JGI IMG/M metagenome (GOLD analysis project Ga0075017, IMG submission 71475) | Freshwater sediment microbial communities in response to fracking from Pennsylvania, USA - Alex Branch Run_MetaG_ABR_2012 | ecosystem: Environmental > Aquatic > Freshwater > Creek >...
GCGCTGGGGTTGACGAGCCGCGCGTTGGACCTGTTCAGCTACACCCGTCGTCACCGACGTGAGGACGGCGCGTACTGGACGGGCATCGCCTACCCCGAGTGCGTCACGTTCCCCGACGCCGAGACCACGTCGTACACGTCGGCGGCCATCATCCTCGCCGCCGACGCACTGACGTCGTCGTCGCGCGCGGCCGGACTCTTTCGCCACGACGCCCTGCCCCGTCTGGTGGACCTCGCCGAGCCCGGCTGTCCGCTCGTGCACTAACGACGCCGCAGCACCCGCAGCGATCCTTGGTGCGCCACGTCGACGAATCGACCGCTCTCGAGCGCCGCGACGTAGATCTCGTAGGGCGGTCGACCACCGTCGGCCGGATCCTCGAAGACGTCGTGGATCATCAGCACGCCCCCGGCGACGACCTTGGGGGTCCAGTCGCGAAAGTCCGACCACGCGACCTCCGACCCGTGGCCACCGTCGATGAAGAGCAGGTCCAGGGGCTGGCCGAAGTGCGCGGCGACCACCGACGACGGGCCGACCAGGCCGACCACGGTCGACTCGAGGTGGGCCTCGGCGATCGTGCGTTGCCAGGCCGGCAGGGTGTTGAGACGCCCGTCGGCCGGGTCGACCAGTTCGGGATCGAAGTGCTCCCAACCGATCTGGTTCTCCTCGCTGCCGTGGTGATGGTCGAGCGAGAACAGGACGGCGTCCGAGGCCTCGGCCGCGGCGCCCAGGTAGACCGCGGACTTGCCGCACCACGCCCCGATCTCGAGCCAGGTGCCACCCGCGACGGCCGCGCCGTGGCGACGGGCGTGTTCGAACAGCGCGAGACCCTCGTCGCGCGGCATGAACCCCTTGACCCGTTCGGCCAGGTCGAGCAACTCGTCGACGCGATCCATCAGAAGGCCAGCGATCCGAGGGTCCAGAGGCCGAGGCCGGCGAAGATGACCCCGCCGGTCATGCGGATGCGCTTGAGCGGGATGACGCGCTGGAGCGCCTGACCGCCGTAGGCGCCGAGGAAGGTGACCGCGATCAGTGAGAGCGACGACGCCACGAAGACCATCAGCGGGTCGTGGAACTTGGCGACCAGGTTGGCCGCCTGGATCTGGGTCAGGTCCCCGAACTCGCCGATGAAGATCACGACGAAGGCCGTCGTGGCCTCCTTCCAGCGCGTGCCCGCCTTCTCGATCGAGGCCTCGCGCTCGCCTTCGGCCTGCTCGTGTTCCTCACTGACGAAGAGCAGGTAGGCCGCGCCGGCGAGGAACAGCACGCCGATGATCAGGTTCTTGGCGGTCGACGGCACGATCGACAACAGCGACCCCGCGGCGACGGCGAGCCCCATGTGGATCACCAGCGCGATGGACGCCCCGATGACGATCATCGACGCGCGCGCCCTCGTGCTCATGATGACGGTGGCGATGAAGGTCTTGTCGGGCAGCTCCAACACGAACATCAGGGCGAAGATGCCCGCGAACGTGCCGAAGTTCATCGAGTGGACCTAGAACTGGCTGCGCAGCGAGGTGGTGAAGGCGAGCCCGACGTGCATCCGTTCGAGCTGCTGGTCGACGGTGCGCTGTTCGGCGTGGAGCGGGTGCGTCGTGTGGAACGTCGTGACCCGTTCGGCGAGGGCCGGGTCGGTGATGAACATGGGCACGCCGAGCGTCAGGGTCGAGTGCATGCTCGGTGGGAAGTGACCCAGGGCCTCGTCCCAGCGGCTGGTGACGTACTCCCACACGCTCGGGCCGGCGAGGGCGTTGCGCATCTGGCTCCCCAGGACGATGGGTGCGTCCTGGTTGCGGAACTCGCTGAAGCAACGCTGCGCGGCGTCGAGGGCGAGCGCGACGTCGTTGAAGTCGGCGAGCCCTCGTTGGTAACGCTGCTCGTCCTGCGGCGTTTGCGCGTGGTGGAAGCGGTCGAGGAACGTCTCGTAGGTGCCGGGCCGGTTCAGGCCGGCGGCGATGCGCAAGATCGCCCGGGCCAGGTCGCCGTCCATCTCGTCGGCGTCGAAACGGGCGACCGCCTCGTCGTGGATCGACGAGTCGGCACCGATGGTGCCCAGCGTGCCGATCACGATCGAGCGCATCTGCGGCGTCAGGGCGTTGTCGGCCGGCCGAGCGTCCCACCCCAGGCGGTCGAACTGGGGAGCGAAGACCTCGCGCAGCGACTCGACGAGACGCCCGCGCTGGTCGTCGCGCAGCGCACGGTGCGCGAAGTCGAAGGCGGTGGCGACGGTGCCCCACGGCGTCGGTTCGTCGCGGTCACCGAGACCACGCGCGATCGCGAGGAAGTCGTCCCACCCGGTACGTCCCGCGAACAGCATCGCCCAACTGTCGGCGACGAGCGTCGCGCGCTCGAGCTCGTCGAGCTCGTCCACGCGTGGCGCGATCGAGGCGAGGGCGTCGGGCGCGTATCGCGAACGGAACGTGCCGACGCCACCGGCGTTCACGACGACGGCGCCGCCGTCGACGGCGAGGGGCTCGGTGCCGAGTAGGTGCTTGGTGGTGACCGACGAACCGAGGACCCGGGTGTGCACCGGGACGAGCCACGTCGAGCCGATGGCGCTCTCAGCTCGCGCCGGTGCGTAGCTGAAGGGCTCTTGGCGCAACGTCCCGTCTTCGATCGTCACCAGCGGGTGGCCGCCCTGGAGTATCCACGTGTTCATCATCTCGCGCACGGGGTGTCCGGACACCTCTTCGAGCGCGTCCCACAGGTCGGTGGTCACGGTATTGGCGTAGCTGTGGCGACGCAGGTAGTGGCGGATGCCGTCGCGATAGACCTCTGCTCCGAGGTACTGCTCGAGCATGCGCAGCACCGAGCCACCCTTCTCGTAGGTCAAGACATCGAACATCCCGCGCATGTCGTCGGGCGAGATCACCTCGAACTCGATCGGGCGCGTCGTGTGCAGCCCGTCGACCTGCAGCGCGGCGTCGCGGTCGACGCCGAAGGCGACCCACATCTTCCACTGGGGCCGGTAGGCGTCGGTGCAGAGCACCTCCATGAACGTGGCGAACGCCTCGTTGAGCCAGATGCCCTCCCACCACGCCATGGTGACCAGGTCGCCGAACCACATGTGGGCGATCTCGTGGGCGATCACCGTCGTCGTCCGTTCGATCTCGGCCAGGGAGGCGGTGGCGGGATCGACGAGCAGCGCCGACTCACGGTAGGTCACGCAACCGAGGTTCTCCATCGCGCCGAAGGCGAAGTCGGGGATCGCCACCATGTCCAACTTCTCGCCGGGGTAGGGGATGTCGAAGTACTCGTTGAAGAAGTGCAACGCGAAGGCGCTCGCGTCCAGGGCCACGTCGGTGAGGTGTCCCTTGCCGACGGGGTAGACAATGCGGATCGGCACGCCGTCGACGACGCGTTCGTCGGTCTCTTCGAAGGCGCCGACGATGAAGGCCACGAGGTAGGTCGACATCACCATCGTCGTGGCGAAGCTGATCGTGCGCTGCCCGTTGCCCAGGTCCGTGTCCGAGACGACGGGGGAGTTGGAGTACGCCGCCAGGTCCGACGGCACCGTCAGGTTGACCTGGTAGGTCGCCTTGAAGGACGGCTCGTCCCAGCAGGGAAACGCCCGTCGCGCGTCGGAGTTCTCGAACTGGGTGGTCGCGATCGTGTGGGTGACCCCGTCGGCGTCGACGAACGTCGAACGGTAGAAGCCGACCAGGAGGTCGTTCAAGACGCCGGTGAAGGCCACCTCGAGCACCGCGGGCCCCGCGGGCAGGGTCCGTTCGAACACGAACGTCGCCGTCTCGTAGGTGGCGTCGAACTCGGTGTCGACGGACCGGTAGCCCGTGCCCGCCGCGGTGATCGATGCGGCCCCGAGCTCGAGGTCGAGCGAGTTGACGACCACGCGCGACGTGGCGTCGCGGACGTCGATGTCGATCTCCACGCGTCCGGCGAAGGTGGCGGCGTCGAGGTCGGGCGTGATGAAGATCCGGTACGCCGAGGGCACGACCGAGCGCCCGAGACGATAGGGATTGGGGGGATTATCCATAAGTAGCAAGCCTAGGGCCAGACGTTCTACGCTCGCTAAGTGACAAATCCCCCCACGTCCGTATCCCTGCGAGTCAAGCCGGGCCCGAACCGACTGTGCGTGACCGGCATCGGCAACGCGATGTTGGACATCATCACCCAGGATTCGCGCGAGGCGTATCGCGAGTTAGGTCTCGTCAAAGCGTCGATGACCTTGATCGACGACGAGCAGCTCGAGACCTTCTACAACGCGATGGGACCGACGATCGAGATGTCGGGGGGGTCGGTGGCCAACTCGATCGCCGGGGTCGCCGCGCTGGGCGGGACGTGCGGTTATATCGGCAAGGTGGCGGACGACGACTTCGGTCAGCGGTTCATCCACGACCTACGCTCGCTCGGCGTCGAGTTGGACCTCGCGATCGCCAGCGAGGACGAGGGCGCCACGGGACGCTGCCACGTCTTCATCAGCGACGACGCCCAACGAACGATGGCGACGTACCTCGGTGCGTCGAACCAGCTTCGGGTCAGTGACATCCGCGACGACTTGATCTCGCGATCCGAGATCACCTACGTGGAGGGGTACCTCTTCGACCTCCCCCCGGCCAAGGAGGCGATCCGCAAGGTCGTGACCTTCGCGCACGAGCACGATTCGATGGTGGCGCTCTCGCTGTCGGACATGTTCTGCGTGGACCGGCACCGGCGGGACTTCCTGGACCTGGTGACGACCGACGTCGACGTCCTGCTGGCCAACGAGACCGAGATCCGGGCGCTCTTCCAGGTCCCGACGCTCGGCGCCGCGTTCGACGCGCTCGACGAGCTCGGGGTCCTCGCGGTGATCACGCGCGGCCCACACGGTGCGGACGTGTCGTCGGTCAGCGGCGTGGTGCAGGTGCCCGCGGTCGAGGTCGACCACGTCATCGACCAGAACGGCGCGGGCGACATGTTCGCGTCGGGCTTCCTGTACGGGCTGGCGCTGGGCGCCGATCCCGTCGAGGCGGCGCAGCTCGGGTCGATCTGCGCGGGCGAGATCATCACGCACCTGGGCGCGCGACCCGAGAGCGACCTCGAACTGCTGGCCATCGAGGCCGGACTGCTCTAGATACCCTGGGCGTCGAGTTCGGCGTCGAGTTCTCGGGTGTGCACGGTCTCCCACTTCACCCAGGCCACCGCGATGGGGATGCACGCGAGCAGCATGAGTGCGTCGCCGCCGATCCACATGATCGCCCCACCCAGGTGGACATTCGAGAGGATCCACTCCGTGGACGAGCCCGCGGGGGCCATCTGGCGATAGGCCGGCATCGGGTTGTTCGACGACATCGCCAGCGCCAGGCCGGTGAAGGTGTCCACCGGCACCGCGGCCATGACGTAGACGAGGCGCAGACCACGGTGCATGGTGAACCCGCGCTCGAGACCGAAGGCGGCACGAAAGAAGAGGTAGCCGACCGCCAAGAAGCCGATCTGCTCGAGGTGATGGATCCATTCATGCTCCATCATCAGGTTCATCAGGTTCGTCAGGTGCGCGATCGGGATGAACGCGAAGTACAGCGCGAACGCGAACAGCGGATGGGTGACGACCGCCATGACCCGTCCGTCGAGGACCCGGCGCAACTCGTCCGACCCCACGGCGTAGGCCAGGTCGAGGGGTGCGGAGAGGGCGAACAGGGGAGCGGCGGCCATGATCAACATCAGGTGCTGGATCATGTGAACGCTGAAGTACTCCATGTCGTAGACGCCGATGATCGTCTGAGTGGCGAGGAAGGTGACGACGAGCCCCGCCACGAACGCGACGATTCGCAGGTTCGACCACGCGCCCACCCGGCGAGCGCACCACACGTAGAGAACACCAGCCCCGATCAGGAGCGTGAGCGGGAGGACGCCGAGGTGCCACTGATTGAGGTGGTGCCACGAAAAGGGACGAGGCGTCATAGACGTCATCGAGGGCACGAGCGCCATTCTATGACGATTCTCAGCAGACGGCCCTCGTCGTTAAGATGACCTCGTGAAGTCAAAGTATTTGTCGCCCCGCGCGATCGGGTTGCACCTCGCACTGCTCGCGTGGCTGGTGTTGTGTGGTGTCGCGGCCTGGTGGCAGGTCGGTCGCGCGGTCCAGGGGAACTCGATCAGCTTCTTCTACGCCATCGAATGGCCGGTGTTCGGCATCTTCGGAGTCCTCGGGTGGTACGCACTGTTGAATATCGAGAAGGTCAGCGAGCATCAAGAGCGAGCGCGGCGAGAGTACGAGGAAAAGATGAGGGCCGAGGCCCAGGCCGCGCGTGACCAGGCCGTCGAGGCCGAGGACCCGCGACTCGCCGCGTACAACGACCACCTCGCGGACATCGCGTCGGCGCCGAAGAAGCGGCTGTGGGGCCATTGATGGATCCGACGTTCAAGCGGTACCGCATCATGTCCTTCGTCACCGGGACGACGCTGCTGATCTTGTTCTTCACCCTCTCGCTGCAAGCGATCGATCACTCGTTCTGGGAGCAGATCCGGTGGTTTCGCGTTACGGTCGGCCTCGGTCACGGCGTGGTGCTGTACCCGATCTACATGATCACGTGCTTCCAGATGGTGTTGAAGTTCCGCTTGCACCTGGCGCTATTGGCCCTGATGTTCTTCGCCGGCTTCGTGCCCGGGCTCGCGTTCTATCTCGAGCATCGGATGCGCCTGAAGATCTACCCGGACGCCATTCCCTCGTGAGTAATCGGTGGCGCGAACGGCGGGTGGTCGCCTTTGCGCACCAGGGCGGTTCGTTCGAAGGTCCGTCGTCGACGCTGGCCGCCATCGAGTGGGCGATCGCCGCGGGCGCGACGGCCATCGAGCTCGACGTGCACGCCACGTCCGACCGACACCTCGTGGTCTGCCACGACGAGACGGTGGACCGCACGACGAACCATCGCGGTGCGATCTCGACGCTGTCACTCGCGCAGTTGCGCGAGATGGACAACGCGTACTGGTGGGTGGAGGGTGCGGACGTGACCCCCGACGCCCCCGACGTCGCCTATCGCCATCGCGGGCGGGCGCCGGCGGACCGTGACTTCGCCATCGCGACACTCGAGGACGTGGTCGAACGCTTCCCGGGGGTCCTGTTGAACCTCGACATCAAGCGCACGGCCCCCGACGTCGAGCCCTACGAATCCCTGCTCGCCGACGAGCTCCGGCGACTCGAACGGACCGAGTCGGTCATCGTCGCGTCGTTCCACGATCGGGCCATCGAATCGTTTCGCCATTTCGCTCCCGAGGTCGCCACCTCGGCCGCGACCAACGAGACCGCGACGTTCTACTTCGCGTCGCGTGGGGACAGCACCCCTCGGATCGTCGGCGCCGCCGCGCTGCAGGTGCCTCTGCACTTCGGCGAGGTCACCGTGGTCGATGAACGTTTCGTCGAGGCGGCCCGCGCCGCGGACCTGGCACTGCACGTGTGGACGGTGAACGAGCCCGACGAGATGGACTACCTGGTCGACCTCGGCGTCGACGGCATCATCAGCGACCGCCCGTCAGTGCTCAGCGCGCTCCTGCAGCGGCGCGGCGTGACGTGGGACGGCGAGATCGAAGCAGCTGGTTAGCCGCGACCGCAGTTCGGCTTCTTGCCGTGGTTGGCCTTCTTCTTCGCGCGCAGCTTGCGCTTTACCGTCCGCTTTGACATAGGTGACAATGTTAGTGGGTGAAGGGCGAGCGAAGCCAAACGAGAGGACGACCGTGAACGACGCTGGACGCAGACCGGGCCGGCTCGTGGTGGTGGCGACGCCCTTGGGCAATCTGGGCGACCTCTCGCGGCGCGCGCTCGACCTGCTCGAACACGCTGACCAGGTCTACTGCGAGGACACGCGCCGCTCGAGCACGCTCTTCAGCGCCAACGCCATCGCGGTCAATGGGCGCTTGCGGGCGCTGCACGAACACAACGAAGCGTCGATGTGCGACGAGGTCGTCGATCGCGTCCTGCGCGGTGACACCGTGGTGGTGATCAGTGACGCGGGGACACCGGGCATCAGCGACCCCGGTGCTCGGGTGGTGGCGGCCGTCGCCGAGGCCGGACTGGTGGTGACGACGGCCCCGGGTCCGTCGGCGGTGGTGGCGGCACTGAGCATCAGCGGACTGGCGACCGAGCGATTCTGCATGGAGGGATTCTTGCCCCGCAAGGCGGGCGAGCGCGAGCGGATCTACGCCCTGTGGGCGCACGAGGCGCGCACCATCGTCTTTTACGAGTCCCCCCAGCGCCTGACGACCACGCTGCTCGAGCTCAGTGGGCTCTTCGGGCACCGACGCGTTGCGGTGGCGAGGGAGTTGACCAAACTGCACGAGGAGGTCGTGCGCGGGACGCTCGCCGAGGTGTCGTCGATCGTCGCCGCCCGCGAAGTGATCGGCGAGATCGTCGTGGTCCTGGAGGGCGCCACCGAGGTCCGAGAGGTGGGCGACGACGCGGTTCGCGACGCCCTCGTCGCACAGTTCGACGACGGCGCGACGACCCGTGACGCGGTCAACGCCGTCGTCGAGTCCCTCGACGTCGCGCACCGCGTCGTGTACCGATTGGCGCTTGAACTGCGGTCGGGCCAGGGTCGTTGAGTCAGTACCCTTGATAGATGGGTCGCTTCTACATCACCACCCCGATCTACTACGTGAACGACGCGCCGCACGTCGGTCACGCGTACTGCACCGTCAACGCCGACGCGATGGCCCGGTGGCACCGGCTCATCGGTGACGAGACGAAATTCCTGACCGGAACGGACGAGCACGGTCAGAAGGTGGCCGACGCGGCCGCCAAGCACGACATGTCACCGCTCGACTGGACGAACCAGACGTCGACTCGTTTCCGCGAGGCCTGGGACGCGCTGGGCATCAGTTACGACGACTTCATCCGCACCACCGAACCGCGCCACTACGAGAGCGTCCAGAAGTTCCTCGGCGCGATCTACGACAACGGGTTCATCTACAAGGACGTCTACAAGGGCCTGTACTGCGTGAGTTGCGAGGACTACTTCACCTTCGAGGCGAGTGACAACGGCAAGTGCCCCATCCACGGGCGCGACCTGGTCGAGATGGAAGAGGAGAACTGGTTCTTCCAGCTGAGCGCCTTCGAGGAACGGCTGCTCGAGTACTACGACCAACACCCCGGCTTCGTCACACCGGATACCAAGCGCAACGAGGCGTACTCGTTCATCAAGGGCGGCCTTCGCGACATCTCGATCACGCGAACGTCGATCGCCTGGGGCGTGCCGGTGCCCTGGGACGCCAATCACGTCTTCTACGTCTGGTACGACGCGCTGATCAACTACTTGACCGCGATCGGCTACGGTCGCGACGACGACGAGGTCGAGAAGTGGTGGCCCTACTCGAATCACCTGGTCGGCAAGGAGATAATTCGATTCCACTGCGTGTGGTGGCCGGCGATGTGTATGGCGGCCGGTCTCGAGCCGCCGTCGCACGTCCAGGTCCACGGGTGGTTGCTCGTCGGCGGCCAGAAGCTGTCCAAGACGATGGCCGCCGAAGGGGGCGTCCGGCTTACCGACATCGCGCCGGTCACGTTGACCAACGAGTTCGGCGTCGACGCCGTGCGGTACTACCTCTTGCGCGAGACCTCGCTCGGCAACGACGGGGAGTTCTCGCACGAGGGCATCACCCAGCGATACAACACCGACCTGGCGAACAACTTGGGCAACCTCGTCGCGCGCGTCGGTGCGGTCGTCACGTCCAAGTGCGGCGGCGTCGGCCCACGTCCGATCGAGAACTCGAGCCTTCGTCGCGACGCCGAGATCGCGGTCGACGAGTCGACGGCGGCGTGGAACCGTTTCTCGCCCCAGGGCGCCCTCGAGGCCACGTGGGGGCTGATCGGCGCCACCAACGCGTACCTCGAAGCGCACGCACCGTGGAAACTCGAACCTGGCGCGGACGTGGACGCCGTGATGGGCGACGCCCTCGAGGCGATCCGTCTGGTCGCCATCTTGATCACGCCGGCCATGCCCCAGGTCGCCGAGGAGATCTGGCGGCGCATTGGCCTCGGCTCGACTCCGACGGCCGAGCGCTTCGACGTGAGCGCCTCGTGGGGTCGTTACCCCGGGGGGACGAGCATCGTGAAGGGGACACCCCTGTTTCCGAGGATCGCGAGCGACTCGTGAGTCACTGGACCGACGCGCATTGTCATCTCCAGGAGCGGTTCTTGTCCGACGATCCCGAGGTGGCGCGCGACGCGGCCGCGACGCTCGAGCGGGCCTACGACGGCGGGGTGGACCGAGTCGTCGTGATCGGCACCGAAGTCGAGACGTCGCGCCAGGCGTTGGCGATGACCGGCATCGGCGGGCCGGTGGAGGTCTACGCGACCGTCGGCCTGCACCCGCACGCCGCGCTCGACGACCTGGCGCCGATCGTCGAGATGGCGCGCAACGGTCACCCCAAGCTGGTCGGCATCGGTGAATGCGGACTCGACTACTTCTACGAACACTCGCCGCGCGATGCCCAACGGCCGGTGTTCGCGTCCCAGATCGCCCTCGCGCACGAGCTCGACCTCGCGCTGGTGATCCACGCGCGCGACGCCTTCGACGACCTGTTCGACATCTTGACCAGTGAGGGGGTGCCCGCGCGCACCGTCGTGCACTGCTTCACCGGCACGCCCGACGAGGTCGAGGGGTGCCTCGCGCTGGGCTGTGACATCTCGATCTCGGGCGTCGTGACGTTCAAGAACGCCGAGTTGCTCCGCGAAGCCGTTCGCCTGATCCCGCTTGAGCGCCTGCTGGTCGAGACCGACAGCCCGTTCCTCGCACCGGTCCCGTACCGCGGTCGTACCAACGAGCCGGCGTACGTGACGGTGGTGGGTGAGTACGTGGCCGAACTGCGTGGCGAGGGCTTCACCCAGGTGCGCGAGGCGACGGTCGCGAACACCGCGCGGCTCTTCAACCTCCCATTGCGATAAAGATATTCTAATCAGGGGTTATGTCGTTTCAGGCCCC
>Ga0075017_100002822_pt1 | contig 10901 bp, 10 predicted proteins | sample AleBraG_ABR_2012_FD_71475 | JGI IMG/M metagenome (GOLD analysis project Ga0075017, IMG submission 71475) | Freshwater sediment microbial communities in response to fracking from Pennsylvania, USA - Alex Branch Run_MetaG_ABR_2012 | ecosystem: Environmental > Aquatic > Freshwater > Creek >...
CTGGCCTCTTCGTGCATCGAGGGTTCGTAGACGACGAACTCGCCCCGGTGCTGGCGCTTGGCCTCGTAGAGGGCGACGTCGGCGTTCTGCAGGAGGTCGACGTCGTCGGAGTCCTCCGCCCCCCACACCACGACACCCACCGTGGCGCGCTGCTCGATGGCGATGTCGAGGAAGTGGAAGGGTTCGTTGAGCGCGCCCAGGAGTCGGCGCGCGACACCGTGGACGTCGCTCAGCGTCGACAGGCCTTCGGCGAGGTAGAGGAACTCGTCGCCGCCGAATCGACACAGCGTGTCCGATGGTCGGGTGACGGCCTCGAACCTGCGCGCCACGCCGATGAGCAGTTCGTCGCCGACCAGGTGGCCCTGGGTGTCGTTGACGCCCTTGAAGTCGTCCAGGTCGAGCAGGAAGAGGGCGTTGATGCCGCCACGGCGCTTGACGTGGGCCCGCGCCTTGGCGAGCTGGTTCTCCATCAGCGTGCGATTCGCGAGACCGGTGATCGAGTCGTAGAGCGCCTGGTGCGAGAGTTGGGCGGTGAGCTTGCGCTCCTCGGTGATGTCGCGCTCGGAGAAGACGAAGTACAAGATGTTGCCCTGGGCGTCGCGCGCGGGCGAGCGCGAGACCTCGACGTCGATGATCTGTCCGTCCTTGCGCAGGTAGCGCTTGACGTAGCGCACGTGGTCCGCCTCGCCGCTCATCACGCGCTGGTGGGTCTCTTCGGTGAGACCGATGTCGTCGGGGTAGGTGAAGGGGGTGGAGTCGCACCCGATCAACTCGTCGCGCGAGAAGCCGACCATGTCGCAGAAGGCGTCATTGACGGCCAGGATCCGGTCGTCGGCGTCGGCGAAACTCATGGGCGCCATGTTCTCCTCGAAGGCGAGTCGGAAGCGCTCCTCGAGCGCCTTGAGGCGGTCGAAGTTCTCGTTGCGCTCGGTGACGTCGCGGCCATTGATGATGATGCCGTGGATCGACGGGTCGTCGAGCAGGTTGGTGCAGACGACCTCGAGGAAGCGGACCTCACCCGAGGGCGACATGGTGCGCACGTCCTGTCGCGCCGAGGTCCCCGCCTTCTCGAGGACCTCGGCGAAGAAGATGAGGTTCTTCTCGAGGTCGTCGGGGTGCAGGTAGAGGCGGGCCTGGGTCCCCACGACCTCCTCGATGGTGACCCCGAAGACCTTCTCGGCGACCGGGTTGCCGTAGACGACCTGCCCCTGGGCGTCGATGATGATGATGACGTCCTCGGTGCTCTGACCGATCGCGTCGAGCATCGAGAAGTACTCCGCGTCCTCGATGCCCACCGGCACCGACGTCGGGGTCGCAGGTGGCGTCGCCGTGCGAGGCACGTCAGCGACGTCGAGGGTCGAGTCCACTCGTCGTGATTCCTCCTCGTCGATCGGCTGCGACACCCCGCCACCACCCTTCTGGGGTCAGAGTAACCCTCCGATAAGGCATTTTCCGCCCATTTGGCCATAAACGGTTGAGCGTTTGTGGTGGAGTTGAGAATGCGCCGCGCCGGGTGACGCTCACGACGAGGCGCGCACCTCGACGCGGCTCAGGCGCCGTCGTGGTCGATGGTGGGGATCTCGTCGCCCAGGCGCGGGTAGGCGCGCAACGCCCCCCAGCGACCCATTTTGCCGGCGTCGAAGGGATGCGTCGCTCCGGCGAGGAGACGTCGGTCCCCGCGAGAATTCCCGTAGGCGTAGATCTCGGGTTCCTCATCGTAGCCCTGCGCGGCGATCCACTCATTGAGCCGGCGCATCTTCTCGGTACCGCGGCAGTTCTTACCCAGGTAGCTCCCCGTGAGCTTGCCGCGGTCGTCCACCGCCAGACGGGTCCCGAGCCCGCCGTCGATCTTGAACTCCTCGACGAGGATGTCCACGTAGATCTGGGGAGACGCCGAGACGATCACCACGTGGTGGCCCTGGTCGCGGTGCCACTGCAGGCGAGCGATGACCTGGGGGCGCCCCTCCTCCTCGAGGTGGTGCAGGATGAACTCGCGCGAGGACGCCGTGACGACGGCGAGGTCGCGTCCGGCGAGCACCGTCTTGAAGAGTCGCTCCTTGGCCGAGTCGGCGTAGTGGCCCGAGCGGATCGCCCCCACCGTCAAGGGCACGAGGAGCGGCAGGGCCGCGGCCGCCACGGTCGCGTCGCTCGTGATGAATCGCAGCCAGTGAAAGACGCTGCCGCCCTCGGTCAGGGTGCCGTCCAAGTCGAAGGCGGCGACGATCGGGGTGGTGCTCATCGTTCCAGTTTCACAGGAAATCGCGACGTCGATTTCAGATTACCTACAAATCGAATGGAGATTGCTAAGAATTTTCCGAGGGTGAGTAGACTTCTGGTGTTCAGTCGAGGGACTGACGACTTCATACAAGGAGCAGACATGGCGATTCGCCTTGGCGACGTGGCCCCGGACTTCACCGCGGAGACCACCGAAGGAACGATCAATTTTCACGAATGGCTGGGAGACGGCTGGGGCATCTTGTTCTCGCACCCCAAGGACTTCACCCCGGTGTGCACCACCGAGCTCGGCGGGTTCGCCAAGCGCAAGGCTGATTTCGACGCCCGCAACACCAAGATCATCGGCCTGTCGGTCGACGACGTCGCGTCGCACAATCAGTGGAAGTCCGACATCGGCGAGACCCAGGGCGCGGAGCTCAACTTCCCGTTGATCGGTGACGAGAACCGCACCGTCGCGGACCTCTACGACATGATCCACCCCAACGCCAACGACACCTTGACGGTGCGCAGCGTGTTCATCATCGGACCGGACAAGAAGGTCAAGTTGACCCTCACCTACCCGGCGTCGACGGGACGCAACATCGACGAGGTCGTGCGCGTCCTCGACTCGTTGCAGCTGACCGCCGGCTACTCGGTGGCCACGCCGGTCAACTGGACCAACGGTGGCGACGTCATCATCGTGAACTCGGTGAGCGACGAGGAGGCCGAGACGAAGTTCCCCAAGGGCTTCACCAAGATCAAGCCGTACCTGCGTACCACGCCCCAGCCCAACCTGTAATCACCGGCGCCCGCCGCTCCACGTGGGCGGCGGGCGCCGTGCCGTGCGGGCTCAGAATCTCTGGTGGGCGAGCGCCTCGCGCAGTTCTCGTTTGAGGACCTTGAGCTGGGCGTTGCGCGGCAGGGCGAAGGGTCGGATGTAGAAGCGCGAGGGCATCTCGAAGGTGGCCACGCGCGGGCGCAGGAAGTCGGCGAGTTCCCCGACGCTCGCCAGCCCCTCCTCGCGCAGCACCACGACGGCGACCACTTCCTCGCCGTCCATCTCGTCGGGCAGTCCGATGACGGCGCATTCGGCGATCGCCGGGTGTTGGGTCAGCTCCGCTTCGACCACCGAGGGGTAGACGTTCTCGCCGCGGTGGATGATCATGTCCTTGGAGCGATCGACGATGTAGAGGAGTCCCTGCGCGTCGAGGCGCGCGATGTCGCCGGTGCGCACCCAGCCGCGCGAGAAGCACTGCGAGGTCGCCTGGGGCTTGTGCCAGTAGCCACGCACCACGTTGGGCCCCTTGATCCAGAGCTCACCCGCCTCGTCGGTGGCGCAGTGACAGTCGGGGGTGGGCTCGGCGTCGTCGAAGGATTCCGGCACGATGGCGATCTCGCAGACCGGCACCGTGAGGCCGCAACTGGTCGGGTGTTCGAGGTACTGCTGGCCGCTGATCTGCGCGACGAGGGCCGAGGTCTCGGTCAGGCCGTACCCGTTGCTCGCCAGTGCTCGCGGCAGGGCCCCCTTGATGCGCGCGGGGAGGTCCTCGGGCACCGGGGCGCCGCCGTAGCTGACGTTGCGCACGCTCGATAGGTCGAATTTCTTGAGATCGGGGTGGGCCAGGAGCTGTTGGACGATGGTGGGTACGCCCCCGATGGTGGTGACGCGCTCTCGTTCGATGAGGGCGAGTGCGCGCCCCGCGTCGAAGTGGCGCATGGTGACGAGCGTCGCACCGGCGGCGGTGTGCGCGACGAGTCCGGCGAGGGCTCCAGTGACGTGAAAGAGGGGGATGTTGAGCAGGCTGATCTCGCGGGCCGCGCGATAGTCGACGCCCGCCGCGAGGTCGCGGCATTGATTGGCGAAAGCCAGTGACATGACGCTCACCACCGAATTGCGATGGGTCGCGACCGCCCCCTTGGGCTTTGACGTCGTGCCCGCGGTGTAGAAGATCGTCGCGTCCGCGTCGGGTGAGATCGCCACGTCGAGCAGTGACGCATCGGCGGCGACCGGGCCCAGGAATTCGTCGTAGCCGTGAAGTGTGATCACGTCGTGGGGCTTGCCCAGGTCCGCGGCGTGAGCGGGGTCGTCGCTGATCACGACGATGTGACGGAGATGCTCGAGGTTGTTGAACTGCTTGCGCAGACGCGCCAGGCGCTCCTCGTCGAGGATCAAGATGGTCGCCGCCGAGTCGTTGAGTCCGTAGGCCAACTCCTCGCTGGTCCACCACGCGTTGAGCGGTGCGACGACGGCTCCCGCGGCGAGTGCACCCCAGAAGGTGACGGCGACCTGGGGCAGGTTGCGCGCCGCGATGGCCACGCGGTCACCGGGTTGGACGCCGTGGTCGAGGAGTCGTCGCGACATCGTGGCGGCCTGGGCGAAGTGCTCCTTGAACGTCACGCGCTGAGCCTCGTGGACGAGGAACTCGCGGTCGGCGAAGTTCAGGGACTGGCGAAGGATCTCGACCAGGTTGGCCGGCCCGTTCTTCCACGACGTGAACGCCACCCCGTCGACGTCGATCACCTCGGTCTCGAAGGGCTGACCGGGAGCCACCAGTTCCGCACGAACCTCGGTCAAGGGGCGTGGCGAGGCGGACATCAGTTCGACGCTACCCCACCTTCGTGGGGTGGGAATAGGGTCGAACGGTAGTGGACGAGTTCGTCGATCGATTCTCGGATGTCATCGAGGGCGCGGTGAGTGGTCGCCTTCTCGGGCTTGGCGTCGAGGACCTCGGGGTGCCAGCGTCGCGCGAGTTCCTTGATGGTCGACACGTCCACGTTGCGGTAGTGGAAGAAGTTCTCCAACTCGGGCATGTACTCCTCGAGGAAGCGGCGGTCGGTACCGATGGAGTTGCCACACAGGGGCACGGTGCGTGCCTCGGGGATGTGGGCCTTCATGAAGTCGAGCGTGGCGACCTCGGCCTCGCGCACCGAGACGCTCGACGCCGTGATCGCCGGTAACAGTCCCGAGCGGGTGTGCATCTCGGTGACGAAATCACCCATCTGTGCGAGTTGGTCCGGTGTGGCGTGGATGACGAGGTCCGGCCCTTCGGCGATGACGTTGAGGTTGTCGTCGGTGATGATGGTGGCGATCTCCACGATCACGTGGCGATGGGGTTCGAGCCCCGTCATCTCTAAGTCCATCCAAGCGAGCATCCTGTGAGGTTACCTAACGACCGACCGCCCCAGGGCTAGTGTGCCGACCATGAGGATTGAGATTCGCCGACTGCACGAGGACGCCGTCGTTCCCAGCAGTCAGCATCCCGGCGACGCGGGTGTCGACCTCGTCGCCGTCGAGACGTGCGTTCTGGCGCCCGGCGAGCGCGCGATGGTCGCGACCGGTCTCGCGGTCGCCATTCCCGAGGGCTTCGCCGGATTCGTCCTGCCGCGCAGCGGCCTCGCCGCTCGCCACGGCGTCACGTGCGCCAACGCGCCCGGACTCATCGATGCCGGTTACCGCGGCGAACTCAAAGTGGCGCTAGTGAATCTCGATCGCACCGTGGCCTACACGGTGCAGCCAGGGGACCGCATCGCGCAATTGGTGATTCTGGCGACGCCCGCGGTCGAGTTCTGCGACGTCGCGGAACTTCCCGAGTCATCGCGGGGCGCGGGGGGATTTGGCAGTACCGGACGTTAGGAATCCGAGGTGGTCCCGCGTTAAATATGGATGACGGCCGACTGGACGAGCTCGTGACTTCGGCTACACTGGGTCACCACGCGGACGTAGCTCAGTTGGTAGAGCGCGACCTTGCCAAGGTCGAGGTCGCCGGTTCGAGCCCGGTCGTCCGCTCCAGTACGAAGTTGCTGAAGCCATAGTGAGTAGGGGAGACCTCATGAAGCGAATCACCGGTTTGCGATCTGCGTTCGTCGTTGTGGGGGCCGCGTCGCTGCTCGCTGCCACGGTCATCACCAGTGCGGGCGCCAGCACGACGTCGGGCGTCTACAACAAGATGGACGCCGCGCTGGTACCGGCCGCGTACAAGGGGACGACGTTGCAGGTGGCCACCGACGCGACGTACCCGCCGGACGAGTTCTTCAATGGCTCGACCATGGTGGGCTTCGACATTGACCTCATGAAGGCCATCGGCACGACGCTCGGATTGAAGTACAAGGAAGTCGACGCCACGTTCGACACGATCATCGCTGGTATCGAAGGTGGGAAGTTCCAGATCGGGAACTCGTCCTTCACTCCCACTCTGGCTCGCCAGAAGCAGGTGAACTTCGTGGACTACTACCAGGCGGGTGAAGGCGTCTACGTGAGCCGCACGTCGAACTTCGTGTTCAAGAACCTGCAGAGCTTCTGTGGGCTCAAGGTCGCCGTCGAAGCGACCACTACCGAACAGACTGACGCCTCGGCCGTGAAGTGCACCGGCGGCAAGAAGGTGACCGTGTTGGTCTTCTCGACGCAGAACACCGCGAACGCCGCCGTCGAGACGGGTCAGGCCAACGTCGGATTCCTCGACAGCCAGGTGGCCGGTTACGTGGTGACCGAGTCCAAGGGACTCTTCAAGTTGGCCGGACAACCGGTGAACGTCGCTCCGTACGGCATCGCGACCCCCAAGACGCCCAACGGCCTGTTGCTCGCCAAGGCGATTGACGCCGCGATGAAGACCTTGGTGGCGAACGGGACCTACTCGGCGATCTTGAAGCACTGGGGTGCCCAGTCGGGTGCAATTCCGGCGTCTCAGATGGTCCTCAACGGCGCGAAGTCCTAATACAACTATCGTCGTTGCATGTCCGCGACGGCAGCACATGGTGACGAAAACCTCGAGGTAGTTCCGCTACGCCACTACGGGCGATGGTTGGGGGTGTTCTTCGTCGCCCTCGCCGTCGCGATGGTGGTGCACACTCTGTGGTCGAAGTTGCCCGATCCGACTGGCCGCACCGTCTGCCGCACCGTCGATGGGGTCAAGTCCTGCCACCCGGCCCTGGTGTGGCGCTTCGGTTGGGACGTGGTGCACCAGTACTTCTTCAGCCACCTGATCTTCGCCGGATTGTGGCTAACGCTGCAGATCACCTTCTTCTCGATGCTCATCGGGATTGCCCTGGGGATCGTGGTGGCGGTCATGCGCTTGTCGCCCAACCGTGTCCTGTCAGGAACCGCGTGGACGTACACCTGGTTCCTGCGCGGCACTCCCGTCATTGTCCAGTTGTTCTTCTGGTACTTCTTGCACCTGCTCTACCCGCAATTGAGTTTGGGCATCCCGTTCTTCCACGTGACCTTTCTCAACATCAACACCAGTTCGGTGTTCTCGGCGTTGAACGCCGCGATCCTCGGCCTCGGACTCAATGAAGCAGCGTACATGTCCGAGATCGTGCGGTCGGGTCTGATCTCGGTCGACGAAGGACAGATCGAGGCGGCGACGTCGATTGGCATGACCCGCTCCCAGACCATGCGCATGGTGATCCTGCCCCAAGCGATGCGCGTCATCATCCCGCCGACCGGCAATGAGGTCATCTCCATGCTTAAGACGTCGTCGCTGGCGTCGTTCGTCACAGTGCAGGAGCTCTTCTTCGTCCAGGGCGAGATCTCCGGAGCGAATCTGGAGATCATGCAGTTGTTGATCGTCGCGAGCCTGTGGTACATCCTGGTCACGACGGTATTGTCCGTCGGCCAGTTCTACGTCGAACGCCACTACGCCAAGGGTGCGTTGCGGACCCTCCCGCCGACACCCACGCAACGGATCCGCCACGACGTCAAGGGCGTGTGGGACAAGGCGCGGGCGCGACGAGGGGCGGCGTTGTCGTGACGTCAATGGTCGAGGCCCGCAAGGTGACGAAGTCGTATGGTGCGGTCAAAGTACTCCAGGGACTGGACCTGACCGTCGAGCGCGGTGAGGTCACCTGTCTGATCGGTCCCAGCGGTTCGGGCAAGTCGACCTTCCTTCGCTGCATCAACCACTTGGAGCAGCATGACGAGGGTGTCCTGCTGGTGGACGGTGAATTGGTGGGATACGAGCGCCGTGGGAACAAGCTCCACGAGAGGAGCCTCAAGCAGATTTGCGGTCAACGGGCCAATATCGGCATGGTCTTTCAACGCTTCAACCTGTTCCAGCACCTGACGGTCATGGAGAACATCACCATCGGCCAGGTCAAGGTCAAGGGGGTGAAGGAGGATGAGGCGCAACGTCGAGCGCGAGAACTCCTCGAGCGAGTGGGTCTCAGCGCCAAGGAGCAGAACTACCCGGCCCAATTGAGTGGCGGCCAGCAGCAACGCGTCGCCATCGCTCGGGCCCTGGCCATGGACCCGAAGTTGATGTTGTTCGACGAGCCGACGTCTGCGCTCGACCCCGAACTTGTGGGTGAGGTGCTCGACGTCATGCGTGACCTGGCTCGCACCGGGATGACGATGGTGGTGGTCACACACGAGATGGGCTTCGCGCGCGAGGTCGCGAACTCGGTGTACTTCCTCGACCAGGGCGTGATCGAGGAGTCGGGAGCCCCCGCCGATGTGCTCGGCAATCCCAGGAGCGAACGACTGAGGAACTTCCTCTCCAAGGTGCTGTGATTGCCAGCAGCCCAAAAGTGACCACATCGGAACGATTTTGTCTAGGCTGGCGCTCGGGCGAGGGGAATGCGTGATTCATCCGGACTACGAGAGATATTTGACCACGTTGCCTGAATCGGTGGCGCACCCGTCCACGATGCCGCTCAGCGAGCGGCGACGGGCCTATCGCGAACGCACATTGGCCCAGCGGGGTCCCTTGGAGGAGATGGCCGAGGTCCGCGACGGCGCGATCTCCCTCGAGGGACGCGATCTCAACTATCGATTGCTGGTGCCGCCGCGCGAGCGCGGCGACGCCCTCGTCGTGTTCTTCCACGGGGGGTCCTTCGTCTTCGGCGACCTCGACACCCACGAGGCGCTCTGTCGGCGCCTCAGCGTCGATACCTCAATGCGATTCCTCGCCATCGACTACCGACTGGCTCCGGAGAATCCCTTCCCCGCGGCGGTCAACGACGCGGTCGATGTCATCAGATACGTCGTCAACCACGTCGAGGAGTTCGCGGCGGCCGGTACCAAGGTCATTGCCATGGGCGACTCCGCCGGCGCGTCGCTGGTGGCGGTCGCGTGCGCCCTCACGCGTGAGGACGTGTCACTGGCGGGACAGGTCCTGATCTACCCCACCCTCGGACCCGAAGTGGTCACCGACTCTTCGCACCGCTTCGCCACCGGCTACATCCTCGAGATCGACCACCTGCGCTACGACTACCAGCAGTACCTCGGCGAGTGGACCGATCACACCGATCCGCGCGTCACCCCGCTCTTCGCCCCGGACCTCAGCGGCGCGCCCCCGGCAATCGTCGTCGTGGCCGAGTGCGACCCCCTGCGCGACGAGGCCATTGCCTACGCGGGTCTCCTCGAGCATTTCGGGGTCCCCGTGGAGATCCTCGAAGCCGAGGGGATGCTGCACGGATTCCTACGGATGGGCCACGTCATCCCCGACGCCATGGACATCGTCGACGACGTGGCCACGCACCTGAGCCAGTACGTCGCCAACGCCTAGTTCGCGTCGGTGACGGGTTCGTCGAGTCCCCTCACCAGGGCGTCGATGAAGTCGCGGAACACCGCCTCGCGGTCGGAGGCGAAGTTGATGCCGAGAATCTCGAGGGCCACGTACCCGTGCACCGCCGCCCAGAGCTGTTGGGCGACGTCGGAATAGTGGCGGCCCGAGAAGATCCCCCTCTCTTGGCACTTGTGGACCTGGCCGGCGAGGATCTCGAATCCCTTGGCCGCCACGTACATGGTGTCGGCACTCGGCACGTAGCCGACGAACTGGTGTAGGAACATCGCGGTGTAGTGGGCGCGGTGCTCGAGGGCGAATGCGCGATAGGCGCACGCGCCGGCCACCAGGTTGTCGCGGGGATCGCTCAGCGTCGTGGTGGCGTAGGTGGCGAGGATGGTGAACCCGTCGACGATGATGGCGTCGAGCACCCCGTTCTTGCCGTCGAAGTGGTTGTAGATCGACATGGGCGCGACGTCCGCGCGCCGGGCGAGCGCGCGCACCGTGAGGCCCTCGGGACCGTCCTCGGTGATGAGCTCGAGGGCCGCCCTCACCACGTCGGGCACGATGTCCTGTGAGGGCGTTCGTTGTGGACGGGGTGGCATCACCTTGAGTGTAGAACAGCGTTCTATAGTTGGGAGGAATTTATTGGCGAGTGCCGGTGTCGAAGGAGCGTGAATGGCGAGAGGTGTGCGACCCCGTCCCTGGCTCGTCCTCGCGGTCTTGTGCATCGCAGTGCTCATCGTCGTGATCGACAACACCATCGTGAACGTCGCGCTCCCGACCTTGTCGTTGAAGCTCAACGCGTCCGACTCCGGGCTGCAGTGGATCGTCGACAGCTATTCGCTCCCCTTCGCGGGTCTCCTGCTGGCCGGTGGCGAGTTGTCGGATCGGTGGGGGCGGCGCCGGGTCATGCGGATCGCCTTGGCGCTCTTCGCGGTGTTCTCCCTCGGGGCGGCGGAGAGCCATTCGATGACGCAACTGTTGATCGCGCGCGCGTTGATGGGCGCGGCCGCGGCGTTCATCTTCCCGGCGACATTGTCCCTACTCACCACGGCCTTCGAGGACCCCGCCGAGCGCGCCAAGGCCTTCGGTTTCTGGGGCGCGACGGCGGGCGTCGCCGTCGCCATCGGTCCCATCGCGGGAGGGTATCTCATCGACCACTTCTGGTTCGGCTCGGTATTCGTG
>Ga0075017_100002824_pt1 | contig 10899 bp, 16 predicted proteins | sample AleBraG_ABR_2012_FD_71475 | JGI IMG/M metagenome (GOLD analysis project Ga0075017, IMG submission 71475) | Freshwater sediment microbial communities in response to fracking from Pennsylvania, USA - Alex Branch Run_MetaG_ABR_2012 | ecosystem: Environmental > Aquatic > Freshwater > Creek >...
AGAACGGAGCCTTCGGCCAAGGGGAATTCAGACGCACCGGAATCCTCCGCTTCGCCGGAAGGGGCGCAAACGCGCCAGCAGCCCTCCTCTGCCGACCAGCCACCTCCACCGGCTGACCAGCCAGTTGCTCAACCGGATCAGTCATCTTCGCCTCCATCGCCGACAGCGGATACGAACGATCCCCTGGGTCGACCGCTCGGACAGATGATCCAGGACTTGCAGAAGATGTACGAGCGACGCAAGCAACTGCAGCAACAAGCCGCAAAACCACCCGCCCCTCCTCCGGCCCCTAATTAAGGCTTGCTCGGTCAGACGACAATCCGCAAAAGTTTCGGGCAAGACTCCTCGGTTGAGAGACCAGACCTCTAAGAATCTGTCGGAGACACCTCTCTGGGTAGTGAACCCGGTAATCATGACAATCATAACCCTGCAGTGGACTACCTTCCGCCTGGGGTAGGTGGCCCGGGCGGCGACTGCGGTCCGGTCCGATGAAATTCAAACACTGGTTTGGACTGAGGCCCAATCGGTCGGCGGGAACCTTACGGGCCAGAAATGCGGAGTCGGATGCTCAAATTCAAAGGCCACCGAAAAGCGACCCTCCGCCGATTCTTCTACACGCAGGACCCTTGCCTTCGTAACGCTTTCCGTCTTTAAATTACTGACACAAATCTGCTGCCCTGCCACTATTTCCATCCCAACGTCCAACAAGCCGCCGTGAGCGTTGACCACAAGGGAATGGGCCGACATACTTATTCGTTTGCCATCGGGCATTATCACCGACAGTTGAAGCGAGACCCGGAGAACGACTCGCTCGCTTCTCCGCTGGTTTCTTCCCTCCCTCGTACTTGGGGAGTTCGGTTTGGTGGTTTCTTCCGCCATGGTGCTCCATTCTCTTGATCGATAGGAGTATCTTGGTTCGGCTAGACCCCGCTGGCAGCCAGATGGCCGAAATTAGCCATAGATCGTTAGGGTAGATGTCCCAGTATCCGACAAAGTGAGAACTGGATTCACAGGCAACCAAGGTGCTGGCCCGGAGTGACACGGTCAAACTCCGCAGTAGGTAACAACAGACCAAATTACACTGCCCCGAACAATACTCCGCCACAGTCTTACTGTCCCTGCTTCTCGCTGGCCTTCAATGATTGTCGCTTGCGTTGGCCTCCTCCACAGCCCAATCTTCGGGGGGAGAATTGGCCTGCCATCCGGCAAGATTGTCTGGATTATTACGACCGCTTGGAGAGGCACCCGTTGGCTTCTGCGAACAGCTAAGCGTTCGGTGGGGTTCATATTCGGTGGCAATCTTCCTGCTCTTCGATCTTGCTCAGGTATGCCGCTGCTCTTTTCCGCCCTTATTCTTAAAGTATTTCCTCAATTCCAGCCAATCTTTCGCTGCCAGCCATAGACAAATGAATCCGAGTGAAACAAAAACAGCCCCGCCCACGACCGCAGAAGTTTGGCTTATATCCTCGTTTGAACCCCCTTGGTAGAGAAGAACTACCCCGGTCAGAAGAGAGAAGAAACCGAAAATGAGTCGGAAGTTGTCTAACATCAGATCTAGTTCTGCCGTCCCCTCGCCTACTGTCCTTTGTCCGAGTGCTCCTTTGCTAAGTTGACAAAACGCTTTGTGCGCTTTGGATGTTGCGCACGGCCAATTCTTAGAACGGGTTTGCTATTCGGCTCTTTCATTAGCGCCCTCGCACCCTCCTGCGATGCTCGATCCCCCTCCATAGAATCCTTGGTCAGCTCGACCTCAGGACTACACTCCTGCTCCCAGCGATAAAGCCGATGGCCAGCCCGCATCACCACCATCTTCTTCCTGAATGTGTCTTTACGCTGTGATCTTACCCGCCAAGTTTGGCTGAACGCGCCATTGAGATTCTTGGTCGGTTTCCCGAGCAGCTAGTCTCCAAAAGTGTTGGGAATGTGCAAGTCTCATCATCGTTAACCGGCAAGCGCTCGGGGCCAATCATTTTGCATTCAAGGGTAGCCAAGAGTTCAATCGAACCCAGACCATTCGCGAGTAGACCATCGTAAAAGTGTTGTGAAATAAAGATTTAGCTGCGCCCTCTTGCCAGTTGAAACTTCGTTCGGATATTCGATCCACAGAATCTGAATGCGTTTCCGGAGGAGCGCATGGGACGTCTCGTCTCAGCCGTGCCTGGTTGAGGTTAGCAGCCCGTCAAGTCGCTTTTTGTTTCTGTCTACGATCAAATATTCCAATTTTGGTCGGATAACCAAGCAGGACCGGAATAGTTCTCTCCCATTCACGCGTCTTCCCTAAGCTCTCGGCGAGTCGGGTTCCCATTCACGTGGGGGTCTAAATTCAACTTTAAGGAGAAAAACATGTACCTAAAAAAGGGAATTTGCTTTTGCTTGATCGCCGGGACCATTTTCTCGGCTGCAATCGCTCTAGATCAGAGTCACCGGGATAATCTGGGCAGGACTCAGGCCGACGGCGGTGCTCCGACACCGCCCCCAATACCGTGGCCGGCTGCATTCGGTTCGCCTGGCAGTATCGCCGATGGTGGTGCTCCAACGCCGCCTCCAATACCGTGGCCGGCTGCATTCGGTTCGCCAGGCAGTATCGCCGATGGTGGTGCTCTAGCGCGGACCTAGATTCGGAGGGGCCGGCAGGCACAGACAAGAAGTCTTGCCGCGCCTGATCGCTCAAAGGGACAATAGGCCCCGCAGAAGCGCTACTGGGGGAGAAGGTTTCCAAAACTTTCTCCCCATTCTTGTGTTACGATCTGCGAAATCTTCAAAAGGTCTTAAATGTTACCCACCACTCTCTGGCTAGCGGCCCTCGCTCTTGAAAGCGTCCTCCTGGTGAGGGCGGTTCAAGGAAAAATGCTGAAACACTATCGTTTTTTCTACCTGTACTTAAGCTATGTCTTGGCGCGTGACCTCGCGCTGATGCCTATCTATTATCTTTGGCCAAAGATCTACGGCTACGCCTACTGGTACAGTCAGTTCTTGAGTGTTGTCTTGGGGTGTGGTGTGGTTTGGGAGGTTTATAAGGTAGCGCTAACGAGATATCCCGGGGCAGCTCGGATGGCACGGAATGCGCTCCCCTTCCTTTTTATTTTCGCGGCATCAAGGATTTTCGTAAAAGCCTGGAACAGCCCGTATTGGATTCCCGGAACTAGCACTTTGGAAACCGAGCGGGATCTGCGATTTGTGCAGATGGTGCTTCTGCTCGGCTTGGTTGCCCTCTTTGCCTACTACGCCATTCCATTGCGGCGCGATCTGAAAGGCATCATCTATGGATTCACCGTATTTGTGGCCACTACGCTGATTCATCTCACTTTCGGGAATTATCTAGGGTCTAGTGTTCGATTTCTCTGGCCCTACATTCAGCCACTGGCTTACATATTCGTTCTCCTGATCTGGTGTCGGACTCTCTGGTCTTACGAAACAGAGCCAGAACTTGCAATCAAAGCAAGCCTCGAACTCGACTATCAGTTTTTGGCATCCGCCACGAAGAAGCAATTGAGGACTGCGCACAGTTTCCTCTTGAAGACGCTCCGATGACTGAGTATCCTCTTTTCCTTGCAATTGGGGTCATAGCGCTGGCAGTTTCCTTGGTGTTTCTATTGCTCCGCAAGCGAGGAAGTTTCTACGAATACCCAGATGCTAAGGAGAAAGAGAGTTCCATTCCGATTAGCTGGGACCCGCTCACTTCTGAACTGAGCGCAAGAATTTTCAATCCAGACGATTCAGATTTCGTCGCGCGCGAATCCTCCCGCCAGGTTGCTCGATGGTTCAGAACAAACCGCTCCTCCCTCGCGCTCGACTGGGTGTTGGCGATAAGAAAGCATATCAATCTGTTGATGCGAACATACCGGAGGGCCGCGCGCAACAATCCCGATCTTAACCCTGCGAACGAGCTAAGCTTGGGATTTGAGTTTCTACTTTTTCATGTCACAAGCGGGATCTTCTATCTGGTGGTTTGGCTGATCGGTCCTCTCAAAGCCGCGGCGTTTGTCAGATACCCACTGGGATTAGCGGGCCAGCTTCGAAAGATGACCGAAGATATCCTGCCACGCGGCACGGTGGTGGTGGTCGAAGTGTTGGACAACAAACCGGAACCCAGCAATCGAACTGCGACTCTATAGGACAAGAATGCAAGGCGAACTCAAATTTGCGGATCTCGAAGCTGCCCGCCGGGACCTAGAAAACCGCACGTTGGCGAAGATCGAGGGAGATTTTGCCCGCCTCATTTATTTGGCCTCCATGCGTGACTACAATACCGGCGAGTACCACCACGAAGGTTTGGCTTGCCAGTTCACCGAAACGCTGGCTCGAAGAGTTCTTGCCGCCACTCACCGGGATGTGTTCAGGCGGTTGGTACTGTGCTCGGTAGAACAGCTCGTCGAGCAACTTGACAGCTACGTTCGTTCCAACGGTTCTACCTTGTCCGACTTTGTCCGGGTTTGGGAGAAGCTGCAGCCTTACACAGTAACAGTCCCTTTGGATTCCAGCCCACTTACCGCTCGTTTCTTCGCCTTGAATGTCAGAGCTGCGTTGGCAGTCTTGCAGTGTCGTCAAGCGCGGCCTGTTCCGGATCCACGATCCGCATCGCCACACCAGTGACTCGCCCCACAATTTCAGCTTCGTTTCCGTGTTTAAACTGACGAATTTCGCACGGGGAAAGTGGGTGAGGAACCAGGATGAGTTGGCCATCGTGCAGTTCGCACCAGGAACACGCATAGCCATCCCGAAGTTCGACAAAATAGATCGGCCGGTCGTATTCCGAGCGCCATTTGGACGGATGAATCTTCCGAGTCTTCTGGTCTATCTGCACGAAGGAACCGGGACGCAAGAGAGGGTGAAGTGTCAGATCTTTCAGTCCGATGAACCCGTACATGCTATGCCGGATGTCTAAGTGCTGGATCAGTGCGATCGGCACTTCCCCCCAGACTTCCACCATTCGCGAAAGGAGATTTGTATTAGCCACGTCGAACCCGCGGTCAAACCGAACCGGGAAGCTCACCATCCTGCTACTGTCAAAAACCTCGACGCAGGTCGGATGGGTCTGTTCCAGTTGCATCTCGATCTGCCGATTGCCGATGTTTTGAACGTCTACTCCATACAGTTGAAGAATATCTCCGAACTTCAGATGATAAATGGCGCTCAGACTGTAGAGCTTATAAATGCTGGGGATGGAGTCGGAGTTTTCAATCTCAGTCAGCCACGGGTTGGAAATATGGAACTCTATATTCCCCTCTGATTCTGCGATCTTCTGGCTCAATTCTGCGACATCCCGCGTGGTGATTCCGAGCCGTGCCCTGATCTCCTTGAGTTGCTCGCCCGCGCGCAAGATACGCCTCCTGCCCGATATGGTATCGGAAAGGTTCGATTCACGTGTGCTTTTTTGACCGATGGGCACCCGGTGCGCGCTGCGCAAGGGAAGGACCTGACCTTATCCAGTGTCAACTCCTCTCCGCGCGGCCTTCAACACTAACGCGCACGAGCCACGACTAAAGTCAAATCGTCGAATTGCTCGCCCGCGTTGAATTCCTGGACGGCTCCCTGAATGGCTGTGAGCAGGTCTGCGGGCGAGAGATTAAGTCCGTCACGGACCGTCTCGCGCAGCCGCGATTCCCCAAACTCGTTTCCGCTGGCGTCATTCGCTTCGGTCACGCCATCGGTGTAAATGACCAATACATCGTTGGGGTGTAACGTGATGGTCCGCGTGGCGCATTGCCAATCCTGGAACAGGCCAATGACCGTAGCAGTCGCGGTAAGCCGCTCCACGCTGCCATCGGCCCGAAATACGAACGGCGGATTGTGGCCACAATTGGCGTATTCGAACTCGCGCGAGCGGTCGTCGTATACAGCGAAGAACAGCGTAGCGTAGCGATCATCTGGGGTGTTTTCGTAAAACAGCTGATTGACGGATTCTAGCAGGCCGGCGAGATCATCGAGCGCGGCCGCGTAGCGGCTGCGCAGGTTGGCCTGCAAGTTGGCCATCAGTAGCGCCCCGGCAATTCCCTTCCCGGAAATGTCGGCAAGGACAAAGGCGACATGCCAGCTTGCAGCAGCGAGGACCCGCGTCGCTCCTCTATCCAGCCTATGCGATGAGCCGAGATCAAGGAAGTCGTAGAAATCGCCGCCGACTTGACGCGCTTGGATGCAGCTTCCAACGTAATCGAGTGTGGCGAGCGGTGGCATCACCTGCGGGAAAAGGCGCGATTGTACGTCGCGGGCAATCTGCATTTCGTGCGCGGCCCGGCGGTCCAGTTCCAGGCGATCGGCGATTTGTTCGGCCAAGCGCATGTTTTCCAGCGAACCAGCAGCCTGGCTCGCAACAGAATCAAGCAAAGCCTTGTCTTCACTTGAGTACGGCTCTTCGGACAGCGGTCGGCCAAGGACCAGCAAGCCCATCAACCGGGAGTCGTGCGCGAGTAGCGGTACCACACATTCGGGTGAAAGAGCAGCGAGCGGAAAATTCTGTGGTGCCCCGGAATCGCCAGGCTGAGGAATGTCCCACGCGCGGCCGCGCACACTCAATCCGTGGAAAAAGCTAGTATCCGCATCGAGAGAAGCGAGTCCCGCAGGAACTTGAAGGCCGGAAGCAATTAGGTTCCCCGAACTCCCAACAAAGTAGATCGCCAAAGACTGCGGGTGGAAAGCCTGCGTCAAATGATGTTCCAGCAGCGCGGCAAGTTCGCTCCGGTCCGCGACGCTGCGCGACTTTTCGGCGAGGTCTTGAAGGATCATCCGAGCGTCATAGGAGCTGCGGAAAAAGGCGCGGTCAATGCGTTCGGTGCCGCGCTTGACGAGCGGCCCGGAGACCCAAACGAGAGCCACACCGAAGCCAGCGCTGAGGGCCATGCCAAACTGCGAATTTTCTGCAAAAAAGTGAGAGAAAAAACGAGTGAAGAGGAAGATGGCCAGCAAGGCACCACAGAAAAGAAGGAGGAAGTAGCCACGCTGCACCAGGACGTAACGGGCGCTGCGCCGGAGCAGGGCCGGGATTTCCAGCACACGGTGCTTGACGACGGAATAAGCGAACGAGAGAGGATAGAGCAGCACCAGGAGGCTAAAACCTGCGTCGATCCAGAACTGCTGCCGGTAGCCGGCTAAATCGATCAGCATGTGCTCGAGGACAAACGGAAATACACCGAGGAACGTGCCTGCGAGCAGGACACGCGATTTGCGCCGCGCTTCGGGGGAAGTTTTCGCGCTCGTGCAATTCGAGAGCAAAGAAATGAGGCCCAGAACCAGCAAGCCATAGGTCAGAGCGAGCTGGAGGTGATCGGAGGCGGCATCGCCAATGGCTTTCGCTACAAAACGAGGCAAGCGGGAATCGCCATAAGGTAACCCGGGAAAAAGAAAGGATGCGGCAATCGCGAGGGCGACCCACTTCAACCAAGGCCCGCGCCGCTCTAGCGGAGATTTCTCTGGGAAGAGCGCGAAGAAGATGTAAAACAGAGCTGTGATCAGAGAGTAGAAAACCGTTCGATAGAGCGACGTGAATGTCTGGAGCAGGTCCGGCAGAGTCGCCTGATTGTTGAAACGGGGCACGGCGACGAAGCCGGCAAAGAGCAAGGCCAGAAGCCAAGCGTAGGTATCGTCCAAACGGAGAAAAAGAACTGCAAAACCAACCAGCACAAAGCAGATGGGATAAAGACTGAGAATCTTGCGAACTGAAGCGCGCGCTCTTCCCTCGGGAGGGAGGTCGGACGTCGCGTGGCGAAAGATAGTGCGGAGCGTCAGAAGTTCGGCTTCACCGGCCCGGCGGACAGTAATGTCGACAGGATCGCCCGGCTGGGAGCTGCTCCAGACCTTGTCGAACAGAGAGTAGGAGGTCAGCACCTGACCATTGAGGGCGACGATCTGATCATCGGCACGGAGGCCGGCCTTTTCCGCAGGGCTTCCGGGGGTCACACTGTAGATATGGATCGCAGAGGTCTTTGAGTCGAAGAAGGTGTCTCGCGACCGATTAATGCCGATTTCGACAGGATGGCTGGCAGGATGGCGTGCGTCATAGCTCCAAGCGAGAGCATACAAAGTTGTTGCCGCACAGAAAATGACGGCGAGCGCCATCAGCAACGGGCGCGGCACCGCACTCCAGAAGGGGCGGGAAAGGTTAGGAGAGGAATTTGCCATCGCGAGTACAGAGTATGATTCGGAAGCAGCCCGGTCAATAACTGCACCGCAAGATTGCCGACTTTTTGAAAGCCCGCGCGTTGCTAGCCGGGATATGGCCCGGGCAACTCTCATGAGGCCACATCAATCAAACGCGGAATGGATCGATCGGAAGCCTTCGTTCAAATTCAAATTTATCTTGGCCAAAGTCCGCTACAAGAGCCTTCTCTTGGAAGGCACGAGGTCCACCCATCGGGGAAAGGCCTGTTAGCAAGAGTTATCCGGCAGGATCGACAGGTTCCGATGGCCGCTGCGCATGGTGTTCCAAATGAAACAGTCTTGCGGCTGGTTTTGGCGCACCGTATGCTAATGAGGATGAGCGACCTGACGGCAAAACAGTTGTTCGCTGTCCCCTGTCCTACGTGTGGTGTCGCTCCTGGGGAGCGCTGTTTGCTGCATTCAGGTGCCCCGCGCACAGAACCGCACGTGGACCGGAAACTTTCCGCAGCTGGGGCGGTTGAAACGAAAAGAATCCCCCGTGATCCTCGACGTTGATAGATCCTCTTGCCAGCAATCCGAGCTATACGAACTTAAGCCCGTTACCGGCAGTGTTCTGGAAATATGCTACTTTCCCATAAGCGCGAAAGTTGATGCTTACTCGTGCAGCAAGACGCTCAACAGAGAGACGTTGATCTGAAGACCGCCATTGTAATGAATGAAGTCCAGTTCCCTGAATTTGTTCATGAACAAATTCACCCGCGACCGCGTGGTCCCAATCGTTTCGGCCAGCATCTCCTGCGATAGTTTGGGAAGCATCTCTTGCGGTTGCCTTGACTTGGCGGCTCCGTGGATGGTGTTCCAAAATGTGTGATACTACTTTTTTGAAAGCTCGCCCTTGAAATGGCTTTCAACATCTTCACGACTAAGCGGGTTTCTTGCTTTGGTCAATACGACCGAATAGACGACCTCATTACGTTCAAGCTGCGCGGTGATAAATGCTGCGTCTTCTGGCAGTTCTTGGTAGATGAATTTCACTCTTCTGCCGTCTTCAAGGGTTTTGATCCAAGCTTCGTTTGGCATTTTCGTATCTCTTCAGCCGAGATCTTGTGTGTCGCTGACTTTATTTTTCGTCAAACGCGAACTGGAGACAATAGGCCGGATCTAGGCTTACATTGCTAGAAATCTTGTGCAGCTTTTTGCGGATAGAGATCCTTTGCGGCTTTTAAAGAGCTCGAGTCACGCTAGTCATCAGTTCCGCTCCCCTGATCCGGCAGTGACTTTTCAGTGCATCGTCCACAGAGTTGGCCACCTCGCAATGCGGCTTTGAGCCAGCAGAGGTCCGCGCATCGGGATAGCGTGAACCATGGGAGCGGAACGCTTGGTTCGAAATGGTAAACGTGATCTCGCGTGACTCGATCGATGATTCCCACAAACGGAAACTGTATTCTCGGGCAATCGCCTTCGGCTTGACACCCACCTACCGTATGTCAACGGTCATTTCAGCCCTCCGGATGAATTCCGCATCGACGATCGATTTTCCGCGCGAAAATGGAGCGGGTCCCTGAGGCTTTGCAATTCCCGGTAATAATAATGTGAGGTAGGGCGTTTTCCGTTGAACCTCAGCTTCTTTAGAAGCTCTAGTTCTTCATTGGTGGCTGTTCCGCTGAGGGAACTATCATTAAGGAATTCTTTGAACCCCGGCTCTACCTCTGGTTGGTCAGGTCCCCGTTCGACAAACTCATATCGCCTAGGATCCCCTGAGGCTATTCTTCCATTTAACACAATCTCCATACCAAAGGTCGCTAGGTCGACGTCCCAGGATTCAATCAGTGGATCCAGGAAGGAAATACAGTTTTCAGGCGACAAGTTGAAGACATCCGTGTCCAGGAACTCAAGGAGGGTGACTCGTAACTGTTCATAGCTTCGGCCGGTGAGTCGAGCCACCACGTGGAGCCAGTTTTCACTATTCAATTCTTGCTTGGCGACATTCTTTATCACGTCCAAAAGCTTCTGTGTGACGAAGCGTTCGAGTTCACCGAAGGGCTGCTTCTCAAAGATTGCAAGTACCTGTTTTTTTTTGGCGGGTACGCACTTACGGAGAATCAACTCTCGAATTTCTCTAAACAAGGGCGCGGGAGGGTCGGCCAAGTTTCTCTTCAATTCTTCCCTAAGCTGGTGGTCGGCCAGCTTCGAAAGCCTATCGCTCGGAAGCTTCAAAAACTTCGCCATTTTCTCATAAATGTCTGTTCGGTCAGGCGCGGGAGGCAGTTTCTTCCGAGTCAGCACCTGTGAAATATAGGACTCAGTAACTTCGGCGGCAGTTGCTAGATCTTTCTGTTCAAGTCCCAATTCTTCCAGCCGCCGCTTAATGACGAGGCAAACGTCCACCTTGCCCTCCACTTGACTTAACTCGGCAGATTAACCATACAAAATAGTCTCAGATTCTACTTGACACGTCAAGTAAATTAACCTATTGTAGTTAAGGACTTGATGGGGCCATCCGGTAATCTAAACCAAAATGAGTTATCTGAAATTGCCCTTGGCCAAGACAACCAAGGAGGTTGCCATGAACACCGTTACACGTTGGGATCAGTCCCGCGGTTTGACACCTTTGCAGGAACAAGTCATTCGTTTGTTCGAGGACAACTCTACTCGCGACCGCTCGGGTCATGCCGACCTGGCAACATGGGCGCCACCAGTGGACATATACGAAACTGAGAACGAATTGGTGATAAAGGCCGACCTGCCAGATCTCGAAGAGAAGGACATTGACGTACGCATCGAAAACAGTTCGTTGACCATACG
>Ga0075017_100002826_pt1 | contig 10894 bp, 10 predicted proteins | sample AleBraG_ABR_2012_FD_71475 | JGI IMG/M metagenome (GOLD analysis project Ga0075017, IMG submission 71475) | Freshwater sediment microbial communities in response to fracking from Pennsylvania, USA - Alex Branch Run_MetaG_ABR_2012 | ecosystem: Environmental > Aquatic > Freshwater > Creek >...
GGGCGGGTCCACGGCCGAGGGCGCTGGGCATCGGTTGAGGATCGCCCCCTCGCGCGTCCCCGACATCCGGGCTTTTCCCCTACCCCCGCGAAGCGAGGTGCGGGGGCGCGGTCCGCGACCGCCGCCGGACGGGGCGGCAGGTACTTCTCCGCAGTCGCAGTCGGCGTTCCCCCGATGGCCCGGGACCGGGCCGGCCCTACCCTCGCGTCATGTTCACCAGAATCGTGGCCGGATACGCCGGTGACCGTGCGGGCCGTGACGCCGCCGTGCTGGCCGCGGAGCTCGCCGGGCGGCTGGACGCCGAGCTGATCTTCGCCTTCCCCTACCACCCACTGCTGGCCACCGTTTCGGCCGCCGTCGCGCAGGAGCGGGTGCAGAGCGAGCTGCGGACGCTGCTCGGCGGGCAGGGGCCTGCGGCCCGAGCCGAGTACCACTGGAGCAACGCATCCTGGCCGGCCCGGGCGCTGCACGAGCTGGCCGCCTTCGCGGGGGCTCAGCTGATCGTGCTCGGCGCGGCGCCGGAGCGGCTCGAGCGCCGCCGCCCCTGGCTGATGGGACGGCTGGCCCATGGCGCCCCCTGTGCGATCGGCGTGGCCCCGGAGGGGTATGCGGATCGCCCGAGGCACGAGCCGACGGCGGTCGGGGTCGGCCTCACGGACTCGGCGGAGGCGCGCGCCGCGCTCGCACTGGGCGAGCAGCTGGCCCGCGCGGCCGGCGCCGAGCTCCGCGTGATCGCCGGCTCGAGTCTCGGCCCGGCGCTCGTCGGGCACGCCTTCTCCTCACCCTCGCTGCCACCGGTCGAGGACGAGCTGTACATGGCGACCAAGAGCGCCGCCGAGCGCCTCGTGGCGGGGCTCGGGCCGCTCGAGCGCGTCCGCCTGGACGTCCGCCGGGGCGACCCGTCCGCGATCCTCATCGAGGCCTCGCGCGGCCTCGATCTGCTGATCCTCGGCTCGCGCGCCTACGGGCCGCTGCGCCATGTGCTGCTGGGCGGCGTCTCGGCCCCGGTGATGCGCGAGGCCCATTGCCCGGTGCTCGTGCTCCCGCGGGGCGCGATCGACGCCGGGGCCGGCGCGCATCCCCATCCGGCGAGCGCCGCGGCCGATGCCTGAGCGCCGCGCCCGGGCCCATGCCCACCGCCGTGGCGGTCCGTCGTTTCCCGCGCCCAGTCGGCACATTTACACGGTGGGCGGGCCGAGCGGCGGGGGTTAGCGTGAGCGAGATGGCACCCCGTCTTCACCTGGCGCCGGAGCCCCGGGCCGGGCAGCTCAGCGATGACGCGACGGTCAGCGTGGTCCTCGCCGACGACCACGCCCTGATGCGTCACAGCCTGCGCCAGGTGCTCGACGGCGACGAGCTGATCGAGGTCGTCGCCGAAGCGGACGACCTGGCGGCCGTCGAACGCCACATCCAGGGCCACCAGCCGCGGGTGCTGGTGCTCGACATCGGCATGCGGGACGGCTCGGGCCCGCCGGCGATCGGAAACCTCCGCCGCAGCGCGCCGGACACCCAGATCGTCGTGATCACGATGGAGGACAACCCCGGCCTCGCGCAACGGGCGCTGGCGGCGGGCGCGACCGGCTTCGTGCTCAAGGACCACGCCGAGGAGGAGCTCGCGGGCGCCGTGAAGATGGCGGCCCGGGGCGAGAGCTACGTCACCCCCAAGCTGGCCACCCGGCTGGCGGCGCTGCGCGGGGCGCTCACCGACGAGCATCTCAGCCCACGCGAGGCGGAGGTGCTGCAGCTGATCGCCTTCGGCCACACGAGCGTTGAAATAGCGCGGATGCTGAAGCTCTCGCCGCGCACCGTCGAGACCCACCGCGCGCGAATCCACCAGAAGCTGGGCCTGCGCACACGCGCCGAACTGGTCCGCTACGCGCTGGCCCGCGGCCTCCTGTCCGGCTGAATCGTCGGGCCCGCGGTCAGTTCGGGGAGCGTCATGCTGAGAGCCGTTCCCGCCTCGCCCGATTCGATCGACAGGGTTCCGCCGGCGAGCATGACCCGCTCTCGCATCCCGGCCAGGCCGAAGCCGCTGCTCACGCCCCCGGTATCGAAGCCCTGCCCGTCGTCGGCGACCTCGATGGCGATCCGCCCATCTCCGCGTCGGATGCAGATGCCTACCCGCTCGGCGCGGGCGTGCTTGATGACGTTCGTCAGAGCCTCCTGAACCAGCCGGTAGATGGCCGTCTCGAGCTCATCGTCGAGCGCCCCCTGCGAGCCGTCGAGCTCGATCGCGCCGTCGACGATCAGCCCGCTCTGCTCGCGGTGACGGTCGAACAGCGCCTCGAGCGCCGTCGTCAGCCCGAGCTCGTCGAGGGCCGCCGGGCGCAGCTCGGTGATTATCGCCCGCAGGTTCTCGATCTCCTGCTCGATGTGGCCGATCGCCTCGCGCATCGCCTCCCGGGCGCGGGCCGGATCCTCGCTGCGGGCGGCCGATGAGAGCAGCAGGCGCAGGCCGCCGAGGCCCTGCAGCGTCTCGTCGTGGAGCTCGCGGGCCCAGCGACGGCGCTCGGCGTCGGCGGCCGCCAGCGATGCCCGCAGGCGATCGCTCTGGACGCTCTGGGCGAGCTCGATGGCGGTGGCGGCGCTGGCGGCGAAGATCTCGAGCATCTGCTCGTCGTCCTCGCTGAAGGCGCCGCGGGTCTCGCCGTGGTCGAAGGCGGCGAGGATGCCGACCCCCTCGCCGCGGTAGACCATCGGCACCAGCAGCGCCGTCTGCGCACCCGTGACGCCGTACTCGCGCGGGGCGATCCGCATCTGCGAGGGGACGTCGGCGATCCGCTGCGGACAGCCCTGTTCGAGGACCCGCCCGGAGGTGGAGCCCGAGATCGGCAGCCGCACCCCGCGGACGCTCTCGGCATGCCCGGCGCTGGCGTGGACGGCCAGCGCGTCGCCGTCGCGCAGCATGACCACGAGGCTGCGGGCCCCGACCAGCGCCCGGCCGCGCTTGACGATCAGCTCGAGCAGGTGCTCGAGGCCGATCTCGCCGCCGATCGCGACCGCCACGTCGCGGGTCGCCTCGAGGCCGCGGAGGGCTTTTTCGAGCTCGCCGCGGCGCCTCTCGCTGGTCTCGTACAGACCGGCGTTCTCGATCGCGATCGCCGCCCACTGCGCCAGGATCGTCACCGCCTGCTCGTCATCCTCGGTGAACTCGCCGCCCTGCTTCTCCGACAGATACAGGTTGCCCCAGGCCTGTCCGCGGATCAGGATCGGGACGCCCAGGAAGGTGCGCATCGTGGGGTGCCCGGCTGGGAAGCCGTAGCTCGCGGGGCTCGCGCCGACGTCGGCCAGCCGCAGTGGAACCGGGTGCTCGATCAGCAGACCCAGCACGCCGCGGCCGCGTGGCAGCGAGCCGATCGCCCGGTGCGCCGCCTCGTCGATACCGGAGGTCAGGAAGCGCGTCAGTTCGGAGCGGTCGTCGTTGAGGACCCCGAGCGCCGCATACCGGGCCCCCGTCACGTCGCGGGCGGTCTCCAGGACGCGGTCGAGGACGACGCCTTCGTCGAGGTCCGCCATCAGTGTGCGCCCCACCTCGAGCAGGCGCCGGCTCCAGGACTCGATCTGCTCCACGGACATCGGCCGCTGCAAAGACTACTCCGATGCGAGTTCCCCGCTGCCGGTCATTGCCGACAGTTGGAACTTCGGGTGCCGCGTTCCCGGACCCGGACCGGTCGCGGCGGCCCCCGCCCGGGTCGGAGCGCTAAGGTCCGGGGCGCCGGGACTGCGTAGTTATCCACCATAAGCGGGCGGGCTTCCTCGGCTTCCCGGTGCTCACGGCACGTCTAGATTCCATGACATGAACGATCCAGCGAACCACCACTCCGAGCAGCTGCGGGTCCTCGTCGCCGGGGGCGGGGTCGCGGCGATCGAGACGATTCTGGCGCTGCGCGAGCTGGCGGGGGATCGCGTCGCCGTCAGCGTCCTGGCCCCCAACAGCGAGTTCGCCTACCGGCCGATGACCGTCCGCGAGCCGTTCGCCTACGCCCAGGCGCGGCGCTACGAGCTGGCCCCGATCGTCCGCCACGCCGGCGGCCAGCTGATCGAGGGCGAGCTGGGCTGGGTCGACCGGGATGCCCGGATCGTCCACACGACCGACGAGCGTGAGCTCCCCTACGACGCGCTCGTGCTGGCCCTCGGCGCCCGCATCACCCCCCGCTACACGCACTGCGTGACGATCGACGATCGCCGCATGGACGACGCGCTGCATGGCCTGATCCAGGACATCGAGGGTGGCTATGTGGACAGCGTCGCGTTCGTCGCACCGGCCCGCATGGCATGGCCGTTCCCGCTCTATGAGCTGGCGCTGATGACGGCCGGACGAGCCGTTGACATGGGCGTCGAGCTCGAGACGACGGTCATCACCTCCGAGGACAGCCCGCTGGCGATCTTCGGCGCCGAGGTCAGCAGCGGCGTCGCCGGGCTGCTCCAGCAGGCGAACATCAAGACGATCAACTCGGCGTACGTCGAAGTTCCGGGGCCTGGGCGGCTCGTCATCAATCCGGGCGATCGCCGCATGAGCGTCAAGCGGATCGTCGCCCTGCCGGAGCTCTACGGTCCCTCGGTGCGCGGGCTCCCCGTCTCCGAGCACGGCTTCATCCGCGTCAACCGCTTCGGTCGGGTCCCCGATGCGGGCCCGATCTACGCCGCCGGCGACGCGATCGACTTTCCCGTCAAGCAGGGCGGCCTCGGGTCCCAGGAGGCCGACGTCGTGGCCGAATCGATCGCCGCCCTGGCCGGTGTCGAGATCGACCCGCAGCCTTTCAAGCCGGTCATCCACGGCATGCTGCTGACCGGCGGCAGGCCGCGCTACATGAGCGCCAAGATCGTCGGTGGACAGGGTGAGAGCTCCTACTTCGGCGAGACTCCGCCGACCGGCGGCGAGCACAAGATCACCGCCCGCTACCTGACTCCCTACCTGGCCTCGCTGGACAGCGAGGTCCCGGCGTGAGCCCCGCGGCGAAACGCACGACCGCCAGGCCGCCTGCCGGCCCGGCGAAGAAGCGGGCGAAGGCGCCCGCCGCCGAGGCCGCCGCCGCGAAGGGCGCCTGCCTGGTCGTCGGCTATGACGGCAGTGAGAGCTCTCGCGCCGCCGTCGGCTGGGCCGCGGGGGTGCTGCCGAAGGACGGGCGGATCGTCCTCGTCTACTCCTGCCGCCCGCTGCATGCTCCTGCCTCGCCGCTGGCCTCGGCCGCCGAGCGCCGCCGGCTGGGGAGGGCGGTGGTCGACGAGCTGCTGCTCGAGAGCCCGAAGGCGCTGTTCGATCGCGAGGTCGCGGTCGAGGTCTCCGACCGCGACCCGGTGAGCGCCCTCACCAGGGCGGCGCGCCGCCATGGGGCGAGCGGCATCGTCGTCGGCTGCCAGCGGCACTCGCGCCTGCGCAAGGCGATCGGAACGGTCACCGGCGAGCTTCTGAAGTCCTCGCCCGTGCCCGTGACGGCGGTCCCCCACTCCTGAAGCTCCCACGGGCGGTTCGGCGGGCAGGACCGTTGCTAGCTTGGGGTGATGCGCCGTCTGCTCCTGCTGGTCTCCTCGCTCGTGCTCGTGGACACGATGCTCTATGCCGCCCTGACGCCGATGCTGCCGCGCTTCGCCCGCGAACTGCATCTCGCCAAGGGAGGCGCCGGGACGCTCGTGGCCGCCTACGCCGCCGGGGCCCTGGTCGCGGGGCTGCCGGCCGGCCGGGCCACCGTGCGCTTCGGGCCGCGCCGGGCGGTCCTCGCGGGCCTGGCACTGATGAGCCTTGCGAGCGTCGCCTTCGCGTTCGCCGGCAGCTACCCGGCGCTGCTGAGCGCGCGCGTCTTCCAGGGCGCCGGAAGCGCCTTCACGTGGGCCGGCTCCTTCGCCTGGCTGCTGCACGCCGCGGGTGATCGGCGCGGCGAGCTGATCGGCCGGGCGATGGGGGCGGCGGTCATCGGGGCCCTGCTCGGCCCGGTCGTGGGGGCGGCTGCCGCGCTCGCCGGGCGGGGCTTCATCTTCGCGGCCCTGGCCCTCCTCGGGCTGGGCCTGGCCTTCGTGACGCTGCGCGTCGATGTGCCGGCGGCGCAGCCATCGCAGACGACACTCTCCGGGGGGCTTCGCAACCCGCGCCTGCAGGCCGGCCTGGGGATCATGATGATCGCCTCGCTGCTGTTCGGGGTGCTGGACGTGCTCGCGCCCCTGCGGCTCGCGGCGGCCGGCTGGGGGGCCGTTGCGATCGGCGCAATGTGGCTCGTGAGCGCCGCCTTCGAGGCCTGGCAGTCGCCGCTGATCGGGCGCCTCAGCGACCGGCTGGGGGCGATCGTGCCGATCCGCTACGCCCTGCTGGGGAGCCTGCTGGTCTCACTCGCGCTGTCGGCCGGCGGCGGCCCGGCCCTCTACGCGATGCTCGTGGTGATCGCGGGGACCGCCTACGGCGCCCTGTTCACCCCCTCCTTCGCACTGATCTCCGAGGGCGCAGAACACTCCGGCCTGCCCCAGGGGATCGCCTTCGGGATGATGAACGGGGCCTGGGCGGCAGGGGCGGTGCTCGGACCGGCGGCGGGCGGGGCGATCGCCGGCGTGAGCGGCGACACCGTTCCCTTCCTGCTCGCCGGGGCGCTCTGCACGGGGGCCCTGCTGGCGGTCCGCTCGGCGACGCCCAGCGTCTTCGCGCCGCTGGCCCTCGCCCCGCCGCCCGCCGGCGAGGGGGTCGCGGAGTGAGCCGCGGCCCGGGCCCGCTCGGGCACCGGGCCGCGATCTGGCGGCTCAGCCGGTCGCGCCGGCCGCGACCGGCGAGGCGCAGAAGGCGCACTTGCGCGCCTCCCGCGGGATCTCCGAGAGACACTCCGGGCAGGGGACGGTCTCGGACTCCGTGTCGGGGTTCTTCTTGCGACGGGCCATCAGGGCGTTCATCGGCTGCACGACGAAGAAGAAGACGGCCGCGGCGATCGAGACGAACGAGATCAGCGCGTTGAGGAAGCTGCCGTACTTGAAGACGCTGCCGTTGATCGAGAAGGTCAGGTTCGAGAAGTCGGGCTTCCCGATGATCGCCGCGATGATCGGCGTGATCAGATCCGCCACCAGCGCGGTGACGACCGCCCCGAAGGCGACGCCGATCACGATGCCGACCGCCAGGTCGACAACGTTTCCGCGCAGCAAGAACGTCTTGAAATCCTTGATCATTGATCCACCTTGGTCGGGCTCGTGGCGAGCTGTGTCGGCCGATACTATGCCAGCGCCCGGGTGCTACGGTCGCCCGATGCTCGGGCAGATCGACCACGTCGGCTATCTCGCCGCCGACCTCGAGACATCGCTCGAGGCGATGGTCACGAAGCTCGGCCTGCCGGTCGCAAAGCGCTTCGAGCGGCCCCGCTTCGAGCTGGTCGGCGCCTACCTCGGCGAGGGCCACCCCGGGGTCGAGATCTTCACCTTCACCGACCCCGAGCTGACCGCCCGGCGGCTCGCGGGCCGCGGCGGGCTCGTGCTCGACCACGTCGCCTGGCGTGTCGCGGGCATCGAGGCACTCTGCGTCGAGCTTCGCGCCCGGGGGGTGCGCTTCTGCGGCCCTGACAACCGCGAGGAGCTGGCGGGACCGGTCGAGCTGGACGGGGTCCTGCACGTCTGGACGGTGCCCGAGACCAGCTGCGGGCAGTCACTGCAGCTGCTGCAGCCGCTCGCCACCGCCCATATTGTCTGAGTCGGCGTTCTCCGGAGGGCGACCGGACGAGGCTCGTGATCGAGCGCTCAGCTATCGGCCCGGGTTCCGGGCCTGCCAGGCGTCGACCATCGCGACCCGCTGGACGATCGTCGGGTGGTCGTCGAAGAGCACGTAGGACCAGCTCGGCGGGTCGGGGTCGACCAGGCTGCTCGTCGCGAGGTGCACGAACAGGTCCCGCTCGGCCCGGGGATCGCGGGTCGCACGCAGCGACGACCAGTCGGCCTCGGCCTCCTCGTGGCGCGAGATGATGTTCGTCAGCGGTCCCGTGATCAGCTGCAGGCCGACGAAGACCAACAGGGCCAGAGGCACGGCCTCGGGCCGGCCGAGGCCACCCAGGCGCGAGGTCGCCAGCGTGATGAGGATCGTCGCCGGGATCAGGAACAGGATGAGCCAGCCGACCCGCTTGAGGATGTGGTGGTGGGCCAGGTGGCCGAGCTCGTGGGCGATCACGGCCCGGACTTCGCTGCGGTTGAAGCGGCCGCCCAGCAGCGTATCCCAGAGGATCAGCCGGCGGGTCGGCCCGAATCCGACCGACTCGGCGTTGGGAGCCGTCGTGAAGCGGGCCACGTCCTGCACTTCGGCCCTGGTCCCCGGGATGCCCTCGATCCTGGCCAGCGAGCGGACGTCACCGACCGTCGCCGGATCGCTCAGGGGCTCGGTTTCGGGGATCAGATAGACGCTCAGGAAGCTCGACAGCAGGGCCAGGGATGCGAACAGCGGGGCCGCCGCCGCCCACCACCAGCGCCGGGTCAGCCGGGCCAGGCCCATCGAGATGAGCAGCGCGAGGGAGACGAACAGGAACTCGCCGCCGAGGCCGAGGAAGCCCGAGACGACCGAGTTGACGTAGCCCTCCCGGGAGACGCCATGGCGCCGTTCCCACCAGACGGCGACAAGCGAGAAGGGGATCTCGGCCAGCCAGACGACCGCGAAGCCCAGCATCCCCAGCAACATCCCCGTACCGACCGGCCCGGCGGCCGACTCGCGCATCAGCCGCCGCCCGCGCCGGGCGTAGACCGCCAGAACGCCCAGCAGGGCCAGCTCCCCGAGGAGGCGGTCGATGCCGAGCAGCCGCTCGTATGCGCTGCTGCGCTTGAGGAAAGCGGCGCTGAAGAGCGATCGCGGATCGACCCGCGCCAGCGCCAGCGCCGGCACGGACGTATGCCAGAGGGCGTGCGCGCTGAGCACCCACAGGCCGCCGCCCACGAGGCCCAGCGCACCCATGCCGGCAAGCCTGACGCGGCGCTTGTGGAGCGCCGGCGTGGTTTCAGCGAGCGCGCTCATCATCGCCGCCCTCAGCCGACTTCGGCCGCGGGCGGGGGGCCGGGCCCCTCGAGCCCGAGCGGCGGGAGCCCTCGTGGCGGGTCGGGGGCCGGCTCGATCCTCGGCCCCTCCGGGACGCTCCGGCAGGGCCCGCTGTAGGGGTAGGAGGGCGTCAGGAGCAGGAGGTAGCCGAGCGTCTGGGCCTGGTAGCGCAGGGCCATGGCCGCGGCATTGCGCATCCCCCGGGGCATCCGCCCGCGGACCAGCGATGAGCACCAGCCGAATATCGCCAGCAGCCAGGCGAGGCTCGAGTAGACGCCGAGGATGAGCAGCGCCGGCAGACCCAGCAGGAGCCTGAACAGGACCCCCCAGCGGCTCTGGCGGACGGGCCCGGCGATCAGCGCGTCCAGCGGATAGCCGCCCGGGGCCCCGGTGAATCCCGGGAAGGGGTTGGCGACGAGGAACATGAACGCATAGACGCTGACCTGATAGCGCAGATAGGAGGCCAGGAAGCGGTGCAGCGGGGCCGGCGAGCGCCCGAGGGCGAGGGTCGCCAACCAGTTGATGATCGCCGCAACGAGCGCCGGGAGGAACCAGAGGAACAGCCAGAGCAGGTGCGGGAAGCTCAGCGGCAGGCGGAACAGGACGGTCAGGCGGCTGCGGCGCAGGTCGTCCTCGCCGCTCAGCCTGATCGGGTCTTCGCGCAGCGGCAGCCCGCCGATCGCCGTCATCGGATCGCTGTCGGGGTAGCGGTCGGTGAGAAGCAGCAGGTAGGCCCAGAGCTGGGCCCCATAGGAGATCCCGTAGACCGCCGCGTCCCGCAGACCCCGCGGCATCCGCCCGCGGGCCAGGATGGCGAACCAGCCGAGGATCGAGACGGTCCCGGCCAGCCCGCCCGGCGAGAAGCGGGAGATCGGGTCGGAGCTCGTGCCGGTCAGCCCGGGGAAGCTCGTGGAGCCCGCCAGGATCGCGCCGATCGCGATCGCCGGGAGGGCCAGCGGGAGGCGCAGCAGGACCCCCAGGCGGCCCTGACGTTCGGGCGGGCCGATCCACAGGTCGATCGGGTAGCCGTCGCCACCGTCGAACGGCGGATACGGATTCGCCGCCAGGCGCAGGTAGGCGTAGAACTGCGTCGTGAATTTGAGGTAGGCGGCCATGAAGCGGTGCAGCGGCCCCGGCGAGCGGCCCAGAGCCAGCGTCGCCAGCCAGTTGAGGATGCTCGCGGCCATGGCCGCGATCGACCAGAGCGCCAGCCACACGCCGAGCGGTATCGCGAGAATCAGCCGCAGCCCGACGGTCAGGCGACTGCGCTCGAGGTCGTCGCGGACGACCATGCGGACCCGATGGCGGCTCATGCCCTCTGAGGCCCTATCGGGCTCGGCCGGCCATCACTTGACCCCGGCGTCCGCCTCGTGCAGGGCCCGCGCCAGCGCGGCCCGGCCGTCGTGGCGCAGCGGCTCGCCGTGGGAGATCAGGAGCAGCTCGACCGGCAGCTCGAGCAGCGGGCGCATCAGCCGGGACAGACCGGCCCGATCGACCCGCACCCCGCTCAGCCAGCTCTCGGGGCAGACGCGGACCCGACCCGTGCCCGCGCCGATCAGGCTGTCGCCGAAGACGAGAGCTGCAGGGCCCGCGAGCCAGTAGATCGTCTCCCCTGCACCGCGGATCGGCTTCGGCACGACGCCGGGCGGCACCGCGTTCCAGGCCCGCCGGGCGCCCGGCCGGTAGCGCTCGGCCAGGAGCTCGCGGTCGCGTCGATGCCAGCGGATCGTCGTCAGGATGCTGACGGGGCGCCCGCCGATCCGCTCGTCAAGCCAGGCGAGGAAGCCCGCCCGGCCCGCGGTCGGCAGCAGCGGGTCGAACAGGACGACCGAGTCCTCCAGTTCGTAGAGCACCGAACCGACGAGCTGCTCCCAGTCCTCCGGGCCACCGGGGTCCGCGTCCGCCCTCCACGCGGGA
>Ga0075017_100002827_pt1 | contig 10893 bp, 8 predicted proteins | sample AleBraG_ABR_2012_FD_71475 | JGI IMG/M metagenome (GOLD analysis project Ga0075017, IMG submission 71475) | Freshwater sediment microbial communities in response to fracking from Pennsylvania, USA - Alex Branch Run_MetaG_ABR_2012 | ecosystem: Environmental > Aquatic > Freshwater > Creek >...
CAAGTAGGACGACGACGTCCCGCGACGCGTCACAGCAGGGGCGACGTAGCCGATCGTCATGACGACCACAACCGCACGTCGGGGGCACGGGCGCGACGGCGGCGCCGGGCACGGCGACCGACGATCCCGCCGCCGACGAGCAGCGGGAGCCCGAGCAGCGCGCCGGACGACGTCCCGCTGGGGCCGTTGCGGCCGGTGGCGCCTACCGCGGAGGCCGCGCCGGTGGCGCCAGCGGCTCCGGCGGCCGGGGCGGCTCCCTGCAGCGTCTTGGGCATCCCCGGGTAGACCGGGGTGCCGTCACTGCGGACGGTCGGCAGCTTCGTGGCCGGCGCGTCCCCGACGAGGACCGATTTCGCGGGGTCGATCGTCGAGCCAGTGATGCCGTAGAGCGCCTCGTAGATCTTGCGGACACTGGGGGCGCTCGTGCCGGCACCGGTGCCACCCTGCGACACCATCATCACGACGGCGTACTTCGGGTGGTTCGCGGGCGCGAACGTGGAGAACCACGACGTGGACTCGTTGCCGCCGGAGGCCTGGCCGGTCCCGGTCTTGGCCGCCACCGGGATCTGCGCGAGAGGGAAGCCCTGGAACGGGTTGTAGCCGGTGCCGTAGGGCTGGCTGGTGACCTGCGAGAAGGCGTAGCGCAGGAACGCGAGGTTGGCCTGCGACACGGGCAGCGTCCCGGTCTTGCGCGGCGTGAAGACCTTGACCACCGTGCCGTTGCTCGCCACCAGACCCCTGGCCACCTGCGGTTGCCAGAGGGTGCCGCCGTTGGCGAGCGCGGAGAAGGCCGTCGCCACCTGCAGCGGTGTGACGACGGTGTCGCCCTGGCCGATGGCGAGGTTGACGTTGTCACCGATCTGGTAGATCCCACCGTAGCGGCAGTTGTCGGCGGCGAGCGCCTTGAGGAAACCCGCTCGCGCCCGGTCCTTCATCTCGGGGTACCCGGTGACCGCTCGGCTGCACCACGCGTCGTGCAGCTGCGCGTTCAGGGCCGTCTTGAACGAGCGTCCACCGACCCGCCCCCGGGACTCGCTCGGGAGGTCGATGCCGGTCTGTCGCCCGTAGCCGTACGCCTTGGCCATCGTTTCGAGGACATCCTTGGGGTGCGTCGCGTGCAGCCCGCCGTCAGCGGTCCACATGTCCGCGGCCACCTGGTACCACATCGTGTCGCAGGACACCGCGAGCCCCTTGGCCAGGTCGACCGGCCCGGGCGCCTCACCCTCGAAGTTGCTGAAGTTGCGACCGCCGATGGTCAGCGACGAGGGGCACTGGTATGTCTGGCCCGGTGTGTAGCCGTCCTGCAGCGCCGCGGACGCCGACACGATCTTGAAGGTCGACGCGGGCACGAACTCGCCCTGCATGGCGCGCGAGATCAGCGGGTAGTTGGAGGCCGGCGCGGCGAGCGCCGTGTACTCGGTCTTGGAGATGCCGCCGACCCACACCGACGGGTCGTACGACGGGTACGACGCCATCGCGAGCACGTGTCCGTTCGTCACGTCCATGACGACGGCGGCGCCGGAGTCGGCCTTGTAGTAGCCAGTGCCGTGGCGCAGGGGCGTCGACCGGGCCCGGAGGATTGCGGCGTAGAGCTGCTGCTCGACGACCGACTGCAGCTTCGCGTCGATGTTCGTCACGAGGTACTGCCCCGGGATCGCGGGCGTCTCGCTCACGGTGCCGACGACAGCCGCAGCCTGGTTGACCGCGAGCTGCTTGACACCGGGCGTGCCGCGAAGCGCGGTGTCGTACTCGGCCTCGAGCCCCGACCGGCCGATGAGGTCGGTGCGCTGGAGCTTGGACTGCTCGGACGTGACCAGCCCGGCCTGCTCCTGCTTCTTCTGCGCGGCGAGCTCGGCGTCGCTCACCGGACCGAGGTAGCCGAGCAGGTGGGCGGCGTTGACGCCGTCGATGGCCGGGTAGACGCGGACGGCCTCGAGGCTCGCGGTGACCCCGGGGTAGTCCGAGCGCTTCTCCATGATCGTGAGCGCGAGGTCCTGCGAGATGTCCTTGGCCACCGGGATGGGCTGGAAGGGCGACCCGTTCCAGCAGATCGGCGGCTTCTCGTGCGCCTGCGGCCCGCAGAGCTCGAGACGGTAGGACAGGGCCGTGTACGTCGAGCCCAGCGCCCTCGCCAGCCGGGTGAGGACGGCGACGCCCTTGTCCTTCTGGTCGGCGAGCACCGTGCGGTCGACGCTGACGACCAGGGACGTCCGGTTGGACACCAGCGGCCGTCCGAGCTGGTCGAGGATCAGGCCGCGGGTCGCAGGGGTGACGACGTAGCGGTTCTGGTTGGCGTCCGCCTTCTGGGTGTAGACGTCCGCTGAGACGACCTGGAGGAAGAACAGCCGGCCCACCATCGTGACGAGTAGGGAGACGATGAGGACGCCGAGCACCGCGAGTCGCAGTGACGACCTCTCGCTCACGGGTCAGGGCTCCTGGTCGGTGCTCGGGGCTGGTGCGGTGGGTGGAACTGGTCGCTAACGTGTGGACGACGGTCGTGGGCCGGGGGTTCCCGGGCGTGACGGACGCCTCACGCCGGTGGAGCCGGACCACGGCGCCCGGCCCGAGGCCGTGGGTCCAGGCTACTTACCGCCGCCCGACCTCGTACCGGGGCGCGGGAGGATCGACCCGGCGCCACAGCCAGGCCACCCCCGGCACCACGAAGGCGGCGAGGACGACGGCGTAGGCGGTCTGGGTCAGCACGAGGCCGGGGACGCGGTCCCAGGCTATGCGCGGGTCGGCCACGAGGCCCCCGATCAGGGCGTAGGCCAGGGTCGCACCGCCGGTGAGCAGGCCCGCCAGTGCCACGGTCACGAACGGCGATCGGTCGGTGCCGCCGCCCAGGAGCCCGGCGAGGTAGCCGACCACGACGAGGACGACGGCGGTGATGCCGATGACGCCGTCGGCCGGCGTGACCAGGTCGAGCGCCAGGCCGGCGGCGAGCCCGGTTGCGGCCCCCCTGACCGGCCCGCCCACCAGGCCGAGGGCGACAACGGTGACGGTGAGGATGTCCGGGGTCGCGCCCGGCAGGTGGAACACGGACAACACGGTGAGCTCGAGCAGCAGCGCCGTGATGACGAGGGCGACGGTGAGCGCGGTGCGCAGGAAGGCCATATCAAGACGCCGAAGGGTTCGGTGACGGGGTGGCCGTGCCGGAGCGGCCGGCCGCGCCCGTCGCCCCGGTCGCTCCGGTCGGGCCGGATGTGGGGCCCGGGGTTGGCTTGGGGGGCAGGACGGAGTCGCGCGGGTTCTCGCGGGGACCGGCCACGACGACGCCGACGAGGTCGAGCGAGGTGACGTCGACGAACGGCTCGACCTTGGCGATGCGGGTGAGCTGGCCCGGCGTCCCCTCCACGGAGGTGATCGTGCCGAGCGGCACGCCCGGGACGTAGGCACCGCCCTTGACGCCGTAGGAGACCAGGCGGTCCCCGACGGCGACGGGCGCGAACGGGTCGAGCAGCTGCAGCTCCAGCGAGCGGGGGTCGCCGGTGCCGTTGAGGAAGCCGACCTCCATCGACGACTCGACCCGCGCACCGACCGTGGACGTCGCGTCGACGAGCAGGGCCACGGTCGCCGTGCTCGACGTGGCGGCCACGACGCGGCCGACCAGGCCAGTGCCGTTGAGCACGCTCTGGTCGACCTTCACGCCGTCCCTGCTGCCGACGTCGATCGTCACCGTCCACGCGAAGCCCTGCGCCGGGCCGATGGCGATGACCTGAGCCGGCAGGGTCTTGTACTGGCCGGCTCCGGCGAGGCGCAGCAGGTCGTTGAGCTCCTGCGCGCGGTTGCGGTCGTACTCCGCGGTGTTCACCTGCTGCTGCAGCGCGTCGATCTGCCGCTGGAGGTCGGCGATCTGCTGGTCCTTGGTGCCGAGGGTCGAGATCGACGAGAGGAAGTCCTTGACCGGGCGGACGACCGCGCTCGCGGCGTTCTCGACCGGCCCGAAGATGCCCGACGCCGTGCTCCGAGCGCCCGACCCGCCCCCGCGCAGGCTCAGTACGACCAAGGTCAGGGACGTGAGCAGCAGCAGACCGAGGATGGCCCGCGTCCGCTTCGTGTCCCGCATCCGTGTGCTCTCCCTGCTCACGAGTGCGCCCGCGACGCCGAGCGTCGCGGGCGCAGCCGTACGTGTTCGGTCGTACCTGGCCGACGTGCTAGTTGCGCGCCTCGGCGATGAGGACCTGCTGCAGGGCCTCGAACTCCTCGACGCACTTGCCCGAACCCAGAGCGACGCAGTCGAGCGGGTCCTCGGCAATGACGATCGGCATGCCCGTTTCGTGCCGGAGCCGCTCGTCGAGACCGTGCAGGAGCGCGCCGCCGCCGGTCAGGACGATGCCGCGGTCCATGATGTCGCCGGACAGCTCCGGGGGGGTCCGGTCAAGGGTCGTCTTGACGGCGTCGACGATGGCGTTGACCGGCTCGTCGATCGCGCGGCGGATCTCCTCGGCGGTGACGACGACCGTGCGCGGGAGACCGGTGACCAGGTCGCGGCCGCGGATCTCGGCGTGCGGCTCGTCGGGGCTCGGGAACGCCGAGCCGATGGCCATCTTGATCTCCTCGGCGGTGCGCTCGCCGAGCATGAGGGAGTACTCCTTCTTCACGTAGTTGATGATCGAGGTGTCGAGCTCGTCACCGCCCACACGGATGGAGAGGCTGGTCACGATGCCGCCGAGGGAGATGACGGCGACCTCGGTGGTGCCGCCTCCGATGTCGACGACCATGTTGCCCGTGGGCTCGTGGACGGGGAGACCGGCGCCGATCGCGGCGGCCATGGGCTCCTCGATGATGTACACCTTGCGAGCGCCCGCGGCGTAGCCGGCGTCCTTGACCGCACGCTGTTCGACGCCGGTGATGCCTGAGGGCACGCAGACGACGAGGCGCGGCTTGGCCAGGTGGCGGCGCTTGTGCACCTTCTGGATGAAGTAGCGCAGCATGCGCTCGGTGGTGTCGAAGTCGGCGATGACGCCGTCCTTCAGCGGCCGGATGGCGACGATGTTGCCCGGCGTGCGGCCGATCATCTTCTTCGCCTCGGCGCCCACCGCGAGGATCCCGCCGGTGGTGTTGTTGATCGCGACGACGCTCGGCTCGTTGAGCACGATGCCGCGTCCGCGCACATAGACGAGCGTGTTGGCGGTGCCGAGGTCGACGGCCATGTCACGACCGATGAACGACAGGTTGTTGGCCATGGGGCGGGGAAGCCTTCCGGTGGAGAACGAACGGGTGAACAGCGCGCGTCGTTGCAGTACGCCGCTCCGGCCCCATGGTACGGGGCCTCAGGGGGTCCCCGTCCACGTCGCTCCGACGACGGGACGGTTCCCGACGGGTAGTTGAAAGTCAGACCAGGTTCGGGAAGAACAGCGCGACCTCGCGGGCCGCGGACTCCGGGGAGTCCGAGCCGTGCGCGACGTTCTCGCTCATCACGGTGGCGAGGTCGCCGCGGATCGTGCCCGGGGCGGCCTTGGCCGGGTCGGTGGCGCCCATCATCGCGCGCCACGAGGCGATGGCCTCGCGACCCTCGATCACGGCCGCGAGGAGCGGTCCGGACGTGATGAAGTCGACGAGCTCACCGAAGAACGGCTTGTCCTTGTGCTCGCCGTAGTGCTCCTCGGCGGTGGCGCGGTCCAGGGTGCGCAGCTCGAGGGCCACGAGCGTGAAGCCCTTGCGCTCGACGCGGCTCAGGACCTCCCCGACGAGGCCGCGGGCGACGCCGTCAGGCTTGACGAGGACGAGGGTGCGCTCGGACACGACGGTGCTCCAGGAGGGCTAGGATCGGGGGGTGCGACCGGCCGGTCGGCCAGGTCGACACCGCCGATCCTAGCCGTCCGCGCAGTGGGCGCCGGACGCGTCCGGCGCCGGGCCGGGTGTGACGCTGCCGACCCCGCCGGTCGCCGAGCGGCCCCGGGCGGCGCTCCGCGCAGCCAGCCGGTCGCCCTTCGCGCCGTAGACCAGCGCCACCACCCACACGCCCAGGAAGACCATCCCGAGCACGGCCATCGCGGGGACGAGCACCCCGGACAGGCACACGAGCACCTGCAGGGCCCACCCGAGAGCGACCCCGCCGGGACGCCGCACCAGGCCGGCGCCGAGCACGAGCAGGATCGCGAGGACGGCCAGCGCCACCGCGGCACCCGTCCCCCGCCCGTTCGCGAGGACGGCCACCGGGATGGCCAGCGCGACCACGACGGCCTCGAAGACCAGCACCGCGGCCAGCAGCGACTTCACGCTCAGGCCTCCCCGCGTCCCAGCAGGGCGCGGGCCTCCGCCGCCGTGACCACGGATCCGGTCACCAGGACGCCCGTTCCGCCGCCGAGCTCGGCAGCCGCGTGGTCGGCGCGACCGACAGCGATGTCGAGCGCGTCGGCCAGCCGCGCCGACCGGGTCGAGGTGTCGGCGCCGAACACCTCGACCGCGAGCGCCGCGAGGGCGTCGACGTCGGCGGCCCGCGGCGAGGAGCTGCGGGTGATCACGACCTCGGCCAGCACCGGCTCGAGCGCCTCGAGCACCCCGCGCGCGTCCTTGTCGGACAGCACGGCGACCACGCCCACGAGCGAGGTGAACTCAAACCCGTCGGAGATCGCCGCGGCGAGGGCCCGCGCGCCGTGCGGGTTGTGCGCGGCGTCGACGAGCACGGTGGGGCTGCGGCGCACGACCTCGAGCCGGCCCGGCGACTCGACCGCGGCGAACCCCTGCCGCACGAGGTCCGGGTTGAGCGCGGTCCCTCCCCCACCGAGGAACGCCTCGGCTGCGGCCAGCGCGATCGCCGCGTTGGCGGCCTGGTGCGCGCCGAACAGCGGCAGGAACACCTCGGTGTAGACACCGGCCGGCCCCTGCAGGGTCAGCAGCTGGCCGCCGATGGCGGGCGCCCGCTCGACCACCCCGAACTCGACGCCCTCGCGGGCGACGCTCGCGTCGGCGGCCACGCACGCGCCGAGCAGCACCTCGGCGACCACGAGCTCCTGGGCCGCCAGCACGACCGACGAGCCGGCCTTGATGATCCCGGCCTTCTCCGCCGCGATCGACGCCAGGTCCGGACCGAGATAGTCGATGTGGTCCAGGGCGATCGGCGTCACGACCGCGACCGCCGCGTCCGCCACGTTGGTGGCGTCCCACCGGCCGCCCATGCCGGCCTCGAGGATGACGACGTCGACGGGTGCGTCGGCGAAGGTGGCGAACGCCAGGCCCGTCATGACCTCGAAGAAGCTGAGCGGCGGGCCGCCCGCGCTCGCGCTGCTGCGGTCCGCGATCGCGACGTACGGCGCGATGTCGTCGTACACGGTGACGAACCGCTCGAGGTCGACGGGTGCTCCGTCGATGCGGATCCGCTCGCGCATCGTGTGCAGGTGCGGGCTCGTGAACAGCCCCGTTCGCAGGCCGAGCGCGCGGAGCAGCGACTCGACCAGACGCGCGGTCGACGTCTTGCCGTTGGTGCCGGCCAGGTGGATCACGGGGACGGCGCGGTGCGGGTCGCCGAGCAGGTCGACGAGCGCCGCGATGCGCCCGAGCGACGGCTCGATCCGCGACTCCGGCCAGCGCTGCACGAGGGCGGCCTCGATGCGCTGGAACCGGGTCAGCAGGTCGTCGGCCTCGTCGTCGGTGAGCTCGACGACCTCGGCGGGCTCCTCGGCGTCGTCGTCGACGAGGTCGAACGCCGGACCGAGGCCACCGTCCTCGTCGTCGTCGGGAGCCATCTCACCGCGCGGGTCGCCCACGGAGGCGCCCAGGTGGCCCTCGGCGTCCTCGAGCTCCTCGTCGTCATCGACGTCGGGACCGAGGTCGTCCTCGTCGCCGTCGAGGGGGCCGCTCAGGTCGTCGAGCTCGTCGCGGGGATCCACGAGCGGCGATCCTACGCGGCGCAGCCGGTCCCGCCCCCGCGCCGGAACGCGTTCGGGGCACAGCGGCGCGTTGCCTAGGATTGGCCACCATGAGCACCCCTGCGCCCGACTCGCGCGTCCCGGAGAAGCCGACCATCGACGGCATCGAGGACCGCTGGGCGGAGATGTGGGAGCAGCGCGGCACCTACCGGTTCGACCGGTCGAAGACGCGCGAGCAGGTCTACGCCATCGATACGCCCCCGCCGACGGTGAGCGGCTCGCTGCACGTGGGGCACGTCTTCTCCTACACGCACACCGACTGCATCGCGCGCTACCAGCGGATGCGCGGCCTCGAGGTCTTCTACCCCATGGGCTGGGACGACAACGGCCTGCCGACCGAGCGCCGGGTGCAGAACTACTTCGGCGTGCGCTGCGACCCGTCGCTGCCCTACGAACCGTCGTACGAGCCGCCGGCGAAGCCCGACGAGAAGCGCCAGGTGCCCATCTCGCGGCGCAACTTCGTCGAGCTGTGCGAGCGCCTCACCCTCGAGGACGAAAAGGCCTTCGAGCAGCTGTGGCGCCGGCTCGGCCTCTCGGTCGACTGGTCGCACAACTACCAGACCATCGACGCCGGTGCGCGGGCCGCCTCGCAGCGGGCGTTCCTGCGCAACCTCGCCCGGGGCGAGGCCTACCAGTCCGAGGCCCCCACCCTGTGGGACGTCACCTTCCGCACGGCCGTCGCGCAGGCCGAGCTCGAGGACCGCGAGCGCGAGGGCACGTACTACCGGATCGGGTTCCCGGCGCCGGGCGGCTCCCGCGTGTTCATCGAGACGACGCGCCCCGAGCTGCTCGCCGCCTGCGTGGCGCTCGTCGCCCACCCCGACGACGAGCGCTACCAGCCGCTGTTCGGCACCACGGTGCGCACACCGCTGTTCGACGTTGAGGTGCCGGTCGTCGCGCACCACCTCGCCGACCCCGGGAAGGGGTCCGGCATCGCCATGATCTGCACGTTCGGCGACACCACCGACGTGACCTGGTGGCGCGAGCTGCAGCTGCCCACGCGCCCGATCATCGGCTGGGACGGCCGCATCCTGCCGGACACCCCGGGGTGGATCGCCACCGGCACCGGCCGCGAGACCTACGCCGCCATCGCGGGCGCCACGTCGTTCACGGCGAAGGAGCGAATGGTCGGGTCGCTCACCGCGGCCGGCTTCGTCGAGGGCGACCCGCGCCCGACGACGCAGGCGGTGAAGTTCTTCGAGAAGGGCGACAAGCCGCTCGAGATCGTCACGACCCGCCAGTGGTACATCCGCAACGGCGGGCGCGACGTCGACCTCCGGGCCCGCCTCGTCGAGCGCGGGTCCGAGCTGCAGTGGCACCCGCCGTACATGCAGGCGCGCTACACCTCCTGGGTCGAGGGCCTCAACGGCGACTGGCTCATCTCGCGCCAGCGATTCTTCGGCGTTCCGTTCCCGATCTGGTACCGCCTCGACGACGCGGGCATGCCGTCGTACGACGAGCCCCTGGTCCCGCTCGAGTCCGAGCTCCCGGTCGACCCGAGCAGCGACGTGCCCGCCGGGTACGACGCGTCGCAGCGCGGGGTCCCCGGCGGCTTCATGGGCGACCCCGACGTCATGGACACCTGGGCGACGTCGTCGCTCTCGCCGCAGATCGCCGGCGGCTGGGAGGCCGACGCCGACCTGTGGGTCCGTCTCTGGCCCTTCGACCTGCGACCGCAGGCGCACGAGATCATCCGCACCTGGCTGTTCTCCTCGGTCGTGCGCGCGCACCTCGAGGACGACGTGCTGCCCTGGAAGCACGCGGCCATCAGCGGCTGGATCATTGACAACGGCGACGGCAAGAAGATGAGCAAGTCCAAGGGCAACGTCGTGACGCCCAGCGGCCTGCTCGAGCAGCACGGCGCCGACGCCATCCGCTACTGGGCGGCCTCCGGGCGACCCGGCACGGACACGGCCTACGACGAGGGCCAGATGAAGATCGGCCGTCGCCTGGCCATCAAGCTGCTCAACGCGAGCAAGTTCGTCCTCGGCCTCGGCGCGGCACTGCCCGACGACCTCTCCGTGGTCACCGACCCGCTCGACCGTGCCATGCTCGCGGCGCTCTGCGGCGTCGTCGCCGACGCCACCGCTGCGTTCGACGACTACAACTACGCCCGAGCCCTCGACGTGTCCGAGTCGTTCTTCTGGTCGTTCTGCGACGACCACGTGGAGCTGGTGAAGGACCGGGCATACGGCGCTCGCGGCCCGCAGGCCGCGGCCTCGGCGAAGGCTGCGCTCGCCGTGGCCCTGTCGGTGCAGCTGCGGCTGTTCGCCCCCGTGCTCCCCTTCGTGACCGAGGAGGTCTGGGGCTGGTGGCGCGAGGGCAGCGTGCACCGCGCGAGCTGGCCGACGCTCGACGAGCTCGGCGCCGTGATCGGCGAGCCCGCGCTCCTGGGCGACGTCGCCACGGTGCTCTCGGGCATCCGCAAGGCCAAGAGCGACGCCAAGGTCTCGATGCGCGCCGACGCCACGGCTGCCGTCGTCACCGGTGACGCGGACGCCCTCGGCCGGGTCGAGCAGGCGGCGGGCGACCTCGCCGCGGCCGGCCGGATCGCCCACCTGACGTTCCTGCCCGACGGCGGCCCGCTCCGGGTCGAGGTCACGCTGGCTGAGTAACCCGCACGTCCGGCGGCTCAAGTGGCCCCCGGACGAGGTCGATCACCTGGGGAGAGCCGGAACGGTCACGTCGCCGTCCCGCGAGCGAACGAGGTGATCGGTGTGGCCCGTACGTCGTCCGTCCCCGAGCAGTCCGCGACGATCGCCACCGCCGCCACGATCCTGCCCGGCGTCCCGCTGCCCAGCTGGGCGCTGCCCGCCGAGCCCGTCCTGCCCGAGCCCGACCCCGTGCCGGAGCCGGCGCCCCGCGAGATGGTGATGGCCGGAGCTCCTGCCGCGCTCGCCGAGTCCGTCACCGCACCGCCACCGGCCTCCGCACCCCTGGCACCCGCGACCGCAGCGCCCACGGTGCCGGCACCGGTCCCCGTCGCCGAGCTCGCGGCCGGCGCCGCGGCCGTGGCCCCGCC
>Ga0075017_100002828_pt1 | contig 10892 bp, 8 predicted proteins | sample AleBraG_ABR_2012_FD_71475 | JGI IMG/M metagenome (GOLD analysis project Ga0075017, IMG submission 71475) | Freshwater sediment microbial communities in response to fracking from Pennsylvania, USA - Alex Branch Run_MetaG_ABR_2012 | ecosystem: Environmental > Aquatic > Freshwater > Creek >...
ATGCGCGACGGCTCGCGGCGCATCACGTCGGTGTGCGCGGTCGAGGGTATGGAGGGCGACATCGTCACCCTCTCGGACGTGTTCTCCTACGACTACGACGCGCCGGGCGCCGTTCCCGGGGTGGAGCGCGGCCGCCTGGTCGCCACCGGCGTGCGCCCGAAGCTCTCCGAGCAGCTGCACGACCGCGGCGTGGAGCTCCCGGCCGACGTGTTCGCGTAGCAGTCGCGCCACGGCGTCAGCCCGCAGCGGGCACCTTGATCGACGCGAGGTCCACCGGAGCCGGCGCACCCGCGGGCTTCGCCTTCGCCGTGGAGGCGCGCGGCATGTTGGGTTGCGACTTCGGCACCGGCGACTTCTGGTAGGGCTTGCCCTTCGGGTTCTGCGAGACGTCGAGGAACTTCGCGATGTCGAGCTCGCCGGCGGGAGCCGCGAGGCTGCCCGGACTCCCGCAGGGCCACAGCGTCTCGATGTCGGCGGGGGCGCTGGTGGTGAAGGTGTTCCCGCTGAAGCAGTTGCCGTCGGCGGTCGTGCCCAGCACCACGGCGAGGTCGGCCATGCTCGAGCCCTGCACGGTGTTCTCCGTCACAACGTTGCCGGTCGACGAGTAGGCGTTCGTCTGGATCCCGGGGTTCGGTGCCAGCGCGATGCCGATCTTCGGGTTGCGCTCGACGCGGTTCTTCGTGATCACGTCGTCCACACCACCGACGATCGCGATGCCGGCGCCGAACGCGGCGTCGAACTCGGCATTGCCGGTGGACCGCACCGCGTCGGGGTTGCCGTTGTCCGACACGACGTTGCCGGCGATCGTGCTGTGGCCCTGCGGCGGGAGCTCCTCACTGTCGAGGCTGTTGGGCACGATGCCCGTGCGGTTGTGCGTCCACACGGAGTTCACGATCGACAGGTCGGTGCTCGAGTTGGTCCCCGAGTACCCGAGCTGGTTGTACTCCGACACCACGTCGGTGATCACCGCATGGCAGGGGTTGCACTGGCCGATGTAGAAGCCGGAATCGGGGCTGCCCGACGCGTACGAGTGGTCGAACTGGCCGTACTGCGAGTCGTACGCGTAGATGCCGTAGTCGCCGTTGCGGTACGCGGTGAGGTACGAGCCGCGGTAGCCGAGCACCGCGTTCCAGAAGAACCCGTTGGTCGTGTAGTTGCGCGCGGTCATGTTCTCGACGGCGACGCCGTTCGCACCGACCACGAAGATGCCGTTGTCCTTCTTGAACTGGCCGTCGAGGATCGTGGTGTTGCGGTCGACGCCGCGGATGACGATGCCGTCGGTGGTGACCTTCACCGCTTCCTTGTAGACGCCCGGTGCCACGAGCACGAGATCGCCCGGCTTCGCCTTGTCGACCGCGCCCTGGATCGTGGGCGAGTCCCCGGGCACGTTGATGGTTCGGCCCGAGGCCTTGATGCTGGGCGCCGCCTGGTCACCGGCGCCGGTCGGCTGCACCGCGTCCGGCGCGGGACCGTCGCCCACGCCGAGCGCACCCCGCTGGCCGCTCGTGGGCGTGCCGTGCAGCGTGCAGTAGTAGGCGAAGGTGCCCGTCTTCGGGAAGCTGCGGGTGAAGCTCTTGCCCGGCTTGAGCACACCGCTGTCGAACTGACCCGCCGTGCTCGACGTGACCGTGTGCGGGTTGCGCCCGTCGTTGACCCACCGCACCGTCGCCCCGGGCGCGATGGTGGCCGCGTCGGGCGTGTAGGAGTTGTCGCGGATGTGGATGGTGACGACCTGGTACGCCCGCGGTGTCGCGACGGGTGTTGCCGCGGGCAACGGCTGTGCCACGAGCACCAGCGACGCGCCGGCCAGCGCGACGGCCAGCGCGACGGTCGCGAGCATCCCCCCGAGGCGCCGCATCAGCGCGCGCGCTTCCGCGCCGTCGTCTTCCGCGCCGGTGCCTTCTTCGCGGCGGTCTTCTTCGCCGCAGCCTTCTTCGCCGCAGCCTTCTTCGCCGCGGTCTTCTTCGCGGCGGTCTTCTTCGCGGGTGCGTCGAACGCGGTGACCAGCTCGACGAGCGTGCGCACGCCGAAGCCGGTGCCGCCCTTCACCAGGTAGCCGTCGTCGCCGTTGGCGCGCGCCGGGCCCGCGATGTCGAGGTGGGCCCAGGGCATGTCGGGCGTGACGAACTCCTGCAGGAAGAGGCCCGCGGTGAGTGCGCCGCCGTAGCCACCGCTGCTGATGTTCTTGAGGTCGGCGATCTCCGACTCGAGGAGCTTGCGGTACTCCTTCGGCAGCGGCAACGGCCACACCGGCTCGCCCGCACGGTCGGCGGCCGCCTGCACCTGGTCGCGCCACGGGTCGTCGTTGGCCATGAGGCCGGCGATCTTGTCACCGAGCGCCACCATGCACGCGCCGGTGAGCGTCGCGAGGTCGACGATCGCGGCAGCACCGTCCTCGCACGCGAGCGACAGCGCATCGGCGAGGATGAGCCGGCCCTCGGCATCGGTGTTGAGCACCTCGACCGTCTTGCCGTTGCGGATCTTCAGCACGTCGCCCGGTCGGATCGCGGTCCCGCTCGGCATGTTCTCCACCAGCGGCACGTACGCGTTGACCTTGTGGCGCACGCCGAGCTTGGCGAGCGTACCCATCGCCGCGATGACCGCGGCGCCGCCCGACATGTCGGTCTTCATCGTCTCCATGCCGCTGCCGGTCTTGAGTGACAGGCCGCCGGAGTCGAACACCACGCCCTTGCCGACGAGCGCGAGCGGAGCACCGGTCGCGCGTGACGGCGTGTAGGTCATCTTCAGGAAGCGCGGCGACTGCTGCGAGCCCTGCCCGACGCCGAGCACACCGCCGAGGCGCTGCGCGCGGATCTGTGCGAGGTCGAGCACCTGCACGCGCACACCGGTGCCGCGCAGATAGCGCTGCGCCGCCGCGGCCATCGCCGCGGGCGACTTCTCCTTGGCGGGCATGTTCACCAGATCGCGCGCCCACACCACGGCGTCGCCGACCGCACTGCCGCGCACGATCGCGTCCTTGACCGCGCCGTTCGCGGCGCCGAGCAGGGTGACGCGCCGCAGCTTCGAGGGCTTGGCGTCGCCCTTGTAGTCGAGGTACTGGTAACCGCCGAGCGCGAAGCCCTCGGTGACGGCCTGGGCCGCGTCGGCGACGTCGAGGTTCGCGCCCTCGATGGAACCGGCCTGCGCGAGCGTGGTCGCGACCGACGTGGCCTTGGTGGACCGCTTCGCCACCGCGGCCGCGGCTCGGCGCAGCCCGTCGACGGTGAGGTCGGCCGGGTCGCCGATGCCGACGAGGATCGCGGCCTGGGCGCGGAGCTTGCCCGCGGTCGGCACCGCGAGCGTGGCGCCGAGCCCGCCGTCGAAGCCGGTCTCCTCGAGGAAGGCGGCGAGGCCACCACCGAGCGCGGCGTCGACGGCGTCGGCGCCCGGGCCGAGGGCGCCCCCCTTGGCCACGGGGACCGCGAGCAGGTCGACGGCGGCCGACGCGGGGCTGGTGCTGGAGGCGGTGAACGAGAGCGGCACGGGTTCTTCTCCGGGTTCTACGAGTTCGACGGGTGCAGCGGTGGAGCGGGTGACTCAGGGACGCAGGCGCACCGGGCGGAAGTGACCTTCCTGCCAGCGGGCCAGGGTGTAGACGAGATCGGCGAGCCGGTTGAGGTAGGGCACGACCTGGCTGTCGTCGCCGAGCCAGCCGTGACTGGTCGCGGCGACGGCCTGGCGTTCGGCGCGGCGCACGATCGTGCGCGCCATGTCGAGCGCCGCGGCCGGGCGGTTCTCGCCGGGCAGCACGAACTCGGTGGGCGGGTCGTAGCGCGCGGTGATGCGGTCGATGACCGGCTCGAGCGCCGCGACCATCTCCGGGGTGGTGAGCGACACGCCGGGTGTGAGCTTGGCGCGGTTGTCGGGCGCGGTGGCGAGCTCCGCGCCCACCACGAACAGCTCGCGCTGCAGGTGGATCAGCAGCTCGTCGAGCTCGGAGCCCGGTTCGGCCTCGGCCCGGGCCATCCCGAGCGCGGACACGGCTTCGTCGACCGCGCCGTACGCGTCGGGACCGGCGGTGTCCTTGCCGACCCGGCCGCCGAAGAGCAGGCCGGTGGTGCCGTCGTCGCCCTGGCGTGTGTAGATCTTCTGCGTCATGTGGGGCGGAGTCTACGACCGCAGGGCCCGGAAGACGGTGGGTGGTCGCCTAGCCTGGTCGCGATGTCCGCGGTTCCCGAACCGGCTCCCGAGTCGGACCCTGCGCCCGCCGGCAGCACCGGAGAAGGCGGCGACGCGGTGACGAAGCGGCCCTCGGCGCTGAAGGCGGCGTTCAAGACCGCCCGGCCCAAGCAGTGGACGAAGAACGTCCTGGTGTTCGCGGCCCCCGCGGCCGCGGGCGTGCTCGACCAGGGCGACGCGCTCCTCAAGACGTTCGTCGCATTCGTGGGTTTCTGCCTCGCGGCGAGCGCCGTCTACTTCCTCAACGACGCCAACGACTTCGAGGCCGACCGCCTGCACCCCACGAAGCGGTACCGCCCCATCGCCGCCGGCCACCTCGAGCCCCGCACCGCGCGCGTCATCGCCGGGGTGCTCGTGGTGTTGTCGCTGGCGGTCACCGCGCCGGTCAACGACGGCAAGCTGGCCGCCGTCATCGCCGGTTACCTCGCCCTCCAGTTCAGCTACACGATGTGGCTCAAGTACGAGCCGGTGATCGACCTCGCCGCGGTCGCTGCCGGGTTCGTGCTGCGCGCGATCGCCGGTGGCGTCGCCACGGGCGTCCCCCTCTCCGACTGGTTCCTGATCGTCGCCGGCGCCGGCTCGCTGTTCATCGTCACCGGCAAACGCCATGCCGAGCAGGTGGAGCTCGGGTCCGATTCGCTCGAGCACCGCAGCACCCTCGGCGAGTACTCCACGGCGTTCCTCGGCTACGTGCGTGCGGTCGCGTCGGGCGTGATGATCACCGGGTACTGCCTCTGGGCGTTCGAGAGCGCGGCGAGCACGGGCGACACCTTCTGGTTCCGCATCTCCATCGTGCCCTTCGTCATCGCGGTGCTGCGGTACGCGCTGGTCATCGACCAGGGCGGCGGCGGCGCACCCGAGGAAGTGGTGCTCGCGGATCGCGTGCTCCAGGCGGTGGGTCTCATCTGGGTGATCACGTTCGCGCTGGGTGTCCATGGCTGAGTCGCGCGTCGAATTGCTCACCGGCTGGAGCCGCACCGCACCCACGGCCGCGACCGTCGTCGCGCCGGGGAGCGAGTCGGAGATCGACGGCCTCCTGGCGGAAGCCGGGCCGCGCGGCCTCCTGGCCCGGGGTCTCGGTCGCAGCTACGGCGACGCCGCGCAGAACGCCGGCGGCACCGTCGTCGACGGCACCGCGTTGGCGGGCATCCACGACCTCGACCTCGAGCGCGGCATCGTGCGCGCCGACGCCGGCGTCAGCCTCGACACCCTGATCCGCGCGCTGCTCCCCTTCGGCTGGTTCGTGCACGTCACGCCGGGCACGCGTCAGGTCACCCTCGGCGGCGCGCTCGCAGCCGACGTGCACGGCAAGAGCCACCACTTCGACGGCAGCTTCGCCAACCATGTCGCATCGTTCACGCTGCACACGCCCACCGGCACGGTGGAGGTGACGCCCGAGTCCGACCCCGAGCTGTTCTGGGGCACCGCGGGTGGCATGGGCCTCACCGGTGTGATCGGCCAGGTCACCCTCCGGCTGCTACCGGTGCGCACGTCGATGATCCGCGCCGAGAACATCCGTTTCCCCGACCTCGACGCGGTGATGGCCGCGATGGCCGGTGAGGACGCCGACGTCCGCTACTCCGCCGCGTGGATCGACTGTCTCGCGCAAGGCGCGTCGCTCGGTCGTTCGATCCTGTCGCGTGGCGACCACGCCGAGGTCGACGACCTGCCCGCGAAGCTGCGGCGCGACCCGTTCAGGTTCGGCGGCCCCGCAAGGATCGGCGCGCCGCCGTGGGCGCCCAACGGGCTGCTCAACCGTGCGAGCATCGCCGCGTTCAACGAGTTGTGGTTCCGGGTGTCGCCCGCGCTCCACGGTGGCCACGGCGTCGAGACGATCTCGTCGTTCTTCCACCCGCTCGACGGCGTGCGCGAGTGGAACCGCCTCTATGGCAGCCGCGGCTTCCTCCAGTACCAGTACGTCGTGCCCGACCGCGAGCACGAGGCGGTGCGGAAGTCGATCGAGATGCTGAGCGAGGCGCGCGCGGCGTCGTTCCTCGCGGTGCTCAAGCGCTTCGGACCCGGCAACCCCGGTCCGCTGTCGTTCCCGCAGCCGGGGTGGACGCTCGCGCTCGACATCCCCGCGACGGTGCCCGGCCTCGACGTGCTGCTCGACCGCCTCGACGGGCTCGTCGCCGAGGCCGGCGGGCGCATCTATCTCGCCAAGGACTCCCGCCTGCGCCCCGAGCTGGTGCCGGTGATGTACCCCGACCTCGACCGCTTCGCCGCGCTCCGCGCGCGCGTCGACCCCGAGTGCGTGCTGCAGTCCGATCTGCAGCGCCGCCTCTCCCTCCCCTAGAGCCGCTTCGGCGTCACTGAGCGCGGATATGGACGCCTGAGTGACGCCAAACGAGAAGGAAGACGAAGAAGATGCAGGACGCGCTGGGTTCGGTGCAGTCGGTGCTGGTGCTCGGAGGTGGCTCCGACATCGCGAGGTCGACGCTGCGCGAGCTGGTGAAGCGCCGGGCGCGCACGATCGTCCTCGCCGCGCGCGACCCGCAGTCGCTCGCGGGTTCGGTGGAGGAGCTGCGGTCGCTCGGCGCGACCACGGTCGAGGCCGTCGCGTTCGACGCGCACGACACCACCGCGCACACCGCGTTCGTCGACGACGTGTTCGAGCGCTTCGGCGACATCGACCTCGTGCTCGTCGCGTTCGGCGTGCTCGGCGACCAGGAGCAGGCCGAGCTGGACTCCGCCGCCGCCGTCGACATCGCGACCGTCAACTACGTGGGCGCGATCTCGGTGACGGTGCCGGTGGCCAACAAGCTGAAGGCCCAGGGCCACGGCACGATCGTGGCGTTGTCGTCGGTGGCCGGCGAGCGGGCCCGTCGATCGAACTTCGTGTACGGCTCGTCGAAGGCCGGGATGGACGCGTTCTACCAGGGCCTCGGCGACAGCCTCGTGGGCACCGGCGTGAAGGTGATGATCGTGCGCCCCGGTTTCGTGCACACGAAGATGACCGAGGGCATGGACGCCGCGCCGCTCTCGACCACGCCCGAGGCCGTCGCCCAGGCGATCGTGAAGGGCATCCAGCGCGGCTCCGAGCAGGTGTGGGTGCCCGGCACCATGCGCTTCGTGATGTCGGCGCTGCGCCACGTGCCCCGGCCGGTGTTCCGCAAACTCCCCATCTGACTCCCCATCTGAACGCCGCCTCTGACAGGCGTCGGACAAGTCGGGCACATCGGGCCTCAAGGCACCCTCGCCCGCGGACGATCATCTGGTGCAGGAGATCGGAGGGGTGCCATGGCCCAGGCCACGCATCACATCAGGGTCGAAGCCGACCCGGTCCAGTACGACAGGATGTTCGACCGCGAGACGGGGATGCCGCGCTGGCCGTTGCTCCTCGACCGCACCGCGATCGCCCTGGCCCGCGCGCACCGGGTGAACCGCGTCGTCGCGGTGTTCGTGCTCGACGACCCCCGCACCTTCGACGGCGATCTCCCCGACTTCAAGGATCTCGGCCACCGCCTGTTGGCACGCGTCCGCCCCGACGACACGGTCGCCCGGGTCGCCCGCCGCACCTTCGTGGTGGTGTGCAACGACATCCGCCGCGACCAGGACGCCGCCGCGGTCGCACAGCGGCTCGTGCACAACTCCGAGGTCATCGCGCGGCTCGGTGTCGCCCTCGGTGTCCCCGGCGACACGCCGGAGACCCTCCTCGAGCGGGCGATCGACCAGGCTGCCGTCACGATCTGACCCGACGCGTAGCCTGCTCGGGATGAGCAGCGTCCCCGAGGCCCGCCCCCGCGTCGTCGCCGCGTTCGACTTCGACGGCACCCTCTCCACGCGCGACAACGTCGTGCCGTTCCTCACCGAGCTCGTCGGCGTCGACGGCACCATCAAGGTGCTCGCCAAGACCGGCTGGACCCTCGGCCGTGCCGGTCGCGGCAGCTGGAACCGCGAGGAGCTCAAGGAAGTCGTCGTCGCGAAGGCGCTGAACGGCTCCCCCATGCTGAGCCTCGAGCGCTTCGCCGACGGGTTCGCCAAGAAGATCATCGCGAAGCACCTGCGCGCCGAGGCGGTCGACCTCGCGAAGTGGCACCAGGCCCAGGGCCACGAGGTCGTGATCGTCTCCGCATCGTTCGCGGTGTACCTGCGCCCCGTGGCCGAGCATCTCGGCCTCGACGCCGTGCTCGCCACCGAGCTCGAGGTCGACGACCTCGGCCGCCTCGACGGCAGGCTGCGCGGCCCGAACGTGCGCGGCCCCGAGAAGGTGCGCCGCCTCGACGAGTACATCGCCACCACCCACGGCGGCGAGCCCGCGTTCGTGTTCGCCTACGGCGACAGCTCGGGCGACAAGGAGCTGTGGGCCCGCGCCGACCGCGCGGTGCGCCTCGGCCGCCGCGCCCACCTCGGCACGGCCTGAGCGTCGCCCGCGTCCGTCACCCCGGGCCCGTTACGACCAGGGTTTCCACCCGAGGGGCCCCGAAAGGGCCAAGTAGCCTGAACGGCATGTCGCAGTTCCTCGAAGCGCTTGCTCAGCGCGTCCTCGTGTTCGACGGTGCGTTCGGCACCTGGGTGCAGGACCGCAACCTCGGCCCCGACGACTTCGGGGGCGCCGCGCTCGAGGGGTGCAACGAACGCCTCGTCCTCACCCGGCCCGACCTCATCGCCGAGATGCACGCCGAGTACCTCGACGCGGGCGTCGACGCAGTGGAGACCGCCACGTTCGGTGCGTTCCCGCTGGTGCTGTCGGAGTACGGCATCGCCGACGAGACCTACGCGATCAACGAGGCCGCCGCCCGCATCGCCAAGGAGACCTGCGCGCGGTTCGCCACGCCGGAGAAGCCGCGCTTCGTCATCGGCTCGATCGGCCCGGGCACGCGCCTGCCGTCGCTGGGCCAGATCGCCTTCGCCACCCTGCGCGACGAGTACGCGGCGATGGTCGCGGGCCTGCTCGACGGCGGCGTCGACGTGCTGCTCGTGGAGACGGTGCAGGACATCCTCCAGGCCAAGGCTGCGATCATCGGCGCGCGGCGCGCCATGCGCACCGCGGGGATCGAGGTGCCGATCATGGTGCAGGTCACGGTGGAGACCACCGGCCGCCTGCTCGTCGGCTCCGAGATCGGTGCGGCACTCACCGCGCTCGAGGCGCTGCGCCCCGACGTGATCGGGCTCAACTGCGCGACCGGCCCCACCGAGATGACCGAGCACCTGCGCTACCTCGCGCAGCACTCGCGCACCTACCTGAGCTGCCTCCCGAACGCGGGCCTGCCGTCGATCGTCGACGGCCACACGCACTACGACCTCACGCCCGAGGGTCTCGCGGAGGCGCACGACCGGTTCGTCGGCGAGTTCGGCCTCAACATCGTGGGCGGTTGCTGCGGCACCACGCCCGCGCACCTGCGCGCGGTGTGCGAGCGCCTCGGCACGCGTGCGCCCGTCGCCCGCAACCCGCAGCCCGAGCCTTCGTGCTCGTCGGTGTACAGCCCCGTCGCCTTCCACCAGGACCTCGCCTACCTCGCCATCGGCGAGCGCACGAACGCGAACGGTTCGAAGAAGTTCCGCGACGCGATGCTCGCCGGCGACTGGGACACCTGCGTGCAGATGGCGCGCGAGCAGGTGAAGGAAGGTGCGCACGTGCTCGACGTGTGCGTCGACTACGTGGGCCGCGACGGCACCGCCGACATGGAGGAGATCGCGAGCCGCTTCGCCACGCAGGCGGCGCTCCCCCTCGTGTTCGACTCCACCGAGCCGCAGGTGCTCGAGGCCGGCCTCGTGCACGCGGGCGGCAAGTCGATCCTCAACTCCGCGAACCTCGAGGAGGGCGAGGCCGAGGGCAAGCGCTTCGACCGCGTGCTGTCGCTCGCGCAGGAGTACGGCGCCGCGGTGATCTGCCTCGCCATCGACGAAGAGGGCCAGGCCCGCACCGCCGACCACAAGGTCGAGATCTGCAAGCGCATCTACACGATCGCCACCGAGCGCTACGGCATCGAGCCGTCCGACCTCATCTTCGACGTGCTCACGTTCCCGCTCGGCTCCGGCTCCGACGATCTGCGCCGCGACGGCATCGAGACCATCGAGGCCATCCGCCGCGTGAAGGCCGAGCTGCCGGGCGTGTCGACGGTGCTCGGTCTGTCGAACGTGAGCTTCGGCCTGAAGCCTGCGATCCGTCACGTGCTCAACAGCGTGTTCCTGCACGAGTGCCGCGAGGCAGGCCTCGACGCGGCGATCGCGCACGCCGCGCGCATCATGCCGATGCACAAGATCGACGACCACGTGCGCGAGGTCACCCTCGACCTCGTCTACGACCGTCGGCGCGACGACTACGACCCGCTCACCGAGCTGATGGCACTGTTCGAGGGCGTCGACGCCGCCGCGGTGGAACGCGAGGACCGCTCGGGCTGGCCGATCGAGGAGCGACTCAAGCACCGCATCATCGACGGCGACCGCGACGGGCTCGAGGCCGACCTCGACGAGCAGCTGCAGACGCTGCCCGCGCTCGGCATCGTCAACGACGTGCTGCTCGAGGGCATGAAGGTCGTCGGCGACCTGTTCGGCCGCGGCGAGATGCAGCTGCCCTTCGTGTTGCAGAGCGCGGAGACGATGAAGACCGCGGTCGCGCACCTCGAACCGCACATGGAGAAGGCCGACGACGGCGGCAAGGGCCGCGTGGTGCTCGGCACCGTGAAGGGCGACGTCCACGACATCGGCAAGAACCTCGTCGACATCATCCTCACCAACAACGGCTACGAGGTGCACAACATCGGCATCAA
>Ga0075017_100002831_pt1 | contig 10885 bp, 7 predicted proteins | sample AleBraG_ABR_2012_FD_71475 | JGI IMG/M metagenome (GOLD analysis project Ga0075017, IMG submission 71475) | Freshwater sediment microbial communities in response to fracking from Pennsylvania, USA - Alex Branch Run_MetaG_ABR_2012 | ecosystem: Environmental > Aquatic > Freshwater > Creek >...
GGCTGGTAGTAAAAGAGGCTCTTGCGCACGCCGTACTGATGGGTGCCGTCGGTGAACTGCAGGCCGCCGTCGACAACGTGATCCATGAACTGTTGAACCTTGTCGAGTTCTGCCTGGTTGGGCTGGCCGAGTTGCTTCATGACAGCCGCAAGCCAGGATCCGGCACCGCCTTCGTCGCTGAGACCCGCGATCCATGCACGGCTGTCCTGAAGGACAATCTGGTTCAGTTCGCGATCGTAGGACATCACCGAGGGAGCGCGGTGAAAGGGATCGTTTACATCGGTGAACCATTGCTTCGTGGTGAGGAAACGCCCCATGTCCGCAACCGCATCAGCCGCGGGCTTGGTCGTGAAATAGCTGATCGCTTGTACGGTGCCGTCGGCGTAGGTCACGGATAGACGAGCGCGTCCCCAGGTCTTCCCTCTCACAGAATACGAGCGCCAACCGCCGAGGGTGGACACCTGGGCGTCGACATCAATCGCGCCCGTCGGCGCGACTACGATCGATTTCACGCTGGCGGAGTACTTCAGGAACAACCGGCCGTCGATGTCCGTCGGCAACACGTAGCCGGGAACACCGATCGCGACGGGCCGGCCGTTGGCAGCGAGTGTCTTTTCAATGTTCCGGATCGAGTCTGAAAGAAGAAATCGAACTCCGTAGCTCTTCGACTCCCCGGGAGCCAGGTTCAACGCAGTTGGCGGGTTCCACGGCTGTGCTTTTTTCCACTCATTCTCAGCGTACGCTTGACTATGCACCATCCACTCGTAAAAACCCTCAAAGGTGATGCCACGCGGAGTTGGATCGGTGAAAACCGGCGTTGCACCCCAGCGATCAGGCCGGTCGAGAATCGGGTTGTAGGCCTCGAATGGAGTTCGGCCATCGGGCACGACGAGCAATGCGGGGCCGCGTCCGCTGAGCCTTGTGACTTGGAGGTAGCCTGCGTCCTCACCAATGTATGGATCATAGAAAGAGCACTTGGCATGTGCTTCTTCGAGCGAGCGCTCGTTGAGCACGTTATTGAAGATCATCGGAATACCCAGCGCGCCCACTTCAACGGCCACCGCCGTCTTGTTCTTCAGCGTGAAGCGCAGGACAAGCTTGTTCGACTCGAGCGCCCAGGCACGGGTAATCTGCAGGGGAATATCTGCGGGCAGGGTTGGTGCCAGATCAGCGGCAGCTAAGATCCCGTTCTCCGCTGGAAGTGCAACCAGCGACTGGCGCTTGGCCGCGGTCGAATAGTTTTTCCACTCGCTGGAATTCGCCGTGCGCAAGCGCAGCGTGATATCGCCGAGATGGAAATAGCCATCCTGGGAACGAGCGAGTAGAAGATCGCCGGGCGTGAAATCGAAGTCTACGGTGCCCTTCGGCTTGAGAGCCGCAACTGTCTGCGATGAGCGTACCAGGGTGAGCGTGAACTCCTGGGTGTCGAAATCCACGGTGCCTGCAGCGAGCATGGGGCCGGGAGTTGGGGGCTTCTTCTGCTCTTTCTTATCATTCGAATTTTGCGCGACGACAACCGTGCGCAAGAAGATGATCGACGCCAACAGTAAGAAGAGGGTGAGCAAACTCGAGCGACGATTTGAAGGAGCGATCACTTTGAACCTCGAGATAAGGACATAGGCCGTATACTTTATACATTTCGTGAGAGCCAAAGCAAAACATGAACGCCGGGACGAACTTCATGTCAAAACGACTGTCTTCTTATGGTGTGTGCGCACGATCGAGTATGTCGCTGCTTAGTCTTGCGGCAATGATCTTGTGCCTGCAGCCTTTGCAGAGCGCGAAGGCTGAGGAACTGCCCAAAGCTCCGGGCGCGCAAGTCATCGCACTCACGCCAAAGCCGGGATATTTCACCGAGCCTGCCATTGCCGTCAACCCAGCGAACCCACAGCAGGTCGTCGCAGTCTTTCAGGACAACGCACACGCGGCGTACTCACAGGATGCGGGCCGGACGTGGGAGGTGGCGGATGGCGTTGAGCCGCCCAACTATCGGGTGTCCGGCGACGTCTCGACTGCCTTCGATAATCACGGTCATGCATTCATCTGTTACATGGCGTTCGACAAGCTGGGCACGTTCAACTACTGGGCACACAATTCCTCGCGCAACGGGTTGTTCGTGCGGCGATCGCTCGATGGTGGAAAGACCTGGGAGACGAATCACATTCCCATCATCGAACATCCTACGGAGCCGGGCGTTCCGTGGGAGGACAAACCTTACATCGTGTCCGACACGACGAAGAGCTCCTTCGCCGGGAACCTTTATGTAGGTTGGACGCGGTGGACGCTGACGGATTCGGAGATCCTGCTCTCGCGATCGACGGACGATGGGAAGACCTGGTCGAAGCCCATTGAAATCGATGCTCACCCGGGCTTACCCCGCGACGATAACGGGGCGGCCGAAGGGTTCGCCGGCGTGGTCGCTCCCGACGGGACGCTGTACGCCGTTTGGAGCCAGGATGACCAGATCATGCTCGCGTCATCGCGCGACGGAGGCAAGACGTTCTCTCACGCGCGGCCGATAGTTCACACGGCACCCACGATGTTTGCCGTACAGACTCTCGAAAGGGCGAACGGATTTCCGCAGATCGCGATTGATCCGCGGAGCAAGCGGCTGTTTGTCGCCTGGAGTGATTATCGGAACGGTGATCTGGATGTGTTCTGCGCAACGTCCACCGACGGTGGTCGCACGTGGGCCTCGGCAGTGCGCGTGAACAACGATGCGATCCACGATGGCGCCGAACAGTTTTTTCAGTGGCTTGCGGTCGACCCAGTGGATGGAAGTGCCGATGTGGTGTTCTACGACCGGCGCGGCGATACGCACAACCGCAAACAGATCGTAGTGCTGGCGCGTTCGACCGACGGCGGAAGGTCGTTCGCGAACTATGCCTGGACCGATGAGTCCTTTGAGGCCAGCAACGTTTTCTTTGGCGACTACACGGGGCTTGCCGCTTTCGGTGGTCGCGTGTATGGAGTTTGGACGGAGAAGCCCACCCACGTCGCCGACTCTGATACTAAGTCGGGGGACGAGCACTCCGGAGCGCACGGCACGGTCGTCAAGGTGGGGGTTGCGGATTTCCAGAGTGAGGCGACGGGCAAGCCCTGAGCGTACCGGAGATCTAGCGACTTTCTGAAACCAACACGGGCACGTTGGCCTCTCGAGTCATTTCCCCTTCGATCATCCGCCAGATACGCAGAGGATTTGAATCCTTGAGTTCTTCGGGCAACGCATCGTCGGGAAAACCCTGATAACAGACCGGCCGCGCGAATCGGAAGATGGCCTGGCTTCCGACCGAGGTCGAGCGACCGTCGGACGTCGCGGGGTACGGACCGCCGTGTACCATCGCGTGGCTCACCTCAACTCCGGTTGGGAAACCATTGAAGACGAGGCGCCCGACTTTGTTCTCCAGAATCGCGACCAGATCCCCGAAGTCGTGCAGGTCCTGCTCCGTGCCGTGAATCGTGGCGGTGAGATGTCCCTCGAGCTTGCGAGCAATCTCCAGCAACTCACTGCGGCTTGAATGCTGGATGAGTAGCGTGGTCGGACCGAAGATCTCTCCCTCGAGCTGGAAACTCTTTAGGAACGAAGCAGCGTCCGTTTCAAACAGCACCGAGCCCACGGAAAGTCCGTTCTCCGCGGCCGGCGCCGGCGCCGGCGCCTCGGTGATCGATTTCACGGTTGCATGGACTTTGCGTCCGGCGACCGCGGACAAGTAGGAGGAACGGATGCCGGGAGTCAGCAACTGAAACGGGGTGGATCCGAGAACCAACTCCTGCAACTTCTTCACGAGCAACTGAGCGTCGGATCCTTGCGGGACGAACACGATGCCCGGCTTGGTGCAGAACTGCCCAGCACCAAGCGTAAAGGAAGCGTGCAGACCGGTTGCAATGGCCTCGCCGCGTTCTCGCAGCGCGCCTGGAAGTACGAACACCGGATTGGTGCTGCTCATTTCGCCGAAGAATGGAATCGGCTCAGGACGCGCCGCCGCCAGATCCATCAGCACTCGTCCCGCAGCGCGAGATCCCGTAAAGCCCACAGCCTTGACCAACGGATGCGTTACCAGCGCAACGCCGACTTGCGTGGCACTGTCGAATAGCAAGGAAAAGACGCCCTCGGGCAGACCACACTCCCGCACACTGGCGCTAATTGCCTGCCCAACCAGTTCACTGGTCCCCGGATGGGCTGGGTGCGCCTTGACGATCACCGGGTTCCCGGCGGCGAAGGCGGAGGCCGTGTCGCCTCCGGCGACTGAGAATGCCAACGGGAAATTGCTGGCGCCGAATACCGCCACCGGACCGAGAGGGCGCAGCATGGAGCGAATGTCGGGCTTGGCAGCGGGCTTACGGTCCGGATCGGCACGATCGATGCGCGCTCCAACCCACGAACCTTCTTCCGCAACTTGCGCAAAGAGACGAAGCTGGCCGCACGTACGTGCCGTCTCTCCCTGCAGTCGTCCTGGGGGCAAAGCGGTCTCCTGGTGAGCCCTTTCGACCAGTTCGGTGGTCAGAGAGTCGATGTTCGCTGCAATGGCGCGAAGGAAAGCTCCCCGTTCCCTTCCACTGGTGCGGCCGTAAACGCGAAATGCCTCGGCCGCCAACTGCGCAGCGTGTTCGACATCGGCGGCCTTCGCGGAGGAGTAGCCTGGCTGCAGACGTTGTCCGTTGGCCGGATTTATACCGTAGAAGCGCTCGGAAACCTCGTCGCCGTCGCCGAAGCCGACGATGGATCGTCCCATCAATTTGGCCATGATTCCCTGCTACTTTCCGTTCGGCAACGCATAGCTACCGACGGCTTGTGGTCGGCGGCTTAGAGCGTCGCGAATAATCTTGCGGGTCTGATCGAGGTCCTGCCCCACCAACTCCAGGCGCGGCGGACGCACCCGCGTGTTCCCCATCCCAACTTCCGCCTGCACCATTTTGATGAGCTGAACAAAATTGAACACCGTATCCATTCGGAGCAACGGCAGAAACCAACGGTAAAGTTCGAACGCCTTCTCCGGCTCTCCGTTGATCCCGTGGTTCAGCAGATCGACCGACTCCCGCGGCAAAGCATTGGCGAGACCAGCGATCCACCCCGTCGCACCGACTCCGATGGCCTCGAGGACCGCATCGTCAACCCCCACGGAGATCTCCAGCCGCCGGTCCACCAGCGCCCGGATCGCAGAAACACGCCGCGCGTCGGTGCTCGATTCTTTTACGGCCTGGAAGTTCTCGTGTTCCGCAGCCAGCTCGCTGATTTGCTCCGGAAGAAAATCGGTGCCGTACGCGACCGGATTGTTGTAGAGCATGCAAGAGAGCGGCGTTGCGCGGAAGACAGCCGCGACGTGCATTTTCATCTCGCGCCAGTCGCCTTTGTAGACGTACGGCGGGAGCACCATCAAACCGTCGCAGCCCTGGTCGGCGGCCGCCTTCGCCAACGCCACGGCTTCCGAGGTCGTCAGCGCCGAGATGGAGGCGACTACAGGCCCGCGACTCTGCACTGCGCGGACACACGTTCGAAGGATCTCCAGCTTCTCGTCGAAAGACAACGTGGCCCCTTCTCCCAAAGAACCCAGGGCAACAATTCCCGAGCAGCCGTTGTCCAGCAGCCACCGGCAATGTTCGACCATGAAGCCGTGGTCGACGCGAAGGTGGTCGGTGAAGCAGGTGGTGATAGCAGGCATCACGCCCTTCCAGTTCATCAGTGGCCTCCTGTAACGGCTTGTTGCTCCGGTTCCGGGGAACTTGCGAGTGCAGCCAGGCTTTCCATCCGAGCGGGGAAGATGGGAGGCCGCACCGAATCCGGGGTCCAGTCAAAGAGAAATTGGGTAGCGGGACCGCATATGCGACCCTGACAAGGACCCATGCCGCAGCGCGTCTGCAGCTTGGCGGCACGCCAAGACGGGTACCGCAGCAAGCGTGAGTACGGAACGTCTTCACATCGGCAGATTGCAGTTTCGGCGGATGGCAGATCCCGCAACTCTGCACGCAGTTGAAAGGCGCCGGCCAAAGCGGCGGCGAAGTTTCTCAGCTTCTTTCGTTGGGCAAAGAGGTCGCGCGCCTTGGCGACACGTCTGCCCGAAACCAGGCCAGCAATCTGACCCTCCACCAGAGCCAATCCCACGCCGCCGATTCCGGTTGGTTCACCCGCACAAAAAACTTCTGGGATACTCGTTCGCTGAAAATCGTCCACGCGCACAAAGTCGCATTCGATCTGGCATCCCAGGAGACAAGCTAGTTCCGTGTTCGGCACAAGATGGAAACCGCAAGACAGGTAATCGCAGGCGAGTGTCTCGGACTTTCCCCGCCGAGAGATGGACACGCTCTCGAGGACATTCTTGCCCTCTGCGGCAACCGGCCAACTGCTGGTCGCGAACCGTACTCCAGCAAGGTCTTTCTTCAACTGGAGAGCCTGCACGATCTTTCCGGGCTGGCCTGCCAGGGCAATACCGAAACGCGCCAAACGGTCCCAAGATGCCTGCTCGCAGACCATTGCGAGTTCGGCGCCATGCTTTCGCAGATGGGATGCGACCGCCAGCAGCAAAGGCCCGGTACCGGCGACCACAACCCGTTTTCCGCGGATGGGAAGGCCGTTCTTCACCAACGCTTGAAGTCCCCCGGCACCCATCACGTTGGGCAAGGTCCATCCCGGGAACGGTAAGAATCTTTCGCGCGCACCGGTTGCGAGGATCAGCTGGTCGTATTGCAACTCGCAGGGGTCGTCCGCTGTCTCCGCCAGCAGCACACCCGGGTCCGGCGCGTCGAAGACACGGACTCCGCAAAGCGGGTCGACTCGCGCCGCCCGTAATCGCTCCAGCCAACCCGCTGCCTCGGGCACAGGTCCACCCGCCGACTCGCTCCGCCAGATTTGTCCACCTAGGCGGAAATTGTCATCTACCAGACCGACACGGACACCACATTCCCCGGCGCACGCCGCTGCTGCCATTCCGGCGGGCCCGGCACCGACGACAAGGACATCGAACTTGTGGCACGCGACCCTAGTCATCGGTCCTCACGTCCATTCCCGGCTCACACAGGATCTGGCAACTGCGGCCATGCGCTTTTCCGTTGATCGTCATGCGACACTCGAAACAAATGCCCATCCCGCAAAGCGGTCCGCGCGACGCGCCGCCAACGGACACCCGGCACGGTTGCCCTGCCAGCATCGCCGCTACCGCCACGGTCGTGCCTGGTTCCACATCGACCGTTACACCATTGACCGTCAGGGCCAGACTAGGCATGGACCTGCTCCTTGCCGACCCTGGACGGCAAATACGGCTCGATCGGAATCTCGGGTTGCGCACCCGTCATTTGATCGGCGAGAATGCGCGCGGTTCCCAGTGAAGTTGTGATGCCCAAGCCCTCGTGACCTGTAGCCAGCCACACCGACCTATCTACCGTCGAGGGTCCAATCAGCGGCAGTTTGTCCGGAGTCGCCGCCCGGAAGCCGGTCCAGGTACGCACCGTCGACATCTGTCCCAGGCCGGGCATGTACTCCTGCGCTCGTTGCAGCATCTGGACCAGTATGCCGTGGTCGACTTCCCGATGCTCCGCGCCGTATTGGCGGGAGGAACCGATCAACACCTGTCCGGTACGCCTGGGCTGCACGTTGAAGGCAACCGAATCGCTGCTCACGGAGTGAGCGCTCTTCAGGTAGCCGAGTTCGACCAGCTGGTGGCGCACGAATCCGGGATAGCGATCGGTGATCACCAGATGTCCCTTGCGTTTCTTGATCTCAAGGCCGGGCGTGAGGGCGGGAGCGGATGCGCCAGCCGCGTTCACGACGAACTCCGCTCGAATTTCCGAGCCATCACTGAGCACAACCTGACCCTGTCCGATGTCTTGCACAGAACTACCGAGGCGAAACTTTGCTCCAAGTTCTTGCGCCCGCTCGGCGCAAAAGCGCGCTGCACAAGGCGGATAAAGCACTCCATCTTCGGAAACCAGCAAGCCACCTTTCATGCCGCTGTGCAGGTTTGGTTCGAGCGTGTGCAGAGCCTCCCCGTCGAGAACTTCTGTCGCTACTTCCCTCTCACCGTAGTACTTGTGCTTGCGCCGCACCTCGGCCATTTCCTCATCATCCGCAGCCACCCAGATCGTTCCGCATTGCTCGTATTCGGCATCGTCGGGTAACTCAGGTCTCAACTCCTGCCACAGACGCTGCGAGTAGCGGGTCAAGGCGAACTGGGCTTCCGAGTCGTCCATCACAACAATGTGGCCCATTCCGGCGGCGGTCGCACCAGCCCCGATTGCGTCCCGATCCACGAGGACGACCCGCATCCCACGTCGTGCGCATTCGTGGGCGCAGGCCGCACCGACAATTCCGGCCCCGACAATCGCGACGTCATACGCAGCAGTGCTCATGCGCGAATCCCCATGCAGAGAGGATCAAGCGGATCGAGGACCAGTTCGGCCTCCGCATTCACGAAAGCGGAGCCTTTGATGCTCGGGTACACTTTGCCATCGCGAACCGCTACGGTCCCTTCAAATACGCTGCCGACAATGCTCTCCTGACGCCAGATCTGGCCTTCGCGAATCTTGCCGTCGGCGTAGAGACATGCCAGCTTCGCGCTGGTCCCGGTGCCGCACGGCGAGCGGTCATAGGCTTCCCCGGGACAGAGCACAAAATTCTTGCTGTCGATCCCCGGCTTCGCGGATGCGGCGAAGAGTTCGATGTGATCAATCTCCTTGCCGTCGTCACCGGTGATTTTGTTGTCCTGAAGCGCCTTCCGGATCGCCCACGTGAAGGCGGTCAACTCGTCGATATTTCCCAAAGTCAACGGCATCGTGTGATCGCGAACCAGGAAGAACCAATTGCCACCCCACGCGACATCACCACACACCGGACCGTAACCGGTCACGGGCACGGTCACGCTCGCGGCGCTGCGGTAGCTGGCAAGATTATTCACGGTCACTTCGCCACTTTCGTGCAGAGTCGCACCCACGACACCCACCGGCGTCTCGATGCGGTGCTGTCCAGGCCGAATGCGTCCCATGTAGGCCAGCGTCACCATGAGGCCGATCGTGCCGTGGCCGCACATACCCAGATAGCCGACATTGTTAAAGAAGATCACCCCAGCAGCGCACGTAGGATCGACGGGCTCACATAACAAAGCGCCAACGATCACGTCCGATCCGCGTGGTTCGTTCACCACTGCGGAACGGAACTCGTCGTGTTTCTTGCGAAACTGCTCCACCCTCTCGGCCAAAGGACCCGCACCGAGGTCCGGGCCCCCGCTTACAACCAGCCTGGTCGGTTCCCCTCCGGTATGCGAGTCGATCACCCGGACCCGCCGCGATAACTCCGTGCTCATGAACTGGTTGGGCCTCGACGCAAGGATGCCATTGGAGTAATATCCGGGCGCCTCTTTATTATTCCGTATTTCATAGGCGCTGTCGTATTTTATGGATACAATATGCAATCGTCAATTTGAATTCTTTCGCCCATGCACCCACCTGTCAGTAAGGACTTTACCCTCATAGACACCGAGTTCCCCCGCCAAAAGCACGGCAACCATCCGTTTGGATTGGGCCGATTCAATGCCTTGACTGGAAGGTCCAGATTGTGGACCCTCGTCTCGGCGGCGGCCCTCATTGCCTGCCCGAGCGGGCCTGTCCACGCGCAGAGTTCGACAGTTGCCGAGACCCTGCGCCGGGAATTTGTCGAACATGCCTTTGCGGCTAAGTCTTTCGGACCTGCGCGCTGGCTCAACGGAGGGCAAGCCTACACCACCTTGGAACCTTCCGGGGAAGTAACTGGGGGCAAGGAACTGGTGCGGTACGACTCGGCCACCGGACAACGGGAAGTGCTGGTCTCGACGCACCAGTTGACAACTTCTGGCAGCAAGGAACCGCTCACGATCGAGGACTACGCATGGTCGAGTGACCTCACCCGCCTGCTCATTTACACCAACTCCAAGCGAGTCTGGCGCGCGAATACCCGTGGCGACTACTGGGTGCTCGAGCGCAAGTCCGGGAATCTGCGCAAACTTGGAGATGGTGGTCCGCCTTCCAGCTTGATGTTTGCCAAGTTTTCTCCAGACGGCAGCAAAGTCGCCTACGTTCGTTTCAATAACATCTATGTGGAAGATCTCGACTCCGGACGCACCTGGCGACTTACTTCCGATGGGTCAGAGAAGATCATCAACGGCACTTCGGATTGGGTGTACGAAGAAGAGTTCAGCGTTCGGGATGCGTTCCGCTGGAGCCCGGATGGAACTCGTATCGCCTACTGGCAGTTTGATACCAGCAAGGTGAAGACCTTCGCGCTGATCTATGACACCGGTGCCCCCTACCAGATCCTGACGAATATTCCTTACCCCGAGTACAACGTGTATCCCACAGTCCGGCAGATTCCCTACCCGCAGCCGGGCACGGAGAACTCGGCAGTGCGCATCGGCGTCGTCCCGGCGGGCGGAGGAGAAACGCGCTGGATGCAGGTACCAGGCTACCCGGATCAGAACTACATCGCTCAGGTGGATTGGGCGGACTCTGGGACGCTCATCCTGCAGCATTTGAACCGCCTGCAGAACACCAACGATCTGCTGCTGGCCGACGTCAAGACCGGCGACGTTCGGAGCATCTATCAGGACCATGACGCTGCATGGGTGGAAGTCGTCGACAACCTGCACTGGGTTCACGGCGGGCGGGACTTTCTCTGGGTGAGCGAGCGTGATGGCTGGCGCCACGTTTACCTGGTTTCGCGAGATGGGAAGCAAGTCACGCTCATAACTCCAGGGCAGTTTGATGTTGTGGATCTTTTGGGCGCGGACCCCGAAGACAAGTGGTTCTATTACATCGCCTCACCGGACAATCCGACGCAACGATACCTGTACCGCGTCCAACTGGGAGCCGCCACCCCGCCCGAACGGCTCACCCCCGCGAATCAGCCGGGAACTCACTCCTACAA
>Ga0075017_100002832_pt1 | contig 10885 bp, 9 predicted proteins | sample AleBraG_ABR_2012_FD_71475 | JGI IMG/M metagenome (GOLD analysis project Ga0075017, IMG submission 71475) | Freshwater sediment microbial communities in response to fracking from Pennsylvania, USA - Alex Branch Run_MetaG_ABR_2012 | ecosystem: Environmental > Aquatic > Freshwater > Creek >...
TCGAGCGGCTCGACCTTGATCACCCGGGCCCCGAGGTCGGCGAGGAGCCGGCTGCCGTTGGGCGCCGCGAAGAGCACGGCCAACTCGACGATGGTCAGCCCGTCGAGCGGTGCTCGGCGGGGCGGATCGCCGGGGAGGGTGGGGGCGGTTGTGGCCGGCGTGGCCCAGGCCACCGGGACGTCGCTTCCACCGAGCGGTGGTGCCGAGCGGTGGAGGTCCGCCGGGGTCCTGCTCAGCCGGGCCAGGGGTCCGGGCTGGTGCACCGGTCCGCGTTCGTCATCGACGATGTCGGCGTACATCCGGTCGGCGACGAGCTGGGCATGGTCCAGCACGCTGGGTCCGTCGCGGAACACCTCGGCGTAGACGTCGGGGTCGGTTTCGAAGACCTCCAGCCACTCGGCCAGAGTCCGGCGCTCCGCCGCCTCGAGCATGATCGACCACAGCTCGGAGCGCCGCTCCACGTCTTCGAAGACCGGGATCCCTTTCCACTTGGGGTCCGACAGCATCCACTCGAGGTCGAGGGCCACCATCAGGGCCCGGAAGAGATGGGGTGCCACCTGGGCGAACTGGAGCCAGTGTCCGTCCCTGGTCAGCGCGGCGAGAAGGAAGTAGGGAAACGGGCCCGTCGGGTTACCGGATGCGTCGAAGTTGGCCAACCGCTGATAGGCATCGGGCCACCTCGTGCCGACGAGGTACTCGAACCAGCTCCACGTGTCGAGGGCCACGAAGGCCTGGGCGAGGCTGGTCTCGACGTGCTGGCCGAGCCCGCTGCGCTCCCGCTCCAGCAGGGCGGCCAGGGTGCCGTACAGCCCGACCTGGGAGGCGGCGAAGCTGCACCAGGGCACCGCGACGAACGGCGGGGCCGGGGTCGAGGTCATCTGGGTGAACGAGTGGAACACGCCGATCTTGGCCGCGACGACACCTTCGTAGGCCTTCATGTCGGCGTACGGTCCCTGGCTGCCGAAGCCCGTGACCGAGGTGTAGACGAGTCGTGGGTTCAGCGCGGCGAGCTGGTCGTAGCCGAGACCCCTTCTGGCCAGCGTCCCCGGCCGGCTCGTCTCGATGAGCACGTCGGCGGTGGCGGCCAAGTCCCGGACGCGCTCCTGGCCGTCGGGCCGGTGGAGGTCGACCTGCACACTCCGCTTCCCCCGAGCCCAGAACGGAAAGGCCGCGTGGCTCCGCAACTCGGCCCCCTGCATCGGCTCGACCCAGATCACGTCAGCCCCGAAGTCGGCCAGGGGCTGGCTGATCTGGGCCCCGATCCGGCTCGGGGAGAGATCCAGGACCCTCAGCCCGGCAAATGCGCTCACCGTGTGCTCCTCATCGGGTTAGAGGCCTTCTCGCCGGACGAGCTCGGCGGCGTCGACGACCATGCCGTGGTAGGCGAACGGGTCGGCGCAGCAGGCCAGATGCACCAAGGCCTTGGTCGGTACGTCGATCGGGATGGCGGCACTGGCGTCGACGCCGGCCTGCTCCATGAGCTCGACCATCTCGGTGCGGACGAAGCCAGGATTGACGTTGACGATCGACACGCCGAGGGCACGGAGTTGGGGAGCGACCGACACGCACAGCTGATCGAGCGCCGCCTTGCTGGCCGGGTAGGCGAGGGGAGTGGCGACGCCGGGCACCGGGCCGCCCTCACCGCCGTGACGTCCGGTGGTCAGGTTGATGATCCGCCCGCCCCCGTTGGCGGCCATGATCGGCGCGGCGGCGCGGAGCAGCGCGTAGGGCGCGTGGAGATTCACGTCGAACTGCCGCTTCCAGGCGTCGAGCGTCAGGTCGGCGAGCGCCGCCCCCCAGGCCCGATCGGCGGTGGCCGCGGCGTTGTTGACCAGGATGTCGATCCGGCCGAAGGCCACGAGCGTGTCGGAGACCACCCGGTCCAGATCGTCCGGGCGGGCCAGGTCGGCGGCCACGGTGTGGGCCACGCCACCGCTCGCCTCGATCGCCTCGGCGGTCTGCCACAGCGTCCCCGGCAGGTGCTTTCTCGCCTCCACGGTGCGGGCGACCACCACGACCCGGATACCGGCTCGCCCGAGCTCGACGGCCAGACGCTTACCGATCCCTCGGCTGGCACCGGTCACGATGGCCACTCGATCGGCTACCTCCATGGTCCCCCTCCCTGTCGCGAGACTAGCCGGAGCTCCTCAGCGGGTGAAAACTTGGTTTTCGTCCGGGGGGGTCGCCTAGGCTGGCACGGTGGCCGGCGCCGTGGCTGAAGGTGACCGAGGGAGCGAGACAGGAACGGGAGGACATGGCGGCCCCGAACCGTGACAGCGAGGCAGGTCCCGTCGCCGCGGATCGGGCCGTCACCGGGGCGCTGGCCAAGCACGAGGGCGAGGAGCGGGCGCTGATGAGGGCCGCCTACCGGGTGATGGCGCAGCACGAGAGCCAGACCGCCTCGGTGCAGGAGATCCTCGCGGAGGCCGGGTTGTCGACCCGGGCCTTCTACCGCCATTTCGCCTCCAAGGAGGATCTCCTGGTGGCCATGGTCCGGGAGGACTCGACGCGAGCGGACGCCCAACTGGCCGAGGTCGTGCGGGCCGCCGCCACCCCTACCGGGGCCATTCTGGCGTGGATCGATCACTGGCTGGGCCTGGCCTATGACCCGGCCCGCCTGCGCCACACCCGCGTGCTGTCGTCCGATGAGGCCGTCGCCGTGGCCGGGCGGCGCAACGTCCGCGACGCCGTGCAGCGGACGTCGGTGGCCATGCTCGCCCAGGTGTTGGCGGCCGGCCAGCGCAGCGGCGAGTTCCCCACGGCCCAACCCGACGACGATGCCCGGGCGATCCAGGCCGTGGTCCTCACGCTGGTCCAGGCCAGGGTTCATCGCGAGCCCGCGCCGTCGCTGTCGGCGGCCCGTGCCCACCTGGTCAGCGTCCTGCGCAGACTTCTCGGCGGGACGCTCAGCGACGAGGCCTGACGGGATCGTCCCCGGCCTACGGGGCCGGAGGCCGGTTCCGGGGCGCCGGCGCCGGCCGGGGGTCCGGCCGGCGCCGGCGTCAGCGCTCGGTGGGCGCCTCGGTCCCGTTGGCCGGTGCGGGCGGGACGTGGGGGAACAGCTCTTCGAAGGCCCCCACCGTCATCCGCCGGGCCGAGGCCTCGTCGACGTCGTCGAAGAGCTGGTGGAGCGTCTTTTGGGAATGGCCGAAGGTTCCTTCGATGTGCGGGTAGTCGCTGCCCCAGCACACGTTGCGCCACCCCATGGCGGTCATGGCCAGGACGGCCGAGCGGTCGTGCTGGAACGACGCGTAGACGTTGGCGTAGAGGTACTCGCTCGGCAGCCTCCGCAGGGCCGGGCGGACCATCGAGGCGTGCTGGCGGTAGGCCTCGTCGAGCCGGTCGGCCACGAACGGACCCCAGGTGGCCCCGCCCTCCGATACCAGGGCTTTGATGTCGGGGTAGCGGTCGAAGACTCCCGAGGCGATCATCTTGGTGACGGCCCGTTGTCCGCCGTAGGTGGTCTCGGTGTAGTTGATCAGCGCCCCGCCCGGCCCCCGGAAGTAGGCGCCGTGCATGGTGGCCGCGTCATGGGCCTCGGTCCCGATGTGGAAGGCGACGACCATGCCGGTGTCGGCCATGGCCGCCCACACCGGCTCCCACAGGTCGTAGTTCCAGTCGGGGGCGCCCAGCGCGGGGGTCACCGAGAAGTAGGCCGCCTTGAACCCCATGCCGGCGGCGCGTTGGATCTCCGTCACGGCGTGCTCGGCGTCGAGCAGGGGGACGGTGGCCGTGCACACGTAGCGGGGGTTGTACCGCTGGTACTCGAAGGCCCAGTCGTTGATCGCCGCGCAGCCGGCGGCCAGCAGCTTGGGATCCTGAATCGACGACATCCAGATGCCGATGGACGGGTAGACCAGCTCGGCCCAGATCCCCTCACCGTCGAGGTCCTTGATCCGGAGCTTCATGTCGTTGGCCCCGGGGGCCCGCTCGAAGACGGTGAGGCCCTGCTCGTCGCGGAGACCGGTGGCCGCCAGCTTCGGCAACCGCCGGCGGATCTCCTGGCCGTCGATGTAGACCGTCTCGTGGCTCCCGTCGGGATCCTTGACGGTGCGGGGCATCCGTTCGGCCAGACTGGCCGGCAGGCTCGAGGTGAACAGGTCGTCCGGTTCGACGAGATGCGAGTCGCCGGAGTTCGCCCAGATCTTCATCGTGTACCTCCTGGAGTCTTGTCTCGGTGGTCCGCTCAGCCCGGGACGGGACGGAACCTCGGTGTCGACATCTCGTCGTTGACGTGCTCGAAGACGATCTCGACCCGGTCTCCGATCCGGACGGCGTCGGGATCGCAGTCGATGACGTTGACCAGCATCCGTGCCCCCGCGCCCTGGGTGCCGTCGAGCTCGACCACCGCCGACACGTAGGGGCAGGCCCCGGCCAAATCGGGGTGCAACGGGTGGCGCACCACGGTGAAGCTGTAGATGGTGCCCGTACCCGGCAACTCGACGTAGTCGATGCCGCGCTGCTGGCAGTTGAAGCAGTAGGCCGACGGCGGCAGCCGGAAGGTGCCGCAGGTGGTGCAGCGCGGCACCGACAGCCGATCGGCCCGGGCGGCGTCCCAGAACGGTTGGGTCCACTGGTCGGCGTGCGTCTCGGCCAGGATGGTGGGGAACACCCCCGGGGTCAGATCTCCAAATGCCGAGGTCATCGACTGCTCATCCCTTTCTCAGGAGCGTGCCCGACACGGGAAGGCCGGCCGGGCCGCCCGTGACCAACGCCACCTCGGCCCCGGCGACCTGGTTGACGGCCGTGCCCCGTAGCTGCTCGACGCCCTCACGGACGTGGGTCATGCCGATGATGTAGGCCTCGGACAGGTTCCCGCCGTGGGTGTTCACCGGGAGCGTGCCGGTGCCGTACCGGATGTTCCCGTCGGCCACGAAGGGCCCGCCCTCCCCGATCGGGCAGAACCCGTAGTCCTCGAGCTGCATGATGACCATCGGCGAGAAGTGGTCGTACAGCAGGGCCACGTCGACGTCCTCGGGCCCCAGGCCGGCGATCTCGTAGAGCCTTTTGGCCACCGGCCGGTGGCCCGACGAGGCGAACTCGGCGTCGGGGGTCTGGAAGTACCGGAACAGCGCCGGTCCCCAGCGGCCGCTGCCACCGTGGGCCGACCCGGCGATCAGTACGACCGGTTGGCGCAGGTCCCGGGCCCGCTCGGCCGACGTGGTGATCACCGCCACCGCGCCGTCGCTCTCCATGGTGTAGTCGAACAGGCACAGCGGATCGCTGATCATCCGGGCGTTGAAGTAGTCGTCGAGGGTCAACGGCTCGGTCCGCAGCGCCGTCGGCCGCTTGATGGCGTTGTCCCGCGTCGAGATGCAGACCTCGGCGAAATGTTCGCGCTTGGTGCCGTAGAGGTGCATGTGCCGCGACGCCAGTTGGGCGAAGCTGTGACCCGGTGACAGCAGCCCGTTGTTGGCCGTGAAGGCGGCCGACGGCGGCACGCCGCTGCTGCCGTACGGGCTGCCCCCCCCGTCGGACATCAGCGCGTAGGCGAGGACGCCGCCCACCGCGGAGCCGCCCAGCCGCCGGTTGAGCTGCTGCAGAGTCATGAGTGTCACCACGGTGGTGGCCATTCCGGCCTCGATGGCGGCCGCCGCCACGCCGAGGGCCCCGGCGCAGCCCCCCCCACCTGAGGTCGTCGTGGTCGCCCACCTGATCTCCGGCACCCCGAGCTCGGCGCCCACCGACGCCGGGTCGCACGAGCTCGAGTAGATCGAGAAGCCGTCGAGGTCCCGGATCGTCAGTCCGGCGTCGTCCAGAGCCGACAGGATGGCCGCGCAGGCCATCGAGAACTCGCTCTCCGGGAACGACTGGCCCCGCTTGAAGTACGGCGTGGCACCGACGCCCACGATGGCGCACCTGTCCCTGATCGTCATTGCTGCGGTCAACCTCCTGGACCGCACGGGGCGGCGTGGCGATGCGTCGACTCGACGAGGACGGGACCGACGTCGGAGTCGATCCCGATCGGCCCGAGAACGTGCTCCCCTCTCGGCGATGGCTGGGTGTCGGCCAACCCGTCGGGACTCTAGCATGCCGGTCCCAGGAGTGAAAATAGAGTTTTCGGAGGGGGAGCCGGCGGTGGGGCAGGGGCCCGATGCGACGCGGCCGACCGCTCGCTGTTGGCCATGCTGGAGGACCCGGTGAACGGGGCTCAGGGCGGCGCCGCCGGCCCGCGGGGCGTGCCGACGCCCAGGCCGGTGAGGCAGAAGGTGATCAGGTGGGCCACGTCGGCGGGGCCGGGCTGGACCCGGCGCCACAGGAAGTCCTGCATGCGGCCCATCACCGCCTGCACGATCACCCCGGCGTCACGGTCGGGGTCGGGGCGTCCGAGGCCGGTGAGGGGCGCGTCGAGCAGCCTGGCCAGCGGCCCGAAGGTCGAGCGGTCGTCCCGTCGGGCGGCGTCGCCTGCCCGCCCGCCGTTCCACAGCACGGCCCGGGTCGGCTCGGCCAGGTCGGGATCGGCGGCCTGGGCCATGATCCCCCCGATCCAGCAGCCGATCTGGGCTTCGGGGGTGGCCTCCTTGCCCATCTGATGGGCCAGGTAGCCCACCAGGCGTTCCGCCCCGGCGTCGACGATGGCGGCCACCAGCTCCTCCTTGCCGGCGAAGTGCCGGTAGAAGGCGTCGTTGGACAGTCCGGCCTGTCGGACGATGTCGGCCACCCGGGGGCTGGTGGTGGTGCCCGACCGGCGCATCACCTCGAGGCCGGCCTCCAACAGGCGGCGGACCTCGTCGGCGTAGCTGGCCTCCCGGCGGGCCACGGCCCGACGGGCCATCCGGGCGGCCACCGAGGCCGTCGCGGCGCCCTCGTCGGCCGGACGGGCGGCCGTCGCCGGCTCCCCACCCTCGCCCAGAATTGCGTTCTTGACCATCAGAACAGTATTCTAGGACTGCCCGGGGGGCCGAAGGACGACACCCGCGGGGAGGGGGTTCCTGATGGGATGGGACTTTGAGACCGACCCCGAGTTTCAGGCCAAGCTGGACTGGGCCGACGAGTTCGTGCGCGAGGAGGTGGAGCCCCTCGACATGGTGTGGGGCGGACTCGAGTACCACCCCCTCGACGACGTCCGCCGCAAGGCCATCGACCCGCTGAAGGCCCAGGTCCGGGCCCAGAAGCTGTGGGCCGCCCACCTCGGGCCGGAGCTCGGTGGCGAGGGCTACGGCCAGCTCAGGTTGGCCCTGCTGAACGAGATCCTCGGTCGCTCGTCGTGGGCCCCCATCGTCTTCGGCACCCAGGCACCCGACACCGGCAACGCCGAGATCATCGCCCACTACGGCACGCCCGAGCAGAAGGAGCGCTATCTCCGTCCGCTGCTCGAAGGGGAGATGTTCTCCTGCTACTCGATGACCGAGCCCCACGCCGGGGCCGATCCCACGATGTTCAAGTGCCGGGCCGAGCTCGACGGCGACGAATGGGTCATCAACGGCTGGAAGTTCTTCTCCTCGAACGCCAGCACGGCGTCGTTCTTCATCGTCATGGCCGTCACCGACCCCGACGTGAGCGCCTACCGGGGGATGTCGATGTTCCTGGTGCCGGCCGACACGAAGGGCATCAACATCGTGCGCAACCTGGGGGTGGGTACCGAGTCCGGGGCGCACGGGTCCCACGCCCTGATCCACTACGAGGATGTCCGGGTTCCGGCCGACGCCGTGCTGGGCGGGCCCGGGCAGGCCTTCGCCATCGCCCAGACCCGTCTGGGCGGCGGCCGGATCCACCACGCCATGCGCACCATCGGGCTGTCGAAGAAGGCCTTCGACATGATGTGCGAGCGCGCCCTCAGCCGGGAGACGCAGGGGTCGCTGCTGGCCGACAAGCAGTTCGTGCAGGGTTACATCGCCGACTCCTACGCCCAGCTCATGCAGTTCCGCCTGTTCGTGCTCTACACGGCCTGGACGATCGACAAGTATCAGGACTACCGGCGGGTTCGCAAGGACATCGCCGCGGTCAAGGCCCTGCTGCCCGGTGTGCTCCAGGACATCTCCCAGCGGGCCATGCAGGTCCACGGGGCTCTCGGGGTGACGAGCGAGATGCCCTTCGTGCGGATGTGGCTGGCCGGGGCCAGCCTGGGCCTGGCCGACGGTCCGACCGAGGTCCACAAGGTGACGGTGGCCCGCCAGGTCCTGCGCGACTACCGGCCGAGCGAGGACCTGTGGCCCACCGAGCACATCCCGAAGAAGGTCGCGGCGGCCCGCGAGAAATACGCCGAGTACCTCGAGCATGAAGTGGGGAACCTGTGAGTACCGAGGAGGACCGCGTCAGCGGGCTCATCGACGCCGAACGTCTCGGTCGGTGGATGGACGCCCAGGGGCTGCCCGGGGCCGGCGAGCCGGTCCGTCACTCGTTCATCTCCGGCGGCAGCCAGAACGAGATCTTCCGGATCAGCCGGGGCGACTTCGAAGGCGCGCTGCGCCGGCCGCCCCGGGTCGCCCCCCGGGGCCGCGACGAGGGGATCATCCGCGAGTACCGCATCATCGAGGCGCTCGACGGCACCGACGTGCCCCACACCGAGGCCATCGGGCTGTGCACCGACGCCAGCGTGCTGGGCGCCAACTTCTACCTGATGGGCCTGATCGACGGGTGGTCGCCGGTCGGTCAGGCCGGGTGGCCGGCCCCCTTCGACACCGACGTCGCCGCCCGCCGGGGCTTGGCCTTCGAACTGGTCGACGGTATCGCCAAGCTGTCCAAGGTCGACTGGCGGGCCAGGGGTCTGAGCGACCTCGGCCGACCGGACGGGTTTCACGACCGCCAGGTCGAGCGCTGGATCGGCTTTCTGGAGCGGGTCAAGACCCGCGAGCTGCCGGGGCTCGATGTGGCCACGTCGTGGCTGGCGGCCCACCGCCCGCTCGACTTCATCCCCGGGATCATGCACGGCGACTACCAGTTCGCCAACGTCATGTACCGTCACGGGGCCCCGGCCCGGTTGGCCGCCATCATCGACTGGGAGATGGGCACCGTCGGGGATCCGAAGCTGGATCTGGCCTGGGTGGTGCAGGCGTGGCCCGACGACACCACCGACGGGGTGGCCATGGGGTATGCCGACCTGCGCAGCATGCCGTCGCGAGATGAGCTGCTCGACTCCTACGCCAAGGAGTCGGGTCGCCAGGTCGACGACATCGACTACTACGTGGTGCTGGCCAAGTGGAAGCTGGCCATCGTCCTCGAGCAGGGCTACACGCGGGCCCTGCAGGGCACCGGGGAGAACGACAAGCTGCTGTCCTTCGGGCCCATCGTCGTCGACCTGATGCGCACCGCCGCCGAGGTCGCCGAATCGTCGTCGTACTCGGTGGCCAAGACGCCGGCGCGCTGATGAGCCGCCAGCCGGCCGCCCGCTTCGACCTCACCGGCAAGGTCGCCGTCGTCACCGGGGGCAGCCGGGGCATCGGTCGGGCCGTGGTCGAGGGCCTGGCCGCGGCCGGCGCGGATGTGGTGGTGGCCAGCCGAAAGGTGGAGAACTGCCGGGAGGTGGCGGCCGCCGTGGCCGCCGACACGGGGCGGCGGACCCTGGCCGTCGGGTGCCACGTGGGGCGCTGGGCTGACTGCGACCGTCTGGCCGACGAGGTCTACGGCCACTTCGGGCGGTGCGACATCCTGGTCAACAACGCCGGGATGTCCCCGCTCTACCCCGACCTGCCCTCCGTCGGGGAGGAGTACTACGAGAAGGTCCACGCCGTCAACGCCCGCGGTCCGTTCCGGCTGTCGGTGCTGATCGGTACCCGGATGAACGAAGGGGAAGGGGGTTCGATCATCAACGTCACCACGGCCGGCTCGCTGCGTCCCATGCCGTCGGATCTGCCCTACGCCATGGCCAAGGCCGCCCTCAACGCCCTCACCCTCGGTCTGGCCGGCGCCTGGAATCCCAAGGTGCGGGCCAACCTGGTGCTGCCCGGAGCATTCGACACCGACATCACCAAGGCGTGGGATCCGGCCACCAAGCTCCAGGCCGGCCTGACCAACCCCATGGGCCGCATCGGGAGGCCCGAGGACATGGTCGGTGTGTGCCTGTTCCTGGCCAGCGACGCCTCGAGCTACGTCAACGGGGCCCAGATCCTCGTCGACGGCGGCGCCTACCGGAGCCTGTGATGACCGACGCCGATCAGCCCACCCAGGTCCGCTACGAGGTGGCCGACGGCGTGGCCACGCTGACGTTCGACAATCCGGCCCGGCGCAACGCCTGGAACCCCGACATGGAGCGGCAGTACTTCGAGCTGCTCGACCGGGCCGCCGCCGACGGGGCGGTCCGGGCCATCGTGGTCACCGGGTCGGGGGCGTCGTTCTGCCCGGGACTCGATTCCCAGCGCCTGTCCGACGCGGCCGGGGAGGTCGGGCTGCGCCTCGAGGGCCGCCGCTCCCAGCACTACCCGCTGACCATCCCGAAGCCCATGATCGCGGCGATCAACGGGGCGTGCGCCGGCATCGGCCTGGTCCAGGCCCTGGTCTGCGACGTCCGCTTCATGGCCCGGGGAGCCCGGCTGTCCACCGCCTACGCCAAGCTCGGCATCCCCGCCGAGTACGGGCTGTCGTGGCTGCTGACCCGGATGATCGGCGTCGAGCGGACCCTCGACCTGCTGCTGTCGGCCCGCCGGGTGGAAGCCGACGAGGCGGAGCGGATCGGCCTGGTCAGCCGGGTGTGCGAGCCCGACGCCGTCCTGGCCGAGGCCCGGGACTACGCCGCACAGTTGGCCGCCACCTGTTCGCCGACATCGATGGCCGCCATCCGGCGGCAGGTCTGGGGCGACCTCAGCCGCGGCTACACCGAGGCCAACGAGGGGTGGTTGGCCGCCATGCGCCGCCTCAACCGCCCCGACAACCCCGACTTCGCCGAGGGTGTGGCCGCGTTCGTCGAGAAGCGGCCTCCCCGCTTCGCCCCCCTGCCGGCCGGTATCGA
>Ga0075017_100002833_pt1 | contig 10885 bp, 10 predicted proteins | sample AleBraG_ABR_2012_FD_71475 | JGI IMG/M metagenome (GOLD analysis project Ga0075017, IMG submission 71475) | Freshwater sediment microbial communities in response to fracking from Pennsylvania, USA - Alex Branch Run_MetaG_ABR_2012 | ecosystem: Environmental > Aquatic > Freshwater > Creek >...
CGAGAGGAACCGGAGGGGGAGCCCCGGGCCGGGGGAGGGTGACCCACCCCGGGCTCGTCGCGATGCGGGAGACCCGGCGGCTCTACCGTTTTGAGCCGCGCTGCCTCCTCCTGCCCTCAACATCGCGACGGGATCTCAAGACGGGCACAGCGCCGGCTCTAGAAGCCCGCTACACATGGCGGGCCTGGTCGGGCGACGGTACGGTCAGGGCCCGGTTGACCTCGAGCACCCAGGGGGCGTCGGGCATCTCCACGGGCAACCGGACTTCGGCAGCGGTCTACGATGACCGATCGGGTACCGCGGTCCTGTGCGTGGACCGCCAGGCCCCCACTCGCCCACGGCCAGGGACTGAAGGACCTCGGCCCGCGGCGCCTCTCTATGCTGGTGGTCTGCGTTGAGACCCTAGGCGGCTTCGGCCACCGAGCGTGGCTTGGGGGGCGCCCGACGTCCGTCGATCGGTCGCGCCTCGGACCTTTTCCGTGGCGAGAACCGGCTCGGGTGTTCTGCGTGCCTAAGCCGCTCACGTAGCGGTTTGTCAATCAGGTGACCGGCGAACTGATAACCAGCAGGTGGCCGAGGCGGTCGGCGATATCTGCATCAGACCGAACCTGACCTAAGCTCCCGCGTAGCGTCATGCGAGAGAGGCGCGCAGCCATGAGGCAGTCATGAAAAAGGGGGACGATCGATGAGTGATAAACACGTCCACGGAGGACTGATCGACCAGAGCCAGCTGGACAAAGCCGGCCATCCGTTGCCAGCGGGGGTTGACCTCCCGGCGGTTGACAGGTTTACCCTCGACGACGACGACGCCGGCAATTGCAGGCTAGTGACCGAGGACGAGATCCGGGGCGAGTACCTCGACAACCCAACCCAGGCCAGCCCGGTGCAGCCCGAATGGCTGACGCTTGAGATCGACAACCAGCCCATAACCTTCACTTACGCCAACGGCGCCCAGTACACCACCCCCCTGGGCTCGATCGACTGGACCGCCCACATAGGTGCCGACCGCTTCCGCAAGGTCGGCGGGATCGTCTATCCGGTCGACGCTAGCGGCAACGTTATGCTCAACCGCGCCACCACGCCGCGGCTGGTGAACGTGCGTGAGTATCTCCACGAGCAGATCCAGCAGCGCTCCGAGGAGCGGGTTGAGATGGCCTGGCTCGTTAACGCCTTCGCAAGCATCATGTCGATGAACAGCGGGCTTGACGGCATCAAGACGGGCAAGGTCGTCAGGCATCCCGGTATCGAGAACCCGTAGCGCACCCCGCCGCAGACGTTGACCACCGACTTCCAGCCCACGGACTGGACGTCCTACGAGGTACCTGAGCCCACCCTTGAGGAGGCGGCTCGGGCCGTGATCGGCCGAGGCGAGGGCGGATGCACCTGGCACGGCGCGGCCTACGCCCTAGAAGGTGATGCCGTGGTGACCGCGGCCGCCGTGACGGTGCAAACACGTGTGACCCTGCCTGAGTGGTCGGGATATGCGGGAGCACCGGCGGCGGCGCAAAGGGAGTGGGACCGGTTCCGCCGGGCGCTTATGGACCACGAGTACGGGCACCTCGACCTAGTGATCTCGCACCTCACAGACCTCGACCGGCGCCTGGTCGGCGGCTCCCACAGCAACGCTGAGGCGATCTTCCAGCGCGCCCTTAGGGACCTCGCAGCCGCGGAAGCTGAATTCGACGCGAGGACCGACCACGGGCGCAACGCGGGGACAGTGATCGACGTGAGTATCGGCTAACTCCGTCGTTGTCGCGGCAGGCTCGACGCACACATAGCGACGCCAGCTGGAGTCCCTGCGAGTGTGCGCGAATCGGCGATATCGGATACGCCGGTGGCCTCGAGGGGCTGTTAGGAGGGGGGCGCAGAACGTTCAATAGAACTCAACGACCCCCTGTCGGGGGGCAAGGTCGACGTTCCGTCCTCGAGACTCCCTATAGGAGGAGTTGACGGGCGTCCTCGGCGCACATGATCACGGTCGGAGATAGCGATCCTGACCTGACTCGCGGAGCGAATAATCGTCGATCGGCGGGTGTTGTCTGACTCGACCGATCTGGGCGGCACGAGCGCGTAATGTCGGGTTGGATGGTCGATCAGTTCGACGCCGGTTCGGGTACACACTCGGCTGGAGGCGGACCTTGTGAGCCTCGAGGGGCATCGTTGTTGTTGCGTGCTCCTTGGATTCCGCGGTGTCTGATCAACCGTCGGGACATTGGTTGTTCCGGCGAGCCATCGACGGCGGGGGGCCGTCGGCTGCTAAGCGAATGTCACCTCCTTGTCGGAGAACTGGCCGATCTCGGATGCCACTGTCGGACAACAACTGAGTGGTTGTGCTGCATTGGTGGCTTCGCAGCCACTGATCCGACGGCACCGGTTCATCACGCCGGGCCTGAGTTCGCCGCGCCGGCGTCTTCTTGTACGCCCACAGCAAAGAGACGGTTTCGAACGGCGTTCGAGGGCGCCGTGTCACGCAGGACGCAGCCCGGGCCCTACATCGCCGGGGCGACCCCTTGGGATGTCCGTGTGATCCATCCCTCGTAGTCGGTGCCCTTGTCGATCAGCGACTGGGTCGTCACGCCGGGTGGGAGGATCAGGAACTGTTCGGCGGCGATGCCCTCCACGAGGACCTGTGCCACCGCCTCCGGTGACAGCGCCATCTTCATGACGGGATGGTCGTCGGGGAAGTCGTTCGACCGCAGCATCCGCGTCATCATCGGCCCCGGGCAGAAGCACGACACCTTGATGCCCTTCGGCCGGTTGTGGATCGCCAGCCACTCGGCAAGGGCGAGGGCAGCGTGCTTTGTGACCGAGTAGGTGACCTTGTCCATTTGCGTCGACAGCGCCACGTTCGACGCCGTCTGGAGGAGGTAACCCGCGCCGCGTTCGATCATCGACGGGAGCACCTCACGCGCCGCGTACACGTGCGACATGACATGCAGCTGCCAGGTCATCTGCCAGATGTCGTTGTCCTGGAGGTCGCCCGGCTGCCGCGGCCCCGAGTAGCCAGCGTTGCTGAACCACACGTCGATGTCCCCGTAGGTACGGCGAGCGAGCTCGGCGACGGCCCTCACCCCGTCCTCTGTCGTGATGTCGACCGCCAGACCCACCGTTCTCATCTCGGTCGCGACGCGGTCGACGGCGTCGGCCTCGATATCGGTAACCACCACCTTGGCGCCCTCGGCGGTAAACCGCCGAGCGACCGCCTCGCCGATGCCATTGCCTGACCCCGTGACGACGACGACCTTGTTCCCGAGCTGCATTTGCCCCCCAACCCCCGTGAAGCGGAGAGAATCAATGATGCCCCACCGCCGAACAAGCAGCAAGCACACCACGTCGGCTACGCAGGCTCAGCTGCGGCGGCCGGTCTGCGGTGATGGGAGGCGCCTCGCGTGCCGAAATCGAGAATCCGAATGGCGCCTGGCGGGCAACCCCGGGCCCGAGGTGGGTGGAGGCAGCCTGGAGCAGGCCGCCAGGTTGACCGACCGGTCGCTGACTGTAGAGTTGCCTCCGAACCCAGGGGGGTTCCGGTGATGGACAAGGGGCCGGAAATTGGACGTTTCTCAGATCCTCGATCGGCTGCAATCGAGAGAGGAGATCCGCAACCTTGTGGCGCGCTACGCGGTATTGATCGACGCCCGCGATCTCGACGCGCTGACTGATCTGTTCGTCGACGACGTTCGGGTGTCGCGAGAGGAGCGGGGACGCCCGGCGATGAAGGCGCTCATCGACAGTCTGGTCAGCCAGTTCACCACCTCTGTTCACTTCGTGGGGGCGCAGACACTCGACTTCGTCGACGACGACCATGCCAGGGGGGTGGTGTACTGCAAGGCCGAGCACGAGTACGGAGAAGAGTGGATCGTCATGGCGATCCAGTACTGGGACCGCTATGAGCGCCGGGACGGGCGCTGGATGTTCACGGGGCGCCAGATCAAGCACTGGTACGCGACCGACATGAATGACCGCCCCACAGGCCCGACCAAGACCCGGTGGACGGTGAGTGGCCCTGAGAGCCTCCCGCAGGTCTACGAGTCGTGGAACCGGTACTGGGCGTCCAAGGCTGACTGATCCGGCGACCCCCTCGTGTGGCTGGTCAGGGCCTCAGGAACTGGCCACCGTCAACGTTGAGGGTCTGGCCGGTGATGAAGTCGGAGTCGCTCGATGCGAGGAACACCGCGACCGGTCCGATGTCGGAGTCGACGTTTCCCATCCGTCGTAGTGGGATCTGGGCGATGAGCTTCTCCTCGATCCCGGGCCTGCGTTCAAGGAAGTCGCGGGCCGCGTCAGTCACCATGGTGGGGACGATGGCGTTGACGCAGATGTCGTACTTTCCCCACTCCGCGGCTGCGGTCCGGGTGAGCGAACGAATTGACTCCTTTGCCGCGTTGTAGGCGGCGGTGCCCTTCATGGCCCCGACGCCGTTGCCGGAGCCGAAGTTGATGATCTTGCCGCCGCGCTCACGCAGGTGAGGAAAGGCGGCCTGCATGAAGTACAGGGTGGCCTTGAGGCCGGTCTGGAACGTGTAGTCCCACACGTCCTCAGGGAAGGACTCGAGCGCCATGAACCCCGGTGAGCCCTCGGGCGCCTCCTTCGTCCCGAACCCCTGCGCGTTGTTCACGACGATGTCCAGGCGGCCGAAGTGGCCGACGGCCTCAGCGACCGTCGCTTCGACCTGGCGCCGCTCGCCGACGTCGCAGGTGATGCCAAGTGCTTCGCCGCCCTGCGCCTCGATTTCGGCCACGACCTGCACGACGGTTGACTCCGTCCTTGACGCGACCACCACCTTGGCCCCCTCAGCGGCCAGTGCGAGTGCGATGGCTCGACCTATGCCCCGACCCGCTCCCGTCACGATCGCAACCCTGCCGTTCAGCTTGCCCATCCGCGCCGACCTCGCTTCCTGCGACGAGCTCCTGGAGGGTCGAACCTATCTGACGTCGCCGAGGGACCGAGGGTTCTAGGCGTGGTTCCCTGAGCGGACTGAACGACTCGGCGACGGGCCAGAGCGGTGGCCCGAGACGCACTCTCCTGGACGTACGACTCGACGAGGTCAACCCACAGACCGGCAGACGGTTGGTCACCGGGCCCGTCGAGACTCAGCGCTACCCGATCGTGCAGCAGACCCCGCGACGAAGCTTGTCGCAGAACAGGCACGCCTCGTGGAGCAAAGATCAGCCGGCGAAGGTGATGGCGAGGTGGCTGATGGTGTACCCGGTCCGGGTCTTCGGTCTGTTGTTCTATCGGCTGGGCGAGGGTCAAAAATCTGTTGCCTTCCATGACGATGCTTTCGTACAGTGATCACCATGTTTAGGACAGCGACAAAAGAGATGCGGGGCCAGTCCTCGTATCTCGTCGCGTCCATGCGGGATCTGACCGCCGGGGCGTGCCCGCGACTGATCCACGAGGGTTGTGGCCTCAATGCCAAGCTCTCGACCTTGAGCTGGTAGTCCCCCCCGATCCACAGGGGAGCGGGCACGAGCCGAGGAGAGGACCAGGTGGTCCGCCTCGCTTAACGCACAACTGAATAGAGCAGAGGGCGGTGGTCCAGTGGAACGGACGGTCGGCTCCAACCCGACAGGCCTGGGTTTCGACCCCTAGCCCGCCCTCCTCAGCAGTAACCGGAGATCCTTCACAGCAAGGTGGAGTAAGGCCGGGGAAGGCGATAGTGGTGGTGCCGAACACATCCCATCACGCACAGGCATGTAGGGCGGAGGGGCGCCATCCCCTCCGCAGGGTGGCACCCGGGAGGAGCTTGTCAAGGGGGTGCCAAGCCGGCGTCGAGGTTAGGCCGGCACTTGCGTCGCGTTCTCCACGGTGGGGTACCTGGCTGTAAACCAGGCGTCCAAGGGCATACGGGGTTCGACTCCTCCAGGGAGCACCAGCCTCCGTTGTTCCAGCAGGATGGATCTCTCCCTGTCACGGAGAGGACAGGGGTGCAACTCCCCTACGGAGGACCACGCCCGTGTAGCTCAGTGAAGACGAGCGCCTGGCTACGAACCAGGAGGTCGGGGGTTTGAATCCCTCCACGGGTACCACTCAAGTCTCGGCCGGCGGACCCGGGCGCCCGCCTCCTAAGTGAGCAGCGGCGGTTCGACTCCGCCTCGGGACACCATGGAGAGTGAACCGGGCAGGCGCCCGGGACGGGTTGCTAACCCGATCGTGCCGAGGCATGGGGGTCGAGACCTCCTCTCTCCGCCAGGGATGCGTAACCGGCCGGGGGTCGGCGCCGGCTTGAACCCGGCTGGCACTGACGTGTGGGGATCGAGACCTCACGCATCCGCCATGGATGATGAACCGGGCAGGCGCACCGGCACCCGTTCGAAGCGGGATGGCAGCTCAGGCTGTGGGGATCGGGACCTCCGTCATCCGCTCAGGAAGGAGAACCGGGCAGGGACCCGGGCCTCGTTGGAAGCGAGTGCGTCGTTGCGGCGATGGCGTTCAAGTCGTCCTCCTTCCGCCATGCCGCCATCGTCTACTGGCTAGGACGTGGGCCTTTCAAGCCCAAGGAAGGGGATCGTAACCCCTTGGCGGTACCCTCCAGGAGGCGGTTCGACTCCGCTCGGTCACCCCACGCAAGTATCTACAGAGTAGGTACCGAAGGCATCGAGTATCGCTGTAGCGGGTGGTCCCCAGTTGGCTCTCATAAGGCCGACCTTCCTGGCTCGATCCCAGGTACAGCGACTGCGGGGAACTCGCCCTGGTGGGCTGAACGGTCTCATAAGCCGTTCGTGGTCGGTTCGATTCCGGCCCCCGCTCCCATCTCGAGCTGCGGGGATGACCGGTGGGCTCCTGACTTCTGGGGACATAGTGATAACGGCTAGCACATCTGCCTTGCAAGCAGAAGGTCGGGTTTCGACTACCCGTGTCTCCACCAAGCTCCCATGGCGGAACAGCAGACGCGCTGGTCTCAGAAACCAGTGTCCTAGTGACGTGAGGGTGCGAATCCCTCTGGGAGTACCAAGCGTCCATGGTGGAACTAGGTAGACACGCAGGCATGAGAGGCCTGTGCCTTCGGGCGTAGAGGTTCAACTCCTCTTGGACGCACCCATGCCGAGGCCACCGATGTGGAGATGACCCTCGTAGCGTCGTCTTGCCCGGTCTGACTCCGGGTCTCGGCTCCACTTAGCCTCTTGCAGGAGCCGCAGGGGCCTTCTAAGCCCTCGCTCGCTCGGTTCGATTCCGGGGAGAGGCACGCCAGGATGTAGCGCAGGGGTCAGCGCACCGGTCTGGGAGGCCGGGGGCCGGTGGTTCGAATCCACCCATCCTGACCAACGGGCGGAAATCGCAAGGTGTGAGCCCTGGCCTGGAACCAGGGAGTGCGGGGTTCGATGCCCCGACGCCCGACTCACGCGGATGGGGTGTTGATGGCTAGCACGTCAGTCTTCCAAACTGAAGGACGGGGTTCGAGCTCCCCGCATCCGCTCCACTTGCCGGCGTAGCTCAGATGGCGAGAGCACCCGCCTTGTAAGCGGGGGGTCGTGGGTTCGATGCCTACTGCCGGCCCGAAGCCCTGAGTCCCACCTCGTGGTTGGGCGAGCTCCCGCTACAAGGAGGGGAGTGGTCACCTGCAGGCATCGGGGCAGCTTCACGGTTCCTTAGCTCAGACGGAAGAGCGCCTGGTTGAAGCCCAGGAGGCGGGGTCTCGGAATCCTCAGGAACCACCACGATGCCGGCGAGGGCAGGTAGGCCCTAGCGACTCTTATCAAGTCGTGATCCTCGGGTTCGAGTCCCGACGCCGGCACTTGTTGTCCAGGCGCACTTGCCGTCACGGCCAGGCTTCTACCCCGGAGATGTCTGTTCGAATCGAGACTGGGGGCACCACCAATGTCCACCCGGCGAGGCCGACAGAAGGAGGGAACCATGGCTACGGGAACGCTGCTGTTGAATGCCACCTGGGAACCTCTGCGTGTCGTCTCTCTTAGTCGGGGAGTGTCCCTCGTCATCGCCGGCAAGGCCGAGATCATCGAAGAGGACGACGAGGAAGTTCTCAGAAGCGAGCGGATGGCCATGGCGGCACCCAGGGTCATCCGCCTGAAGAAGTTCGTGAAGGTGCCTTACCGGGCCCAGCTTCCTCTCACCAGGAAGAACCTCGTGGCCCGGGACCACGGCAAGTGTGCCTACTGCGGCAGGAGCGGCACCACCATCGACCACATTGTTCCCCGCTCCAAGGGCGGCAGGCACGAGTGGACGAACGTGGCACTGTGCTGCTCCCCCTGCAACCAGAAGAAGGGTGACCAGACTCTCGACAGCCTCGGCTGGGAGCTCCGCGTGACTCCGAAGGCCCCACACGGCCTCGTCTGGTTCGTAGTGGGCCTCCAGGTCGACCCGGCCTGGGAGCCATACCTAGCGGTGTCGTGAAGGCCTACGGCACCAAGCGCCCCCACTGCATCCTCCCTGGTCACGGCACCAACTGTGAGGTGGCCAGGGAGCAGGAGGGCAACACCAACCGCCGCTCGACAGTCAACCGAGAGTGGCAGCGGATGGAGCTCTCAGAGGGGCAGCTCGAGGCGATCGAGGAGCCCTTGAGACGGCTCCTGCGGTGATCACTCACCCGTCGCGGGCCATCTAGTCATTCGGGGATCGTCTAATGGCAGGACGGCGGACTTTGGATCCGCCTGTGGAGGTTCGAGCCCTTCTCCCCGAGCTCAAGCGGACGTGATGGGAACTGGCATACCTCGGGAGCTCAAACCTCCTGGCCTGAGCGTTCGACTCGCTCCGTCCGCACCACATGCCCTACTGCGCCTTTGTGGTACGAGCTTGCGAAGCCGTGCTCATCAGGCAGGCGTGACCGTGTACCAGTGCAGATCGTCATCATTGTCGTGGGTGTACTTGATGCACGCTTGGGCCTTCTCAACATCGGCTATTTCAAGGGTCAGTGTCCACTGGCCGGCGGCTGGCCCGGCTTCGAGGTTGCGGTAGTCTCCGCCCCCCGAGTCGTTCCAGTTTCTGATCCAAGCCTCCACATCCCGTTGGCTCTTACTCGTGTCCAGCACGACGGTGTATTCCACTGACCCCCCTTGGTGACCGTGAACGGGCGAGCATACAAGCTCGGGATCACGGTGCACGCCAAGGCCGCCGGGGTCACTGTGCGCAGCCGGGGAGGCCGTCCCGGCCTCGACTGGCGCACCGTCGAGGAGTGGATCGCCCGGTCGAGGATCGAGTCGGCAGGACCGACCTTCACCGACAGCGGGAACCGCAAGAGCCCAGTAGGCAGGTGAGGGCGACGGTACAGGCAGGACCCGGTTGACCTCGAGCACCCAAAGGGGGGTATCTCCGCGGGCAACCGGACTCTGGTGACGGTCTCCACCCTCCCGGTCGGCTACCACTGCCATGTGGGCGGCCGCCAGGCCCTCGGTCGCCCGCGGCAAGGGACTCAAGGACCTCAGCCCCGCGTGACCTCTTTACGCTGGCGTTCTGCGAGTGCGTTATGGGCGGCCTTGGCTGTCAAGCCGTGCCTTGGGGAGCGCTCGGAAACCGTCGATATGCTCGGCAAGACTCTTTCGTGACTGGCGAGCCGAGACCGCTCCCGATCAGGCACTGCGTGCAGTTACTGCCGGGTGTCGGGCGAACGAGCGGTCCAGCCGAAAAATCCACTGGACAGGTTCCCCCGGCGGGCGTTGACTCTCCGGATGGGTTACAGACCGGAGCAGGTAGCGATCCGGCCCGAATCCCCGAGTGACATGGACGCGGTGGCCCGGGTCGTCGAGGCCGCGTTCGGCGAGCAGGGCTCCGTTGTTGCGCGACTGGTTGAAGACCTGCGCCGGTCCCTCTCCACTGAGCCGGGCTGCTCCCTCGTCGCCGTCGTCGGCGGAGAACTCGTGGGCCATGTCATGACGACCCGCAACCTCCTTGACGCCCCGGTCCGACTCGTCGAGGTGCAAGTGCTGAGCCCGCTGGCCGTGGCACCCGCTCGACAGCGACAGGGCATCGGCGCAGCGTTGATCGAGGCAGCGACCGATGCCGCGGCCTCCGTCGGTGCGCCCCTGCTCTTCCTTGAGGGGGACCCCAGATACTACGGGCGGCACGGGTTTGTGCCAGCTGCCACCCTCGGCTTTCGGCGTCCATCACTCCGGATCCCCCTACCGGCATTTCAGGTACGGACCCTCCAAGGCTACGAGTCGTCGTGGATGACCGGCACCGTTGTCTACCGCCAGGCCTTTTGGGACCATGACTCCGTCGGGCTGCGCCCAGAGCCCTTCGAGGGCGAGCCACCTAACTAATCAAAGCTGAACCTCGTCGCCGGCGGAGTACCCACGCGATGCGCCCACTCCCGCGTGGTCGAGATCTGCGTCCGAGCGGTCGACCCGGCCGGCGGTCCGACCAGTGGGTTTGGCAACCTGAGTTGGCCCCAGCATGCTCGCCCGAGCACACTCAGACCGGGGACGGTCAGATCGTTCCATCTCGCGCGCGGGTTGAAGCGGCCGCGCCGATATATTCGACCGAGTCGGCAGGTGCTGGCGTTGATCGTGGCGTGGCGCCTCTTGAGGCGAGCAGGTTGCCCACCTGACTGCGCTCCGTGCAATCGGCACTCCAGGCGAGCGCTGCTCACAGGCAGCGCGCCGCGACTTCTAGGAATTCCATGCCTTCGTCGCCTTCGAATTCGAGGAGGTTGGCAAGACCCGTGGAGACCCGCTCGATGAATCCCCACTCCCAGACGGCTTCGGGATCGACGCCGCAGCGGGCGGCGAGCAGCTCCGCTCGCTCTCGAACCAGTCTCGCGGTGTCCCCGGCGAGGAGCGGTCGGTTGTATTCCCGCATCGCCACGCTGAGATCGTGCTCTGGCTCTGACCAGAGTCCCTCCGGGTCCACGAACTTGAACAATCCCCCGCCAGCGTCGAGGGTGTTCCACCCGTGGGCGTCGCCGTGTACCAGCACCGCCCTCTTGGCATCG
>Ga0075017_100002834_pt1 | contig 10883 bp, 11 predicted proteins | sample AleBraG_ABR_2012_FD_71475 | JGI IMG/M metagenome (GOLD analysis project Ga0075017, IMG submission 71475) | Freshwater sediment microbial communities in response to fracking from Pennsylvania, USA - Alex Branch Run_MetaG_ABR_2012 | ecosystem: Environmental > Aquatic > Freshwater > Creek >...
CCCTTGACCGTCGTGGTGGTCGCGCCCTTGACCGTCGTGGTGGTCGCGCCCTTGACCGTCGTGGTGGTCGCGCCCTTCACCGTCGTGGTCGTGGACGAGGCGGACGAACTCGAGAACGGGATGGTCCCCTGCACCGGCCGGAACCGCAGCTCGGCGGTCTTCCCGACGAGTTGGTTCGCCTCCGCGGCGTTCTTGACGCCGGGCAGGTCGATGACGATGTTGTTGCCCTGGCGACTCACGTTGGGCTCGGCGATGCCGAGACCGTCGACCCGGTTGCGGATGATTGCCACCGCCGTGTCGAGCGTCGACAGGTCGGAGCCCTTCACCGGGGCCAACACGATGGAGGTGCCGCCCTGGAGGTCGAGGCCGAGGACGGGCCGGCTCGAGCCGAGAACGGTGGCGATGAACGATCCCACGATCAACAAGACCGTGATCACGAGCATGATGACTTTCCGGCGCACGGCTCAGTCCGCCCCTGTCTCTCCGTCGTGGGGCTCGCCCGCCTGGGGCAGCGTCTCGGGCTCGACGCTCGACTCGATCCGTTGCCCGATGGCGCCGCGCGCAACGTGGACCACGGTGCCGGGAGCGATCTCGAGATCGGCGTCCGACTCGCCCAGCCGGGTGATCGTTCCGTAGATACCGCTCGTGGTCAGCACTTCGTCGCCCTCTTGAATCGTGGCCTGCAACTGGCGCACCGAAGCGATCCGGCGCTGCTGCGGGCGCCACAGTAGGAGGTAGATGGCGCCCACCATGAGCACGGGGAAGATCGCCACCTGCACAGAACGCCCTTACGCCGGAGAAACGGGAACCGACGCTACCACCGTGGTTTGCCCGGGCCGCGTCAAGATGCGGGCACCTCGAACGATCGCCCCCGGTCGGCGGCGATCGCCTCGGAGAGTCGGCCCAGGCGCTCGCCCCGGCACATCCTGACCTGGCCGCGGTAGGCGTCGCGCGGGAGATCGGCCCACCGTCGAGCCTCGGTTTCCGCCGCGCCGGCGAGCGATTCCGCCGGTTCGACCGAATCGAGGAATCCGGCGTCGACCGCGCCGTCGGGGTCGTAGATCCGCGCCCCCACCGTGGCGTCTTGCACGTGCCGCTTCGACAGCCGCTCCTGGGCGAGCTCCACGGCCCACCGCGGCAGCACCATGCCCAGCTGCGTCTCGATCAAGCCGATCCGGAACGCGCCGCGCGCGCCGATGCGCGCGTCGGCACCGAGCAGCAGCAACGCCCCCGCCGCGATCGCGTGACCGGTGCAGGCCACGACCACCGGCACCGGCGATCCGTACATGCGCGAGAACAGCTCGCCCCCGTCGGTGACGAGCCGGCCCGCCGCCTCCGCGCCGCTGCGCATGACCTGCAGATCGAAACCCCCGGACAACATGCCGGGCGCACCCGAGATCAGCATGGCCCCGACCTCGGCCTCGCCCGCGTCCTCGGCGCGCGACAGCGCGTCGTCGAGTCCCGCGAGCACCTCGAAGGACAGCGCGTTGGCTTTCCCGTTCGCGATCGTGACGTGCGCGATGCGGTCGCGCACGTCGTACTGCACGAGCTCCATGTCGACGCCACCTCGATTGGTCGACTCCCGGCTGCGCCTCCCGTCCGGTCGGCTCCGCCGTACGTCTCCTAGAACAGCTCGGGAGCCTCGCCCGGCTTGGTCGGCGAACGCAAACCGATGTGCGCGAACCCGGCGGGGGTGGCCACCCGGCCCCGGGGCGTGCGCTCGATCAGACCGCAGAGCAAGAGGAACGGTTCGTACACGTCCTCGACCGTCTCGGGCGCCTCGCTCACCGCGATCGCGAGCGTGCCGAGCCCGACGGCCCGCCCGACGAACGTGCGGCACAGCGCGTCCAGGATGGCGCGGTCGACCTTGTCGAGGCCGAGTTCGTCGACTTCGAACAGCGCGAGCGCGTCGCGGGCGATCGCGGCCGTGACCCGACCGTCGGCGCGCACTTCGGCGTAGTCGCGCACCCGCTTGAGGAGCCGGTTGGCGATGCGCGGCGTTCCGCGTGAGCGGCTCGCGATCTCGTCGGCGCCGTCGGACTCGAGCTCGACACCGAGGATCGACGCCACCCGGCGCAGGATCGCGGCGAGCTCGTCGTGCGCGTAATAGTCGAGCCGGGCGACGAAGCCGAACCGGTCGCGGAGCGGTCCACTGATGAGACCGGTGCGCGTCGTGGCGGCGACGAGGGTGAAGCGCGGAAGGTCGAGCCGGATCGTGCGCGCACTCGGGCCCTTGCCGATCACGACGTCGAAGCGGAAGTCCTCCATTGCGGGATAGAGGCTCTCCTCGACGACGCGCGGGAGCCGGTGCACCTCGTCGATGAACAGCACGTCGCCGTCGTCGAGGTTGGTGAGGATCGCGGCGAGGTCGCCGGCGCGTTCGAGTGCGGGCCCACTCGTCGGGTTGAGGCGGGCCCCCATCTCGTTGGCGATGATCCCGGCGAGACTGGTCTTGCCGAGGCCGGGCGGCCCGGCGAGCAGCACGTGGTCGACGGCCTGCCCGCGCTGTTTGGCCGCGGTCAACATGATCTCGAGGTGCTCGCGCAGCCGCGGCTGACCGACGAACTCCCCGAGATGCCGCGGGCGCAGCGTCGTCTCTTCCGCGACCTCGGCCTCGTCGGCCTCCGGGCTCAGTAGCTCTTCTCTCATTTGCGGCCGGCCAGGAGCCGCAGCGCCTCGCGCAACAACTCTTCGACGGTGCCGTCCTCGCCCAGCTGGCCGAACACGTCGCGCACCTCGTCGTTGCCGTACCCGAGACCGACGAGCGCGTCGCGCACCTCGGCGCGCGCGTTCGGGGCGCCGGTGCCGGCGACGGCAGTGAGGTCGACGTCCGGCAGCTCGAGCCGGGCCTTCAGGTCGACGAGGAGACGCTGCGCGGTGCGCTTGCCGACACCGGGCACCGCGACGAGCGAGTCGAGGTCGTCCTCGGCCAGACAGCGGCGGAGGCTCGGCGGCGAGTGCACCGAGAGGATCGCCAGCGCGAGCTTCGGGCCCACGCCGCTCGCGGTGATCAGCGCCTCGAACGTGTCGCGCTCGTCGCGCGTGAGAAATCCGTACAACACCAATGCGTCGTCGCGCACGTGCTGATGGACGAACAGGAACGCGTTCGCGCCCGGCTCGAGCTCCGGGATCGCGCCGACCGGAACGAGGACCCGGTAGCCGACGCCCGCAACCTCGACGAGCACTTCGCCGTTCAGGCTGCGCTCGAGCACACAGCCGCGCAGGGACCCGATCAAGACGGGATCCGATCGAGCATCCGCGCCCGGCCGTGATGGCAGCACGCGAGCGCGAGCGCGTCGGCCGCGTCCGCAGGCTTCGGGATCTCGCGCAACGCCAGCAGGCGCGTGACCATCGTCTGCACCGCGAGCTTGTCGGCCCGACCGTCGCCGGTCACCGCGAGCTTCACCTCGTTGGGGCTGTACTGCACCACGGGGATCCCGGCGCGCGCCGCGGCGACGAGGGCGAGCCCACTCGCCTGCCCCACCGAGATCGCGGTCCGCGCGTTGTTCTGGAACAGGACGCGCTCGACGGCCAGCGCGGACGGACGGAGTTGCCGCACGAGCGCGCCGAGCTCCTCGTCGAGGGCGAGGAGGCGCTCGGGCAGGGGATCGCCGGGCGGGGTGCGGATCACGCCGCAGGCGGTGGCGCGCAGGCGGCCGGCGTCGCGGACGACCGCGCCGTAGCCGCAGCGGGAAACACCGGGATCGATGCCGAGGACGGGCCCGGCCGGGTCGAACACAGGTTCGATCCTACGGGTTGTACGGCGACTCGACGAGGATCTTGTCTTCTGGTCGCATCCGTACCTGTGAGGCTCGCTTCGCTCGCGATCGCGAAGATCTACTTCCTGATCAGGCGCCAGAGGATGAAGAGCACCAGGGCGCCGATGCCGATGGGGACGAGGCGCTTGGTGAGGGGTGCTCCGGCCATGTCGAGCAGGTCGACCGGCTCGACCTCGGCCGAGTCGATCTTGCGGGGTCCGCTCGACCCCTGCGGGGCGACCGTCGCCGTCGCCGATACCGCGCTCTCCAGGGCCTGTTCGTACGCGCCGCCCGCGTGCGAGGTGTCGCCGCCCCCGGCCGTCGTCAACACGTCGCGTTCGATGTTCTCGACGAACTGACCCATCAGCTTCGACGACACGTCGACGAGCACACCCCGCCCGAACTGCGCGACTTTGCCGGTGATCGCCAGGTCGGTCGCCACGTCGACCTTGGTGCCGGCGCCCTCGGGCGCCATCGTCACCACGATCGTGGCCTTCGCGTTGCCCTGCCCGCGCGTGTCGCGGCCGGACGCGTCGATGACGAGCCGGTGATTCGCCTCGTCGACGTCGGCCAGACGGGCCGTGCCCTTGTACTGCGCGGTGATGGGCCCGACCTTGACCTTGACGATGCCGCGGTACTCGTCGCCTTCGACCTCTTGCAGTTGCGCGCCGGGTAGGCACGGTGCGATGCCTTCGATGTCGAGCATGACCTTCCAGGTCGCGTCGATCGGCGTGCTCACTCGGAAGCTGTCGTTGATCTCCATCGTGACTCCAAAACGGCTAAGTCGAGGGGGGTGTCGACATCGGATGGCGCGCCGGTGTCGTCGCACGGTACCGCGACCGCGGGATGGCGGCGGAAGAGGACCCGAGCGCCGACGTCGCCGACCAGTTCCATGACCTCGGACCAGTGCTCGCGCCCGATCAGGACCGGATTGCCGCGCACGTCGGCGTAGGTCGCGTAGGCGAGGCGCGCGCCGCCGTCATACGCGTCGGCGACCCGCCGATACGCCCCCGCGCCCACCAGGGGCTGGTCGGCGAGGCCGACCACGACCGCGACGACCGCGGCATCGGATTCGAGGTGACGGAGCGCGCACTGCAGGCTCGACGCGATGCCCCGTTCCGGCTCGTCGTTGCGCACGGTTTCGATGGGACCGGCAACGGTTGCCGCCGCGGCCGTGACGCGATCATCCGAGGCCACGACCACGACCGGTGAACACCCGCTCGCGACCGCGGCATCGAGCGCGTACGCGAGCAACGGGCGCCCGCGTAGTGGCGTGAGCGACTTGGGCGCGTCCCCGCCGAAGCGCAGCCCGCGCCCCGCGGCGAGAACGACCGCGGGAACCCGGGCGCTCAGATCGCCTCGAGCGCGCGCCGCACGAGCACCTGCGCGAGATGCGTCCGGTACTCGGGTGACGCGTTGAGGTCGGAGGGCGGCTCGGTGCCGACCGCAGCTTCACGGGCCGCGTCGGCGGCCGACGCCCCTTGCGCGAGCGCGGTCTCGACCGCGGTCGCGCGCAACGGGGTGGAACCCATGTTGACGAGCGCAACGTGCGTTCCGCCGTTCACGCGCGTCGCGACCGCACCCACGATGGCCCAGTCCTGCGCACGCCGGTTGAACTTCTCGTACGCGAACCCGGCCGCGCCGCTCTTGCGCACCTGGATCTCCGTCAGGAGCTCGTCCGGCGCGAGCGCCGTCTCGAGGAACCCATGAAAGAATTCGGTCGCCGCGACCGAACGAGAACCGCCCGGCCCTTGCAACACGAACGTGGCGTCGAGCGCGAGCAACGCCGCGGGCAGGTCGCTCGCAGGATCGCCGTGAGCGACCGAGCCACCGATCGTGCCGCGGTGGCGAACCTGGTTGTCACCGACCTGCGCGGCGACGGCACGCAACACTCCGCACTGCTCCGCGAGCACGGGACTCGTCTCGAGGTCACGGTGCCGCGTGAGCGCACCGATCGCGACGTGGTCGCCCGCGTCGCGTACGTACGAAAGGTCGCGCAACCGGCCCACGTCGATCAGCACCGTGGGTGTGGCCAGCCGCAGCTTCATCAGCGGCAACAACGACATGCCACCCGCGAGGAACTTCGCGTCCTCGCCGTGCTCGCCGATCAGCGCAATCGCCTCGGCGCCCGATTCCGCGCGCACGTAGTCGAACGCGGCGGGGATCACTTGGCGCCCTGCATCGTCTCCGCCGCGGCCAGGACCGACTTCACGATGTTGTGATAGCCCGTGCACCGGCACAAGTTGCCCTCGAGGCCGAGGCGCACGTCCCGTTCGGTCGGGTTCGGGATCTCGTCGAGCAACGACACCGCCGCGAGGACCATCCCCGCCGTGCAGTAGCCGCACTGGAGCCCATGGTTCTCGTGGAACGCGGTCTGCACCGGATGCCACCGCTCGCCGTCGGCGAGACCTTCGATCGTGGTAATCGACGCGCCGTCCGCCTGGGCCGCGAGCATCGTGCACGACTTCACCGACTCGTTGTTCACGAGCACGGTGCACGCACCGCAACTCGACGTGTCGCACCCGATCTTGGTGCCCGTCAGACCACACGCCTCGCGCAGGTACTGCACCAGCAACGTACGGGCCTCGACATCATGTTCCTGCGCCGCCCCGTTCAGGGTGACTCCGACCTTCACGACCCGGAATGTATCTCCTCATCCTTGCCGCGGCTATGGGTCTTCTTGATCGCGCCGGACGCGTCGTCGAATCCTCGAATCGTCGGAGGCCGTGCAGTTTTCGCGGCGTAGCGTTAGCGTTGCGTTCTCGACGTACGGGAGGTTGCCATGCCCGCTTCAGGGTCGATCCTCGGGAATGCGGTCCGTCGCCTGGAGGATCCGGCACTCTTGACCGGATCGGGGAAGTACGTCGACGACTTGGTCGAGCCGAACATGGCGCACGTTGCGTTCGTGCGCTCCACGGTCGCGCACGCCGACTTGGTCTCGGTCGATGTCACCGAGGCATCGTCCATGCCGGGCGTCGTCGCCGTGTACCACGCGGGTGGAGACGACCTTGGTCTCCCCTCGTTGCAGCAGTTCCCGGCGATGCCCGAGACATTGAACCGGCCCGTGTTCGCAACCGGCAAGGTGCGATTCGTTGGTGACATCGTCGCGGCCGTCGTCGCAGACACCCGCGCGCAGGCCATCGACGCCGTCGAACGCGTCGTCGTCGAATATGAGACGTTGCCGTCGATCACGAACCCGCTCGACGCACTGTCGTCCGACGCCCCGTTGTTGTTCCCCGAGCATGGCTCGAACGTGTGCTTCGCCTCCGCGTTTCCGGAGGTGGGCGACGCCGACCCGCTCCTCGGCGCCGATGTCGTCGCCGAAGTCACGATGGTGAGTCAACGTCTCGCCGGCGTTCCGATGGAGACCAACGGCATCCTCGCGGTGCCGGGCGAACCCGGTCTCACGTGCTGGATCTCTCATCAAGCCCCGCACGCCCTGCACGGCGCGTACGCCCCGATGCTCGGACTCGAACCCGCCCAGCTGCGCGTCGTATGCCCGTGGGTCGGGGGCGGCTTCGGCCCCAAGGCCGGTCCGTACGTGGAACACCTCGCGACCGCCGCGGCGGCGTTGAAGCTCGGCCGTCCAGTGAAGTGGATCGCGACCCGCTCCGAAGACATGGTGTCGCTCGTCCAAGGCCGCGACTTCGTCATGACCGCCAAGCTCGGTGTGGGCGCCGACGGAAAGATCGTCGGCCTCGACGCTTCCGTGGTGGCCTCCGCCGGTGCGTACCCGGGCCTCGGCGCGATCTTGCCGACGCTCACGCAGATGATGTCGGTCGGCGTATACGAGATCCCCAACGTGCGATTCAAGGCCACCGGCGTGCTGACGAACAACACCACCATCGGCGCGTATCGCGGCGCCGGACGCCCGGAAGCAACGCAGCTCATCGAGCGAGTCATCGACGTCGCTGCCGACAAGACCGGCATAGACCCGGCCGAGATTCGCCGCGCGAACTTCATCCCGCCCGACAAGTTCCCGCTCACGACACCCACCGGCGCGAACTACGACTCCGGCGAATACGAAAAGGCACTCGACGCGGTGCTGCAGGCAGCCGGCTACGCCGAACTCCGCGCCGAACAGACGAAGCGCCGCATCAACCATGACGTCAAACAGCTCGGGATCGGCGTTTCCACCTACGTGGAAGTCACCGCGCCCGTCGGGCTGCACGTCGAGTTCGGAGCTGTCGAGATCCACGACGACGGCGCCGCGAGTGTGTACGCCGGGACCAGCGCACACGGCCAAGGCCATCACACCGCGTTCGCCATGCTCGCGAGCGAGGTGCTCGGTATCCCGATGGACAAGATCACGCTCGTCAACTCCGACACCGACCGCGTGCCACGCGGTGCCGGCACGATGGGTTCCCGTTCGTTGCAAACCGCGGGCAGCGCCATCCATGTCGCTTCGAACGAGGTGCTCGCCCGGGCCCGCCAGATCACGAGTCATCTGCTCGAGGCATCCGCGGACGACATCGTCGCCGGGAACGGCGGACTCCACGTCGCCGGCGTACCCGCCCGGGTGCTGTCGTGGGGCGAGCTGGCGGTCGCCTCGCGCGACGCATCCAAGTTGCCCGACGCCCTCGAGCCCGCACCACTGCGCCACGAACTCGATTTCGACGGCACCGACTCCACCTTCCCGTTCGGCGCGCACGTATCCGTCGTGGAGGTCGACACCGAAACCGGCCAGGTCACGATGCTCCGCCACATCGCGGTCGACGACTGCGGACGCATCCTCAACCCGATGCTGGTCGCCGGCCAACAACACGGCGGTATCGCGCAAGGCGCGGCCCAAGCACTCTACGAATGGATGCAATACGACGACGACGGCAACCCGCTCACCACCACACTCGTCGACTACTCCATCCCCTCGGCCGCCGAGCTCTGCACCTTCCAGGTGTCGAACACCCAGACCGACAGCCCCCGCAACCCACTCGGCGCGAAAGGCATCGGCGAATCCGGCACCATCGGATCCACGCCTGCCATCCACAACGCTGTCGTCGACGCGCTGAGCTACCTCGGCATAACCCACATCGACATGCCCTGCACCTCCGAACGCGTCTGGCGAGCCATCCAAGACGCAACGAGATAGCACACGCCCAACTCCGGGAAGTGTGGCGCGCTACCGGCGTACCGTGTCGGACCAATGGACCCGATCTCGCCCGAAGAGTTGCTATCGCAACTGGTCGAGAAGGTCGACCTGTTCGCCGCCGATCCCTCCGAGCAGGAAGCATGGGCGCGAGCGAACGACTACCCAGCCGAGGAGATCGCGCTTCAGTTCTACGACGCGATGGGGACGTTCTTGGCGCGGCTTCGGGAGCATCGGCTTATCGACGCGGCCGATGTGGCCGCGCTTGAAGAGTTGAAGGATTACGTGTCAGGCGTCCAGTCGAACCTCTTCGCCGACGGATCTCATGTCATCGACGCGTCGGAATGGAAACGAGTTCGCGAGCTTGCCGCAACGGCGGCGAGCCTCCGACGACCACCTGCGCGCAAGCACGCATAGCGGCAGAGTTATGGCGTCGATAGACCGGCCCGGCGATTCCGCGAGGCCAGGTGAGGCCGAGGCCGGTCCGGGCGAATACATCGTGACACTCGACTGTGCATGGGAAACGTCGTGCGACGAACTCAGCTTCGGGCGGGTGGTTCGCTTAGTCGGTGCGCGATCCAGGGAAACGCGTTGGCGAGTGACTGATGCCACGTCGGGAAGTTGTGACCGCCGCCCGGGATGACATCCAATGTGACATTCAGGCCGTCGCGTCGCGCTGTCTGCGCGAGGAGGTGTTCGACACGGATGCAATGGAAGTCCTTGCTGCCCACTGCGATGTCGCCGGCGAGTCCTGTCGAGGCGTCGAACCGGAACCAGCGTGTCGGATCGTGTGCGATATACGCGGCATACGAGCCGTCGTACAGTACGCGGAGCGTGCTTGCCGCGGACCCCATGTTCGGACTGAAGTCGCCCGAGAAGTCGGCAAACGTCCGGAACCGGTGGGGGTTTCGTGCCGACAGTACGAGCGCGCAGGTTCCGCCTTCGGAGAGTCCGCCGATGGCCCACCGCTGCGCGTCGAGCGGGGCGTTGAAGTGCGTGTGCATGAATTGTGGGACGTCGACGGTGAGGTAGGTCTCGGCCTGACCTTGCGGTCCGTTTATGCATTCGGTGTCGCCCCAGAGGCTTCCATTTGGGTCCGGGACGACGATGGCGGGCGCGTAGCCGTCGTGAGCGCGCGCGTATGCCACGGCAACCTGCAGTGCTCCGCCAGCCCGGAACCAGTCTTGTGGCGTGCTGGGTGTACCGGCCAAGAGCATCAGGACGGGCAGTTGGAGCCACGGGTGTGTGAAATACCAGGGCGGAACCCAAACGAACGCGGGTCGCGCGCGGAAGTGGGAGACCGGCGCGGGAATGCGGACCTCGGCGACCAACCCAATCCGATAGGCGGCAGCCGGAACCGTTGATCTGGGCGAGTCGGGAATGTCTGACGCGAGTGGGGGCCGCGCGCTGCGGTGGTGTTGCTCAGCGCGGGCGAAGCGGATCGGCGGGCGTTCGATCGTGTTCGCGCTGACCTGGCCGGGGAGCGGTGCCCCGAGGAGGTCTCCGATTGTTGGTAGGTATCCGTAGTGGGCATTGATCTGCAGCCCGGCGAACGCAACAAGCAACGGCAACGTGACGAACGCGGATGCGCGTCGCCACCACGCGACGTGAGGCCACTGCCAAACTGCTGCCGCGAGGGCGAACATCGGCATCGCTGCCCACACGAGAAACGAGCGCGGGTAACTGCTTCCACCCGCGTACTGCGGGGGGATGACGCGGCCGATCGCAAGCGCGGCGCAAAGGGCTCCCGCCGCGAGGATTGCCCAGTGCCACACCGCGCGTCGCCACCACGCGATACCCAACGCGAGTGACGCGATGGCCAGCGCGGTCACGGTTGGCGGCAACCAACCGTGGAGCAAGGACAGATGATTCACCAGCGGGACCCTTCTCCTCAACTGTCTGCCCTGTAAACGCTGCGCCTGGTCGATTGGAGATTGCTGGGAATCACGTGTGCTCGAGGGAAAACCGCGCGCGACGTTGAACTTCTCTGGGGCGGCATGATGTTGTCGTGTGCCGTTCGCGGTGGTCCCGGTTGCTCG
>Ga0075017_100002835_pt1 | contig 10883 bp, 10 predicted proteins | sample AleBraG_ABR_2012_FD_71475 | JGI IMG/M metagenome (GOLD analysis project Ga0075017, IMG submission 71475) | Freshwater sediment microbial communities in response to fracking from Pennsylvania, USA - Alex Branch Run_MetaG_ABR_2012 | ecosystem: Environmental > Aquatic > Freshwater > Creek >...
GCCGAGTGGTTCGAGCGCCCTCACCCCATCGACCAGCGCTTCGTCGGCGACCTGCCCTGGAAGGCATCCGAGGGGCGCGAGCCCTACCAGCAGCTCTGGATCCGCGCTGACGGTGCGCTCCCCGACGACCCGCTGCTCCACTCGTGCGTCGCCACCTATGCCTCGGACATGAGCCTCTTCGACACCATCCTCGCCCCGCACGCGATCCGCTGGGACGACCCGAACTTCATGGGCGCGAGCCTGGACCACTGCATGTGGTTCCATCGCGACTTCCGCGCTGACGAGTGGCTGCTCTACGACACCGACTCGCCCAACGCGCACGGCGCGCGCGGCCTGGCGCGGGGCTTCCTCTACGACCAGCGCGGCCGACTGGTCGTCTCGATGGTCCAAGAAGGCCTCACCCGGGTCATCTGAGCGAGGGGTCGAGAAGCGCGGAGCTCAGCGGCGCAGGCGCTCGGCGAGGAGGCCAGCCACCGTCTCAGAGTCGTCAGGGGTGATGCAGGGCCGGATGTGCCCGCCAAGGTCGAGCTCGATGCCCGACGTCTTCCTCGGTCGATCGCGGTCGAGGTTGTACCAGTGGACGAGGTCCCCTGATCCCCAGAGCCGCCATCTCCCCCGAACCGGCGAGAGCTCGAAAGGCGTCACGGCGCGGATGTCGCGATAGGCGATCTGCTTCGACCCCCAGGGGTAGTACCAGCGGATCGTGATCGACGAATCATCCAGGATGATCCGGCCGTCGTCGTAGTCGCTCACCACAGCAGGCCGAGGGCGCCGGGCCGCTCAGCGCTCTTGGATGGGGATGAAGCTGCGCTCGTCGGCGCCGATGTAGAGCTGGCGGGGCCGGGTGATCTTGAGATCCTGCTCGAGCAGCTCTTTGAAGTGGGCCAGCCAGCCGGCGGTGCGCGGGATGGCGAAGAGCACGGTGAACATCTCCATGGGGAAGCCCATGGCCTGGTAGATCAGGCCCGAGTAGAAGTCCACGTTCGGATAGAGCTTGCGCGAGGTGAAGTACTCGTCAGAGAGGGCGATCTCCTCGAGCTTGAGCGCGATGTCGAGCAGGGGGTTCTTGCCGGTCACCGCGAAGACCTCGTCGGCGGTGCGCTTGATGATCCGGGCGCGCGGGTCATAGCTCTTGTAGACGCGGTGCCCGAAGCCCTGCAGCCGGCCATGGCCCTCTTTGACGGACTTGACGAAGGGCTCGACGTTCTCGATCGAGCCGATCTCGGTGAGCATCTTGATCACGGCCTCGTTGGCCCCGCCATGGCGCGGGCCGTAGAGGGCCGCGGCGGCGGCCGCGGTCGCCGAGTAGGGGTCGGCGTGGCTCGAGGCCACGGTGCGCATCGCCGTGGTGCCGCAGTTCTGCTCGTGGTCGGCGTGGAGGATGAAGAGCACATCGAGGGCCTTGGAGAGGACGGGGTCCGGCTCGAAGCGGGGCTCGGCGACCTTCCACATCATCGAGAGGAAGTTGGCCGAGAAGTCGAGGGTGTTGTCGGGGTAGACGAAGGGCATGCCCACGCTGAAGCGGTGCGCGGCTGCGGCCAGGGTCGGCATCTTGGCGATGAGGCGCACCACCTGCTTGTGGAGGACTGCCGGGTCGAAGATGTCCTTGGCGTCGAGGTAGAAGGTGCTCAGGGCGGCCACGGCCGAGACCAGCATGCCCATGGGGTGGGCGTCGTAGTGGAAGCCCTCCAAGAAGCGCTTTCGCACGTTCTCGTGGATGAAGGTGTGGTACGTGATGTCGTGGCACCACTCGTCGTACTCCGCCGCGTTGGGCAGCTCGCCGTTGAGCAGCAGGTAGGCGACCTCGAGGTAGTTCGAATTCTCGGCCAGCTGCTCGATCGGATAGCCCCGATAGCGCAGGACGCCCTGCTCACCATCGAGATAGGTGATGGCGCTCTCGCAGGCCGCGGTCGACATCAGGGCCGGGTCATAGAACCAGACCCCGGGCATCAGCTTCGAGAAGTCCGCAGCGGCGACGCCGCCGTTGAGGATGGGGATCTCGACGGCCTGTCCGCTGCGGTTGTCCGTGATGGTGATGCTCTCGGGCACGGGCGGTGCCTCCCTGGGTTCTCGTCTCGTCGTCGACCCCATGCTACGGCGCGGTCGGGGCGGTCTCTGCCGCCCGTTCAGCCCGCGACTGTCGTCGCCGTGGTGGCCGGCGCCACGACGACTGTGAATGACTGGCTCAGCCCGCTTCGATCGCTCTGGCCGGCGGGCGCCGACACCATGACCGTCAAGGTCACCGTCGTCCCGGGTCGCACCCGCAGTGCCCTGGGGTCCAGGGTGATCGCTCCCGAGGGCGCCACTGCGCCGCTGACCGAGGCCGAGTCGGCCAGGCCGCCGCTCTGCGGGGTCACCGCCACGGTGGCGGTGACCGACGGCTCGGTCACGTTGCCGAGGTTGCGGACCACGACCACCACCTTCATCGTCCTCGAGGGCGGCAGGTTCGTCACCGTCGAGCCGGGGACGGGTAGAGGCGTTGGCCGGATCGACACCGCGGTGAGCTCGAGCTGGTGGACGATGGCCAGCGAGCTCGAGCCCTGGAGGGCGACGACGAGCGCGCTCATGGCCGTCGGGCTGAGCAGGGACTTGTTCGCGATGAAGACGCTTCGGTGCAAGAGGGGGTGGCCCGGCGACCTCACGAAGGAGCTGCGCAGGGGGCCGACCTCGGCGTCGGCGGCGGCGAGGAGGCCGCCAGCTCTGATGAGGCGGTTCGTGGCGCCCGTGGAGGAGAGCAGGACGGTCGGCGCCCTCGCGGCCGGGATCGCCGAACCCTCGACGGGGAGCGGGGCGGTGCCCAAGAGGCCTGAGACGGCGTTGCTGATGAGCTGTGCGGCCCTCGCCCGCTTCGCCACGATGTCGCTGAAGCGCCGACCGGCATCCTTCGAAGGCGCCGGGCTGGCGGCGAGATCCGCGGTGGCCGACGACGAGGCCGTGCGGGCGACCAGCGAATCGAGGCGATGCTGGAGGGTGAGCCGGTCGAGGCTCGGCATCGTGGTCAGCAGGTCCGCGGTGGCACGACCCTGCGAGACCTGCTGCGCGATCACCACGTTGGCCTGGGTGGCGAATGAGCGGTTGATGAGGCTGAGGTAGCTGCTCGACGAGGAGGCAGCGGAGACCACCCCGTTGACCACCAGCGCGATGAGGATCACGCCGGCGACGCCGGCGGCGATCACCCCGGCGCTCAGCGATCGCCCGGAACGGCGGCTGCGACGTGCCATGGGCGCTTCAGGCTACTCCTCGTCGTCGATCGGCCCTGGTGGCCGACGGGCGATCAGCGCATCAGGTCGGGCGAGGTCTCCATGCCTGCGGCCCAGACCGAGCGGGCGATGATCTTGGAGAAGTCAGCGCGGAACGCGTACTTGGCCCCGATCTCTCGGGTCTCCTCGAGCAAGCCCTCCGACAAGGTGGTCGGGTCGAGTCCCAGGGCCAAGAAGCGATCGCGCTTGACCTCGAGGTCGTTCTCGGCGGCCTCCTTGCGCGGGTTTGGCAGATAGGCGATCTCGACGCCGGTCAGGCCGGCCAGCAGCTCGGCGAGATCCTTGACCCGATAGGTCTCGGTCACCTGGTTGAAGACCGAGACCTGGGCACCGTGCTCCGGCGGGTTGTCCAGCGCGATCTCGATGCAGCGCACCGTGTCGCGGATGTGGATGAAGGCGCGGGTCTGGCCGCCGGTGCCGTGCACGGTCAGCGGATGGCCGATGGCCGCCTGCATGATGAAGCGGTTGAGCACCGTGCCGTAGTCGCCGTCGTAGTCGAAGCGGTTGATGAGCCGCTCGTCCAGCGCGGTCTCTGGGGTCTGGGTCCCCCAGACGATGCCCTGGTGCAGATCGGTGATCCGGATGCCGTCGTTCTTCGCGTAGAAAGCGAAGAGCAGCTGATCGAGGGTCTTGGTCATGTGGTACACCGAGCCAGGGTTGGCAGGGTGCAGGATCTCTCGCTCGAGCGGCCCGTCGGGCGTGTCGACGCCGACGGTGAGGTAGCCCTCGGGGATGGGCGCGGAGCCTGACCAGCCGTAGCCGTAGACGCCCATCGTCCCGAGGTGCACGACGGCGATGTCGAGGCCGGTCTCGACGATGGCGCAGAGCAGATTGTGGGTGCCCGAGACGTTGTTGTCGACGGTGTAGCGCTTGGTCTTCGGGCTGCGCATCGAATAGGGGGCAGCACGCTGCTCGGCGAAGTGCACGACGGCATCGGGCCGGCTGTCCAGGAGGACCTGGACGAGGCGGTCGTACTCCTGGGCGAGGTCGAGGTTGATGAAGTCGATCTGCTTGCCGGTGTGCTCCTCCCACGCGGCCAGCCGCTCGCTGATCGGTCGGATGGGCGTCAGCGACTCCACCTCGAGCTCGATGTCGATGCAGCGCCGGCTCAGGTTGTCGACGATCGTCACGTCGTGCCCGACCTTCGACAGGTGCAGGGCGGTGGGCCATCCGCAGAACCCATCGCCGCCAAGAACCAGAACCTTCACGAAGCACTCTCCGTCAGTCGAGATCCCGCCGTCAGCGCCCCTCAGGTGATTCTCAGGCCAGTTCGGGATCAAGGCACCGTAGCAGCCGCGATTGTCACGCCACCGTCACAAATGCGCCAGGCGCCCGTCGAGCCAGGAGCGTCCCCGAAGCCGGGCGGCCTTCGGGGCGGAGCATGGAGCGCTCGCTCGGCTCCACCCCTGCTCAGCGGCTGTTTTCCTCCCGCTCATCGTCATCCTCAGCGCCGAGGAGCTCGGGGGCCTGGATCCTCCGGGCGCTGATATCGATCACCGAGGTCAGCGGGACCTCCCGGGCGCCGTCGCCCACGACGCCGAGATCCTGGAAGCGCCGTGCGGTGACGAGGACCCGGCTCTCGGCCGAGCCCACCAGGTCGTTGAAGCTCGACACCGATCGGTCGAGCGATCGGCCCAGCTTGTCAAGATGCCCGGCCATCACCACCAGGCGGTCGTAGAGCTCGGCGCCGAGTGACTGCACGGTCCGGGCGTTGTCGGCCATCGCCTCCTGGCGCCAACCGAAGCCGACCGTCCGCAGCAGCGCGATCAGGTTGGTCGGGCCGCAGAGCAGGACCCGGCTGGACATGGCGCGCTCGACGAGATCGGGGTCGGCCTCGAAGGCTGCCGCCAGCAGTGCGTCGCCGGGGACGAAGCAGACGACGAAGTCCGGGGTGCCGTCGAACTGGTTCCAATAGGCCTTGCGGCTCAGCGCATCGACGTGGACGGCGAGCTGGCGGGCGTGCTGGACCAAACGGTCTCGACGGCTGGTCTCGTCCTCGGCGTCGAGGGCGTCCAAATAGGCCGAGAGCGGCGCCTTGGCGTCGACCACCACCAGGCCGCCTCCGGGCATGGTCACGAGGAGGTCGGGACGGGTGATCGCGCCATCGGTCTCGGTGGTCGCCTGCTCGATGAAGTCGCAGTGCTCGATCATCCCGGCCATCTCGACGACCCGTCGCAGCTGCATCTCGCCCCATCGCCCACGGGTGGTCGGTCGGCGCAGCGCGGTGACGAGGCTGGCGGTCTCCTTGCGAAGGGACTCGCCCGAGAGCTTGAGCATCTCGATCTGCTCGGTCACCGAGCGGTAGGCGCCCTCTCGGCTGAGCTCGAGCGCCCCGAGCTGCTCTTTGTACTGCCCGAGGAGGGCGGCGATCGGGTCGACCTGGCGCTTGAAGCGCTCCTCACGCAGGTCGAGGTCCTTACTCACGTGGCCGAGGGCCTCCGCGAAGCGCTCGCCCGCCTCCTTGGCCAAGCGATCGCTCCCCTGCAGCACCATCTCGGCCGAGATCCGCTGGATGCTGCTCTCGAGCAGGCTGGCCTCGTCAGCACGTCGGCGCTCGAGGCCCTGCAGCTCGGCGCCGAGCTCGGCGATCCTCGCCTTGTCGCTCGCAGAGCGCCGACTTCCATGAGCGGAGACGGCGAGGGCGCCCAGGAGCGCGCCGAACAGGATCCCGGCGATTCCGAGCACTGCGTTAGATGCGGTCATGGTGGCCTCCTCGGTGGAACAGAGGTCCCGACCTGGTCGCGCCGGAACGGCGCGGAGGATAGGGCGGGGCTGTGACAGCGCTTCGAGGAGCGTCGGCCCGCCCCGGTAGCGTGGCGATGTGCCGATGAAGCGACCGAGCTCGATGCAGCTGCCCTGGAACCGCGAGCCGAGCCACGGCCCGACGAGCAGCCACCCGGCGTCGCCGGTGCCTCCGGTCTTGCCCGAGGTCAACGACCGCCTCATCCGGATCTTCGCTCTCGTGGGCGAGGCCATTGCCGGCGCCACGCACTCGCTGCTGGCCGGGGATCGCGAGGCGGCCAAGCTGCTCGTGGCCCAGGACGAAGAGGTCGACATCTTGGTCCACGAGGTCACCCAGATCGTCGAATCGGCCCTCATCGGTCCCGGCCGCAGCGCCATGGAGCGCCGAGAGCTGCTGGCGGTGATCCGGATGCTCCCGGACCTCGAGCGCAACGGGGATCTGGCCGAGCACATCGCCCGGCGCGCCGCCCGCGGGCTCGGTCAGGAGATGTCGGCTCGCTCTCGCGGCCTGGTCGAGCGCATGGGCGAGGTGGCCACCACCATCTGGCGCCACACCGCTGACGTGGTGGCCGACCGCTCTGCCTCCGAGGCCGCGGCGGTCGAAGACCTCGACGATGAGCTCGACGATCTCCACGTGACGCTGACGGCAGAGGTGGTGGCGGGCACCATGCCCCTGCCCGTAGCCATCGAGCTGGCCATGGTGGCTCGCTTCTATGAGCGCTTCGGCGATCACGCCGTCAACCTGGCGCGACGGATGTCGATGTTGTCGGGGGCCACAGTCGAGCCCCCATCGGCGGGCGCAGACTGAGCCTGACCCCGCACGGGCTCGGTACCTAGAAGCGGCGCTCCAGCAGCGCTTCGCCGATCTGCACAGCGTTGAGGGCTGCGCCTTTGCGAAGGTTGTCACCCACCACGAAGAGGGCCAGGCCGTTCTCCACGCCTTCGGCGCGGCGGATCCGTCCTACCAGCGAAGGGTCGGTGCCGGCGGCGTCGAGCGGGGTGGGCAGCTCGGAGAGCAGGACGCCGGCTGCCTGGTCGAGCAGCTGGGTCGCCCGGGCCGGCGAGATCGCTCGGTCGAAGGAGGCGGTGATGGCGGCGGAGTGCCCGGTGAAGACCGGGACACGGACGCAGGTGCAGCTCACCGGCAGCCCGGGCAGTCCGAGGATCTTGCGGCTCTCGTTGCGGTACTTCTGCTCTTCGTCGGTCTCCCCCGAGCCGTCGTCGAGCAGGTTGCCGGCGATGGGCAGCACGTTGTGGGCGATCGTCGAGGGGAACTTCTTGTGGGCCGGCATCGGCAGCGCCCGGCCAGAGAGTGCTAGGTCGGCCGCGTGCTCCACGCTGGCGCTCAGCTGGTCGGCCAGCTCGGCCACGCCGTCGCGACCACTTCCCGAGACGGCCTGATAGGTGGACACGACGATCGAGGCGAGCCCCGCCTCGTCGTGCAGCGGCTTGAGCACCGGCATCGCCACCATGGTCGTGCAGTTCGGGTTGGCCACGATGCCCTTTGGGGTCCGACTCAGCTCGTCGGCGTTGACCTCTGGGACGACGAGGGGCACGTCGGGATCCATGCGCCAGGCCGAGGAGTTGTCGACGACGATGGCCCCGGCGGCTGCGAGCCGGGGCGAGATCACCCGCGAGGAGCTGGCGCCGGCGGCGGAGAGCGCGATGTCGATGCCGGTGAAGTCCGCTCCATCGGCCTCTTCGACGATCACATCGCTCCCCCCGAAGTCGAGGACGCTGCCCGCCGAGCGGGCTGAGGCGAAGAAGCGGACGTCGTCGAGCGGGAAGGCTCGCTCGAGGAGGATCTGCCGCATGACCGATCCGGCCTGGCCTGTTGCTCCGACGACAGCGACTCGCATAGCGCAAGGTTAGGGGACGGGGCTGGGCTCCTCGGTCGCTCCGGGTCGCTCAGCCGCCGAGATCGAAGGCCTCGTGCAGGGCGCGCATCGCGTCTTCGACCTCGCTCTCGTCGACCACGCAGCTGATGCGGATCGACGAGGTCGAGATCATCTCGATGTTGATCCCCTTGGCCGCCAGGGTCTCGAAGACCGTGGCGGTCACACCGGGGTAGGACTTCATGCCGGCCCCGATCACCGAGACCCGGGCGATGCCAGCATCGGAGGTCACCCCGGAGAAGGAGAGCGCGTCGATCAAGGACTCCGCTGCGGCCACCGATGCGTCGAGGTCGACGCGCGGCACGGTGAAGGAGATGTCGGTGGTGCCGTGGGCCGAGACGTTCTGCACGATCATGTCGACGTTGATCGACCGATCGGACAGAGCACGGAAGACCTGCGCGGCGACGCCGGGCTTGTCGGGCACGCCCAGGACCGTCACCTTGGCCTCGGAGGTGTCGTGGGTCACGGCGCTGACGATGGCCTGCTCCATTGATGGCTCCTCTTCTACGATCCAGGTCCCCGGCTCCCAGGTGAAGCTCGAGCGGACGTGCAGCGGGACGTGGTGATTGCGAGCGAACTCGACCGAGCGCAGCATGAGCACGCGGCCCCCCGTCGAGGCCATCTCCAGCATCTCTTCGAAGCTGACCCTGGAGAGGCGGGTGGCGCTGGACACCACTCGAGGGTCCGCACTGAAGACACCGGTGACGTCGGTGTAGATCTCGCAGACGTCGGCCGCGAGGGCGGCGGCGAGCGCCACCGCGGTGACGTCAGAGCCCCCGCGTCCGAGCGTCGTGATGTCGCGCTCGGTCGACACCCCCTGGAAGCCAGCCACCACGGGCACGATGCCGTCGTCGATGGCCTCGCGCAGGCGGTCCGGTCGGACCTCGAGGATCTTGGCCCGGGTGTGGTCGGTGTCGGTGATGATCCCGGCCTGGCTGCCAGTGAAGGACGAGGCGCGGATGCCGAGGTCGGCCAGGGCCATGCAGAGCAGGCTCATCGAGATCCGCTCCCCCGCGGTCAGGAGCATGTCCATCTCACGAGGCGGGGAGGCGTCAGAGACGGCGGCGGCCAGCCGGAGCAGCTCATCGGTGGACTTGCCCATCGCTGAGACGACCACGACCACGTCGTCGCCGGCCCGGCGGCTGCGGGCCACGTGGTCGGCGACGGCCCGGATCCGGTCGGCGTCGCCCACCGAGGTCCCTCCGTACTTCTGCACCACGAGCGCCACGTCGCAAACCTAGTGGCCTTCACCGCTGCCTCTCTGCGTCCACGGAGGCCCCGCTAGGGTGTCGGCCGTGCCGAGCGAGAAGCGAGCAAGACAGCGTGAGGGCCGTGACCAGAAGCGTCAGGCCCAAGCCAAGGCGGCGACGAGATCCAAGCGTCTCCGCCAGGTGCTGATCGTCGTCGTCGTGGGCGCCGTGATCATCGGCAGCATCATCCTGTTCAAGTCCAACAGCTCGACGAGGAAGTCGAGCAGCACGACCTCGAGCACCACGGCGACGACCGGCAAGGACGCGGCGCTCCAGAAGGCCGCCAACGCCAAGGCCGTGGCCGCCGGCTGCCCGGCCTCGACCGCCACCCGCGCCAACACCCTCTCCTTCTCCGCACCGCCGATGACCATCGACACGTCGAAGACCTACGTGGCCCACGTGGTCACGACCACCGGGAGCTTCGACATCACGCTGGACGCCAAGGCGGCTCCGACAACGGTGAACAACTTCGTCTTCCTGGCCAACAAGGGCTACTTCCACTGCGTGATCTTCCACCGCGTCATCCCCGGCTTCATGGATCAGACCGGCGATCCCACCGGCACCGGCCAGGGTGGCCCGGGCTACACAATCTCGGACGAGAATCCCCCGAAGGCCGCCAACGCCGCCCAGCAGTACCCGCTGGGCTCTGTGGCCATGGCCAACACCGGTCAGGCCAACACGGGGGGCAGCCAGTTCTTCATCGTCGCCGGGGCCCAAGGCGAGGGCCTGCCCAACACCTATGCCCTCTTCGGCACGGTGACCACGGGCATGCCGACGGTCCAGATCATCAACAAGGAGGGGAACGCCAACCCCAGCGCCGGTGGCGTCCCACCCGCCGTGACCCAGCGCATCCTCACGGTCACCGTCAGCTCGTCCTGAGCGATCGGTCCTCAGGAGAGGGGCCGGCAGCCCGCCGGCCCGACACCACAAGCCAAGCGAAAGAGACTGCACAATGGCCAGCCCCCTCCCCCCCGCCGCTGACGGTTCATCGGAGCGGACCACCCGCTTCGACGCCGAGCCGCCGATGGTCATCGACCCGGCCAAGCGCTACACGGCAACGATGACGACGTCAAAGGGCGAGCTCGTGATCGCGCTCGACCCCCTGGCTGCGCCGAAGACGGTCAACAGCTTCGTCTTCCTCGCTCGCTACCACTTCTACGACGGGCTGACCTTCCATCGGATCATCCCGGGCTTCGTCCTCCAGGGTGGCTGCCCCCAGGGCACCGGCACCGGAAACCCCGGCTACCGCTTCGCCGACGAGCTGCCCGCCGCCGGGCGCTACGAGATCGGCTCCCTGGCGATGGCCAACTCGGGCCCCGACACCAACGGCAGCCAGTTCTTCGTCATCTCCGGACCTGACGGCGTGCGCCTCCCGCCCGCGTACTCGCTCTTCGGCAAGGTGATCAAGGGCGGCGAGGTCGTCGAGGCCATCGACGCCCTCGGCAGCCGCTCGGGCTCGCCAGCGGAGACCGTCACCATCGAGTCGGTCACCATCACCGAATCAGACGACTAGCCAGGGCCGTCAGCACCAGGCTTCGAGGACCTCGAGGCCCGCGGGGGCTCCCGCCAGATAGACCGCAGGCGGCTCGTCGCCGAGCAGCTCGTAGCGGCCGTCGCCATGGCAGATGATCCCGCCGCGCTCGGGGAGGGCGACGACGGGGAGGTCGGGGTCGACCAGGACGATGCTCCGATGGAGCTTCTCGCGATGGGGGTCGTCGGCGTCGTGCCCGATGGCG